>CERO01037086.1_pt1 | contig 174844 bp, 156 predicted proteins | sample 530851 | NCBI WGS metagenome assembly CERO01 (sample SAMEA2621033, study PRJEB7988) | marine metagenome | biome: marine biome (ENVO:00000447); feature: surface water layer (ENVO:00002042); material: "saline water (ENVO:00002010), including plankton (ENVO:xxxxxxxx)" | depth 5 m
CATGCCCCTATCACTGTGCATGATCGTCAAGGACGAAGCGTTTTTCCTTCACGACTGCCTGGCCGCTGCCGCCCCCCACGTCGACGAGCTGGTTGTGGTAGACACCGGCTCCACTGACGGCAGCAAAGGCATCGCCGCCGAGTTCACCGACCGCGTATTCGATTACACCTGGCACGATGACTACGCCGCCGCACGCAACTACTCCCTGGAGCAGGCATGCTGCGACTGGATTCTGGTACTGGACGCGGACGAACTCGTCACTCCCACGGACTTCGCCGCGCTGCGCCGGCTGACCGAGAGCACAACGCTGGATGGCTTTTTCCTGAAGCAGTGCAACTACAACAACGACCAGTCGGCTTTTGGCTGGCAACCGGCGCAGGACCTGACGCTCAGCCGCGGCTTCACCGGCTTCACCGTCAACCCCATTCTGCGCCTGTTCCGCAACCGGCCCGACATTCGCTACGCCGGCAGTATCCACGAGACCGTTGACGCGGCCATAGCGGAAGACCGGCAAGGCACGCTCGATACGCCTATTCACCACTATATTGACGCCAACCCCGCGAGGCCGCGTGCCGCACGCTCGCTGCGCTATCTGGAATTGATGGAGCGCGAACTGGCGGCTGCGCCCAGCGGCAGGCTTTACAGCATCGCCGCAACCAGCGCCATGTATCACGCCAACGACTGCGCACGCGCCCGCGACTATTTCATGCGAGCCGCGGAACTGGGCTATCGCCCCGGCCACAGCCTCGAAGGCGCGGCGGAGGCCTGCTACCGCGCGCAGGATTTCGGCGCCGCCAACGACCTCTACCAACACGCAGACGCCGCCGGGCACCGCACACCCTCCATGTGCCTGAACCGGGCGAACCTCGCCGTCAAGGCGGGGGACCATGAACGCGCGGCCGCACTGCTGCAGGCGTGCCTGGACCTGGGCGGGTTGAGTGCGGAGATCAATGACGTCATCCAGCAGAATATCGACCGACTGACCGCGCGTTCACAGCGCTGAAGCCAGCAAACGCGGCGCCATGCACCGCGCAATCAGCGCCCACCAAAGGGCTGTGACTGCGCCGGGTTCTTCTTTATAATCCCACCCCTTGCTTTATCGGGCCTATAGCTCAGTTGGTCAGAGCAGTCGACTCATAATCGATTGGTCCCAGGTTCAAGTCCTGGTGGGCCCACCATTTTCACAGGGGTGCATTCCGGTCACATCGGTAACCGCGTACTCCCTGCGCAGCTTCACTTTGAGGTGTCTGGTGATAAACCGACTCACCCCCTAACTGAGCCTCAATGGCAGATTCTGAAGGCGACGCACGAAAATGCTGCGCGCATAAACAGGCGGTTGCCCCGCAATGCAGCCTGGCTGCCTGCCGTCGGCCAGTAGTTCTTCCAATACGATTCTGGCTTCCAATCGCGCGAGGCTCGCGCCGATGCAGAAATGCAACCCGCGACCGAAGCCCAGGTGCTGCCGGGAGTGCTTGCGATCAAGGCGCAGCACATCCGGGTCGCTGAAACGCTCCGGGTCACGATTGGCTGAAGCCCACAACAGCATGAGCCTGTCACCGGGAACGAGTTCGTATCCACCCAGACTGCAAGGCCGGCGCACTGACCGGTAGTGAAACTTGAAGGGCGGCTCAAGCCGGATGACCTCCTCCACAAACAATGGCGCCAGCTCGGGTTTTTCCCGTATCTGGTCTGCCATGTCAGGAGCCTGGGCCAGACGGTAGAGCATCGAGCCAATCAGGGCGGCGGTCGATTCACCACCCGCGCCAAACAGGATGACTGCCATTCCCAGTGCCTGTTCTCTGTCAACCTCACCGCTTACGACAGCTCTGGCAAGCGTATGCAATATCGGTGCGGTGTCCGAGTCGTCGATGTTGGCCAGGGCATCGTCAAGATGCTTGCCCAGATAGGCCGACATATTGGCGGTTTCAGTGGCCAGAAATTCCAGCCCTTCACTGGTAATTTGTCCTGCGAGAATATCCCCGCCCATCATGGCCCAGACGCGGTGCTGCGGCAGGTCCTCTTGTGGCAGCCCGAGCAAATGCGCCACGGCCCGGGCCGGCACCTGTTCAGCGACTGCGGCAAAATCCCCGGACCCTGCCTCAAGCAGCGGTTGCAATGTGGCAGTCGTCCAGCGCCTGAGCAGAGGTTCCATCGCCTTGATCTGCGATGCGAGAAAAGCCGGTTGGAGTATGCTGCGGTGCACGGCATGCTGCGGGTCGTCAGCTGTCGCGATGACTTCGTTGGCGCGACTTAAAGGAAGCTCAAAGCACTGTGGCTGTCCATCAGGGCCACGGTAGAGCACGCCGGTAAGATTGGCAGAAAAATCCGCTTCCCGTTTAAGCACCTCCTCAATAAGCGACCAGTTTGCCACGGTGTGAACGCCCGAAGCGTGGATGCGGGCGAGTGGAGCATTCTGACGCAAGCGTGCATAGAGCAGCTGCGGGTTGCTGATGGCCTCATCGGACAATATCTCATCCGGTTCCGGGGAATAGAGTGGCGCCCGCATAAGAACAGGGTCGTGGTGCCTATGCGCCGACATGCTCAACCTCCACATGCAGCCTGCTCAACCGAATCTCGCTGATTCGCCAGTCTCCCTCCCACAGCACATAACGCTCGTGATAGTGGCCGTAGCCGTGCAGAAAGCGAAACGGTAAAGGTGAGTCGGCCCCGGGCCACAGTTTATCCTCCATCGCCCAGATACCGGTCGCCTCGGTGGCTGACAGGACATCGATTTCCGGCGAATGCCCATGGTGCACCGTAATCACGCCCTGCAGCGCGGGGGCGAGGCCGGCAACGTAGGCCGCAGCTCCGAAAATAAGCTGGGATTCATCGCGCTGACCGCTGGCGTCGCGCATATCGGCCACCAGATCCGGCGCGAACACCGCTTCGTAACCCGCCCAGTCCTTGCAGTCCAGGGTACGGAAATACCGCCCCTTGAGCTGATGGACTGCGTTCACGATGAGCATCCGTTCAAGTTCGGTCATTATTCTTCTCCGTTCACTGGTTGCCACGAACATCCTCGCACACGGCCTGCCAGGCTGCGACCCGATTCTGCCGGAGTTCGGCGCTTGCGTGGCACTGAACGCAGCGCAACGCTATGATGACCCACCAGCCTGCCAACAACTCAGGAACCCACGGCCATGTCTCATCCATCCCCACAGCTTCTGTGGCGCGGCGCCGCGCTCCTTGCGCTGCTGTTGACCCTCATCGCTTGCAGCAGTCAACCCACCTTCACGGTTGATTATGCCGACGATGCAGACTTCAACAGTTTCCGCAGCTACCGCTGGTACGACGACATTCACGGCTCCGAGCTCGCCGAGTACCGCCAGTACAACAGCTCCGACAAGCGCGTACGTACCTATGTCGACCGCGAACTGAAAGCCCACGGCCTGCGCGAAAGCACCACGGAACGCGCCGACCTGTGGGTGAACTACCACATATCCAAAGAGCAGCAGATGCGCATTGACAGCTTCAGCGGCTACCCGTCCGCGGGTATGCACGGCGGGGTGGGCGTCGGCACGTATGGCTCGGCGGTGAGCCTGGGCTACAGCTCCGGCCCCAGCGTCAGAACCTACAAGGAAGGTACGGTGGTGCTGGATATCATTGATACGCGCAGCAGCAAGATCATCTGGCGCGGTATCGCCGAGGGCCGCCTGAAAGAGGACATGTCGATCAACGACAAGAACCGTGTAGCCTCCGAGGTTGCCAGCGAACTGCTGGCCGACTTCCCGCCGAGCCCTGTGCCCGCCCAATAGCAGCGGAGCGTGGGCCGGCGCCCTCACCACATGAGGTCGTCAGGAATCTCGTAGTCCTTGTACCAGTCCTGCTCCTCCGCGCTGAGACCAGTGGCGTCCGCCTCACTGCAGATGATCACCCGCGCGGCATCGCGCTCGGCAATCTTGTCGGCGATGGGTCGCGGCAGCATTTCATACTGATCGCCCTGCTTCACAATGGCGATATTGCCCGCCGCCAGCTGCTTCTGGTCCATACTGGTGACGTACAGCTTCTTGACCTTGGTGCCGTCGGTGAAGTTGAAGCCCACATCACCCTTGCCGCGCGGCAGTTTGTGATTGGCGACCAGCTGCTTGATCTGCGCGTTGATCGCCTTGCGCGAGGCCTCAGCATTGCGCGCCTCGTTCAGCTCACGGTCACGTTCAGCCTTGTTTGCCTGTGCCAGGCGTGCGGCCTCGCGGGTTTCCTCTGCCGGGTCGTGCCCGCCACGACGCGCCACATTGGCCTGCTTGCGTTTGTCCTTGGCCAAACGCTTGGCCTTGGCCGTATCCGCGAGGCCTGCCTGTAACAATTGATCCTGTAGTGAGCCCGCCATCAGACCCGGCCTCCCATTCCGCCACAAACCCTGTTTGACTCCATCATCCTACTCATCCAGATCCTGCGCCGAGTGGCGCTCGGGGTGACGCTTCTCCTCGTCGCCCCAGACGCGGTTCACCCGGCGCCCGCGCAGCACCGCGGGCCGCTCGGCGATTTCCCTGGCCCAGCGGTTGACGTGTACATAGGAGTCCACATCGAGAAACTCTTTGGATTCATACAGGTTGTCGAGCATCAGGCCGCCATACCAGGGCCAGTTCGCCATATCGGCGATGGTGTAGTGGTCGCCACAGAGGAAGCGCCGCTCGGCGAGGTTGCGATCCAGCACATCCAGTTGACGCTTCACTTCCATGGTGAAACGGTTGATCGGGTACTCGAGTTTCTCCGGCGCATAGGCATAAAAATGACCAAACCCGCCACCCAGGTACGGCACACTGCCCATCTGCCAGAACAGCCAGGAAAAGCATTCCGCGCGAGGGCCGGCGTCTTCCGGCAGGAATTCGCCGAATTTCTCCGCCAGGTAGAGCAGTATTGCGCCGGACTCGAACACCCGGGTGGCAGGGTCGGTACTGCAATCCAGCAGTGCGGGAATCTTGGAGTTGGGGTTGATCTCGACAAAGCCGGAACCGAACTGATCGCCCTCAAGGATGTTGATCAACCAGGCATCATATTCCGCGCCCTGGTGACCCAGTGCCAGCAGCTCCTCCAGCAACACCGTCACTTTCACACCGTTCGGCGTGGCAAGGGAATAGAGCTGCAGCGGGTGTTCACCGCGAGGCAATGTGTGGTCGTGCGTGGCACCGGCGATGGGCCGATTGATATTGGCAAACCGACCACCATTGCCGGGCTCCCAGGTCCATACTTTGGGTGGCACATACTCGTTTGACTCACTCATGCCTTACTGCTCCTGTGGTTGCTGCGCCGCGGCGGGAACCCGCAACGGGTGTTGATAGACGCCGGCGTTGCCGGTACTGCGCTGGATAGCGGTGACCTGCAGCTCAAAATCGCCCGCACCGGGCAGGGTGAGCGTGCCGGAAAATTCGTTTTCGACCCCGGTGAACACCAGAGCTTGCTGCGCCACAGGCTGACCCGCCTGCAACACCTGCAGCGCCACGCTGAAATCACTGACAGGCCAGAGGCCGTCGCGGTCGAGAGGGCACCCGCAGAGCATGGTGACCTGCGCGGTAACGGTAAGCGCCTGCGCGGCGAGCTGGTAGTCGACCATATCCACTATCAGCCCGGACATATGCAGAATCACCGGACGCTGCGCACGATCTTCACCCGGCAACAGCCACAGGCTCAGTGCTGTCGATTGCGCGCTTTGCGCTACGCCCAATGGCCCGGTCACGACAATCTCCACCCGGGTAGGCCGCTCAAGCGCCAGCTCGGCATTGAAGCTCGCCGGTTCGCCTGTTGTCGCCGACTGCCCACGCAATTGCGGCTGTTGCATCAGGGCGGCGGTATCACCGGTGCCGCCCTCCAGCGGGCCGTGCGCCAGGACCTCGCCGGTTGCCACCGCGCGCACCTGCACCTGCAGCCCGCCCACCTTGCTGCCGATAAACTTGGCATCGTCACTCCGCACCAGCACTTTCAGTGGCGTAAGCACGCCCTCTTCTGCTGCCCACGCCTGTGGTTGCAGGGTCAGCAGCATCAGGCAGGCAAGCGCCTGCAAGGTCGCTAGCATGCGGTTTTTCATAGGCTCCTCCGTGTGCGCTGCGCGCTGTGTTGCCGCCGTAGTCTAGCAGGCTCGCCGGAGTCCGTAACCGGCAGTTTCACCTGCCCAAGGGGGCCGGTGCTTGTCAAGCCCCCGGGGGCAGGCTCTATAATGCGCGGCTCTGTGACCAACGGGACCAGCACATGGGCCGCGCCTACCAGAACCGCAAAGACTCCATCGCCAAGACATCCGACGCCAAGGCCCGGGTGTACAGCAAGTACGCCCGGGAAATATACGTCACCGGCAAATCCGGCGGCACCGACCCGGATGCCAACCTCGCGCTGCGCAGCCTGCTTGAGCGCGCACGCAAGGACCAGGTGCCTGCGCATGTGATCGAAAAGGCACTGGACAAGGCCAGCGGCGGCGGCGGCGAAGATTTCTCGGTTGCCCGCTATGAGGGTTTCGGGCCGGGTGGCAGTATGGTGATTGTGGAGTGCCTGACCGACAACCCGAACCGCACCTTCGGCGATGTGCGCCACTGCTTTACCAAAACCAAGTGCAAGCTGGGCACACCGGGCAGCGTGAGCCACCTGTTCGACCACAGCGCCATTCTGGTTTTCCCGGGAGACGACGAGGAAGCCGCACTGGAAGCGCTGATGGATGCCGATGTGGACGTGACCGACATTGAATGTGAGGAGGGACGCGTCAGCGCCTTCGTGCCCCACACCGAGCACTTCAAGGCCCGCCAGGCGCTACTGGACGCCTTCAGCGAGCTGGAGTTTGAAGTTGACGAGGTGCAGTTCGTCCCCCAGGCGTCAGTGACACTTGAGGGCGAGGATGCGCAGGTCATGGAGCGCCTGCTGGATATGCTCAACTACCTGGACGATGTGCAGAACGTCTATCACAACGCCGCCTGAGCACGCTCACAGGGCGGCGCGCTGATCCTCAATCCAGTCTTCGACCACGTCTTCCAGAATCGCAATCGCCAGCGAGCCATTACCGACTACCACATCGTGGAAGGCTCGCAGGTCGAAGCCGCTACCCAGCGCTTCCTGCGCTCGCTGCCGCAGCGCCTGAATGCGCAACTCGCCTATCTTGTACGCCGTGGCCTGGCCGGGCCAGGTAATATAGCGGTCCACTTCCGATACCACCTCTGCCTCTGACAACGCGGAGTTTTCCAGCAGGTAGTCTATGGCCTGCTGGCGCGACCAGCCAAACGCGTGCAGACCGGTATCGATGACCAGCCGGTTGGCGCGCCATATCTCATAGGTCAGGCGCCCGAAGTCACTGTGCGGGTCGGTGTAGAAACCCATCTCCTTGCCCAGGCTTTCAGCGTACAAGCCCCAGCCCTCGCCGAACGCAGCGTGGTACAGCGGGCGGCGGAATGCGGGCAAATCAAGCTCCAGCGCCAGTGCCGACTGATGGTGATGACCGGGTACAGCCTCGTGCAGGGTGAGCGCCTCCAGTGCGTACAGGGGCTGCGACGGAAAACTGCTGGCATCGATAAAGTACACCCCGGCGGTGCGCCCGTCTGCGGGGCCACTAACGTAATAGGCGCCCCGCCCCGGTGCATTGCGGATTTCGTAGGTATTGCGTGCGAGATGGCCGAAAAAGCGCGGCATCATGCCGTCTGCTCGCTTGGCCACCAGGGCGGTTTTCTCCATCAGCTCCTGAGCGGAGCCAGCGTAGGACTCAGGGGCCGCGCGCAGCTGGTCGAGAAAGCCGCGGAAACTGCCCTGAAAGCCGGTGCGGGCGATGATCTCCGCCATTTCACCGCGGATACGCTCGGTTTCCCGCAGGCCCAATTCGTGGATATCCTCCGCGCTCAGGTCCGTCGTGGTGAAGTAATTGAGAAGATACGCGTAGTAGGCATCGCCACCCGGCACGCTGGTGATTCCCACCTGCTCACGACACGCCGGCAGGTAGCGGTCGCGGTAGAAGGCGAACAGTTCGCGGTAGGCGGGCAACACCGCGTTGGCGATAAGCGCCTCCCCGCGATCGCGCAGGCGTGCGTGCTCAGCGGCCGGCACGGCATCGGGCAGCGCAACAAAGGGCGCATACAGGCTGCTCTGCTCGGGGCTTTCCACCAGCAACTCGGCAATGCTCGCCTCCACACCCCCCAGCGCACCGCAGTGCTGCGTGAACCCGCTGTCCACCCCGGCCTGCAGCGCGGCTATCTGCTCGCGATTGTAGCGCGGAAAGTCGGCCAGGCTGACCAGGTACTGCTCGTAGTCCGCAAGCGTAGCAAAGGGCATGTTCGCCGGCGCATTGGCGAAGTAGCTGTGGTAGCCAAACAGGCTGGTGATAAGGAACATGTGGTCCTGGTAGCCATAGCTCGCGCGCTCCGTCTCGCGCTCGTAGCGGAACAGTCGCGCGCTGATGGCATCCTGGCCGGTGAGCGCGCCGGTATCGATTCCGTCCAGTCGCTCCAGCATCTCTGCATTGAACTGACGACGCCGTTCACGGCCCGCCGGGCTCAGGTCGGGTAATTTGCCTGCCGGGCGGAAAGCATCCGGGTCGGTGCGAAAAAACACCTGCTCCTGCGTTGCGCGCGCCCAGTACTCATCCAGCAGTGTGTGCAGTTGCTCGCGGGCATCCGCCGTCCAGGCAAGCGGTGAAAAAAAAGCAACGGCAATGAGCAGGGCTCGGTGGCGCAATAAACAGGGCATGACAGTCTCCGGCAGGCAGGATCGCGGCAACGGCAGGATAGCAGCCGCCGGGACGAGTGGGTATTCAAGTGACCCGGGGCCGCTCACTGAAGCGGGCATCGCGGTAAGCCTCGGTGGCGAGAATGTGCCGCAGCCGGCCAAGCGCATAAGCCACGTCAGAGAAGCTGTTGTACAGCGGCGCGAACCCGAAACGCACAACGTCCGGCTCACGAAAATCGACAATAACCCCGGCGGCAATCAGCGCCTGAGACACCCCCCAGGCGTGAGGGTGCGACAGCGCCACTTGGCTGCCCCGGCGCGACGCATCGCGCGGCGTGAGCAGGCGCAGCACACCACCGTGCAATTCTTCCTGCAGGCCATTGATGAAATAACCAGAGAGCGCGAGGGACTTTGCGCGCAGGGCGGTCATCGACACACCGGCAAAACAGTCCAGAGCCGTGTCCAGGGCGGCCATGCCGAGGATACCCGGGGTCCCGGCAAGGTAGCGCTGCACCCCCGCCGCGGGGCGATAGCCCGGCTCGAAGGCAAAGGGCTGCGCATGCCCCAGCCAACCACACAGCGGCTGCGCCACCTGGTTTTGATGACGCGATGCCAGGTAGACAAAGGCCGGCGCGCCCGGCCCGCCATTGAGAAACTTGTAGCCGCAGCCCACCGCCATATCCACCTGCCAGGCATCCAGTTCAATCGGCAGCACACCGGCGCTGTGGGCCAGATCCCAGAGTACAAGGATGCCCCGGTCATGCGCCGCACGCGTCAGTGCCTGCATATCGTGCAGGCTGCCGTCGCGGAAATTCACCTGGGTGAGCATGAGCACGGCGACATCCTCGGCCATGGCGCTGATCAACTCCTCCGGCGGCACACTGCGCACCGAGCAGCGCGCAGTACCGAGCAGGTCACTGATGCCCTGGGTGAGGTACAGATCGGTGGGAAAGTTGCCCTCTTCGCTGAGAATCACGGTGCGCCCGGGCCGCAACTGCAGCGCGGTGGTGAGCAGCTTGAACAGGTTGACCGAAATACTGTCGCAGCAAATTACCTGCCCGGGGCCGGCGCCGAGCAGCCCGGCAATTTTTTCGCCAACGGCAACCGGCATCCCGATCCAGTCGTGGCGATTCCAGCTGCTGATGAGGTCCTGGCCCCACTCGTCGCGAAGTAACTGTGCCAGCCGCGCCGGTACGGCCGCCGGCAGCACACCGAGGGAATTGCCGTCGAGGTAGACGGTGTCTGCTGGCAGCTGAAAACGTCCGCGCAGATACCCGAGGGCATCGTCTGCATCCAGTGAGGCGGCGTCTTTCATGGTTGCTCCAGCACATCGTTCAGTGCCCGCACAAGCGCGGGGAAAGCGGCCGTATCGGGGTGAATCAGGTCGAAATGTCCCGCGCCCTCCACAACCCGCGTCTCGGCCGCCGTGATCGCCCGTGCCTGGGCGAGAGGCACGATGGGATCGACATCGCCATGCAGCAGAATGGTCGCCTGCGGCAGGGTCAATTCTCGCGGGGACGCCGCAGCATAGTGCGCGGGCACCTCGTCGGGCAGTCCGCCGAGAAAACGCAAAGCGGCTTGTTGGCAGCTGTTATTGCCCGCCGCATAGTCGTGAAGGTCGGTGATGGCCGCAAGCCCGATAACCCCACGCACCCGCAGGCCAGCCTCGCCATCGCCGGGTAACGCTGTACTGGCCCAAAGCGCGAGCTGACCGCCCGCGGAGTGCCCGGCAAGCACCACGCGTTGCAGGTCCACATGGGCCGGGCCCAATTCACGCAGGGCCTGAACCGCCACCAGCACATCTTCGGCACTGCCCGGCCAGCCGCCCCCGGGCTCACCCAGCCGCCGGTATTCAGGCGCCCACACCGCGAAACCCGCCGCGGCAAGCGCGCTGGCCAGCGGCGCGATATGTGCCACGTCGTACGCCTGCAGCCAGCAACCGCCGTGCACCAGAACCACTACCGGCGCCGGCTCGTGGGCAACAGGCGCCCGCCAGAGCCGGGCATACTGGCTCTCTGCCGCACCGTAGGCAAACTGCCCACTGTGCGACGCAGACGGCGCGGCCAACACCTCGTCAAAGCTCACGGGCATGACGACCTGCTCAGCGCTAGCCGTCGCTGCCAGCCAGATCAGCGCCAGCGCAACAATGATTTTCATGACGGGTGAATCCTCTTGGTCGACGGGGTCTGGCACCGTATGCTATCCCAGAGCGGCTGGCGACTACAGGCCGCAACGATAACAAGACTGAGGAACCTCGGCATGAAAGCTTCACGCAAGGCTCAACTGGGAACACTTCTGGCAGCACTGCTACTCGCGACCCCGGCTCTGGCGGATGACTGGTACCCCTCTCGCCACGGCGCGGATGACACTTTGGGCGCCATCAACTTCCTCTCACCGGAGATTGTCGTGGAGGCCGCGCGGCTGGTGACCACCGGTAAAACCTACGCCCTCGGCGTACCGACGGGGCCGAATTCACCTGCCTACGGGCCGCGCCGTTACGCCATGACCGTGCTGCAACTGGATGACGGCCTGGGCACACCGATGGCTTCGAATCGTATGACCTCCAACGACGACCTGCTGCAAACCTGGATGGGTATCGGCAGCCAGATCGATGGCCTCGGCCACCTCGGCATCGATCATCGCTACTACAACGGCAAGCACGCCAGCGAATTCGTCACAGTGACCGGCCTCACCACGTTCAGCATCGACAGCCTGCCCCCCATCGTCAGCCGCGGCGTGCTGCTCAACATGGCCGCACACTTCAACCAACCCATGCTGGATGCGGGCACCGTGTTCAACAGTGAACACATCAAAGCCGCTGCCCGCGCCCAGAATGTGCACCTGAAACAGGGTGACGTGGTGCTGTTCCATACCGGCTGGCTGTCGATCGCCGACAGCGACCCGGCCCGCTTCATGGCGGGCGAACCCGGCCTGGGTGAGGACGGCGCACGCTACCTGGGGGAGCTCGGCGTGGTCGCGGTGGGGGCAGACACCTGGGGGCTCGACGCCCTGCCCGGCGATAAAGCCGAGGTACTGTTCCCGGCCCATCAGGAACTGCTCGCACGCCAGGGCGTTTACATACTGGAAAACATGGACACGCGCGCCCTGGTGGCGGATCAGGTGCAGGAGTTCCTGTTTGTGCTCGGGCAGCCACGCTTTGTCGGTGCCGTGCAGGCCATTATCAACCCTGTTGCTATTCGCTAACGAGACGCGCTAGAGATTGTCACGGAAATTGCGTAGCGTTATGCGCCTTCCAGCAAGGAACCCTTCACTGTGATTACATCCCGACCGCTACTTCTTCCTGTCGCCATTGCTTTACTGACAGGCTGTTCCGACGGCAGTGATACACCACCACCGCCGCCAGTGGCGCCTTCATCGCTGAGCATAGCGCCCACCGCAATCCCCGAGGGTTCACCCGGGGAAATGAATGCGCTCCGCTTTCGGGTCAGCATGACCGAGGCTCAGCCGGCCGCCGTGCATGTACGCTACCGCACGGAGGGCGACAGCGCACAGCCCGATACCGACTTCCTCCCTGCCGACGGTGAAGTCACCCTCGAGCCTGGGGCACTCAGCGCTACTATTACCGTTGATGTATTTGGCAACGCCGCTGACGAGCCGGCCAAGACGCTGCGCCTGGTATACACCGTTGACGGCAACGCAGAAGCCACCAGTGACACGGCGCTGGGCACCATCGCCAATGACGATGCACAGTGCACGAGCCCGGCGCTGAAGGAGCCCAACCCCTGGCGCGTGTACGGTGCCGATCCGCTCAACTACGCCCACCGGGGCGGCGTTATCGACTTTCCCGAAAATACGCTTTATGCCTACGCCGAAGTGGCCACGGTTGGCGCCGACGTATTGGAAATGGACGTCTACCAGACCCTCGACAACGAGCTGGTGATCCTCCACGACCTGAGCGTGGATCGCACCACCAATGGCGAGGGGCAGGTTGTGGACCTGACGCTGGCTGAGCTGCGCGAGCTCGACGCCGCGTACTGGTTTGTGCCTGGCGTTGGCACTCCGCGCGATCGCCCGGAGACCGATTATGTGTTTCGCGGCATCGCCACCGGCGATCGCCCACCGCCCCCCGGGTACAGCCGGGAGGATTTCCGTATCCCCACCCTGGAGGAAGCGCTACAGCGCTTTGCGGGAAATCTCCTGAACGTGGAATTGAAACCCGACCTCGACGGTACTGGCGACTACGAACAACAGATCGCGACCTTGCTGTTGCGCTACGGGCGTACCAGCGACATCATCGCGGCGTCATTCGTCGACGAAGCCGCCACGGTCTTCAAGCAGGCCGCACCCTGCATCCCCACGTCGGTGCCTCTGGGCCAGGGCACCGGCCTGGTACTGGGCGCGCAAGGGCCCGGCATTATCCCGCCGGTCCCGGAGCACGTGTCCTTCCAGGTGCCTCCTGACACCAGCCAGATTACCGGCGACGGGCAGCTGCCCGATGACTTCTTCCTGCAGGTTGTGAACGAGGATTTTGTCGCCGACGCACATGCCGCCAACCTGGCCGTTCAGGTGTGGACCATCAATGCCTGCGAAGACATGCTGCAGATGATGGCGCTGGGGGTCGATGCTATAATGACCGACCGTCCCGTACTCCTGCAGTCCCTGTTGGACACACCACCTTCTGAACGCCGCTGCGTCAGTCCTCGCTGACCCGCACCACCAGCTTGCCCCTGTTGCCGCCGTCGAACAGCAGGTTGACCGCCTCGGGGGCCTGCTCCAGGCCATCGATGACGGTTTCCTGATGCTTCAGGCGGCCCTCGAGGTACCACGTTGCCAGCTCTTGCGTAGCGGCGGGGAAACGGTCCATGAAGTCGGAGACAATAAAGCCCCGTACTTCAATACGACGCATGAGGATGGATGAGAAATCCGCGCGCATCGGTTCGCCGCTGTTGTAGCCGGAGATCATGCCACACAGGGGCATGCGCCCGAACAGGTTCATCCGCGCCATCACCGCTTCCATGATCTCGCCCCCCACGTTCTCGAAGTTGACGTCGATACCGTCCGGGGTGGCTGCAGCCAGCTGTTCACGCCAGTCGCTGGCCTTGTAATCCACCGCTGCATCAAAACCGAGTTCGTCGAGCAGGTAGCGACACTTCGCTTCACCGCCGGCTATGCCCACAACGCGGCAACCACGAATTTTGGCGATCTGCCCGACTACCGAGCCCACCGCGCCGGCAGCGGCGGAGACCAGTACCGTCTCTCCCACCTGCGGCCGGCCGATTTCCAGTAGCCCGAAGTAGGCCGTGAGACCGGTCATACCGCAGGCACCGAGCATCGCCGACAGTGGAATGGGCAGGTTGGCGGGCAGTACCGCCATGGCATTCTCCCCCTCATCAGCCAGGCAGAAGTCCTGCCAGCCGGTCAAGCCCATGACATGATCGCCTACCTGATAGCGGTCGGACTCCGACTTCACCACCACGCCAATGCCGCCACCGCGCATCACTTCACCAATGGCAACCGGCGGCATGTACTGATCCATGTCACTCATCCAGATACGGTTGGTCGGATCCAGGCTGAGGTATTGCACCCGCACCAGTGCCTGCCCCGGGCCCGGCTCAGGCGCGGGCTGGGTGGCGAAATCGAAATGGCTGCGCTCAATGCGGCCAGTGGGGCGCGCCTTAAGGCGGAATTGGCGGTTCTCGGGAACAGTCATGGGGGGTCTCCGTTATTAACTCGAACGCCCCGGCAGGAACGCAGGGGCAGGCGAAGCTGCACAGTAACAGAATTGCCCACGGCGCCCCACTTTGCCGCGGTACACCTGTGCGGCCCCGTCTGCTACCCTGCTTGGCGCTCCCGTGAATTGAGTCCGACCTTGAGTGCGGGCTGAGGAACCCTGCATGAACGAGGCGCAACCCGCCGTAACACCCCGCTCTACGGTCCTGCTTCCGGTGTTTATTCCGGCGCTCGTGGTGATTGTGCTGCTTGTTGTCGGCACTATCAGCAGCCCGGATCTCGCGGGACAATTGTTCAGTTCGTCCCTGGCCTGGATTACCACTACCTTCGGCTGGTTCTACATGTTGTCGGTGGCATTCTTCCTGATGTTCATTGTTGTGGTGGCTTTCAGTAGCTGGGGCAATATCAAGCTGGGGCCGGACCACGCCGACCCGCAATACAGCTTCCCCGCCTGGTTCGCCATGCTCTTTTCCGCCGGCTACGGCATTGCGCTGCTGTTTTTCGGCGTCGCCGAGCCCGTGCTGCATTACTCATCTCCGCCTGCGGGCGCCGCAGAAACTGTGAACGCGGCGCGCCAGGCCATGCAGATCGCCTTTTTCCACTGGGGCTTTCACATCTGGGCCATTTACGGGCTGGTGGGCCTGGTGCTCGCCTATTTTGCGTTTCGTCACGGCCTGCCCCTGTCCATCCGCTCGGCGCTCTACCCGCTGATCGGCGACCGTATCCACGGGCCGATCGGCCACGCAGTGGATGTGTTCGCGATATTGGGCACCATGTTCGGCATTGCCACCACGCTGGGGTTGTCGGTCGCGCAGATCAACGCCGGCATCAACTACCTGTGGCCGCAGATTCCCGTCAACGTGACCGTGCAGATCATCGCCATCGTGGTCATCACCGGGCTGGCGATCTTTTCCGTGGTGGCCGGCATGGACAAGGGCGTCAAACGGCTATCCATCCTCAATATGGCGCTGGCGGTAGCGCTGATGCTGTTCGTCTTCAGCGTGGGCCCCACGGTGCACATTCTGGAGAGCTTTCTGCAGAACACGGGCAGCTACCTGAACCACATCGTCGAGCGCACTTTCAACCTGCAGGCCTATTCGCGCAGTGACTGGATTGGCAACTGGACCCTGTTCATCTTCGGCTGGACCATCGCCTGGGCACCTTTCGTCGGCCTGTTCATTGCCAAGATCAGCCGGGGTCGCACCATACGGCAATTTGTCGTCGGCGTGATGTTCGTGCCCACGATATTCACCTTCATGTGGTTTTCCATCTTTGGCGACACCGCGCTGCACCTGATCATGAACGAGGGCTATCACACCTTGATCGGCGAAGTGCAGGCAGACCATGCCGTGGCGCTGTTCAAACTGTTCGAGCGGCTGCCCTTTTCTGCAGTGGTCTCCTTCCTGACGGTGATTCTCATCGTCACTTTCTTTGTCACCTCCTCAGACTCCGGTTCACTGGTGATTGACTCCCTCGCCTCAGGGGGCGCTCCTGTGACGCCGGTTTGGCAGCGCGTGTTCTGGGCCAGCAGCGAAGGGGCAGTGGCCGCCGCCCTCCTGCTCGCCGGCGGCCTCGGTGCACTGCAAACCATGACCATCGCCAGTGCCCTGCCGTTTTCCCTGATCATGATTGCCGCAGCGCTGGGCATGTGGCGCGCACTGGTCATTGAGGGCCACCACCACACCAGCCTGAACACCGGCGTGCAAACCCGCCTATCCGGCACCAGCGGCCGCGGCCTCTGGCGGCGACGGTTGGCGGGGCTGGTCACATTCCCGGACAGGGAAGACGTTGAACAGTTCGTCACCACCACCGTGCGCAAGGCCATGTGGCGTGTACAGCGCGAACTCGACAAGCAGGGATGGCATGCAACGCTTCACGAAGAAGAGGCACCCGCACGCCTGTGGCTGGAGGTAACCAAAGAGGAGGCCGTGGACTTTATCTACGAGATTCGCCTGCTGGAGCACAGCCTGCCCCACTACGCGTTCCCGGAGATGACACATCACGGCGCGGACGTTGCGCACTACTACCGCGCCGAAGTGTTCCTGCGCCGGGGCGGACAGTCCTATGACATCTACGGCTTCGACCAGCACGACATCATCACCGACATCCTTGACCAGCTGGAGAAACACCTGCATTTCCTGCATATCTCCCCAGCCAGCCTGCCCTGGAACATGGCCGAGCACGATGACATGCTGCAGCCGACGCTGGAGCGTTAGCTGTCTCCCGCAGCGCCCGCCGAGTCCTGCAGACTGCCGCGTACTACCTCCTGCAGGCGCTGCTGGATCTCCGCGCTGGGATAGCCGTCCGCCACGGCGCCCACGCTGCGCTGGAAGCGACTGAGGGCGGCACGCGTTCCCGAGCCGAACAGGCCGTCCTCGGCGCCGGCGTCGAAGCCCAGTGCATTCAGCCCCTGCTGCAGAGCCAGCACATCCGCGCGCGCCAGCGGCTGCTGGCTCGCCGGCGGCGCCTGCTGCAGAGGCCCGGCGCCCGCGATACGGTCTGCCAGATGCCCCACCGACAGTGCGTAGGACTCGGAGCGGTTCCAGCGCATGATCACGTCGAAATTGTCATACTCGAGAAACGCCGGTCCCGACGCGCCGGCGGGCACCAGCAGCGACGCCTGCAGCTCCGCGGTGGGCAGGGCTGCGCCGTCACTGCGCATCACCCCCAGACGCGCCCACTCGGCGAGCGGCAAGGCCTCGCCGGACAGTGCCAACTCGTAGCGAAACTCCGCTGGCAGGCGCACTTCACGGCCCCAGCGCAGCGCCGGAACCCAACCCAGGTCGCGCAGGAAGCGCGCGCCGGACGCCAGGGCGTCGCGCTCGCTGCGCCACAGGTTGATCCGGCCATCACCGTCACCGTCAACCGCATAGCGCAGATAGTTGGAGGGCATGAACTGGGTGTGCCCCACAGCGCCGGCCCATGAGCCTTGCATGTCGACAGGGCTCAAGCCCTCCCGCTCCAGCAACTGCAGTGCGGCGATGAATTCAGTGCCGAAGAAATCGGCGCGGCGGGTATCGCAGGCCAGGGTCGCCAGGGAATCAAGCGTAGGCATGCGCCCGAGATAGGAGCCGAAATTGGTCTCCAACCCCCAGAAAGCCACGAGGTAGTGACCGGGTACGCCGTATTCCCGCTGTAGCTGTGCCAGGAACTCACGGTGCTGCGCGTACAGCGCCCTGCCCTGCTCGATGCGGCTCTCGGACACACGCGCATTGAAGTACTGGGCGAAGGTCTGGACGAATTCCGGCTGCTTGCCGTCCAGCTCCAGCACACGCGCCTGCTGCTGCAGCGTAGGCACCACATCATCCACTATCTGCGTTGCCACTCCAGCTGCTCGCGCCTGTCCCTGCAGGGCCTCCAGGCAAGCCGCAAAAGCCTCCTCTGCCCGAACCGAAAGAGAGCCGAGCAGGCAAACCACAACAACAAGCGCGCGCAACAACATGACACCACACATCCGAAACGATTGCCGACGATACTTACACCGGCGGGTGCAGGAAGCAAGATCCATCTGGCCGAGTGGGACTTCGAGAATCCGCACACAAGTCGCTATACTGTTCTCTGTACTGTCACTGAGAGAGACTCATGCGAGCCCTGGCCAGAACACTACTCCCCTGCGCCCTGCTGCTGTTTGCCGGCGCTGCCTCCGGTCAATCCCAGGAAGTCCGCCATTCCACCTACCATGACTACCGCATCGTGCCGGTGGTGGACGGCTTGATTCGACCCTGGTCAATGGCGTTCCTGCCCAACGGCGACATGCTTGTGACCGAACAGCCGGGCCGCCTGCGCATTGTGCGCGACGACCGTTTGCTGGAGCAGCCGGTGAGCGGCGTGCCGGAAGTCTTCTACAAAGGCCAGGGTGGCTTACTGGATGTTGTGCTGCACCCGGACTTTGCCAGCAATCGTCTGCTCTATCTGTCCTACTCGAAGCCGCTGGAGGATGAAGAATCCACCACGGCGGTCATTCGCGGCCGCTATAGCGATGGCGCACTGAGCGACGTGGAAGATGTTTTCGTGGCGCAGTCCCGCGGCCGCGGGCACTACGGTTCCCGCCTGGCCTTTGACCAGCAGGGCTATCTGTTCATCAGCGTGGGCGACCGCCAGGTACCGCCCACAGGCGACCTGCCCGCGCATCCCGCACAGCAGCTCTCGGATCATCACGGCGTGATCGTCCGTTTGCACGACGATGGTCGCATACCTGCCGACAACCCGTTCGTGCAAGACGCCAAGGCACTGCCGGAGATCTGGAGTTACGGCCACCGCAACCCGCAGGGCATGGCCCTGGATCGCGCGAGCGGCACCCTGTGGATCACCGAACACGGCCCTCAGGGCGGCGATGAACTCAACCGGATTACACGCGGCGCAAACTACGGCTGGCCGGTAATCGGCTATGGCGTGAACTACGGCGTCGGCACCACCATTCACGCCACCACACACGCGGACGGCATGGAACAGCCGCTGAAGATCTGGGTGCCCTCGATTGCCACCTCCGGCCTGGCCTTGTACCGGGGCAGCGCGTTCCCGAACTGGGACGGGTACCTGTTTGCCGGCGGCCTGTCCGGACAGCAACTGACGTTGCTGGGCATGGAGGACGGCAAGGTTGTACACGAGGAGACGCTTGCGCGCGACATCGGGCGTCTGCGCGACGTGCGCACCGGCCCGGACGGATATCTCTATCTCGCACTGGACGATAGAGGTGCGAAACCCTCGGCCATCGTGCGCCTGGAGCCGGTGCCCATTGCGCAGCGCTTGGACTGACCCGCATTCGCAGCCGCTGTGCGCGCAGCCACGACGTATTTCCGCTATGCTGAAAGCCCGCTCATACGAGAGAAGAACATGACCTTGCCCAGAGAACAGATAGAGGAAATCGAATTGCTGCTGAAGTTCGACCTCAGCAGCGCGCAAGTGGGCCTCAAGGTGCACAGTAATGCGAATCCGGAGATGATTGCGGCGGCGCAGCGCCTGTACGGCAAGGGCCTGATCGACCAGGAAGACGGCGGCTTCCTCACGCCACTGGGGCACGAAGCCGCCGAACACCTGCAATTCGTCGCCCAGATTCTGGGCACCTCTGCCGCCGGGTAGAACGCCAGCACTGCGGAGATACCGGCATGGGGCAAACACTGCTACGTTTTGGCGTTGTACTCGGCCTCGGCCTGGGCATGGCCGCCGCGGGCAGCCACACCGGCGCGAGCTGGCAGGGAATACCGGTGTTTGCCCTGTGTGCATTGCTGGCGTTCACAATCCAGTGGCTGGCCTTCCTCCCTGCCTGGCGACTGCAAACCGAAGCTTTCTACGACCTGACCGGCGCCCTCACCTACCTGTCGGTCACCTGGCTGGCCGTGGCCCTGACACCCGACCGGAGCGTGCTGGGCCTGTTGCTGGCAGGCTGCATCAGCCTGTGGGCACTGCGCCTGGGCAGCTTCCTGTTTCTGCGCATTCGCGCCGATGGCAAAGACTCCCGCTTCGACCGGATCAAGCCCTATGCCGGCCGTTTCCTGTTCACCTGGACCCTGCAGGGGCTCTGGGTGGTGATTACTGCCGGCTGCGCACTGGCGGCCATCAGCAGCGGGCGTGCAGCCGAACCCGGAGGCCTGGCGATCACCGGGTTGACCCTATGGCTGCTCGGCTTTGTGGTGGAAGTGGTCGCCGACCAGCAGAAGCGGCGCTTTCGACACGCAAACAGCGCGGAGCGCTTTATCGATACCGGGCTCTGGGCCTACTGCCGCCACCCCAATTATTTCGGTGAGATCCTGCTCTGGCTCGGCATTGCACTGATGGCCCTGCCGGCACTTGCAGGCTGGCAGTGGGCCACGCTGATCTCACCGCTGTTCGTGTTTCTGCTGTTAACCCGCGTCAGCGGCATACCGCTGCTGGAGCGCAAGGCCGAGCAACGCTGGGGGCAAAACCCGGACTGGCAGGCCTACAAGGCGCGGACACCGGCGCTGATACCACGCCTGCGTGCCCGCAGCGCAGTGCCACGTGCCTGAGCCGCTGCGCTGGGCTATAGTGCGCACCCGCCTCACGAGCAGCTCCGTACCATGGCCCTGAAATCGACCATTTTCAAAATGGACCTCAACGTCGCCGACCTCGACCGTCACGTCTATGGCGATTTTCCACTCACACTGGCGCGCCACCCCTCGGAAACCGAGGAGCGCATGATGCTGCGCGTACTGGCGTTCGCCCTGCATGCCAACGAGCAATTGAGCTTTGGCCGCGGTATCAGCACCGACGACGAGCCCGACCTGTGGCAGAAAGACCTCACCGGTAGCATCGAGCTGTGGATCGAGCTCGGCACGCCCGACCCCGACCGACTGCGCAAGGCCTGTTCGCGCGGGCAAAAAGTGATTCTATACACTTACGGCGACCGCGCAGTACCGGTGTGGTGGCAGAAGCACGGCGCCGCCCTGGAACGGTTCAAACACCTCAGCGTATGGCAGGTTGGCGACAGCAGCCTGCGCTCCCTGGCAGACATGGCCCGCCCGGGACTGCAGTTGCAGTGCACCCTCAGTGACGGCGAAATCATGGTGAGCGGCGAAGGGGAGACCCTGAGTATTACGCCGAGCTCGCTGAAGGCCTGAACCCCCAGTGCCGGGCCGCCGTGCGCTCGCGCCAACGGCTGCGGTATAGTGCCACCTGACCCGACACACGCCACGCCTATGAAACGCTTCTCCATGCTCTCCCCTCGCAACCTGGTGCGCATCGCCGTGGTGTTGCTGGCCCTCAGCCTGTTCCAGCTCGCGACCGACGGCGAAATCAACTGGCACAGACAGGCACTGGATACATTATCCGGCACTCGCGGAGAGGGCACTGGCTGGGGCAAGGCGGTGGACTCGCTGGAAACCGCAGGCGCCGCGCGCGAGGGGCAAGCGCCCACACAGTTCGACCTCACGGGTCGCGTGGTCAGGATCGCCGATGGGGATACCCTGTCGCTGCTGGATGCAGGCAACACGCAGCACAAGGTGCGCTTTTACGGCATTGACGCCCCAGAGAGGGACCAGCCCCACGGCGATCGCGCCAGGGAGGCGCTGGTCGCGCTGGTGTCGGGTAAACGCCTCGGCGTGGTGGTCATTGAAGAGGACGACTACGGCCGCAAGGTCGGCACGGTCTATGCCGAAGGGCGCAACGTGAACCTGGCAATGGTGCAGCAGGGCCACGCCTGGTGGTACCAGTATTTCGCGCGCCAGGAGCACGCCCTGGAAGCCGCCGAACGGGACGCGCGCTCGGCGCGACGCGGTTTATGGGCGGCCGACGATCCCATGCCACCCTGGGACTGGCGACGCCAGCAGCGCCTGAACAGCAACCGCTAGGAGGCGGCGTCAGTTGCGGTTTGCAGCGGCGGGCACCAGAGCGGATGAGATTGCGACCAAGGCTTTGCCCAAGGGTGGCTTTGTGGCACCATCCAACGTCACGCTGGCGCACCGTACAGCAGGGAACACGACCGAGGCTACACCGGACATCGCATGCGCGACTACTTTCTCAGACGCCTGTTGCTCGTTCCCCCCACACTCATTGGCGTGACCATTATCGTCTTCGCCATTACCCGCCTGGTGCCGGGTGGCCCGCTCGAACGCGCCATCATGGAAACCCAGCAGATGAACCTGTCCGGCGGCGGCTCGCAAATGGCGGGTCAGGGCATGGCCATTTCCGAGGCACAACTGGATCGCCTGCGCGAGTACTACGGCTTCGACAAGCCCGTACTGCAGAGCTACGCCGCTTGGCTGGGCAAGGTGCTGCGCGGGGACCTGGGCAGTTCCTATCGCTACAACGAGCCGGTCTGGGACGTGATCAGTGAACGCTTTCCCGTGTCGCTCTACTACGGGCTGGTGACCCTGATGATCACCTATGCCGTGTGCATACCCCTGGGCATACTCAAAGCCATACGCCATCGCACCTTTGTCGATAATATCAGCTCGGTGCTGATCTTCATCGGCTATGCCATTCCCGGCTACGCCCTGGGTTCACTCCTCATACTGCTGTTTTCGGTACGCCTCGATTGGTTTCCCATGGGCGGGTTCGTCAGTTACGACGTTCGGGACCTGTCCCCGGGGGCACAGGCGCTAGACCTGCTGAGCCACTCGATACTGCCCCTCATCTGCTACCTCGTGGGCAGTTTTGCGCTGGTCACGCTGCTACTGAAAAACCACCTGATGGACAACCTGGCGGCAGACTACATACGCACCGCAATCGCCAAGGGGGTGTCGTTCCGGCAATCGGTCACCCGTCATGCCGTGCGCAACTCGCTGATCCCCATCGCCACCACCTTCGGCCAGAACATCACGCTGCTGGTCTCCGGCTCATTCCTCATTGAAACCATTTTCGATATCGACGGCTTTGGCTTGCTGGGTCTGACCGCGATCCTCGATCGCGACTACCCGGTGGTCATGGGCGTAGTGCTGCTGGCCAGCCTGTTGCTGCTGATTGGCAACATCCTCTCGGACATTCTGGTCGCGCTGGTCGATCCACGGATACGGTTCCAGTAGACCGTGCTGAACCTCACCCCACAAACGCGCAAGAAGCTCCGGCGCTTTCGGCAGATCAGGCGCGGCTACTACAGCTTCCTGATCCTCGTGGGCCTCTCGGCACTGCTCGCCTGCGGCGAACTGCTGATCAACAGCCGGGCCCTGGTGGTCAGCTACCAGGGCGAGCTGTATTTCCCCACTTACGGTGACTTCCATCCGGGCACCGACTTCGGCCTCGACTACCAGTACGAAACCAACTACCGCGAATTGCAGGCGCGCTTCGCCGCGGCCGATGAGGGCAACTGGCTGCTGCTGCCCCTGATACCCTACAATCCCTACGAGAACAATGCCGCCGCCGGCGGCGTGTTCCGACCCCAGCCACCCAGCGCTGAAGCGCAGCATTACCTCGGCACCGACACCACCAGCCGCGACATTCTGGCGCGGCTGTTCTACGGCACCCGTATCGCGCTGCTGTTTGCCCTCGGCTTTACACTGTCCGTCTACCTGATCGGCATCGCGATCGGTTGCGCCATGGGCTATTTCGGCGGGGTCTTCGACCTCGCACTGCAGCGCGTGATCGAGATCTGGTCCAACGTGCCCTTCCTGTATATGGTTATTATCATTTTCTCGGTCATTCCCTCAACGGTGGCTGTGCCGACGCGCATCAGCATTCTGCTGCTGGTGATGGTGCTGTTCTCCTGGACAGGCATGACGTATTACATGCGCACGGAAACCTACAAGGAAAAGGCCCGGGACTACGTGGCTGCCGCACGCATTATCGGGGCCTCCAACACGCGCATCATCTTCCGCCACATCATGCCCAACGTGCTGTCGACACTCATCACCTTCATGCCTTTCACCGTGGTAGCGGCCATTTCCGCTATCACGGCGCTGGATTTCCTGGGTTTCGGGCTGCCCGTGCCCACGCCCAGCCTGGGCGAGTTGCTCAAACAGGGCACCGCCAACCTGCGCACAGCACCGTGGATTGTGATCTCCGCCTTTGGCACGCTGGTGGCACTGCTGACGCTGGTGACCTTTATCGGCGAAGCCATCCGCGAATCCTTCGACCCGAAGACCTTCTCCGTTTACCGCTAGGGCCAACGCACATGAGGAACCTGCCATGAGAAAAATCCTGTACTGCCTGCTGCTGGGCCTGTGCGTTGCGGGCTGTAGCGAGTCGCCCGAGGAACAGCCGGATAACGCTGACGGCGCTGGCGCTGCCGATATCACGGCAGAGGTCGAGGCCTTCTACGCCGCCAACCCGGAATTCTTCAGCTTCAAAACCCCGGCTGACTTGCCCACTGGCCTGGTGTGGGAAAACAACGATCATCTACCCGATATCGGCTCGCCCGAGGCGGTGAAGGGCGGCACGCAAAACGCCGCCCTGCAAGACTTCCCGCGTACGCTGCGCACGGTCGGGCCGGACTCCAACGGCGGCTTCCGGACTTTCCTGCTCGACGACACCACTATGACCATGGCCCATGTGCACCCGGACACACGAGACCGCTACCCCGGCCTGGCCGAATCCTGGGCGATTGACGAAGAATCGCGCACGGTGTACGTCAAGCTGGACCCGGCAGCCCGCTTCTCGGATGGAGAGCCCGTCACCGCCGACGACTATCTGTTCATGTTCTGGTTCTATCGCTCGCCCTACATCATGGCGCCATGGTACAACAACTTCTACAGCACCACGTACAGCAACATCACGCGCTATGACGACCACACTCTCTCCATCACCACCCGCGAACTGAAGCCGGACCTCGATGAGCGCGTGTTGCTGCTGCGGCCCATCGCCCAGCACTTCTACCGGGAAATGGGTGACGACTTCACTGAACGCTATCAATGGCGATTCGAACCCACTACCGGCGCTTACGTGGTGCGACCAGAGGACGTGCGCAAGGGCCGCTCCATCGCCCTCACACGCAACAAGGACTGGTGGGCGAAAGACAAGAAATACTGGCGCTACCGCTTCAACCCGGACCGCATCCAGTTCAGCGTCATCCGCGACGACGCCAAGACCTTCGAAGCATTCAAACGCGGTGACATCGACCAGTTCGGGCTGGGCCTGGCGGAGTACTGGTACGAAAAGCTGCCCGACAGCGACCCCGACGTGCAGGCCGGCTACATTCACAAGGTGATGTACTACAACCAGCGCCCGCGGCCCAACTTCGGCTTGTGGATCAACACGGCGCAGCCCCTGCTGAATAATCAGGAAATTCGCCTGGGCATCAATTACGCGACCAACTGGAGCCTGGTGATTGAAAAGTTCTTCCGCGGTGATAACACGCGCATGAACACCTCGCACGAAGGGTTTGGCGAATTTACGCACCCTACCATCACCGCCCGCGCGTTTGATATCGACAAGGCACAGGCGCACTTTGCGGCGGCCGGTTTCACCACACGCGGTGCCGATGGCATTCTGGTCAATGCCGAGGGCCGGCGTCTGGCCTTCACCCTCTCCACCGGCTACGAGAGCCTGCGTGATGTGTTGACCATATTGCGTGAAGAGGCCGCCAAAGCCGGCCTGGAGCTGCGTATCGAGGTGCTGGACAGCACGGTTGGCTGGAAGAAGGCGCAGGAAAAGCAACACGATATCTTCTTCACCGCCTTCGGCGTATTCCTTGAGCTGTACCCCCGCTTCTGGGAGCACTACCACTCGGACAACGCCTACGACAAAGCCTTCCTCGAGGACGGCAGTGTCAACCCCGAACGCAAACTGAAAACCCAGACCAACAACCTGGAGAGCTTCGCGATCGCGGAGATGGACGCGCTGATTGAGCGCTATCGGCGCTCCAGCGATCAAGACGAAATGGTCCGGCTCGCGCATCAGATGACTGAACTGCACCACGCACACGCCTCCTTCGTCCCCGGCTTCTACCAGGGCTTCTTCCGCATTGGCCACTGGCGCTGGCTGCGCTACCCCGAGGGTTTCTCCCAGAAACACGCCGCGGGCGCGGGCGACGCTTTCGTGCACTGGATCGACACCGACAGGAAAGCGGAGACAGAAGCCGCCCGCCGCGAGGGCAAGGCCTTCGACCCGGTTATTGCCGTGTACGACCAGTGGGCGGAGTGAGCCGTGGCGCTGCTTGAAGTCGATCAGCTGATCACCGAATTCGCCACCGATGAAGGCCTGGTGCGCGCGGTTGACGGCGTCAGTTTCGAAGTTGAGGCAGGCGCCACACTGGGCATTGTTGGCGAATCGGGCTGCGGCAAGAGCGTGACCGCGCTGTCGATGATGCGCCTGCTGCCGCAGCCCATGGGGCGCATTGCCGGGGGCAGCATCACCTTTCAGGGCACTGACCTCACCCGGCTGGACATTCCAGCGATGGAGAAAGTCCGTGGGCGGCGCATCGGCATGGTGTTTCAGGAACCGATGACCGCACTGAATCCTGTGCACACCATCGGTCGCCAGCTCACCGAGGGGATGTTACTGCACAAGGTCTGCGAGCCCGCCAATGCCCTGCGCGCCGCCGCCGATATGCTGGACCGCGTAGGTATTCCCTCGCCAGACCTGCGCCTGGGCGAATACCCCCACCAGTTATCCGGTGGCATGCGCCAGCGGGTGGTGATCGCCATGGCGCTGGCCTGCGAGCCGGACCTGCTGATTGCCGACGAACCCACCACCGCACTGGACGTGACCATTCAGGCACAGATCCTGGAATTGATCGCCGACCTGCAGCGCCGCATGGGGATGGCGGTAATCATGATCACCCATGATCTCGGCGTGATTGCGGAAACCTGCGAGCAGGTGGTGGTGATGTACGCGGGTAAGGTCGCGGAACAGGGCAGTGTCTTTGATATTTTCGACCGCCCGGCGCATCCCTACACACGCGGCCTGCTGGCGTCCATTCCCAGGCTGGAAACGCCGGCAAAATCGCGCCTGGGTGTCATTGAAGGCATGGTGCCCGGGCTGCGCGACCTGCCCATCGGCTGCCGCTTCGAGAACCGCTGCGAGCACGCCATCGACCGCTGCCGGGAGCAGGTACCCGCACCAGAGCTGGTAGCCCCAGGGCATACGGTCAGCTGCCTGCGGTGGCAAGCACTGTGAGCGCGCCACTGCTGGAGGTGAACAACCTGCAAATGCACTTTCCCGTGCGCGAAGGTCTGTTCCTACGCGCCCGTGCCTTCAACCGCGCGGTCGACGGGGTGTCATTCAACATCAACCCGGGCGAAACCCTCGGCCTGGTGGGCGAATCCGGCTGCGGCAAATCGACGCTCGGGCGCTGCATCACGCGCCTCTACACACCCACGGGAGGCAGTATCCACTTTGCCGGGCAAGACATCACGCAGATGCGCGCGCGCCGCCTGCGCCCGCTGCGCCAGGACATCCAGATGATCTTCCAGGACCCGATGGAGTCGCTGAATGCGCGACACACCGTGGGCGACATTCTGGAGGAACCGTTCATTGTCCATCGCATCGGCGACCGCCTCTGGCGGCGCAAGCGGGTCGCGGAACTGCTGAACATCGTCGGCCTGCCGGCGCGTTCAGCCACACGCTTTCCCTTCGAGTTTTCCGGGGGCCAGCGACAGCGTATCGGCATAGCGCGCGCCATCGCCCTGAACCCGAAGCTGGTGATCTGCGATGAACCGGTATCGGCGCTGGACGTGTCAATACAGAGCCAGATCCTCAACCTGCTCGTAGACCTGCAACGCGAGTTCAACCTCGCCTACCTGTTCATCGCTCATGACCTCGCAGTGGTCAAGCACGTATCTGACCGGGTGGCGATCATGTACCTGGGGAAAATCGTGGAAACCGCCGCCAGTGAAACGCTCTATCGGGAGGCGGCACACCCTTACACCCAAAGCCTGATCGCGGCCATTCCCGTGCCCGACCCGCACCGCCGCGCGCAGCGCGAGGTGCTGCACGGTGACGTGCCCTCACCCATCAATCCCCCACAGGGCTGCAGCTTTCACCCGCGCTGCCCGCGAGCCGAGCCCCAGTGCAGCGCCACGGAGCCCGTGCTGGCCCCGCTGGCCGATACACATCTGGCGGCCTGCCATCTGCTCGCACGCAATGGCTGAGCACCGCCCGCTGATCGGGCAGCGCGCCAATCCCGTATAATGGCCTGCATTCTGGAGACTATGACATGGCTGAGAACCACAGGGCCGACAACGCCGGCAAGCCCGCCGCCAAACAACATCCCCGGCTACCGTGCCGTGGCTGTTTGCCCGATTGCCGCAACTATGCCATTTGCGAGGGTGCGCCGTGGCGCATTGCGCCCGATGGCACCCTCAGCGCACCGCTGCACCGCGGGCCGGCATACAACGGCCAATAACTAGGCCCGCGGTTTGCGCGGGCGACGACTGGCGGCGGCCGCAGGCACTTTCCTGCCCTTGGGGACCGCCTTCCCAAGTGCCGGCTTTTTCCTGCCCCCTCGCCGGGGCGCTTCGGCGGCGGCCTGCAACTCCTGGTAGGCGCGCTGCAGGCACTCCTCATAAAACCCGGGGTCCGGCATCATGGCCCGGCACGCCTGAAACGACACCGCAATCTGCCCGTCGTAGCTGGTTACCGCGTGAAACAACCCCATGTTGTCGATGCAGGGGCCCAGCCCATAGCTGCGCACCACGTGTGCACCGCGCATATACAAGGGTACCTGCGGGCCCGGCACGTTGGTCACGATGGTGTTGAAAATCGGCTTCATGCCCGCCATCAGGCCGGAACTCAGCGCCGCCCGCACACCGAGCGCGGCCAGCTCGGCGGGCAGGCTGTGCGTCATGTCGGTCATGAAACGGGCACCCACTGCCTCGTGGTAGGCCTTGGAGCCCACGGCGTCCCGGTGCACACTGCGCAGCCGCTCCAGAGGGTCGGCCACATCGGAACCCAGCGGCACCGTCATCATCGACACCTGGTTACCGCCGGTTTTTGCCTCATCGCGGCTGCGCACGTTGACCGGCGCACCGGCCACCAGGCTCTTGGCGGGCAACTCCTTCTTGTCCATCAGGTACTGCCGCAGGGCCCCGCCCACAATGCTGAGAATGGCATCGTTGACCGTAGCACCTGGCACTGCCTCGCGAGCCTTGCGAATCACCGCGAGGTCGAAGTCGGCGGCGCCAAACACACGGTGCGGCGATACGGCCGCATTGAAACGGGTGCGTTCCTTGTCGCCCAGCGTGCGGAATTTCTTCGCTTTCACCCCCTCGTGCACACGCCGCCAGGCAGGAATACCCTGCCCCACCATGCGCGCCAGACGAAACGGAGCTTTCATATTGGCCTTGTAGGCGCGCCACAACATCTCCGCCTGGCTGGGTGGTGAATCCAGCAGCGGTGGCGCCGCGGGTCGCGGTGGCGGAGGCGTGGCGGTGAAATCGTGCAGGGCGGAAATCAGCTCCACACCGGAGGCGCCATCTATGGCGGCGTGGTGCACTTTGAGCAGCATGGCATAGCAGCCCGGCGGCAGGCCCGCCACATTGTCCAGCCCCTCAATGATATAGGCCTCCCATAAGGGGCGCGCCCGATCCAGGGGGCGGGCATGCAGACGCGCCGCCAGAATGGAGAGCTGCCGCCAGTCGCCAGGCTTGGGCAGGGCTATGTGCCGCACATGAAATTCAAGATCGAAGCGATCGTCGTCCACCCAGTAGGGCTGGTCCAGATTCAGTGGCACCATGGCCAGCTTGCGACGAAACACCGGGGAACGGTCCAGCCGCTCAGCAAAGGTCTGGAGGATGTCCTTGAAGCGCACCACATCGCGGCCGGTAGTGGCGGGATCATAAATCAGCAACGGCGCGATATGCATTGGTGAGTTGTTCATTTCCGCGTACAGAAACGTTGCGTCGAGCCCACTGAGTTGGTGCATGTCGTGCCGACTCCCGATCAGTTACGGGCCGCATGCTGCGCGCCCTGTTGTGAGTATAGCCTCAGTCGCGACGCTTGCGCGTCACCGTCAACCAGTCCAGAACGATGCCTGCTCCCGGGGTAAAGCGCGAGATCCTGTACACCACCTGCAGCAGGTCGGGGTGCTGGCGCACACGCAGCTCCACGGAGCGGGGGATGAACCAGGCCAGGATAATCCCGCGCAGCAACCCGGACACCAGAAAGATCAACACCACCGGGTGCAGGGGTTGCCAGCTGGCGGGCAACCACGTGGCAAACTCGGCAAGGTGGCCGGCGAGGTAGCCACCAAACAGAGCGCCACAGAAAATGCCCACCGCACCCAGTGACGACTGCACTGCCGCGTAGCTGGCGAAATCCGCCCGCGGCGGGCGCAGATCGTAGAGGTAGTTCGCCGTACTCAGGGTAAAACCGCCCCAGGCCAGTCCCGACAACACCTGAACCAGGAGCAGGTAGCCAAAGTCGCTGGATATCAGCCAGAGTGCCGGCACCACAGGCAACAGCAAGCTGCTCGAAACCATCACCCAGCGGTTGCCCCAGCGGTCACAGATGCGCCCCCACACAGACAGGGTGAAGAATTGCGTGAGGATGGCGACCCCGGTGTTGGCGGCGAACTGCCAGTAAGTGAAGTTCAGGTCGCGCAACATGTACACGCTGAAGAACGGGGCCGAAATGGCGACCGCCGACTGCATGCCGGCGATGAACAGACTGTACTGATAGAAGGTTTTGTCGCGGAATGCCTCGCGCACCCGGCTCAGGGTCGTGGTAAATGATATCGCGGCGCGCTCGCCACTGTGGTCTGGGTCGTGCATGCGACGCAGCTGGTGGGCGGATGTGCCGCGACCCACCGCCGCGAGCAGGAACAGACCGCCGAAACAGAGCCAGACCAGTTCGTAACGCTGGAACAGGCCGAGCAGGGCGCCGCCGCCGGCAAACACGGTAAAACTGGTAATCATTGTCAGCCGTGTGCGCCCAGCGAAGAAAGCGCCGCGACGTCGTGGCGGCACCACACTGCCCATCCAGCCGCGCCACTGGGGCTGCACGAAGTTGGCACTGGCCTGATAAAGAATGGCAAAACCGATCAGCCAGGTCACGGCGTTGTCGGGCCGTGACAGCGCAATACCCGCCATGCCCAGCACCGCCAGTGCCTGCATGACCACGCCGGTGACAATGGCCCGGCGGCGTGAGAACCGTGGACACAGCCACACCGATAACAACTGGAACACCGCCCCGGCCAGCTGCGGCGCTGCCATCAACCAGCCCATCTGCGCCAGAGTGGTGCGCAGGGAGATCGCAAATGCACCGAGGTAGTTATCGCAAATGCCGGTCATCACGGAACTGGAGACAGCGTCGCGGCGCGAGCGCGACAAGGTGTCGCGCAGCCAGACATTGCGCCGCTGGGTAGCAGGAGGCGTTGTGTTCACGGAAATCCTCGATCAGTCACCAAATAGCATACGCCAAAACCTGCACACGGCCAGCGGCAGAGTGCGGTGAATGTGCTAACCTTTTTCACAACAGCCCGCAGAGAACCTGTCATGACCCTTAGAATTTTGATCAGCAGCGCCTGCTTCGCATTGCTCGCCACGCAAACCGTTGCGCAGGGCGACGATGAGCACGCACGCAAGGCGTTTGAAATCTACAAGACCATCGTTGAAGTGGATACCTCGAAGGCCCAGGGCAACACGCCGAGGGTGGCGCGCTACCTGGCGGACGAACTCATCGCGGCGGGGTTCCCGGCAGACGATGTGCGGGTGGTGCCAAAAGGCGATTTCGCCACCCTCATCGCCACCTACCGGGGCGACGGCAGCGCCGGCCGCAAGCCCATTCTCTTTCTGGGCCACCTCGATGTGGTCGAGGCTCTGGCAGAGGACTGGGAGCGCCCACCCTTCAGCCTGACCCAGGATGAAGTGAACTACTACGCACGGGGCAGCATCGACAACAAGTTTGGCGTGGCACAGCTCACCGCCACCTTCATTCGCCTGCGTCGCGAGGGCTTTGTGCCGGATCGCGACCTCGTCCTGGCGTTTTCGGGCGACGAGGAAAGCGGCATGACGACCACGCGCATGATGGCCTACGAAATGCCGGAGCTCGCCGAGGCCGAGTTTGCCCTGAACTCCGACGCCGGGGGCGGCGACCTGGATGCGAGTGGCAAGGCCGTGAGTTACAAGATTCAGGCAGCGGAAAAAACCTATGCCACCTGGGAAATTACCGTGCGCAATCCCGGCGGCCATAGCAGCCGGCCGCGGGACGACAACGCCATCTATGAACTGGCGGATGTCATCAAAGCCATTGAGGCCCATCGTTTCCCGGTCATGTGGAGCGAAATGACGCTGTCCTATTTCCAGAATATCGGCGAGCAACTCGGCGGGGAACTCGGCGAAACCATGGTGCGCTTCGCCTACAACCCGGACGATGAACACGCCGCCGAGCAGCTGCGCACCGAACCGTCCTACGTGGGCTCTACCCGCACCACCTGCGTGGTGACCATGCTGCGTGCCGGACATGCGGAAAACGCCCTACCCCAGTCCGCCACCGCAACGGTGAATTGCCGTATATTTCCCGGCGTCAAGGCTGCGGACCTCCAGGCGGAACTGGAAGCGGTTGTCGCCAACACCGGCGCCGAATTCGAACTCCTGGCAGAGGCAACGGAGAGCCCCATTTCAGAATTGCGCGCCGATGTGGTTGCGGCGGTGGGTAAGGCCGTGCACAGCCGTCATCCTGACCTGCGGATTATCGCCTACATGTCGTCCGGTGGCACCGATGCCATGCACTTTCGCAGCGCAGGCATACCCACCTGGGGTGTGGGCAGCATTTTCATGAACCCCGACGAGATGTACGCCCACGGGCTCAACGAGCGCGTACCGATCAAAGCCTTTGACGAAGCACTGGATCACTGGAGTATCATCATTCGCGACCTGACCGGCGCCGAATGAGCCGCGTGACAGCAGGCACCACCGTACTTACCGCCCGCGGGCAATCAAGAGGTCATGACACCATGCGTCAGCTGAAGCCATGCACACCACAACCCTCCCGAATGCGAGGCGTGACGGGGGCACTCGCCGCGCTCACCCTGCCCCTTCTGGTGGCAACTGCACATGCCGATGCCCTGATCCAGAGCATCGAAACCGACCTCGCCGCCCTCGGCTACCAGACAGGGCCTGTGGATGGTGTGGAGACCGTGGAAACACAGATCGCCATCTCCCAGTTCCAGGCGGACAATCAGCTTGAAGTGACCGGAACCGCAAGCCCGCAGCTGGCAGGGATCATCAAGTCCAAAACCAGCAGCAGCGCCACCGCCAGCGCGCAGGCGGCTGCCCCCGTCGAAACGGAACAGGAATGCCTGCAACGCAAGGTCGCTGAAGCTGAGCAGGCCAGGAAGCAGAAAAAGGGACTGATGAGCCTGTTCAATACTGTGTCGCGCACCGCCTCGCGCTATGGCGGTGGCAGCGAGATCGCCAGTGATATCTCCGAGGCAAGTCGGGACATTGCCGACGCCAATGCTACGAAAGAGGATTTCGAGCAAGCCGCGCGAGACCTGGGACTGTCGCAGGACGAGATTGACAGCTGCCGCAACTGAGCGCGCAGCCTCTGAGCCCCCGCGTCCGCCGCGCGTACAGGCGACTGTTCAAGGCGGTCGCCGCACTCTAGAATCCCCCGCTCACAGATCGACTCAGGCAACACCCCATGTCCAGCGCATCCCTCTCCTCCACCGGCTCCGGTCTGCTGCGGCGCATCGAATCGAGCCGCCTGTTCCAGGGTGCGGTCATCGCCATCATTCTGTTGTCCGCGTTGACCATCGGTGCAAAAACCTACGACCTGCCGCCGCTGGCGGAGCGTTCACTGGGTTTCCTGGACACGGCCATCACCCTGTTTTTCCTGCTGGAAATCCTCTTTCGCTTCGCGGCCTGCCCCGACAAACGGCGCTTTTTCCGCGATGGCTGGAACATTTTCGATACCCTCGTGGTGATCGGCAGCCTGATACCCCTGGACAACTCACAGGCCGTCCTGCTGGGGCGGTTGCTGCGGGTTTTCAGAGTACTGCGTCTGGTCTCGGTGGTGCCCGAACTGCGTTTCCTGATCAATTCGTTGCTCAAAGCCATACCTCGCATGGGCTACATCGCCTTGCTCATGTTTATCATTTTCTATATCTATGCGGCGGTGGGTTCGATGCTGTTCGCCGAGGTGGACGAAACACTCTGGGGCGATGTCGCGATTGCCATGCTCACGCTGTTTCGCGTGGCCACCTTCGAGGACTGGACGGATGTCATGTACGCCACCATGGAAGCCTATCCGCTCAGCTGGTTCTACTACCTGACCTTCATTTTTCTCACCGCGTTTATCTTCCTCAACATGATGGTGGGGGCCGTGCTGGGTGTGATGACCGCGGAGCAAAATGCCCGTGAGGCGCAGCAGGCCCACGATGAGCGCGACCTGATTGCGCAGCAACTGGACGATGTCCAAAAACAACTGCGCCTGCTCACCGCAGCCGTGGAACAGGACCGGGGGGCAGCCAGCCCTGAGAAAGGCCCGCTCAGGGGCTAGCCGACCCTTGCGGCTGCGCAACAGACTGCAGGGCAATCCCGGTAGAAGTTCACATCGCAGTGGCGACCCCCGGCTGGTTGCCGGATAATCCGCCTCCTCCAACACTGCCGACGACCTCCCGGAGCTGCCATGCGCCGGGGATGACTGTTGCCGGCCTTCACCCACCCCAGGCAAGAAGACCGACAGCATGCTCGACACCCTGAAACAAGACTGGCTGGGCAACGTGCGGGGCGACCTGCTCGCCGGCCTCGTTGTTGCACTGGCGCTGATACCCGAAGCCATCGCCTTCTCCATCATTGCCGGCGTCGACCCGAAAGTGGGCCTGTATGCCTCTTTCTGTATCGCCGTGGTAATTGCCTTTACCGGCGGCAGGCCGGGGATGATTTCCGCCGCCACCGGCGCCATGGCCCTGCTGATGATCACGCTGGTCAAGGAGCACGGTCTTGAGTACCTGCTGGCCGCCACCGTGTTGACGGGTGTTTTGCAGATTGCGGCCGGCTACCTGAAACTGGGCTCGCTGATGCGCTTCGTCTCGCGCTCGGTGGTCACGGGCTTCGTCAACGCACTGGCCATTCTGATTTTCATGGCGCAGGTGCCAGAGCTGACGGGGGTGACCTGGCACGTCTACGCCATGACGGCCGGCGGGCTCGGCATTATCTACCTCTTCCCGTGGCTGCCGGTCGTGGGCAAGCTCGTGCCCTCACCGCTGGTGTGCATTCTCACCCTGACCGCAATCGCGCTGCTGCTGGGCCTGGATATCCGTACCGTGGGCGACATGGGTGAACTGCCGGATACGCTGCCGGTGTTCCTCTGGCCGGACGTGCCCCTGTCACTGGACACCCTGCGCATCATTTTCCCCTATGCCGCTGCACTGGCCGTGGTCGGCCTGCTGGAATCGATGATGACCGCGACCATCATCGACGACCTCACCGACACCGAGAGCGACAAGAACCGCGAGTGCAAAGGGCAGGGCATCGCCAACATCGGTGCCGGCCTGCTCGGCGGTATGGCGGGCTGCGCCATGATCGGCCAGTCGGTGATCAACGTGAAATCGGGCGGGCGCGGCCGCCTGTCCTGCTTTGCCGCCGGCACGCTATTGCTGTTCATGGTGGTGTTCCTGGATGACTGGATCAGCCAGATCCCCATGGCCGCGCTGGTGGCGGTGATGATCATGGTGTCGATCGGCACCTTCTCCTGGGACTCGCTGCGCAACCTGAAGTCGCACCCGCTGTCTTCCAGTATTGTCATGGTTTCAACGGTTATCGTGGTAGTGAGCACTCACAACTTGGCACTTGGGGTGCTGGTGGGCGTACTCCTTGCCGCCCTGTTCTTCGCCAACAAGATCAGCCGCTTCATGCTGGTGCGCTCCGCCGATGCCGGCGATGGACACCGTATCTACACGGTCATCGGACAGGTGTTCTTTGCCACGGCGGACGGCTTTACGGCGGCATTTGACTTCAAGGAGGCACTGGAGCGTGTCACTATCGACGTCAGCGGGGCACATTTCTGGGACATTACCGCCGTGTCGGCCCTCGACAAGGTGGTGATCAAGTTCCGCCGCGAAGGGGCGGTGGTGGAGGTGATCGGCATGAACGCCGCCAGCGCCACCATCGTCGACCGCTTCGGCGTACACGATAAACCCGATGCCAGCGACCCGCTGCTGGCCGGACACTGACCGGGGAGATGGCCATGCACACCATTATTGCCTGCATCGACGGCTCCGCCAGCACCGAGGCCATCAGCCTCGCCGGTGCCTGGGCGAGCCAGCGACTGGAACAACCCCTGACACTCCTGCACGCGCTGGAAAAGCCCGCTACGCCACCGGCGGCGGACTTGTCCGGCGCCATTGGCCTGGGCAGTCGCGAGCATCTGCTGGAGGAACTCACCGCACTGGATGAGCGGCGGGAACGACTGGCCCTGGAGCATGGCAAGCATCTGTTACAGGCCGCCGAGGCGACCGCCAGGGCAGCCGGTGCGGCAGAGGTCACCCAGCGCCAGCGCCACGACGACCTGGTCGGCTCACTGGCGGAGCTGGAAGAGGAGGCACGCCTGGTTATTCTCGGTCGCCAGGGCGAGGACCACGCCGCTGAACAGCACGCCATCGGCTCTCACCTGGAAAGTGTGGTGCGCCGCATTCAGCGCCCTATCCTTGTTACGTTGCGGGCGTTTAGCCCACCACGCTCTTTCATGATTGCCTTCGACGGCAGCGACACGGCACAGAAAGCGCTGAGTCGCGTGGCGGGCAGCCCCCTGCTGGCCGGCCTCCCCTGCCACCTGGTGTCCGTCGGGCCCCTATCGGAGGAACAACAACGACAGGTAAGCGAGGCGAAGGCAACGCTCACCGGTGCGGGCTTCAGTGTGACCACCGCAACACTCGAGGGCGAAGTGCAAACCGCACTCAACCGCTACCACCGTGAGCAACAGGTGGACCTGATGGTTATGGGAGCCTGGGGCCACTCACGGATTCGCCAGTTCTTTGTCGGCAGCAACACCACACGCATGCTCAGCCAGGCGGAGATGACCCTGCTACTGCTGCGGTAGCAGCGCGGCGGGTGCGGCCGCTAGAGCGCGCGGTACAGCATGCGGCTGGCCACCAGCACCAGAAACACGCCAAACGCCAGGTTGAGCTGACGCGCCGTCAGGCGGTGCGCCAGCCGGGCGCCCAGCGGAGCGGCCAGTACGGTCATGGGAGCGATGCAGGCGAGGCCGGGGAGGCTGACAAACCCCAGGCTCCCGGCGGGCAAACGCGCGTCGCCCCACCCGGTGGCGACATAGGCCAGAGCACCCGGCAGGCTGATCAGCAAACCGAACAGGGCCGACGTGCCCACCGCTCGATGAATGCTGTGCCCGAGCAGGGTTAACACCGGCACACTGAAAGTACCGCCACCAATACCCATCATGCTCGACAAACCGCCGATGCCCAGCGGGAAGAGTCGCGCCAGCCCACCTGCTGCCAGCTCGCGGCCAGGCGCCGGGTTGCGACCGCCAAACAGCAGCATGCGCAGGCCGAGCAATACCGCCACAGCGCCAAAGAGCAGTGCCAGCGCATTGCCGTGCAGCCGCGAGGCGAGCCAGGCTCCCAGCACCGCGCCCAAAAAAATCAACGGCCCCCAGCGGCGCGCCAGGGTAAAGTCCACCGCGCCACGCTGGTGGTGTGCCCGCGCTGACGACAACGAGGTCAGGACGATCGTCGCCAGCGATGTCGCAACCGCCACATGCATGCGAATTGCCGGGTCGACCCCCAGCGCACCCAGCGCGGTATCCAGCGCCGGCACGATCACAATACCCCCACCGACACCGAGCAGGCCCGCCATGACACCCGCCAGCACCCCGGTAGCCAGCATTGTGAGCACCAGCGGCGCCCAGTTCATCCACTCCGTCATTGCCCGCGTTCCTGTTACCCGGCTTGCGGTGAGCCCGCACAGCGCGCGGGCGAGACGTCGAGTTTACACCATGCGCCAGGTCATGGCCTCGATGGGAGAGGGCAGTTGCCCGCGAAGGCTACTGCCCTGTATTGCGCAAGGCGCCTGAGTGGACCATGCTGCACCGCCTTAGCCCCGCAGCAAGGACTACTCGCGTGCACAGTATTTGCCTGAACCAACGTTTCCTCCAGCCTTCGAAGATCGTCTGTATCGGCCGCAACTACGCCGCGCACATCAGTGAGCTCGGCAACGATGTGCCCGATGACATGGTGGTGTTCATCAAGCCCAATTCCGCCCTGGGTGACACGCTGTATGCCGAGCACGGGGAGCCCCTGCACTATGAAGGCGAAATCGTGCTGCTGTGGGAAGGCGGAAGCTTCAGTGCGGTCGGCTTCGGGCTGGACCTCACCCGGCGCGCCTTGCAAAGCACGCTGAAAGCCAAGGGATTACCCTGGGAACGCGCCAAGGCCTTCGATGGCGCGGCCCTCTGCAGTGAGTTCGTCGCACTCAACACGCCGCTGGAAACCCTGGCACTGGAACTGTATGTAAACGACGAAATGCGCCAGGCGGGCAACGTGGGCATGATGCTCTATCCGCCACCCGCAATCCTGGCGAACCTGGCGGACTTCCTCACCCTGGAGGATGGCGACCTGGTGATGACCGGCACCCCCGCCGGCGTGGGCGAGGTGCGCCGTGGTGATCGGTTCCACGGTCGCATACTGGCGGGTGACACGCTGCTGGTTGAGGGTAGCTGGACAGCCCGCTAGCCGGCTCGCACTATCGGCATTCTGCGCGATTGTAAATGTCGCGTATCTTGAGTAGCTTTAGGGGACCCCACGGAGTGGCGACCCATGCAAAACATCCTGAAACTGGACGTCGCAGGCCAACCACGCGGTTGGCTCAGCGCACAGGAAGCGGTGTCTGCGTACGCGCGCGGCGATGTTGTCTATGGCATCGGCGAGCCGCTGCCGCCCATGCTCGGTGGCATTCAACGTCTCACCGGGCAGCGCTCAGCCATTCACCTGCAGCCCATCATCGCGCTGCAGGGGCGGGTTCGGCCCGGGTTCAGCCTGCCGCTATGCAACCGCACACTGTTCCGGCGCGATGAGCACCGCTGCCTGTATTGCGGCCTGCAATTTTCGCGGGCAGAGCTGACCCGGGACCACGTACTGCCGACATCCCGCGGCGGCGATGATCGCTGGGAGAACGTAGTTGCGGCCTGTCGCCGCTGTAACTGGGCCAAGGACAATCGCACTCCGGAAGAGGCGGGCATGCCGCTGCTCGCCGTGCCGTTCCGACCCAATACCTGGGAGTGGCATTTCCTCAGCCGTGACCGGGTGCTGGCCGACCAGATGGATTATCTGTCACAGCAGTTTCGCGCGCCGCGCGACTGGGCGCACTGAGCGCCTTCAGCCGCGGAAGTAGCGCTGGGGCACGAAGGGCATGGTGACCACCGTGACCGGCAGCGCCTTGCCACGTACATCGACCGCCAGCCGGGTGCCAGGCTCGCCCAGCGAGCGCTGCACGTAGGCCATGGCGACAGGCCCGCCCAGCGTAGCGCCAAACCCCGCCGAGCACACCTCCCCCACCCGCTGCCCTTGCTCATCGAGCACCGCCTGGCCCTCGCGTACCGGCCGCTTGCCCTCTACCTGTAACCCCACGCGGCGCAGCGGCGGCTTGTTCTTCATCAGTTCGAATACACGCTGCGCACCCGGAAAGCCACCGGCGCGCGCGCCACCGGGACGGCGTGCCTTGCCCACCGACCAGAGCAGCCCGGCCTGTACCGGGTCGATGGTCGGGCTCAGCTCATGACCGTACAGGCAGAGGCCGGCTTCAAGCCGCAGGGAATCGCGCGCGCCCAGCCCTACCGGTGCCACCCCGGGCTCGGTTAACAGGCGGCGGGCGATGGCCTCGGCGTCAGCGGCAGGCAACGATATCTCGAAGCCGTCCTCCCCGGTATACCCGGAGCAGGTGATATACACCTCCACGCCATCCAGTACGGCGGGCTGTCCGTGCATGAAGGTCAGTGAAGCGATTTCGGGGCACAGCCGGCACAGCACCTCGCGTGCGCCAGGCCCCTGCAGGGCGAGCAGGGCCTGCTGCTCGAGAACCTCGAGGGTCTGGCCTCGAAGGTGGGCCTGCACATGATCGATGTCCTGCGCCTTGCAGGCGGCGTTGACCACCAGGAAAAAGGTGTCCGGCCCCCAGCGGGTAATGATCAGATCATCGCGCACCCCCGCGTCATCGTTGGTGAACAGGGCGTAGGTCTGGCAATGCTCGCCCAGCCCGACCACATCGGCGGGAACGAGCGTTTCCAGCAATTCAGCGCTGCCCGCCCCGCGCAACACCAGCTGCCCCATGTGCGAGACATCAAACAGACCGGCTGCACGGCGGGTATGCTGGTGTTCGCGGATAATGCCATCCGGGTACTGCACCGGCATGTCGTAGCCTGCGAAGGGCACCATGCGGGCACCCAGTTCCCGGTGCAGTGCGTCGAGCGGAGTATGCTGCAATGTCATCGCCATGCCTTGTGTGATGCGTACTGAGACCAGCCAGCACTCTACCGAGAGGCCCGCACCGGCGCAAGAAATCAGCGTCTGATACGGCCATCCGCGCGCGGCGCGCCAAGAGGATGCGTCGCGCCAGTGCCACTTCCCAGCGCGCCGTTCCCAACGGATAATGTTCCTCTACAGGAAACAGGAATCCCCGTGCAGAACTCGGTACCACAAACCATCAGCCTTATCGGCATGCCGGGTGCCGGCAAGAGCACCGTAGGCGTACTGCTGGCCAAACTGGCCGGTCTGGATTTCAATGACACCGACCTGGCCATTCAACGGCACGCCAACGCCACCCTGCAGGAGATCGTCGACGCGCAGGGATATCTCGCACTCAGGGCAATGGAAGAGGACGTGCTCCTCACCGTCCCTCTGGCGCACAGCGTCATTGCCACCGGCGGCAGTGTGGCCTACAGCCCCACCATCATGCAGCGCCTGCGCGCTGCGGGGCCGGTGGTGTACCTGCAGGTCGAGCTCGCAACGCTGTGCCAGCGCATAGCGGCCGCACCGCCGCGAGGCATCGCCAGCGACAGCGCGCACAGCTTCGCCGATGTGTTCCGGGAGCGCACACCTCTCTACGAACGCTATGCCAGCCACACCGTTCCGGCCGAAGATGGCGACCCGCAATCCACAGCGCAGCAGATCCTGCAGCTTCTGACAGCGGCCCCGTCGGCGCGCTGACCACGGACGCCCTCGAACACGTCCAGGCACACAGCGGACAGCCCGCTACGGCGCCCGTTACCTGTATGCACCGGCGCTGGCACGGTGGCATGCGCTTTGCAGTGTGCTGCGCATGGTGGCCCGTTAACTATCGGTCAGGGAAGACAGACTACAGGGACGTAGCCTCGCGTACAGGGAAAGCCCGGGAAGGGCACGGGCCACCACACTTACCCGAAACCTCCGCCGGGGGCTTGGCAGGCGCCGGAATTTTGTTATAAATGCCACAAAATTTTGATTTACTCGCCGAAAACGCTGAGTGATATTGCGCCGAAATCGAGGCTGTAAATCATCAGGAGGTGATTTATGACTGAACGCACGCAGGAACAGGCAAACTCCGACAGCCTGGACGACATATTCGAACCCGCGCTGCTGGACATGAGCGACGACGACTTCGACGATGCTATCCCGGTATCCACCGAGAAACAGCGCCTCGCGGAGAAGCGTCGGCGCGCGGAGCAGCGGATTGAACAGCGTCGGCTGCGCGAAGAACTGGGCTACTACGACCTGGAACTGGGCGACTTCTAGCACTCACCGATGGGCGCCTATCTGCGCCCACCGCGTCTCCCGGTCGCCGAAATTCTGGGCATCGCTCGCGCAATTCGCTACATTGCAACGTCACTCTTGTTGGAGCACGTCGCGTGCAGCGCCCCGTCTGGCTACTGAGTATGGACTCAGAGCAATTCAATGCCCCGCCCACCACCACCGCGGGCCTGTCATCTTACTACCGGCGCTACGGCGCTCGCAGTGCCGAAACACATATCGACCTGGTTCACTTCCAGCACGCCGATGACATTGAGCGCTGGCTCGGCGAGTGGTCCGCGACGGGGCCGGCACAGGTGCGCGCAGCTGCCGCTGCTGGCCTGCGGCCCACACTCGGCTTCAGCGTCTATACCTGGAATGCGGCCGAGTTTCTGGCGCTGGCTCACCAGCTGCGCCAGCTGGCACCAGAGCTGACCCTGATTGCCGGCGGCCCACATGTACAGCAGGCAGAGGACTACGTGGGCGAAGAGGCCCTGGATGTTGTGTTCCTCGGCGAAGCCGAGGTGACACTGCAGGAGTTCCTCGACAGCGCAACACCGGCCGACTGGCCGCAGATCAACGGGCTTGCCTACCTCCGGGAGGGTGCCGTGATGCGCACGGCGCCCCGCGAGCGCTGCCGCGAACTGGATTCCTTCCCCTCACCCCTTGATGTGCTGGAACTGACCCAGCCGGACGGCCGCCCGCGGTATGACGCCATCGCCTACGAAACCAGCCGCGGCTGTCCCTTCAAATGCGCGTTCTGCGAATGGGGTACCGGCGCCATCGGCAGCAAGATGTACCAGTGGTCGCTGGACCGTGTGCGCAGCGACTGGGAAAAGATTGTTGCCGCCGGCATCGCCAATATCTGGCTGGCGGACTCCAACTTTGGCGCCCTCAAGCAGGACCTGGCAAAGGCGCAGATGATCGTGGAACTGAAGGATCGAACAGGGCTGCCGCGCAGCTTCGCCACATCCTGGTCGAAGAAGCACAGCCGACAGGTGCAGGAAATTGCCCTGCTGCTGCACCGCAACCAGTTGCTGCCCCACTATCAGCTCGCACTGCAGACACTCACACCCGAGGCGCTGCGGCTCAGCAACCGGCAGAATATGAGCGCCAATGAGTACCAGCCGATTGCGCGGCAAATGTCCGAACAGGGCGTGCCGATCGCTGCCGAACTCATCTGGGGTCTCCCGGGTGACAACCTGGCGGATTTCGAGCGCAACCTGGATACGCTGCTGGCCACGTTCCCCAACATCAACATTTTCGGCTACACCCTGCTCCCCGGCACCGAATTCTATGCGCGGCGCGAGGAATATCGCATCGAAGCCATTCCCGTCGCCGGTTATGGCAAGGCGAAGGGTGAATACGTGGTGGGCTGTCACAGCTTTTCACGCGATGAGGGCGAGGAGGGCTATTTCCTCATCAGTGCACACATCCTGCTGGTACACGGCTATATCATGCCACTGACCACGCGGCTGCTGGCGCTGACGGGTGCCGTGCCAGTGTCACCACTGCTGCGCGAATGCCTGCGCGCCAGCATCGCAGTCGTGCAGAACGTTTTGTGTGAGCTGGACCCGGGTGATCGCATGGCGGTGTATGAACAGCGCAACGCCATTTATCTGGCTGCGCTCGCCTCTCCCGAGCTGCTCTACAGTACGCTCACCCAGGTGATCGCGGCGCATTGCCGCGCGCACGGACAGAACCCGCAGCCCGTATTGCAGGTACTGGCGCTGGACCGCGCCCTGTGCCCGCGGGTGGGGCCAGAGCAGGACACGCTCGAGCACTTCGACTTCGCAGCCGACCAGGTGCAACAGGCGCTCTCGGCCATGAGCCTGCCCCAGGAGAGCCTGGCACGGGAGCCCTGTACCCTGCGCATCCGGCACCCGGGCGGCGTGGGTGACATCCTGCGCGATGCCGATGGCGGCAGCTGGTTGCGCGGGGTTGTGCTGGCTCGTGAAGATAGCACTTCAGCTACACAGGCAGTCGCGCTAGCATAGGCGGGTATTCACAGGGGAGTTGCTGGGTCATGCCAGAATTGAAACGCGAAGTCCGGCCAGTGGAAGTCAATTATGTGTGCGATGCCTGCGGCAAGGGCATGATGACGGCCTGCGGCGACATGGACCCGAAAAGCGGAAACATCGACCACCGCTGCATGATCTGTGACCACCAGCAGGTCTTCACCTGGCGCCCCTACCCCCGCATCGAGCACATCGGGCTCGACGAGGAGCTGTAGGCCGGCAGGGCCGGAGCTACACCTGCAACAGCAGGTGCTCGCGCTCCCAGGAACTGATCACTCGGTTGAACTCCTCGAACTCGTCCAGCTTCACCGCGGCATAGGCCCTCAGGAAAAGATCGCCAAACATATCCTGCAATTCTGCCGTGTTGTGCAGGTTGCGCAGGCCTTCCTCGAGCGTACGAGCTACCGCCACATCGTCTTCGTTTGCCGTGCCCTGGTGCGGCTCGGTGGGGCTTAGCCCCTGCTTCATCCCCAAGTAGCCGCTGGCCAGGGTGGCGGCAATGGCGAGGTAGGGGTTGGCATCGGCACCTGGGAACCGGTTCTCCACCCGGGTCGCCTCGGGCGGGCCCCAGGGCACTCGAAAGGCCGTGGTGCGGTTGTCCATGCCCCAGTTGAGGTTGATCGGGGCGGCAATTTCCGGCGCCAGACGGCGATAGGAGTTCACGTTGGGGGCGTACAGGCTGATCAGTTCCGGGGTGTAGCGCTGCAGACCGGCAATGTAAGACAGGAACGCCGGCGTGTGCTTGCCGTCGCTGTCGACAAAAATATTCTCGCCGCTGCCCGCGCGCACCACGCTCTGGTGAATGTGCATGGCGCTACCGGGTTCGCTCTGCATGGGTTTGGCCATGAAAGTCGCGTACATGCCGTGCTTGTGCGCGGTTTCACGCACCGTGCGCTTGAACACAAACACCTGGTCAGCGAGGGACATGGCGTCGCCATGCAGGAAGTTGATTTCCATCTGCGCCGCGCCATTCTCATGGATCAGCGTGTCCACCTGCAGTTTCTGTTCGTCGGCGTAGTCGTACATGTCCTCGACGAAGTCCTCAAACTCGGTCACCGCATCGATGCTGTAGGACAAACGCGCCGACTCGCGACGGCCTGAACGCCCCTTGGGCGGCATCAGCTCGTAATCCGGGTCTGTATTCTTGGCCACCAGGTAGAATTCCACCTCGGGTGCCACCACCGGCTGCAACCCCTCTGCGGCATACAGGTCGAGGATGTGGCGCAGTACATTGCGCGTCGACAACGGGTGGCGCTCGCCCGAGCGCTTGTAACAGTCGTGGATAATCTGTGCGGTGGGCTCACGCGCCCAGGGCACCACCCGCAGCGTTGCCGGGTCCGGCTTGAGAATCATGTCCGCATCGGTGGGCTCGACGAAATCCCAGTGGTCATCGGAGTACTCCCCGGTGACAGTCTGGATCATGATGCTTTCGGGCAACTTGGGATTGCCCATACTCAGGAATTGGTGCGCGGGAATGAACTTGCCACGCGCATTGCCGGTCATGTCGGGGACCAGGCACTCGACTTCCGAAATCTTGTGCTGCTTGAGCCATTCGTGAATGGCCTGGGTGTCGGTGCTCATACACATTCCAAAGTGGGCAAGCGCTTGAGTTTGCAGCACTGCCTGCGGCGCCGCAAGGGCCTGACCGTCGGCAAAATGCGGCTTTTGGCGCAACATTCCGTATAATCACCCCATGCAATCCCAAGCCCACATCGACTCCTGGTACGCCGCCACGGCCAACCTGAGCCTGTCCTTTCCACCGTTGCGTGGCGGGGCCGCGGCGGACGTGTGTATTGTGGGCGGCGGCTACACAGGCCTGTCGGCTGCCCTGCATCTTCGCCAGCGCGGCTACAGCGTCATTCTGCTGGAAGCCAACCGCATAGCCTGGGGCGCATCGGGCCGCAATGGCGGACATGTGGGCACCGGCCAGCGCGCCGGGCAGGCACAACTGGAAAAGTGGGTAGGCCAGGCGCAGGCACAGGGGCTGTGGCAGCTGGGGCTGGAAGCGGTGGAGACCGTGTGTGACCTGGTCGCCGAGCACAGCATCGATTGCGACCTGCGCAGCGGCAATCTGCACGTCGCCTCCAAGCCCGGCGATGCCGCTGAACTCGCCGCCGAGGTCGACCACCTGAACCGGGTCTACCACTACGACGACCTTCGCTACGTGGAAACCGATGAGCTGGCAGGCATGACCTCCGGGCAGGGTTTCCATGGCGCAACGCTGGATAGCGGCGCACGCCATCTGCACCCGCTCAACTATGCACTGGGGCTGGCCCGCGCCGCCGCCGACGCGGGCGCCACCCTGCACGAAGGGAGCCGCGTAACGCACTACCGGGAAAACGGCAAAGTGCAGGTATCCACCGCGGCAGGCAGCGTAAGCTGCGATTACCTGGTGCTGGCCTGCAACGGCTATCTGGAGCGCCTGGAGCCGCGTGCGGCCGGTCGCATCATGCCCATCAACAACTACATGCTGGCGACGGAGCCGCTGTCGGACGCGCTGGCGGCACGCCTGATCCGCGATGACTGCTCCATGTCGGATACCCTGTTTGTGGTGAATTACTGGAAGCTGTCCGCCGACCGTCGCTTGCTATTCGGCGGCGGCGAATCCTACAGCCGGCGCTTCCCGGCGGACATCAAGGGCTTTGTACGCAAGTACATGCTGCGCATCTATCCGGAACTGGCGCAAACCCGCATCGACTACGGCTGGGGCGGCACACTCGCTATCACGCTCAACCGCATGCCCGATTTCGGTCGGCTCTCCCAGGGCGTGTTTTACGCCCACGGCTATTCCGGGCACGGCGTACCCACCGCTACCCTGGCGGGCAAGCTGCTGGCAGAGGTGATCAGCGGCAGCGCCGAGCGCTTTGACGTGATGGCCAGCGTACCCTCGCCGCGCTTTCCCGGCGGCACCCTGCTGCGCTGGCCCGGTCTGGTGGCCGGCATGCTTTTCTACAGTTTACGTGACCGGCTGGGCTGAGCAGCGCATGTCGTCCCCGATCCCCCTGCACAACACACAGGCCTCCGGCACCGACTGGCAGGCCGCGCTGCGCGACCTGATCAGCTCACCCGATGAACTCTGTGCCGCCCTGGATATCCCCCCCGCGGCACTGGGCTGGAGTGAGGCAGCGCGGCAATCCTTCCCGTTGCGTGTACCGCGCGCCTTTGTGTCGCGCATGCGGCGAGGCGACCCACTGGACCCCCTTCTGCTGCAGGTGCTTGCCGGGGCACAGGAAATGCAACCAGCGCCGGGGTTCAGCGCCGATCCGACCGGGGAAACCGGCAGCGCCAACCCGCACCCGGGCATTATTCACAAGTACCATGGGCGGGTATTGCTGATCGTCACCGGCAGCTGCGCCATTCATTGCCGGTATTGTTTCCGCAGGCATTTCCCCTATGCCGATAACCAGAACAGCCGCAGCGAGTGGTCTACCGCGCTGGAGTATATCGCGTGGGACAAGAGCATCAGCGAAGTCATATTGAGTGGCGGCGACCCACTGATGGCCAGCGACAAACAGCTGGCAGCGCTAGTGGTGCAGATTGCCGACATTGCGCACGTACGGCGGCTGCGGGTACACACACGCCTGCCGATCGTCATCCCCCAGCGGATCACCGAAGGCCTGCTGCAGGTCCTCACCCAATCACGCCTGCAGAGCACAGTGGTGGTGCACAGCAACCACGCCAATGAAATCGACACCGATGTAGTGGCGGCTTTTGCCCGCCTGCGCACCGCGGGTATCACCTTGCTCAATCAGGCGGTTTTGCTGGCAGGCATCAACGATTCGGCGGCAGCGCAGGTCGCACTCAGCGAACGTCTGTTTGAGGCCGGTGCACTACCCTACTACCTGCACCTGCTCGACCGGGTGGACGGTGCCGCGCACTTTGAAGTGGACCGCGCACACGCCCTGGCATTGCACGAGGAGATGGCTGCACGCCTGCCCGGTTACCTGCTGCCACGACTGGTTCAGGAGGTAGCCGGGGCACCCTCCAAGCTCGATGTAGGAACCTGACACTGCGCACCCTGCACTCAGCGGTCTTTCAGTAATACTATAAAATAGAATGTATATTTCTTAATAATCAATTTTATAGGACACCCAATCCCTGCCATAGTCAAAATGCACCGCAAGGCAACGTATCAAGCATTTCTATCAACAATTGCCAGGGTGCGGGAGGGATTAGCAATGAAAACAGCGTCAGATCAAACGGGCAAATGCCCGGTCATGCACGGCGGCAGCACCAGAATGGGCGATTCACCCATGGCCTGGTGGCCAGATGCACTCAACCTGGACATTCTCCATCAACACGACCGCAAGACGAACCCGCTGGGCGAGTCGTTCAATTACGCAGAAGAATTCAACAAACTGGACTTGGCCGCATTGAAAAGCGACCTGCACGCGCTGATGACCGACAGTCAGGCGTGGTGGCCTGCCGACTGGGGCCACTACGGCGGCCTGATGATCCGTATGGCGTGGCACGCCGCGGGCACCTACCGCATCGCCGACGGTCGCGGCGGCGGCGGCACTGGCAATCAGCGTTTTGCCCCCATAAACAGCTGGCCGGACAACGTGAGCCTGGACAAGGCGCGCCGTCTGCTCTGGCCTCTGAAGAAGAAATACGGCAACCGCATTTCCTGGGCCGACCTGATCATTCTGGCTGGCACCATGGCCTATGAGTCCATGGGCCTGAAAATCTACGGCTTCGCCGGCGGGCGTACGGATATCTGGCACCCGGAGAAGGACACCAGCTGGGGTTCCGAGCAGGAGTGGTTGGGCAAGAGCAACGAGCGCATGCACAGTGACCGTCAGGACACGCTGGACAACCCGCTGGCGGCCGTGCAAATGGGCCTCATCTACGTGAACCCGGAAGGCGTTGACGGCCAGCCCGACCCCCAAAAAACCGCCCATGACGTGCGCCTCACCTTTGCCCGCATGGCCATGGACGACGAGGAGACGGTGGCACTGACCGCCGGCGGCCATACCGTGGGTAAATGCCACGGCAACGGCGATGCCTCGGTTCTAGGCCCCGACCCGGAAGGCACCGACTTCGACACACAGGGCCTGGGCTGGCACAACCCAACCCGCACCGGCTACGGTCGCGACACCGTCACCAGCGGCATTGAAGGCGCATGGACCACGCATCCCACACGCTGGGACAACGGCTACTTCTACCTGCTGTTCACCTACGAATGGGAACTGAAAAAGAGCCCCGCCGGTGCCTGGCAGTGGGAGCCCATCGATATCAAGGAAGAGGACAAACCGGTCGACGTTGAGGACCCCTCCATCAGATTGAACCCGATCATGACCGATGCCGACATGGCCATGATTGTCGACCCGGCCTACCGCAAGATTTCCGAGCGTTTCTACAGCGACCCGGCTTACTTCTCCGACGTGTTCGCACAGGCCTGGTACAAGCTCACACACCGCGATCTGGGGCCGCGCAGCCGCTACCTCGGCCCGGATGTGCCGCAGGAGGACCTGATCTGGCAGGACCCGATACCCTCGGTGGACTATGCATTGGATGCCGCGGAAATTGCCGACTTGAAGCAGCAGTTGCTGAACAGTGGGCCCAGCGCGGCGGAGCTGATCGCCACCGCCTGGGACAGCGCACGCACCTTTCGCGGCTCGGACTTCCGAGGCGGCGCCAACGGCAGCCGTATCCGTTTGGCACCGCAAAAGGACTGGGAAGGCAATGAGCCGGAACGCCTGCAGAAAGTACTGCGCGCGCTTGAGCACGTGCAGGCGGGCCTGGCCAAACCGGTAAGCATGGCTGACCTGATTGTGCTTGCCGGCAGCGCCGCGGTAGAACAGGCCGCACACGCTGCAGGGGTGCAGGTGAGTGTGCCGTTTGCGCCCGGCCGCGGCGATGCCAGCGCAGAGATGACCGATGAGGATGCCTTTGCCGTGCTGGAGCCGATTCACGATGGCTTCCGCAACTGGCTGCAGCGCGACTACAACGTCTCTGCCGAGCGCCTGCTGCTGGACAGGGCCCAGTTGATGGGGCTGACCGCACCGGAAATGACGGTGTTGATAGGCGGCATGCGAGTTCTGGGCACCAATCATGGTGGGCGTGCCCACGGCGTGCTGACGGACCGCGTCGGCGTGCTGAGCAACGACTTCTTCGTCAACCTCACCGACATGCAGTATGCGTGGAAGCCCACCGAAAACGGTGATTACACAATCTGCGATCGGCAGACGGGGGAGACCCGCTGGAGCGCCACGCGCGTGGATCTGGTGTTCGGTTCCAACTCCATCCTGCGGGCCTACGCAGAGGTGTACGCACAGGATGACAATCAGGAGAAGTTCGTCCACGACTTTGTCAGCGCCTGGACCAAAGTCATCAATGCAGATCGTTTCGATCTGAAAACACAGCCAAAGGAGTTATAAATATGACAGACATTGACATCGGCATCTCCAGTTCCGACCGCGCCCGGGTGGCAGAAGGTCTTAAGCGCTTGCTGGCGGATTCCTACACGCTCTACCTGCAAACCCATAACTTCCACTGGAACGTAACCGGACCGCAGTTCCGCCAGTTGCACCTCATGTTCGAGGAACACTATACCGAGCTGGCTACCGCGGTGGATGACATTGCCGAGCGTATTCGTACGCTCGGGGAAGTCGCCCCCGGCACCTACAAGGCCTTCGCAGCGCTCAGCTCCATCCAGGAAGTGGACGGTGTGCCTGCAGCCACTGATATGGTCGAGATCCTCAACCGTGGACACGAGCAGGTGGTCAAAACCTGCCGCGACGCGCTGGGACCGGCGCAGGAGGCGGATGATGAATCGTCCGCGGCGCTGATCTCCGACCGCATGCGCATCCACGAAAAAACCGCCTGGATGCTGCGCGCGATGCGCTGAGGGCAACACGGGTAACACCATCCTCCACGCAGGCCTGCCGCGCTGGATACGGCGGTCTGCGCCAACCTCTGCCCCGTGGTTCAAGAAATTGCCGGGGCAGAGCGTTTCCGTGGCAGGACACTTACAGCCGGGGACGTCTCCGGTAAGCTCTTCGCGAAAACGCGTTCACGCCGAGGAGATCACCATGTCCAACCACAGCACGGAACAGCAGGCCTCTCTGCAGGCTCTGCTCGACAAGCAGGCCATCTGCGAACTCAAATACCGCTATCTGAATGCCTGTGACGACAAGGCCCCGGAGCGCGTAGCCGCCTGTTTTGCCCCAGGCCCGGTGGAGATCAACTTCGGGCACATAGGCCAATTTGCCAACCGCGAGGATTTTGTCGCCGTCTTTGTTGAGCTCGGCTGCCATGACCACATTGTCGACATGCACCACGCACAGAACCCGCTGGTGGAGATAACAGGGTCTGACAGCGCACGAGGCCGCGTGGGGCTGCGCTTCCACAGCATCAACACACAGGACAAGACCACCGTGCAACTCAGCGGTTTTTACGAAGACGAATACCGTCGCATCGATGGCGAGTGGTTGATCAGCGCCAGTACGTTCAACGTGTGCTCGGCCTTCATCACTGACTACTCCAGCGGAAATGACGCGGTTGTCTGGGCAGGCAACCGTATGCCGCCGCAGCCGTCCTGATCGCGTTACGCCGCAGGCAACACGGTGTCGAACCGCACAGGCAGTTCCCGCACTCCACGCAGTACCGCCCCCTGCGGACCGGGTTGCGCCGGATCCGCCAGCCTCAGCCCCGGCAAGCGGGCCAACAGGGCTCCCAGCGACACCTCGATTTCCGCGCGCGCCAGGTGCGAGCCGAGGCAGAAATGGGGCCCGCCACCAAAAGTGACCGATTTGTGGTGCGCCCCCCGGTCGAGCCGGAACGTGTCGGCATCTGCAAACACCGCCGGGTCGCGATTGGCTGTGGCATTGCCGTACAACAGGGGTGAGTTGGCGGGGATGGTGACACCCGCCACTACAATCTCCCGCTCGGTGTAGCGCGGCTGCAGGCAAACCGCCCCATACAGCCGCAGACCCTCGTCCACCGCCGCCGCGTGCAGCGCGGGCTCAGCCCGCAACTGCTGACGCAGGGTGTCGTCCCGCAAAACCGCCCACAGCAGGCTGCCCAGCGACAAATACGTGGTGTCTGCGCCGGCCGGGAAAATGAGCCGCACGAAAGAAAAAATCTCCTCGTCCGAGAGCTGTTTACCCTCCACCACGGCAGTCGCCAACAGCGACAGAAGATCCTCGCGGGGATGGGCACGACGTTGCCGTACGATGGGAGCGAGGTACGCGGTGATCGCCGCGCGTGCCTCCAGCGCCAGCCCGGGGTTCCAGGGAAACTGGAACAGACCCTGCAGCCACTGGTGCAGCTCAGGCTCATCTTCCACCGGAATCCCCAACAGGCCTGTAATCACCTTGAAGGGGTAACGGTGGGTGTAGGCCGCTACCAGGTCCACGTCGCTCTGGCCTGCCAGACCGTCGATCAGCTCATCCGCCAGGGGCCGCAACAGCGTGCTGATGCTGCGCCGGATAGCGCCGGGATGAAACGCGCCGGACACAAGCAGACGGTTGACGCGGTGTTCGTCACCCTCCATGCAGAGCAAGGTCTTGCCCTGGGCCGGCTCGGAATGCCTGCGGTACGCAGGGCCGGCGGGCACGCCCGCCTCGTTTCGATAGAGCGCGGACACATCATCATGACGCAGAATAATCCAGGCGGCTTCCCCCAGATAATTCACCGGCACCACGCGATGACCGGAATCACGCAGCGCGGCCATACGCGGGTGAAAATCGGGCAGCGGATCAGTCGCAAAGTCGATTTCCGGGAGGAACCGCTCACTGGCGGTGGGGCGGGTGGCGGTGTTCATGCTGTTATGCTCTTTGGGCCCGGTACGCGCCTATGATGCACCCCCTAGAAGGGAATGTCGTCATCGGTGGGGCCCGGGTCACCGGCCTGATAGGGCATGCCCGCATAGTCGTCCTGAGCCTGTGCGGGCGCGCCGGCGGCGCTGACCTTCCAGCCCTGCAAGTTATTGAAGTAGCGGCCGTTGTACTCACGCCCGCGGATATCAAAGGTGACCGTCACTTCCTGGCCAGACTGCAACCCCTCAAGCAGGCCGATCTTGTCCTGCACAAATTCCAGGCTGATGTCCTGGGGATATTTCCCGTCCTCAACCGTCACCACCATTTCACGCTTGGTAAAACCGCTGTTGAAGGTTTGGGGTTCCTGGATGAGTTTGATCTTGCCGGTGAGGTCATAGGCCACGCGAGTGCTTCTCCTTGAGTCGGGTTATGCGACCAGTCTAGTGCGGCACGCGCCGGAAGTGTAGGGTGCGAGCCGAATTGATGGCGAGAGGCCCGCGACGAGCGCTGACGGGGCCCGGCGGCTAATCGGGAAAAACGAGACTCCGCAAGCGCTTGCGGTCAATCTTGCTGGTTCCGGATTGTGTGCGTGGAAACCTGTCGACCAGGGCAAAGCGCACCTCACCCCATTGCGAGAATTCCTGCCCTACGTGTTCGAGACGATCCTCGCTGGGCAATTCGGGAGCCTCCATCGCAATCACCGCCTCGGGCTCGCCGGTGGCCGTCATCCCGGCGAACAGGCACACGTAGTCAACCTGCAGGACGTCCTGAAGGTTGGCCTCAATGGGTGCGACAGCCAATTTTTGTCCGCCGAGATTCACCACGTCCGCCGCGCGGCCCAGGATACGAAAAGCGCCGTCCTCGCGTTGCAGGGCGAGGTCACCGGGATAAAAGTAACCCTTGCTGAATGCCAATCTGCTCGCGTCTGCGTCGTCCAGGTAGCCATCGGCATCCAGCTCGGTAAGCTTGATACGCAATCGCCCCTCCTCGTTGAGCGCGCTCACCTGACCCTGCTCGTTCTCCACCTCAACCACGCGAGCACCCGTGGACTTCATCCAGCTGAGGTGCGCCGGCAGCGAGTAATCATGGAACAACACGCCCAGACCGACCTCGGTGCATCCATAAGAATTGACCAGATCGAAATACTGGCTCAGCACGGCGGTGGCCTTCGCTGAGACAAAGCCGCCACTCATCGAGAAAACGGGGCGAGCACCCGTGCGGGGCGGCAGGCTGCGCAAGCTCGCGCATTCACTCAGCTTCAGGGCCAGGTCCGGTAGTAGCGTTGCCCGTGTCACGCCACTGGAGACAAAGGACTCTGCCCAGTCGCTGCGCTGATCAAGAATTGCGGTACCTCCGACTGACCACACGGAAGAGGGTGCCTTGTAGCCATTCCCTGTCCACAAGCCAAAGCCCAGCGCGTGATATCGGGTTGAGCTGTCATACGCCTGGAAATCACATCGCTCACGGTCGGCCTCCCGTTGCGTACGGGCTGGCACCAGCACCTTTTTGTACTTCCCTGTCGTCCCCGAGGTGTAAAGAATATGCCCGCATGCATGCACATCTTCCGCCAACGCAGGCACCTCGAAGTCCTGTATATCGTCGAACACAGGCCGGCCCATGGCGTAAACGGGGGGGAGATCCTCCGCTGCCTGCAGATTTTCCTCCGCGGCACTGACAACAATGGCCCGCAAGTTCCTGACCTCGAGAGCAACCAGCACATCCAGCGATCCAACGCAGATAGTGGTATACCCCCGCGCCTGGAGCGCTAGCGTCGCCACCCAGCAGTGTGCGAGGTTGTGTATCTTGATTGCCACGGTGCCCGAGGGCGGTGATAGGTGTAGTGGCAGCTCCGCGGAGGCCCGGGCAATCGCACCGGCAAACGCACGATAGGATATCGTGCGGTCGTTGTGCACCATGGCAGGTGCCGCCGGTGTCCGTGCGGCGAAGCTGAAGATGTATTGGGCGATAATCATGCGTGTTCTCTGGCAACAACAAACGTGCATAATCATGACGTTACCACACCCTGCAGGCGCGAACGCGCAGGGTTTGAAGCCTGACCAACGTGTCATTGATCTCTGTCAGGCACGTACCGATGAACGCAAACCGCACCGGCAACTGACATCAATCGGGGAAAAGCAAACCTCTCAGCCGTTTGCGGTCAATCTTGCTGGTACCGGATTGCGTGCGTGGAAATCTGTCGACCAGGGCAAAGCGCACCTCACCCCACTGCGAGAATTCCCGTCCCACATGGTCGAGCCGCTCCTGGTCGGGCTGCTCAGCGGTCTCCATCGCTATCACCGCCTCGGGCTCACCGGCCGCATTGACGCCCGCAAACAAGCAAACATAATCGACCTGAAGCAGGTTTTGCAGGTTTGCCTCGATTGGCGCAACAGCGATTTTTTGTCCGCCGAGGTTGAGGACATCAGCAACGCGACCAAGGATCCGGATCCTGCCATCATCACGCTGTATCGCCGTGTCACCGGGGTAAAAATAGCCAGCGCGAAACACGGCATGGGTGGTGACTGAATCGCCCAGATACCCTGCGGCATCCAGCTCCGTCAGCTTGATACGCAAGCTGCCTACCTCATTGGCCGCACAGGGCTCATGCAACTCATTCACCACTTCCACCTCACGGGCTCCCTGCAACGTGAACCAGCCTCCAGTAGAGGGCGCGTCCAGCTCTTCGAACAGAACACCCACATTCACCTCTGTGCAGCCATAAATACTCCGCAGACGAAAAACCCGGGCGAGCTTTGCCGTCACCCTGGCCGACGTGAAACCCCCGCCCACTGAGACCGTGGGCCGGGGGGCGCATTGCCCAACCGCGTCTTGCAAAGCTTCACTCTGGCTGAGGATCGTGGCCTGATCCGGGAGCAAGGTCGCATGAGTGAAGCGGCTGGCGATAAATTTTTCCGGCCAGCCAGTGCGCTGCTCAAAAATCACCGTGCCGCCGACAGACCACACAGCAGGCGGCATCTTGAAACCAATGGCAGTCCACAAGCCGAAGCTCAGCATATGGTATTTCGTCGAGCTGTCGAATGCCTGACGGTGACTACGCTCCCGGTCGGACTCACACTGCGTGGCGGCGGGTTTGAATACTTTTTTATACGTGCCCGTTGTGCCGGATGTATAGAGGATATGCCCGCTGTCAACGTTCGTTTCTGCGAGCGCAGGCACGTCGAGTCGTTGCACTTCCTCGTATACGGGCTTGTCCATGGCATAAACCCGGGCTGCATCCTGCACTTCCCGCACACGTCCCTCTGCCGCACTGACCACGATGCCACTCAGGTTTTCAACCTCAAGTGAAATGAGTACCTCCAGTGATGCGGCGCAAATTGTCGTGTAACCAAGCGCCTGCAAGGCAAGCGTTGCCACCCAACAGTCCGCAAGATCATGTATTGTGATTCCCACCGTGGCGGGCCGCGGGGGAAGATGCGGTGCAAGCTCCCGCGATGCACGGGCGATGGCGCCGGCAAACGCACGGTAGGAGATCGCGCGCCCGTTGTGGATAAGGGCCGGAGACCCAACGGCCCGCGACGCAAAATCGGCAATGTACTCTGCGATGAACATGCGGTGTGCCTGCAACGCCGTGTGAGTCGATGGTGAGACATACTACACCGGCGCATGGCCAGCAGCCGAAAACGCTGCTAGTTTGAAGTGAGATAAAAACCCACGCTGGAGACCCCTAAAGATGCCCGCCGCAGAACTGCACGATTTTGCGCATGAAGACCTGACCGGCAATGCGCTGCACAATGCATTGCGTGACGCTCGCGAGCGCGGCCCGGTGCAACCCGCGCTGTTCGGCGGGCAGCCCGCCTTTCTCATCTGCAGCCACCAGTCACTGGCGGAAGCCTTCCGCGACAACGCCCGCTTTCCGCCCGCGGATGCCTACCGCATCACGATAGAGCCCGTACAAGGGGTCACCTTCCAGACCATGGAAGGCGACCAGCACCGACTCTACCGGCGTCTCGCCACACCCGCATTCCAGTCGCGCGTGGTGGAAGCGATGGAACAGGAAGGACTGGCCCGCATAGCCCACGAGCTGATTGACCGGTTGGGCGCGCGGCGCAGCGCCGACTTCGCCCACGAATTCACACACCGCGTGGCGTTTGCCGTGATCAGCCGTATGCTTGGCATTCCCACCAATCGAGAAGATGTTTTTCGCGACTGGGCCGTGGGTTTCCTCGAGTTTCCGCGCGACCCCGCGCACTCGCGGCAATGCGCAGATGAGATCACGCAATACCTGCTGCCCATTCTGGCAGAACGGCGGCAGGAACCCCGCGACGACATTCTTTCCGGGCTCGTGGCGGCTGAAGTGGATGGGCGCAGGCTCACGGATGAGGAAATTCTCGCGCACATCCGCTTGTTGTTCAGCGCAGGCGCTTCCACAACCACAGATGCTCTGGGCAACCTCGTTTATACACTGCTGTCGGAACCAGCGCGCTGGCAAGCACTGTTGGACGAACCCACACTCCGCGCAGGGGCGATTGAGGAACTGCTGCGCTGGGAGACACCGGTGGCGATATTGCCACGGCTATCGGCGCCCCGCGCTGTGGTCTTCCACGACACAGAGATTCCTCCGGCTACCTTTTGCCTCTTTGCGATCGCCGCGGCCAACCGGGACCCCGCTGTGTTTGATCAACCAGACGTGTTCGATATGCACCGCGACAGCAGCAAAAAGCTGCTCAGCTTTGGCCCCGGGCCGCGGCTGTGCCCGGGCATGCACCTGGCGCGACGACAGCTCGCCGTGGCGTTGGATGTGATACTTGAGCGCTTGCCAGGCCTGCAACTGCTGGCGCCGGAAAACGCGGTGCCGCGCGGGGCGATTCTGCGCGGACCGGCGCGATTAGAGGTCAAATGGTAGGGGGCGCTCTCCCCGAAAAGACCCGGTGACAGACGTGCTCAAATCAATGCGCGCCCGCCAAGTGTGTGCAACCGTTACAAATCGATTATCCGCGCCTGAACCAACCAAGGGATACGAGACCGAAAAGCATCAACAACAAGGTTGCTGGTGCAGGAACGGTACCCACAGGCGGTGGGGTGAAGACGGTAGAGATGGCTCCGACGGCATCAATATCGGCGCCTACGGACGCCCCGGAGGTGTCACCTTCATTCGGGTCGTCGGTCAGACGCACGAACGCGAACTCATCTGTCGTGACAAAGCTGTATGTCGAGGCAAAAGAATCGATGTCGATTCCTGCCGTCGAGCCAAAAACTTTACCCACATCAAACCACTGATCACCATCTCTGCTGATTTCGACAAAGGTATCTTCAACATCGGGGCCGACTTCGAAGATCCAGAGGTCGTCCCCGCTATCACCACCAAGGGTCAGCTTATTGTCGACAAACTGCAGCGTAATACTGCCGCCGCTGCCCAGCGAAGCGAACGTGCAGTCGGCCGCCAGCGAACAAGCGCCACCGCTCACATAGTCAGGCACGCCAACGGTCGATAGAGAATTCCGATTGGGTTCAGTCGGCTGGCCACTCGTGCTGATAGCCGGCGAGTAGTCAACAACCACATCAGCAAAGGAAATGGCCCCTTGTGGGAACGTGACGCCACCAAACATGGGAGCGGCATCGACGCCAGACATAAATCCAGTTGCAAGCAGGCAGGCGAACAACCGGCTACACATTACGTTTTTCATCGGCAGTACCCTCTAAACAATATCACACACATGACGCGACGTTCTGACAGTGGCAGCACAATTCAAACCAGGTGACAGCTTATTCTATAAATTCAAGGACTTGGTGATGAGCAGGAAACCGTGCACGGGACTCACTGTAAAATTTCCCGACAGTTGTTCAGAGCCCCCCAGGGAAGCATTTACGGGAGGTTCGCACGATTGGAGATTGGCAGCCACAAGAGCAGAGGTCGACAGCTCGGTGTGAAAGCGCCGGGCTAGCCCGCTATCACGCCGGCAGGTGCGGGTCGTCCTCATCGAGGCGGTGATACTCCCTCGGCGCGTCCAGTTCGGCGATCATCGCCTCCAGCGCCGCGGCGTGCCGCTCTTCTTCGGCAGCGAACCCCGCAGCCACGCGCCGGGTTTCCGTATCTGGGCTCTCGCTTGCCACGTGGCGGTAATACGCCGCCGCATCCCTCTCTTTGCCGAGAGCAAGGTGCATGGCCTCGCTGAGACTCATGCGATAGTGCAGCGCTTCATAACTGGCGCTCTCCGGCGCCTCAGGACCGGGCCAGGCGTACTCCCAGGGGTGCAGCTGTGGCAGTGCCTGGTCGGCAGCGAGCTCCGCCACCTCCTGCAGGTGTTGCTCGGCTTCGCGCGCCATGCGCTGGAAGAATGCGGCAGCGTCGCCATTGTGGTGCGCGGCGAGCGATTCCGACAGTTCCAGGTAGCGCTCCCGAGCCTCACTCTCCAGGGCCAGCGAGTGCGCGAGAAATAATGCCAGCTCGGTATGCGACATCATGATGCTCCAAAGGCCGCAGCCAGGCCCGCCAGCGCCTCGTCCTCATCTTTCGATGGGTGCGACAGGGGTGGCCAGGTCGCACGCGCTTCGCGGTAGAGCAAACCCGTCGCGAAACCGTCGTCCGCCAGAAACAAACGCGCCGCCAGATCCGCACTATCCACCGGAGGCTCGCGGCGTTCGTGCACGATGGTTTTCCAGTCGGTTTGTTCCGGACAGAACGTGATGCACTGCGAGAGGACATGGATAAAACTGAAGCCCTCGAACTCGATTGCCTCTGCGATCAGCTTAGCCATCTGATTGGGGTTGCCGGAGTAGGCCCGGGCAATCCACGGGGCGCCGGCGGCCAGGGCAATCGCCGCCGGCTTGAAGGGCCGCACGCCCGGCCCATGGGGGGTCAGCTTGCTGTGATCCCAGTCCATGGGTGTGGTGGGCGAGGCCTGCCCTTTGGTCATGCCGTACACCTCATTATCCATTGCTATATACACCAGGTTGACGTTGCGCCGGCAGGCGTGCAGGAAGTGATTGCCGCCGATTGAAAAGCCATCCCCATCGCCTCCAAGGGCGATGACGGTAAGTTCAGGCCTCGCGACTTTCAGGCCCTGCGCAACAGCAAGGCCCCGTCCGTGAACGCCGTGAAAGCCGTAGGCATCAACATACGCCGGCAAGCGCGAGGAGCACCCGATGCCCGAAACCAGCACGCTGTTGTCTTTATCGATGGCAAGGGCCGCCATGGCCTTGGTAATGGCGTTAAGCACGGAGAAATGACCGCAGCCGGGGCACCAGATCGGTTTCACTGCCGATTTGAAACTCTTTGGGGTTACTGCGATTGGTTCGTTCATGCGTCCTGCCTTGCACCGACCGCATCGGCAATCGTGTGTGGATTGAGGGGCACGGGGCCGGGAATCGCCAGGCTTTCCAGCGGCAGGTCCAGGCGGCCTTTCAGGTAGTGATAAAGCTGTGCACTGTGATTCTGCTCCACTACAAGCACGTGCGAGCAACCCGCAAGGGCAAGTGCCAGGCCAGTAGCGGGCAGCGGTGCAAGTAGCCGCAAAGCGACAGTACGCACCGGCGTGCCCTCCTCAGCGAGTAGCGCAGCGGCCTCGTCGACGGCAGCGCTGGCGGAGCCGAAGCTCACCAGCGCCGTATCACCCTTGCCGTCACAGCGACCCCAGTCCGCGCCGTAATCGAATGCTTCCAGCTTCCGGCGGCGCTTGTCGAGCTGCTCGCGGTGATCCGACGCACGTGCTGAGGGCGTGCCGCGTTCGTTATGTTCCAGACCATCTGCCGTGTAGCGGGCATCAGCATCCCCCGGGTGCGCAAGCGTGGAGACACCGCTTGCAGTGAGCCGGTATCTCAGGTATTCATCGGTGGTGGATGGCGTGGGTTCCACTGCAGACAGAGCCGAGGGCAGCCTCGGGGGCGCCACCACGGCAGTGGACTGGCCGAGAAACTGGTCCGACAACACAATGGCGGGCACCTGCAGAGCCTGCGCGAGTTGCACCGCCCAAGCGGTCGTAAACGCGCAATCGGGTATATCGAGTGCGGCCAGTACCAGGTGCGGCGCGTCGCCGTGAAGACCGTACAAGGCAATATCGAGATCGGCCTGCTCCGATTTTGTGGGAATCCCCGTGGACGGGCCGCCCCGCATCACATTGAGCAGCGTGAGCGGTGTTTCACTGGCAACCGCCAGGCCGAGACTTTCACTCATGAGTGCCAGACCGGGGCCAGAGGTCGCAGTAAACGCCGGCACACCGCCAAACGCCGCACCGATGGTCATATTAATCGCCGCCAGCTCATCTTCAGCCTGCATGAGATGACCACCCACTGCCTCCAGAGCGCCGGCCAGCCATTCAAGGGCATCCGAGGCCGGTGTAATAGGGTAGGCAGCGGCAAATCGAACCCCGGCTGACAGCGCGCCGAAACCCGCCGCCTGATTGCCCGTAAGGCACCAGGCCCCGCTGGCATCACGGGCAGGTAAAGGCCTATCGATGTCTCGGGATGCGGCGTAACCCGACGCTATGCAGGCTCGCGCACCATCGCGGTAGGCCTCCGGTTTATTCGCCAGTTTTGTCAGGGCCTGTTCCAGCAAAGCCTTCATGGGCAGTTGCAACAAATGCCCCAGGAAGCCGGCGGCCACCATGTTCATGCGGCCCTCGGGGTGACTGCTGCTGGCGAGCTGTGCGAAAGCGTGGTGTATCACCGGCAAGCCCTTGAGGGAAGAGGGAATGCGCTCGCCGTCTTCACAGATCACCACCGTGTCCGGGCCGGCAATGATCTCATCCTGAAAGCGGTCGAAGTTCACCCAATCCAGAGCCACAATGATGTCGTAACGCGCGGCCGCGGTATAACGCTCGTGGCCCGTGAACTTAAGTAGCGCGGCAGCCTCACCACCGCGAATCTGGGGGCCAAACGCCTTGCGCAAGAGCCCCCTGCCACCACAATGCGCCCAGGCCTTGAGCAACAACTCACCACAGGAGATCACCCCGGCGCCGCCCGCGCCGGTGATGGCTATCGACAGTTGCGTGTCGCCCACGCGTTATCGTCCCATGCTGAGCGCAATCTTCAGTACGCCGTCACGCTGGTGCGCAAACAGGTCATAGGCCGCAACGATATCGTCAAGCGCGTAGCGGTGCGTCACCATGGGCTTCAAATCCAGCCTGCTGGACTCGATCACACTCATCAGCCGCCGCATTCTCTCCTTGCCGCCGGGGCACAGGCTGGTCACGATTCGATGATCGCCCAAACCGGCGGCAAAGGCATCCAGCGGTATGCTGAGGTCGGTTGAATAGACGCCAAGGCTGGACAAGGTCCCACCCGGTTTCAGCACACGAAGCGCCGACTCGAAGGTCTGTTGTGTACCCAGAGCCTCAATGGCGGCATCGACCCCGCGTCCACCTGTGATTTTGAAGATTTCTGCAACCACGTCCACCTTGCGGAAATCCAGCGTGATATCGGCGCCCATCTGTCGGGACATCGCCAGCCGCTCATCGATACCGTCAACCGCGATAATCAACCCGGCGCCTTTGAGCCTGGCGCCAGCAGTGGCACACAGGCCGATAGGGCCCTGTGCAAATACCGCCACAATGTCACCAATGTTGATACCGGCGGACTCGGCGCCGGCAAAGCCGGTGGACATGATGTCCGGGCACATCAGCACTTCTTCGTCGCTGAGACCGTCCGGTACCGGCGCCAGATTGGCCTGAGCATCAGGCACCAGAATATACTCCGCCTGGGCACCATCAATGGTATTGCCGAAGCGCCAACCACCCATGGGTTTGTAGCCATGGGCGTGGTGGCCGCCATCCTGCGATGGGCAACCATCCTGGCAAGCGTAGGATGTGTAACTCGGGCAGATGGCGCCGGCGATGACTCGCTGTCCCTCGTGGTAACCCTGCACATTTTTCCCGAGCTTCTCGATAACACCCACCGGTTCGTGCCCGACCGTCAGCCCGCTCTCTACCGGATACTCCCCTTTGAGAATGTGCACGTCAGTGCCACAAATGGTGGTCGTCGTAACCCGCATCAGGGCATCGTTGTCACCGATATCCGGTATGGGCTTGTCCTGAATTTCGATCCTGCCCGGCTCCACGAACACTGCCGCTTTCATCTTTGCCATCGCTGCCTACTCCCGATTGCCAGTACATTCAAGCTAGCAAGCACACACCAAAGCAGCAAACAGGTAAGTCCTTTCCATTGATGCAGATCAGGCAGGACTGAGAAGCCGCAGCGATGCACCCTTCCACGCGTCACTCACCGAAGTGACACGCCATCAGTGGTGTAAACTAGTTGAATGCCCTTTATGAGTGAGGATTTCCTGGACGTGAGCACCTTTACCTCAAGCAGGTTGCCCAGGCTCGCTGTTGTTCTCGCTCTATGGTGCTCAATAGCAGGTGCTGCTTCACCCTCTGAGAAGATGGTTTTCAACGTTCTCAGTCGTGACGAGGGGCTGTCTCAAGTCACCGTAAATGACATTTTTCAGGACTCCCGGGGGTTTGTCTGGTTTGCCACCGAAAATGGCCTCAATCGCTATGACGGCCGCACCCTGTTGCAGTTCCACGCCGACCCCGCGGATCAAAGCACAATCGCCCATGATTTCGTCTGGTCAATCGCCGAAGATGGTCACGGCGATCTGTGGATGGCAACAGAAGGAGGCGGGTTGGTTCAGTGGCAACGCGCTACGGAAACCTTCAAGAACATTGTGGTGCCTGGAGAGGATCTGGACCCGAGGAAACGATTCGCTCGCCAGGTGATGATCGACCACATTGGCTCGCTGTGGGTTGGCACGCGCGGAGCCGGGCTGCTTCGGTTCGATGAGCAGGGACAATTCACACATCGCTACCCCTTGGGCAATGAGCAGCAATCACCCGCAGAAGATGACGTCATTTACGCACTGCTGGAGGTATCGGCGGGTACACTTCTGGTGGGGGCCACTAGCGGCCTTTACACGTTTACGGTCGAAACCGGAACGTTTGAAAGTTTCCCGTGGAGCTACAGCGACGTATCCACCCTGTATCTCGATCGAACGGGCATTCTCTGGATTGGCACGCTGGAACAGGGCCTGGTACGGCACAACCTCAAGACCGGAGAAGCCCTCGCTTTCAACGCGAACTCAGTGGGGCCCGCCCGGCTGGGCAACAATGAAATCCGCGATGTGCTGGAAGATACCGAGGGCAGAATCTGGGTTGCGACACACGACGGATTGCACCTGTTCCTGGGAGAGAATCAGGGCTTCCGAATCTATCACCACAATGACCGGGATCGATTCAGCCTGTCCGACGACCATGTCATGTCTTTGCACCAAAGCGAGGACGGGGTGTTGTGGGTAGGCACCCGTCTGGGCGGTGTAAATCGGTGGAATCCCGATAGCTGGACCCTGGGCGCCCTGACTCCCCCCATACTGGAAAACACAGCGGTACTGTCATTCGAGGATGCCGGAGAAGGCAGAATCTGGGTTGGTGCTTTTTCAACGGCGCTGCTGCAACTGGATACCCGTGGCAACGTCGTTGCAGAATTTGATCGCGAAAGTGGTTACGTCGACCGGGGTGACGCACCGGTATCGGCACTTTTGAGGGACAGTGAAAATCGCTTATGGATTGGCACAATGGGAGAAGGCCTGCAGATGTATCTGCCGGGCCAGAACCAGTTGCACGTAATGCGCCATGACCCCACAAATGACGAGAGCCTGAGTGCAGACGGCATTATGAGTTTGTACGAGGATAGCCAGCATCGCATTTGGGCCGGCACGTTTGGCGGCGGCCTGTCTTTGATCGACCCCGCGACATTAACCGCGACACGCTATGTTCCGGGCACGCGGATTAGCGCAATCCGTGAAGATACCGCCGGTGCCTTGTGGTTGGGGACGGATGGTGAAGGCCTGATCCGCCTGGAACCCGGATCGGGTTCCGTGCACAGTTTTCGGCATTCGCCGGAGACCGCGGGAAGCCTTGGTTCTGACCTGATCTTTTCTCTACATATTTCGCAGGACAGGTCGCTGTGGATAGGCACCTCCGGCGCGGGGCTGGCTCGGCTACGCGACACAGAAGAATGGAATCAGGACCCGTCCTTTGATCACCTGGGCACAGCAGACGGTTTAACCAATAATGTGATCTACGGCATTTTGGAGGACTCGGCGAGACAACTCTGGCTGAGTTCCAATCGGGGACTGATGCGCTTCAACCCGCAATCGGACAGCATTCGGTATTTCCCTCGCGCCCTTGGCCTGCAAAACGAAGAGTTCAATTTCGGCGCTTTCCACGAAAGTCGTGACGGGCAGTTCCTGTTTGGCGGAACGGGCGGCTACAACGCGTTTGACCCTATGGAGTTCGGTGATCTCGATCAGGGGCCAAGGATTGCGCTCACGGAAATTGAGGTGGCCAATAAACCGCTTCACGCGGTCGCGATGCTGGCCGACACCGGGGGACTCGCGCTTGATTACAACGAGAATGCAGTCACGTTCGAGTATGCGGCGCTCGACTTTCTGGCGCCGGAAAACAATCTATATTCGGTAAAGCTCCAGGGATTCGATCAGGATTGGACACAGCCCAGCAAGCGCACGCGCAGTACCTATACCAATCTTGACGCAGGCCACTACGTATTCCAAATACGTGCCGCCAACGGTTACGGCGCGTGGAGCAACAGTCCACTTGAGATTGGCGTAACGATTAACGCAGCACCCTGGGCAACGCCGCAGGCCTATTTCGCCTACTGCATACTCATCGGTGCGGTGTTATACGGCTTTTTCCGCTGGCGTTTGCGGGTTATCGAACGCGAGGCCCGCATCCGACAGCTGGCATTTTATGATCGCCGCACCGGCTTGCCCAATCTGGACCTGTTTACACAGCGAACCGCAGCAGCCTTGAGCGAAGCCAGCGACGATCAACGCTCACTGGTTGTCATCACACTCCGACTCAAGACCATCGCCAGGTTACGAAATATCCTCGGCCTGGGTTCGGTGGATGAACTGTTGAGTACTGTAGTGCCACGTCTGACACAGCAAATGTTTGGCGCCGGGCAAGCGACCACAACCTGTGACCTGGCGCGTATAAGCGAGACCGAGCTAGCAGCTTATGTTCTGTTGGACGACCCGAAAAGCGAAGCCGCGATCTGGGCAAACAGGTTATGCAAAGCGATCTCCACCCCTGTTTATCATGATGGTCGCCAACTGCACGTTTCGGTGTTTGCAGGTATCGCCACCTTTCCACAGGACGGGAACACTGCCATCAAACTGATAGAGTCCGCCAGCACGGCTGCTCAGGACAACGATGTCGGGCAAGCGGAGAACTTTGCATTTTACGATCGCAGCATGACCAGGCGAGCTATCGATCTACTCAGTTTGGAGAGCGACCTGCGCCAGGCCATTCGAGAGAACTCGCTGGAAGTGTATTTGCAGGGCAAATTTGATTGCGGCGGGGTGCTCGTTGGCACGGAGGCGCTCTGTCGATGGATGCACCCGGAGCGGGGCGCCATTTCACCCGGCATTTTTGTGCCCCTTGCGGAAGAGTCCGACCTCATCCTGGAGCTGGATGAATGGGTGATCGAGCAGGTCTGGCGTTGCTTGCATCACTGGCAGAAAAATTACCCGAATGTGTTCGGCATCGCCGTCAACGTTTCGGCAGACACCTTCGTAACGGGCCGCATTTTCGCCGTTCTGGAAAGACTCAGGGACCGCTATCCCCTTGGGCCTTCGTTGCTGGAAGTCGAAATCACCGAATCGGTTCTAGCCAGCGATCTGGAGAAAGTGACCCTGGCACTGCGGCGCATCAAGGATTTGGGCCACATGCTATCCCTGGATGACTTCGGCACCGGTTACTCATCATTGACGTATTTGCAGCGCTTTCCCATCGATAAACTCAAGATCGATCAGGCATTCATACGGGATATCGAAACAAAGCGTGATCAGCAGGCCCTGTGTAGCGCGATTATCGCGTTGGCACAAAGCCTGAACTTGCAAACTATCGCCGAGGGCGTCGAGAGTCAGACGCAGCAGGACTTGCTGGTGTCGCTCGGCTGTGACCGACTGCAAGGCTTTCACCTTCACCGGCCGGAGTCGATCGCTGACTTTGAGCGGCGCTTTTTCAAATCAGACGGATAAATCACGCCTGCTGGTTGCAGCACCTGCCAATTTGCTCATGCATTTCTTCGTCTACGGGTCTGACGATATCAGTCTTTGGAAATCCACAGATACTGCAGAATCTACTGTCAGTGATGTTGGTATACAGCGGGAAAAAGTGGGGTGAAGCAGAGGAGAAAATCAATAAAAATCAGTATGCTACGGAGAAATTCGGGCGTGTGAGATGGCCCGAATAGAGCGCATAACTAATTGATTTAAATCGTATTTAATAAACCCGATATTGGTAAACACCCCCAATTATTTTTTTCACCACCTTTTCGCGCCAGCGGGGAGGCAGCTCAACCTTAATAACCCTTAATACAAATATCTCCCTGCCATAGCCCTGCGTTTTCCATTTTGCGGCAGTAGAAGGCCTCCTCGGACGGTGCCCAGCCTGAGCGCTCAAGGTATTTGCATCCCCCCCACTCTCAGCCGGTGGATACATCATCATCAACAACCCACCCGCCAGAAAATGCCCGCCAATACAGAGAATGCGCGCAGCCTGCCACCCGTATTTCACAGAAAGTCAGAAAGAACCTAGCTAGGGGTGGGGTAGAGGCTGAGAAAACTTGAAGTAAACGACACTGGCGTCTTCATGGCAGCCTAGCATACGAGGCACCAGAGGCGCGGTATCTAGCTAGCCTTAGTGCGTCCTGCTTCGGCTTGCTGGTATCGCCAAAGTCGAATCATGATGTCCGCTTTCACCACCAATCTAGCCGTCAGTTTTTTTTACAACACCTGAACAGATATTTGTCTCACAACGTTTAAGTGTTTGATTCTACATGGACGGCATACTTATTGCTTTGCTTACTACAATGGAATCTAAACTGTGATAATGAGGTGATGTCTTGAAAAGAATCATGAATTTGTTCTGCTTGTTGATAGTGGCTGGCTGGTCAGTTAACTCGAATGCCGGATTAATCAGCGCAAATTTAACCGTGTCCGCGACTGACTGGGATCTACTCGGTGGTGCTGGAGGTGGGCCGTCAGTAGATCCAGTTGTACTCGACTTTTCGATATTCTTTGATAACTCTGCGGATATAACAAACGCCACGTCTGGCCTAGTAATAAACAATCCCAACCTCGCGAGTAGTAGCTTTTTATATGGCTACGACGCATTATTTGACCGTCTGTCAATAGCAACCGAATCTGCTGTCCCAAGTGGTTGTGGCTGGAGTAGTCCTGGCCTCTGCACGATCATTGAGGGTATATCCACAGCCACCCCAAGCGCATCCTCTTTCGGCGTATCCGATACAACTGGTTCTTACACCGCACGTGACATTTCTGTAGATCGAGTACAAGCACCAAGTCCAGTCCCAGTACCCGCCACAATAGCACTGCTTGGTTTGGGGCTTGCTAGCCTTGGCTGGTCAAGGCGCAAGAAAGCGTAAACAGAACTCCTGATGAACTGCCCCCACATAACGGGGCATTTTTGCCCACGATTTGATGCAAGTTAATGTCTCAAAATAAGACAATCCGGACATCAAGCAGTTTGCTGGCAGCTCCTTCAGCGCGTCGACTAAAATCATGAAGCTACCCAAGGTTGGCGTGATACTGAATTTGACAGGCAGGTCAAATTGAAGATTTCCACTTAGCAGTAGTCGTGGGTCCTTCCTACGCTTTCACCATGCGGGAGCGCAGAGTCGCGGTATTCTGCTAGACTCCTTCACCCGGTTGCCTAATTTTTGTTTATGTCTATGTAAAGGTAATCCCCGCCACCAGCCGCACGGGGACGCGTCGTGAATGACGGGGGTTTACGCTCTACAGCCCCCGTAGCCGCAAACCTTCCGGGAGTGCATTCAACAACCACCTAATACCGATATTTAGAATACTGATTTTCTGAAGTGACGGCGCAAAAAAGCCCGCGCTGAGGCGAGCTTTTATCAAGATGTTAGCTTACGCTTCCTTACGACGTGCATAAAATACACACGCCAAGCCAAGGCCAAGGAGCCCTATGGTCCCAGGAGCCGAGACTTCACTGGCCGCTCTCGTTACCGTCACGGCTGAGGCCGAGTATGTGGGCCTATCCAAATCATTCAGGTCCACTAAGTATGGAGATACCTCCGCGGATGGAGACTCTGTTCCTGACCATTCACCCATGGTAATGCGAGCGGACAGTGTGCCATCACCAAGTCGGCTACTTGCCATAATACCCACCGAACCGCTGAAGTTTTCTAGTTTAAACCAGCTGCCCGTACCATCAAGGTTAGCGAAAAACTCCACGCTGGTTGTTGGTCGAGGAGTATTGATGGGCACGTTCCAGTTACGAACTCCCGTAACGAATAGCCATTCACTAAAAAATCCAGGCTCATACCCAAGGTCGAATTCAAAAAGAGCAGAATCGCCAGCACTAAGAATTGGGCCAGCGAAGGACCCCATACTTAATAGACTGAACAGCCAACCCGCCAAAAATTTCTTCATTAGATGTTCCTCTTTAATTATCTTTTCCGGCACATTCATCGCAAACCCTTGAGCAATTTTTAGGCCGGCCAGGTCCATCTATAATATTTTCAGTAACTTATCGCTTGTAGGCAACACCACCCCCCCCCCGTGATGTAAAAAAAACTGACGCACACGCTATGGGGCTACCATTGATTTTTTGCGCGAAGTAGCTTTTGCTGGCTAGTGCCCCGATGACTTAAGGCTCGCCTATAGAAGATATCGAAGATCAGCAGATTAAGATGGGATGCCGAAATCCCACATTCTGCATGGCCCGAATTATCAGGGTACGGTCACATCGGCAGGCGCAACATCAACCTCAGTACGGTCTTTGCGGGCCAGTATGTAGGCGTTAGGGAGGTCGCTGACGAGATCTGGCTTGCCGGAAGGCCGGACCCCAGCTTTATGGATTATGATCTAGGCTTCTTTGATAGAGAGTTAAACAAGGTGGAGCCAGTGGGGAAGAATCCCTTCGCTCCGAAAGTGTTACCTATGCTATCGGCGGCCCGCGCAGGGAATAAACTGTCACCTATCCACCGAGAATAGACAGTTGTAAATGGTCTGTGAGAGGACTCGAATAGCAGTCCTATCAACTTGTTTTCTAAGGATTTAGTGTAATTCGACTATTGGCTATACCGACAAATATACCGTCATATTATTTTTTTATTAAGGTTCGAATCCGATATAACGGATTTGACACCTGATAATGCAGCCTCAATTAGCGGGTTCTGGCACCCTGTCTGCTCTTTCTCAGGAGAGGTAGAAGACCGTACCACACCCCCAGAGCAAGAATCGCTGTAATCAGTATCTCGGATAAGTGGACGTAAAGCCAGACCAGGAATCCTATCTTGCAGGACCAGCTAAGTAAGGTCCAGATTCGGTCCATTCTGGAGCGCTGCTTGATGACACGGACGTTCTTGTTACGACGGAATTTGAAAAAGGTCATGATTTGATCCTCATTGATTGGTCGTCGGTAATGACTGCCTCCATCCACAGGAGGCCGTAGGGGTCTGAATCGAATAGATGCGGAACACGGAAGGCTTTCGACCTTCACTGTCACCGCTGAAGGCAGTAGTTGGCTTCCCGGTATTACCCGGCCAAGAAACCCCTGCAGGCATCACAGGGCTCGTCAGGAATGACTAGCCTGTTCAGCCAGCTATTGACTGAAGTGGTCCTACTGCGGTGTGCTACGGAGAAAATGGATCAGATAGTGTCTGGTTGATTACCACCGGGGTTGGGGATTGGCACATTCCGGAGAGGTTGTGCCGTAGAGTTATTCTGAAGGTCATTGAGGTAGGCCACGGCTTCAGAGGCTCTGGCCGAGGCCCAGAAGATCGCCTTTACATCGTTGCTCAGAACTTTGATCCAGCTGGCCAGGTAATCAGCATGGTCCTGCCGGGGAGCAGGACTGATATTGAGCTGTGCACAGAGAAAGGCTGCACCCAGTTCCGCTATTAGTTCCTCCATCGCATAGGACTCATTTCCGAAGCGCCCTGAGAGATCCCTGTTGCAGCGTTTCTCAATACCAGTCCAGTGAGTCAGTTCATGCAGTAACGTGCTGTAGTAGCTCTCTGTGGGGCTGCTGGTGTCCGATCCAATAAAGCTCTCCGGATTAGGAATACAGATGTAGTCATTCTTCGGGGAGTAATAAGCACTGGCTCCTCCAGTTCTTATATCGGCGCAGGTGGTGGATATGAAATGATCCACACCGTGCAACGGATCAACGGGATTAGTAGTCTCCGGGGCTGGTGTTTCCAGAAAGTCATCCAGTCCAGTGACTTGATCAGCGTTAAATACAGAAGCAGTCCTGATGAGAACCTTAAGTCTGGGGTTGTCACCGGAAATGCTGTCAGTGCTTGAATTCACCTCTGCTTCCGGCAATGGCTTGTAGATCACAACGGGAGAAGCCTTCTGGCCCTTGCGGACCTGTGCTCCCATCGCTTGCCACTGCTTGTATGTCGCCCACCTATTAGACAAATAGCCCTTGTCCAGAGCACTGGCCCATAGAGACAGGATGTTGATGCCACTGTAGGTACTGCGGGTAAACGCATTGGAAGGTAAACCCAGATCAGGAGCATTCCAGGGCAACTGGAAATCTCTAGAGTTCTCCATTGCTGAAATGATCTGATTGGTAATCTTCTCGTGTACTGTGGATTGATTAGTCATCTTTGATTCCTCGTAAAGTAATCAGGCACAGGCAGGCCTCAGCCAGACGCTGTGCCGAAAAATTGATCAGATTGAGTTGAGTACTACTTGGAGATGGGGCTAATAGGGGAGGGAGCGAACAGGCTTACAAGAGTCCTCTCTCAGCGAAGGAAACAGAATCCGTGCCTCCAATCACGATATGATCGAGAACACGGATATCGACTAACCTTAATGCCTCGGTCAGCCTTTGAGTGATGCGGATATCTGCTGTACTGGGTTCAGGAACACCAGACGGATGGGGATGGGAAAAGATCACAGCGGCAGCATTGATCTGTAGGCACCGTTTAACTACTTCTCTGGGATAGACAGCGGCTCCATCAATCGTGCCTCTGAACATCTCTTCGTAGTGCAGCACCTGATGCTGGCTATCCAGAAAGACAACGCTGAAAACCTCGTGGTCCCGGTTGGCCAGCTTGACCTGAAGATATCTCCTGACTGCATCCGGGGAGGAGAGAGTATCCGGTCTCAGGTACTTCTCTTCCAGAAGCTGCAACATCAGGTTGTACACATCATCGAGTGAAGCAGGCTCGGACAGTTGGTATCTGCCATCACCTGACTTGATCAGATTTGGTATGTTGTTTGCCGAAGAGTTATTCAACTTGGATTGAGTGGTCATTTTCATGGCTCCTTAGCTAGATGAAGGTGTGCCATGTGCGCAGGATCGCAACCCGGGGGTCGATTCCGATGGGTACCCCCGTAAATAGTGGGTACGCACATAAGCACCAGGAGCAGGGCCACAAAAATGCAATTACGATGCTGAACTGTTTCTGTTGAAATATAAACTTTGAATACTGGAGAGAACTTTAAAATAGATAGATTTCAAATAGGGTCTGTAGAGACGACATGCAATCTATTATATTTCCTACAAGCAATCTCATACCTATAATAAATTGATAGCTTTATTTCTATTCGAGCACTTATTGTTATGACAGAATGACAACTATGACAGGTTGCATTACAAACTTTATAAAATAATTATATTAAATTAGTTTAGATATTTATTTGTCACACTTGTCATGGTGTCACTCATGCAGTGGACCTAAAGACCACTGCAATCGTAAAGTATAATTTTGTAAATGATCTCAATAAGGAAAAGTATATCCACTCACCGGATTATTATAGTCTCGATAATTAAGGTGAGATATCTACTCTCTTTCTAATACGAAAACTACAATAGTCAGCTGGATCAACATCCCTATTTGCCAGACTTATATTGAGTAGAATGAATAACAGATATAGATATCAACGATATATATAGGGGATTCGCCAAACGAAATCCCCTTAGCTATAGATAAGACGTTGAGACCTATGATTTAGCCTGATCATCAACGTTTTTTCAGCAAAGTGAGCTGAGGCACTTTGCTAAATCCTCTTCCTCCTTGACTAAATCCTCGCTAGACAAGTCGAAATAGTATTCGAAGACATCCACTGGGCTTTGGACTCCAACACCCCCAAGCTTTACCAGTCGATCTCCGTTATAGGAGGAATCTCGAGGAAGTATGAGGACTGCAACCTTAGAATCAAAACTCAATGCATGAGAGATTACCTGATAGCGATCAGTGTCTTTTGATTTACTTTTATATTTTGCATCAGCGATAACCGCATTTCTATTACCAGTTTTCAGCACTATATCGGGCTTGGCGTCCCCTTTGCCGACACTAGGTTGGTTGTAAAATTTTTTTCTTCCCTCAGCATTTCCGTCAAGTACTATTGCATCACCAGGTAGCTTGTCACGATGTTGTCTCAAAGAATTCAGCAAATACTTCTCAAAAGTTAAAGCCATATCCAGTATAAATGAACTTAACTCTAGATCAGATCCTGTCTCATCGAAACTCACACCCTTTTTAGTAATGATCAATCGGCAAATTTCACAGAGGTTAATGTAGTAGCTTCTCAATACACTAACTTTTTGATTGGCGATGGCCATCGATACTTCATCAAGGCAGCGAAGATTTTCATCCAAAGCCACCTGATCGAACATAGTATAGTAGTCAATGAGTCGCTCTCTCAGTTGCAGACTCTCGCTTTCAATAAGATCGAGCTCCTCAATACAAAATCTCAACGTATACTTTAGTAATCTGTTGAAGGCATTGTCTGCTGTAAACTCGTGATACGTAGTGTGCGCGCGGTGAAAAAGTCCCTTTGACCAAAGATGCTTAACTGATCTGTCAATTGAAAGCCTTCCACGGATTCGCGTGGAAATTTCGGATTTTGGCAAATACTCCTTCAGCACGCCCTCCTCAAATACTGCTCTGAGTTCGGTAACCAGGCACTTGGCCAAAAACTCCAAAACAACCGGACTAGCGTCTTCTACTTCTCGATATTTTCTATTAAAGAACTCAAGTGTTCTGAATTTGTCTTCAGCAACCGAAACTACCCTCGTCAGGTTCGCAATTGAAAACTTGGGACGTATTTCAATTGCAAGCTCGGTATTAATGGGAATCAGACCAATATAGCCGCCAGCTACTAGAGACAATTTCTGGGTTCGCGGCTTATAGTCTATGCTGAAGTAATTTTTAACGGTGGGAAGAATATTAAGTGATCCACCATCACGGACAATTTCCGAAATGGGGATATCGATTTCACTACGCTCCTCAGCTTGCTCGACTCTCATGAAAGGGCATCTTTGTTGCCTTCATCAAGTATATCTAAGTATGTTTCTCTTACTTCCTTGTAAGCGTCCTCTTTGAAACGGAACATTTTTTCAAATATGAACTTGAGCTTATGGTTCCAGAGCAAAATAAAGTCACCGTCATCTACGACTCCCTTAAAATAGGTATGCCCGAACCCGTGAGGGGAGAGGCTGTTTGCTTTAGTAAAGAAGTTGACAACTTTTCCTAATTTCGGCCCACTGACATTACCGGCCGTTAGAAGCACTTTGAGAATTTCGATATCAGGCAATAGCTCAACGACCTCAAACCTTCGCTCCATTGCCGCATCAAGATCTACAACCGATTTGTCATAGGGGTTCATGGTCGCGAATATGACGATGTTTTGGGGGATAGATACTTCTTTTTCCGAATATGGCAACCGGAATTCTATGTCACGATAATCAGGTTCAATATAGGTCAGAAGTTCTCCAAATATTTTACTGGGATCTCCACGACTGAACTCGTCGATTATCAATATGTATAGGTCGTCGGTATTAGTTCTTGCTGCATCGCAAAGCTTTAGAAATACCTTCGCCCTTGGTTCAAACATGGGATCTCCGGTACCGCCGGACCCTGTTGATACCAATCCTTCAATAAAATCCTCATACGTAAAAGACGGGTGGAACTGAACCCGCTCTAGCCGGGACAGTTCGCCTTCAATAATTTTCAATGCCACCTTAAGTGCATACCAGGTTTTACTTGTGCCGGGCGGTCCCGAAAACAGTATTCCCTTTGATCCACGACTTAGTAGCTTCTCTACAATATTAAATACTTTGTCGTCATCAGGAAGATCATCGGTAAGTACTTTCGCGAATACCGGGACATCTTGCTCTTCCTCCTGACTTTCAAACTCCAGAATTTCCGGTAAGTTTGGTCGCTGATCAGTGAGTACATCGCCTCCGGCCATATCGATCAGCCCGTTCAGGGCTGGCTCGTCGCACAGAAGAGCGTCAACTACATCCGAGGTATATCTAGACCGTAATTTTTGTTCAATTTCTTTGAGAAGTTCAGCCGCAGGAGGCTTACTGTCAGTGATGTTAAATTCTTCGTTACGAAGTAACCAGATGCAAAGATCCGCTTTAACACCTTCAACGCCGAACGAATCTAAGAGTACCTGCCCTGCATCGTCGAGAATGGAAACCTTCTCATTTTCTAGAAATAGAAGGTGGCCAGGCCTTCCTGGGTACTGAATATCTTGGCTTCTACTGCTTGCAAGACGAGTAGTGTAGAAGTTACTCCTTACACCGTAGTCCTTAATTTCGTCCCATTCCTTAGCGAAGTCTTTCGAATATAATCCTTGGTCGTTTAGTGCCACGACCTCTCCGACGGCTTCTACGAACTCTTTCCGGGAGTCAGACCCAACCGCTAGATTTATATTCGGATTGCCTTGCTTTTGAGAGAGCTGGCTAGTAGCTAATAGGTATCGCAGCCCGCTAACTCTTTCCTTCCTCGACTTCCCGTTAGAAGCATCCAGTTTTATTAGGTTTGCGTAGGAAGCCTTAAGAATTGAGGGTGAAAAGAACAACTGATCAACTTCCTTTTAACAGAGTCTAATCGATACTTTCTGATTGTGGATTGGTTGGTTGACATTGAGCGCGGTGCTTTCAACCTTTTCCCTGACCAGCTTACTTACTTCCGTCTGATGAATGTAGTGCTTCAACTGATCTGCCACCTGTCGCGCCATAAGTGGCGGAACAGCGTTTCCAATCTGTTGGTATTTCGACTTTATCGATCGCCCATGAAACACGAAATCGTCCGGAAACGTCTGAATTCTTGCTATCTCTCGAACCGAATAAATCCGGTCTTTGGTCGGGTGCCAAACGCCCGCATTCTCCGGTTTAAATGCGGCTGTAATAGTTCCTTGTATTTCTGTGCGCGCGTATCGTCGAAAAAAGTTAGGGTAATGATACTTCGCCATGTTATCTCTAATTTTCTTCCATCTCTCGGGAAGAACGTCATAGGGCAGGTCTTTCCATGACCCGCCCTCAGGAATCATCGAACCATAGTGAAGGGCTTGGGGATTCAACCGCATCAACTCATTCTGGTTAGGTAGCTTCGCAGTCACCCCTTTAAGGGTAGCCTGCAGTGACAGATCTTTGTCCTCAGTTACTTCAGGAAAAATATGATCAATATAGTTCTGGTTTTTGATGGCAATGAGGATCACACGTATGCGATTTTGTGGGACACCAAAGTGGCTAAAGTTCATTAACCTATAGGAAACATGGTAGCCGTATTTGTCTCGAAGCGTGTCTACAATTTCGTCAATTAGTTTCCCGTTCTGCGATTTTGTAGAAAGTATTCCTCTAACGTTTTCAAAAACGACTGCTTTAGGATTCAGCTTCTCGATAAATTTAAAGGTTTGCTGATACAACTGCCCACGAGGGTCGTTGGTCCCTTTTCGAGAACCTGCATTTGAAAACGGCTGACAGGGAAAGCCTGCCGTGAGAACGTCTAAGTCTTCGACTTCGGGGACTTCGAGCTGAGTAACATCGCCGTGATGGATATCACCTATATTCTTTCGATAGGTCTCGCATGCGTCTTCATTAAAATCGTTAGCCCACAAGACATCGTAACCCGCCTGCACAAACCCCAGGTCCATACCGCCGCAGCCGGAGAACATGCTTACTACTGACAAATTCTTCTGCTTCTTGACTGCCATTTTCCTGTGCCCCAATGCCTAGTTCGTGCGGTCGGATTCTACATCTACTGCTGTATATATGTACAGCATCACCGTTCGGCTTTGACGCCCGCTGGCTCTTCGAACAACTCTGACTGCTGTCCTCGCCTACAACGATCTATATAGCTGCGCATGAACTGCCGTAGAACGTGAGATGCTGAAACATCCTCGTGCTTACACACTTCGAGGAACTCTTTATGCAGCTCAGGCGACAACCTTACTCTGAGTGCGGCGCTCTTATCCATTTGTGTATCCATTGGAGCCACAAGTGTGTATCCACACTATATAGTAGCGGACTCTCTGTAAATCCACAATCTAGCTACCTGCCTAGAAATTCGACCAGTCGACTTTTCAGGCAGGTCAAATCTTTGGTCTCACATTCCCAAATGGTCATCACTGTCCATCCCATAGATTCAAGTTCTTGGCGTTGTCGTTTGTCTCTATCTGAATTGCGCTCCAGCTTTGGCAACCAATATTCTCTATTAGACTTCGGTGGCATCGAAGCCTTGCACCCTTCATGTTGATGCCAGAAACAGCCATGAACAAATATCACCTTGCGTCTAGAGCTGAAAACCAGGTCCGGCGAACCTGGCAATCCCTTCCTGTGTAGTCGGTAACGGTATCCCAGTCGATGCACCATACGCCTCACGACCATTTCAGGCTTGGTTCCCTTCTGCTTGACGCTACGCATAATCTCACTGCGCTTTTGGGGAGATACTGTGTCCGCCATAAATCAAGCCCTCCCTCAACCGGTGTTCGCATCGAACCAATACTGATTACGACAGTGTAAGGAAGCCTACTCAAGTAGCCCATAAGCTGACTTGGATATTCCTATGCTCACTAGATTACCTACTCATTTACTATCCGAAGACCTTTCCACAACCATCGACTATATCGATGTCATTTCAGTCGCTTTTTGGGATAGTAAGTTTCTTTTTCTATTGGATGCGGGGAGAGTCTCACGAATTTGCCCGGAGATTCTGTCATTCTGTCATCGATCCAACCTGGTCTAGACAACGCTTTTCAAAATCACCGAGCCAATAATTACAAAACAGAACCGACATTCCGTCACGACTACTCGCCGTGACGGAATGACAAGTTAGTAGTCACTTATGCCGCCTCACTTCCTGACACTAATAGCCCTTTATCAGGAACCTTCGAGATACAGTTTTCGGCAATTTCCGGCTGCGACAGATTGTGATTGACTATCGTAATCGTTCGCTCAGATGCTGAGCGCCCCTCTCGGGTTACAGCAATCCCGAGTGCACGAAGGTTCGTCTCGATTCGGTTGAGGTTTCGACCCAGCGATATTGCGCTCCTGGGCCAATGAGCCCCACTTCTTGACCCTCGATCAGTTCCTGCATTTAAACAGGCCAATAGGCGTGAAATCGATCCATTCCAGCAGGGCTTACCCTCCATGAATCGAATAATCGCAACGGCTAGCGGGTCCGAGCCCAAACCAGCCTCCATGACTTCAAGCTGATTGAGTTCATACGCTCGCTGAAATGTCCCGGGCTCCCAACCCATGGCATTCTCACCAGCCGTTACCCACTGGATCATATCGAACATACGAGCGTCTGATTGGATCTCCGTAGAATGGTAATTCCGTAGAACCTGTACCAGTATGTTCACGATAGCACTGAACATTCGGGGGCGAATACGTCCCAGTCGTCTTCTGAATTCCTCCATCGAAATCCTGTTAGCAGAATCCACACGATGTAGGCTGAGTCCGATGGTTCTGCTACCCAGGTCTGACTGTGTTACAACATCGTCGATGCCGTTCATCAGAATCATACGGCTTACATTGAAAACACACTCACCATCATCGGTGTACAGCTGTCGCCGGCGTAGCCCAACTCCAGTAGCCATTTGCGCAAACAGATCGCTGTGCTTTTTGTTAAAGGTGTAGTCCGACAGATTGTCGAAAGACAGCACTCTGTTGGACATGGCCTGGATCAAAAAATCAGCTACGTTCGCTGGAAGCGCTGTGTGCGGCGTCATGTTCGGATCGACAACCGATTTTATAGCCTCACATAGAGATCCTTTGGCGGAGCCGTATTCACCCTGAACGAATAGTACCGGATACGGTCCGGCAGGATGAAAGCCCATGAGCAGGACTCCCATGACCAACACGAACTGCTCCTCCGAGACATTTAGTATGGCTTTGAATTCCTGCATTGCAGCCAAAACCTCTTCGGGCGTCATCAATTCAGGCAGCGGCAATGGGAGCTGACCGTGTCGCCGCAGCAAATAACCCTCAGGCTCACGGACCTCAAAGCCTTCTGCACTAATCTTCACGGCAAGGTACGAATCGTCGCAGAGATCAATTTCCAACAACGAAGTACTCCCGGTGAGTCGTACATCGGGCTTTATCATTGAACCTTCATAGATCGCCTTGCCCTCTAGGTAAGCGATCGTATTTTTCAACAATTTCGCGTCCGGAAAATTGCTATTCGCCTCGTTGTACTGGTACTTAAAGAAGCTTTTAAATTCTTCCCCACGCACCTTGAGAAGTATTTTCTTCCCGTTATAAGTTAGTCGAATATATGGCTGACGCATATCGTCATGTGCCAACTCATATTGCATCCCTTCAAGGAGATGTAATGATGTTTGAATTTCCATTAAAATAGCTTCCTTGTTAAAGCTAAGGGCTGCCCGACTATCCGGGCTAGCCCTCATCGTTAAGTTATTAGTTAAAGATTATTCCTTCACCCATTCCTGGTTCTGCTTTTCAAGCTGCTCTGTTAGCTCACGAATACAGGTAGCTACCAAGCTGTAATGCTCGTGGAAACGGTCCTCACAAACCGACTCCAGGATGTTATGTATTGCTGCAACTTCACTTAGCTTCAAATCGCCTCGGGCGACTCTCTGCAGATCTCGATAAAAGTTCCAGTGATCAGGCTTCATTACTTCGTTCTTCATACCAGTTGACCCTCCTGAATGAGCGAATCCCGCCATGCAATAAGCTCTTCAATTGGCCAGGCAATACTGTTGGCTCCGAGCTTCACTGGCTTTGGGAAACGACCTTCAGATACCCAGCGGTAAATCGTCGATCGACTTTTACCTCCAAGAAATCTGCGCACCTGCTGTATGCAGTACAGGTCCAATAGAGGTCCATTTTGGGCCTCAACGTTGATATCACTTTCGTATTTCATAGATTACCTCTCGGTGTTTTTGTTTATTGCCAGCGGCTCATCCGACTGACAATTCCAACATTACCGGAGGTGAAAAGAGGGGATTTCACCAAGGCTTCAAAATTCGCCTTTTGGTGAAGCGGGGGTAATTTATGTGTGCTAGTTACGAAAACACCCTAGGGCAAATAGGTGTCATACTCTGTGATGAATTCTTCGGCTTCATCCATGTGCCGTCTAAGCGTAGCTTGATCGTAGGTACTAACAATCCAGGTGGCGATACATTCAACTAGGTCACTCTTGAACTCTCCACTTGTATAGTAGAAGAATCCCGTCAGTCTACTTACCATCATTTTCTCTGAGAATTTCGGGTCATTTTTTGCACTGTGATATAGATAGTGCTGCAATCGGTCCTCTTTATTTAGAACTCGTTCGTTGAGATGTATAAACGTATTTAGTTGAGTTTCTAAACGAGAAATTCCGTTCCAAGTCCCCATGAGTAGATCTGGGCTCAAAAGAGCCTGAAGTTCTTTCGCCTTTTTAACAGCCTTATTTATCCTACTAGTATTTATGGTCTTTCCACCGACATGTGCTTCATATTCTTGATTTCTGAATAAGCTAATCTTCGTTCTCTCAGACTTCATAGGAAGCCCCAAATCGTAGAAATACCATGTTGCAACTGATGAGACTAATCCGACCATTCGTAAGTAGTACAGTCGGTACTCTTCATCATCGGCATCTTTATCGGCACTTTTCCTTACACCAAAATCACTGAGGTATTCATCTATCTCATCATTCAGACGTTTACTATTCCTTGTGGAAAATTCCCGGTATACACAGTGCTCAACTAACTCGCGCTGTATTTTTTGGTAGTCATCTTGCTCATAGCTTGGAGCGCTTAACTCATTCCCTGGCATTCCAAGTGGGTTTTCCAAATTTACCCTTAAACTAAGGTCTTCCTCGTCATAGGGTAGTATTCTAAGATAATTGTCGATATCGAACTTATTGTAGAAAGTTAAGCTAATCCAATCCGCGTACTGAGCGTAGTCATCGGGGCTGTTCTGTAGCATCGTCTATCGTCACTTTACTCTTTGAATATCATATTGATGTTTAACAACGTCGTTTCGCTATGCCCTCAGCGAATAGAAACGACTTTTTCTGTTTCTGCACTAGTCTTTAATCCGCAGAGGTAGTCCGCCCACCCCTGCATCATCTCAGCACGACCTTTCAGATGAGAGGTCCGATTGTAAGCTCTCCCATTAGCATCTCGAACCTGGTGGGCTAACTGGTGCTCTATCCAATCCACCCTATAATTCAACACCTCATCAAGTATGGTCCGGGCCATTGCACGGAATCCATGCGGAGTCATTTCTTCATTGGTGTAACCGAGAGTCCTCAAAGCGACACGGACCGCATTTTCAGATAAGCACCTGCTAGCGCGTCTCGCGCTTGGGAATACAAATCGCCCCCTACCTGTCAGTCGTTGCAACTCCTCCAATAGCGCCAAAGCTTGCGTGGAAAGCGGGACAATGTGCGGTTGGCCCATCTTCATCTTATGCGCCGGGATCTCCCACTGCTTTTCATCCCAGTTGATCTCCTCCCATTCCATGGCCCGGATCTCACCGGGGCGTTGAAACAGCATAGGAGACAATTTCAGGGCGGCTTTAACTACTGGCGTTCCCTCAAAACCATCAATGGCAACCAATAGTTTACCGACCTCTGTCGGCTCGATTATCGCAGCATGGTGCTTCTTCCGCCGGGGCTTCAGCACACCCTTCAAATCTGCGCCGGGGTCACGTTCTGCCCTGCCGCTTGCAACAGCGTACCGGAATACCTGCCCAGCGGTCTGCTTGGCCCTGTGGGCGATGTCATTGGCTCCTCGCGATTCTATTCGACGCAGGGCGGCCAACAATTCGGGAGCGGTAATCGAGGCGATGGGCCGATTGCCGATAACGGGGTAAAGGTCCTTCTCAAGAATACGGCCAGTTCGCTCCCGGTAGCTCTTGGACTTGTCGGGCATGATCTGGTTAAACCACTCACGAGCCACCGCTTCGAAGCTTTCAGCGCTCGCAAGGTGACGAGTCAGCTTCTCTACCTTACGGACCTCCCCGGGGTCGATCCCCTTGTTCAGTTTGTTTCTGGCCTCCTGATGGGCCTGCCGGGCTGCCTTCAGCGTCACCTCCGGGTAGACCCCAAGGGCCAGCGTCTTGCGCTTTCCTGCAAAGCGGTAGTCGTACCTCCAGTAACGGGCTCCAGAGGGAGTCACCAGCAAGTACATGCCTCCCCCGTCAGGGAGCTTGTAAGCCTTCGACTTGGGTTTGGCCTGTTTTACCTGTGTGGCGGTCAGATTGGTCATATCTACCTCCCTGGCGGCATGCCGATAATGACGGTATCAGGAATTCACCCGCCAGAGATACCGTCGCTCGTACCGCCAGATTGTCGGTATACGATGGGACCCCTTGGGGCGAATGTGGATAGAGTATAAACAAAAAAGCCCTGAAATTCAGGGCTTTAGGGTCATCATGGGACATGATGAGAGGGGTATATGGTCGGTGTGAGAGGATTCGAACCTCCGACCCCTTCCTCCCGAAGGAAGTGCGCTACCAGGCTGCGCTACACACCGAGTTTTTGAGGAGCGCAAATATACCAGAGCCCCGTGCGGGAACCAAGGGCCTCTCACTTGCGCCGGGCCTGCTCGCTTGACTTCAGTATATCCCCGCCCACTTGGCAATAAGCTGGCTCATCAGACTGAAACCGACTACCACTACCATCAGCAAAACCAGCAGCCTGATGGGCTTGAACGGCTTGCGTTCCACTGAATTGACGCCGCGGGTGACGAATTCGTCCACCTTCGCCTGGTCTTCGGGATACAGGCGAGGCTGGTTATCTGGTTGGGCATTTTGATCCGACATCACATCCTCCCGAAAGCAGGGCCCATATTCTCCCCGCATGCCACCGAAATGTCACCTGGCTGCCGCGGTCTCGCCCAGATCCGAGCGGTGGCCCACAGCAGAAAGCCGGGGCCAACCGGCCGGGCCAGGGTCCCAGGGTCAGCCCGCCACGTCAAACAGCGCGTCGGGCATATCCATCAGGTTTTCAGCGCCGGAGAGCAGGGCCTGCTTGTGCGCGAGCGTGCGCGGCAGCAAACGGTCAAAGTAGAATCGCGCCGTCATCACCTTCGCCTCGTAGAAGGCGGTATCACCCTCGGCGGCGGCGATTTTCTGCCGCGACAGCACCGCCATGCGCGCCCAGAAGTACGCCAGGGTGACATAGCCGCTGTACATCAGGTAGTCGACCGCCGCAGCGCCGGCTTCGTCCGGATTCTGCATCGCTTTCTCGCCAATCTTCAGCGAGAGCTCCAGCCACTCGTCCTTGTAGGTCTTGAGGGCATTCGTGAACTGCGCATCGGCCGCGTCGGTATTGGCGTCGCAGAACGCGCCTATGATTTCGGTGAAGCCCATCAGCAGCTTGCCGCCGGAACCGAGCACCTTGCGGCCAATCAGGTCGAGCGCCTGAATGCCGGTGGTGCCTTCGTAGAGCATGGCGATACGCGCGTCGCGCACAATCTGCTCCATGCCCCATTCCTTGATGAAGCCGTGGCCCCCATACACCTGCACACCCAGGTTGGCGGCTTCAAAACCGGTTTCGGTGACGAAGGCCTTGGCGATGGGCGTCAACAGGGCCAGCAGCTCATCGGCGGCCTTGGCGTCGTTCTCACTGCCGGTGTGCACGATGTCGCCCTGTTGGGAAAGGAAGTACAGCAATGCGCGGCTGCCTTCCACAAACGCTTTCTGCGTCAGCAGCATACGGCGCACGTCGGGGTGCACGATAATGGGGTCCGCGGGGCCATCCGGGTTTTTCGGGCCGGTGAGGCTGCGCATGGCCAGACGGTCGCGCGCATAGGCCAGCGCGCCCTGGTAGGACAGTTCACCGTGCGCCAGGCCCTGGATTGCGGTGCCGATACGCGCCGTGTTCATGAAGGTGAACATGGCGTTCAGACCGCGGTTGGGCGGGCCGATCAGGTATCCGGTAGCACCGTCGAAGTTCAGCACACAGGTCGCAGAGGCCTTGATCCCCATCTTCTTTTCGATGGAGGCGCAGTGCACGCCGTTGCGCTCACCCAGGCTGCCATCGTCGTTCACATTGAACTTGGGCACGATAAACAGGGAAATGCCCTTGGTGCCCTCGGGCGCGTCGGGGAGGCGCGCCAGCACGATGTGCACGATGTTCTCGGCCATATCGTGCTCACCGGCACTGATAAAGATTTTGGTGCCGGAGATGGCGTAGCTGCCATCCGCCTGCGGCTCGGCCTTGGTGCGCAGCAGGCCCAGGTCACTGCCGCAATGGGCTTCGGTCAGGCACATGGTGCCCGTCCAGCCGCCCTCGACCAGGCGCGTCAGGTACTTTTGCTTCTGCGCCTCGTCGCCGTGCTCTTCGATCGTTTTGATGGCGCCGTGGCTGAGCCCGGGGTACATGAGCCAGGACCAGTTGGCGGTGCCTGCCAGTTCGTTGGCGACAATGCCGAGCAAATCGGGCATGCCCTGACCGCCGTAAGCGGTGTCGGCAGACAGCGCCGGCCAGCCGTTGGCCACGAATTGCTGGTAGGCCTCGGGGAAACCCTTGGGCGTGGTGACAACGCCATCCTTCCAGCTACAACCCTCTTCATCACCCGGCTCGTTAAGCGGTGACAACACGTTCTCAGCGAACTTGGCGCCCTCTTCCACGATAGCGTCCATCAGCTCCTGCGTGGCCTCTTCATAGCCGGGCAGACGCTTGTAAAGAGCCTCGGATTCAAGCAATTCGTTCATCACAAACCGGATATCCCGGAGCGGCGCTTTGTACTGCGGCATGCTGTTACCTCGCAATGCAGGTGGACCCATGTTTTCGGTGCTCACATTTTGCGCAAATTACAACCGAAGTCAAATATCTTTTGCAGAATTTGCCAAGCAACGCACAACGGCGAGTGGACAGCCCATACTGGTAACTGGTGCTGAGAGGAGGCCACCGGACACAGCCTGGAGGCTATAAAAGTACTTTTATATCAACATGTTGGGCCGCAGCCTCGGGGTCGAAGGGCGACAGGTGGGGCAGCTCACCCAGCAGGGGCGCCGGCAACAGTTGACGCAATGTGTCCACATTTTCCTCGTGGCAGGACATGCGCTCGCCGGGCTGATTAGCCACCCAGCCCGCCAGACGCAGGCCATCGGCGCGGATGGCTTCGGCGGTGAGCAGGGCGTGGTTGATACAACCGAGACGCATACCCACCACCAGGATCACATCACTTCCCAGTGCCACGGCGAGGTCCGCCAGGGTTTCGCGCGGGCCCAGTGGCACGCGCCAGCCGCCGGCACCTTCCACCAGCACCAGATCCGCGCCGCTGGCAAAGACACCGCGACAGAGACCGGCCAGACGCTCCACCTGTAGCCGCTTGCCCACACGGGCCGCAGCGATGTGCGGGGCAATGGCAGGCTGCAGGGCCACCGGATTGACCTGCTCGTAGGGCAGGGACATGTTCATGGCCGCCTGCAAGGCAAGCGCATCCTCATTGTGCCCCTGCGCGTCGCAGCCCGCTGCCACGGGCTTGACGGCGGCTGTACGCAGCCCCAACGCCCCGGCGGCGTGCAGCAGCGCGCAACTGACCGCCGTCTTGCCCACTTCGGTGTCGGTGCCGGTCACAAAATACCTGCGGCTCATGGCTTCTCCAGTTTCCCGTAGATCACGTCATAGGTGGCGGGCAGCCCGCTGGGCGCGCGCCAGGTTTCGTAGGCCCGCACCATGGCCGCAAGGCGCTGGCGGCCAGTCAGGCCGGACGGGCGCTTGCTGTTCATATTGTGCGCACCCAGGGTTTTCAGCTCATGGAGAAGGTCCGTCGCCTTGTCATAGCGCAGCACGATGCGCTCGCTGTGCAGCGTGAGACGCACGCCGGGTATGGCATCGGCGGCGGCCTGTAGCACTGCCGGCGGCAGAAAGTCATTCACATGCTGACCGCCGTCCGCCGCCGCCCAGGCGTCGCGCAACTCGTGCAGGGTCGCCGGGCCGAGGGAGCTGAAAAAGCACCGCCCGCCGGCAGCCAGTACCCGGGCCAATTCGGCAAACAACAGGTCCGGGCGGTAGCACCACTGGAAGGCCAGGCTGCTGAACACAAGGTCGATGGAACCCGCGGCCAGGGGCAAGGCTTCGGCGTCCCCGGCGACCCAGGCGTTGCCCTCGGGGTGCTGGGTACGCGCCCAGGAGAGCATGCCCTGGGCGAGGTCCAGACCGATATAACCTGCCTCCGGATAGCGCGCGGCCAGCTGCGGCTGGAAATAGCCTGTACCACAGCCGAGGTCCAGCACTGTGGCGGGGGGCCTGCCAACCGGAGGGTAAAGGCGAAGCAAGCGCTCACCAACATCACGTTGCAGGGCCGCAACGCTATCATAGCGCGGCGCGGCGCGGCTGAAGGATTGGGCAATCGCCTGCTTGCTTACGGGCGCCTGCTGGGCTGCCTCCGTGGCTTCGGTGGCGGGGGCATCGCACGCAACAATACGGTGCAGGGCACTTGCCAGCGCAACCGGCGCCGCGAGGGGCAGCGCGTGGCACGTACCCGGCAAGGTCTCTACGGAGGCTGCTGCCGTTCCCGCCAACAGCTCACGCAGGCTCTCACCGAGGCTTTCAGGCACCAGCGCATCCGCGGCGGCAAGCAAGTGCTGCTGCGGGCAGGTCAGTGCGGGCAGCACGCTGCGCATATCCAGTTCGGCCAACCACTGCAAGCCCGCAGCCAGTGCGGGCGCGGACCAGCCAGTGCCCTGCGCGGCCAGTTGACGCGCCAGTGCACGCTCCTCGGCATGCCCCTGGCACTGCAGAGTGATGAAACGACGTAACGTACGTGCAGGACTGCGCACCAGGCCGTGCTGAAAACTCACCAGCTCTGCGGGCGCCACACCCGGCCAGCTGCCCTCGGCACTGAACCGCGGGTTGCTGGCCACGGTGACCACCCCGCTTGCGCGCTGCGGCGCCTGCGTTGCTAGCGCTGCCGCCAGCTGCCCGCCCAGCGACCAGCCGACGTATACGGCCTGCGATGGCGCAAGAGCCAGTACCTGGTCCACCACCTCGGGCACTGAGGCAACAGGGCGCCAGTCAATCAAGGTCACGTTCGCCCAGCCGCGCAGGGCACCGAGCAACGGGCGCCAGCAATCACTGCTGCCCGCCCAACCGTGCAGCAGTACCAGGTCTACAGGTGAGGGCTGATTCGCGCGCAGGTACTCGGCGGTGGCGGGTATGTCAGGCACCTGGCCAGCACTCCGCCAGCGCGTCCAACAGGGCGGTGACCTGCTCAGGGGAGTGCGCCGCAGTGAGTGTAATGCGCAGGCGCGAAGTGCCGGCGGGAACCGTGGGAGGACGGATGGCACTGATCAGGAAGCCCCGTTCACGCAGCCGCTGACTGAGGCGCACAGCGCGTTCGGGGTCACCCACCAGCAGCGGCTGGATCGCACTGGATGACGCCATCAGCGGCAAGCCACTCTGGGCGGCGCCGCGGCGAAACAGGTCGATCAGCTGCTCGAGGTGTGTGCGCCGCCAGGCTTCCTCACCAAGCAGTTGCAAAGCGGTAAGGCTCGCCGCCGCCAGTGCGGGTGGCATTGCGGTGGTGTAGATGTAGTTCCGTGTGGACTGAATCAGTGCCTCGATAAGCAGTTCGCTGCCCGCCACAAACGCACCGGAGGTACCCAGTGCTTTGCCCAGGGTTGCCATCAGCACCGGCACATCGCGCTCGGTCAACCCTGCCGCCTGCAGGCTGCCGGCGCCGCTGGCGCCCTGTACACCGAAGCCGTGCGCATCATCAACCATCAGCCAGGCCTGATGGCTGGCGCAGGTGGCTGCCAGCTCTGCCAGCGGTGCGGTGTCGCCGTCCATGCTGAACACACCGTCAACGGCAACCAATGCTGGCCCGGGGGCCGCGCCGAGTTTGCGCGCCAGGTCGGCGCAGTCATTGTGTGCGAAACGGCGCAACCGTGCGCCGCTGTGCAAGCCACCGTCCAGCAGGGAGGCATGGTTCAACCGGTCCTGGAGCACGGTATCGCCCGGCTGCAGCAGGGCCTGCAGCACGCCGGTATTCGCGGCGTAGCCGCTGGAAAACAACAGGGCCCGCGGCCTGCCGGTAAACGCGGCGAGGGCCTCTTCCAGTTCGCGGTGCGGGCCGCTGTGGCCACACACCAGGTGCGATGCCCCGCTGCCCACCCCCCAGCGCTCCGCTGCAGCGCGCAGGCTGGCAATCACCCTCGGGTGGGCGGCCAGGCCGAGGTAGTCGTTGCTGCAGAAATTGATGTACTCGCGCCCGGCAAGCCGCACCGCAGGCCCCTGCGCCGACTCCAGGGTCAGGCACTGGCGATACAGTCCGGCCGCACGGCGCGCTTCCAGCACCGCCCGGAGACGCTGCGGAAAGGCCTCCTTCACGGCGTCGGCGGCTAGTGTGCCACCGCGGCTGCGTCGTAGAACTGGGGCGTCGGCACCGCAGGTGCGCTGTCCACCTCGCGCTGCTCCGGCCGGATTCCCAGGCGCTGGAACAGCGCCATGTCGGCATTCGCCTGCGGGTTGGGCGTGGTGAGCAGCTTTTCACCGTAGAAGATGGAGTTGGCGCCAGCAAAGTAGGCCAGCGCGTGCATCTGCTCGCTCATCGACTCGCGCCCGGCGGACAGGCGCACGTGAGACGCGGGCATGAGGATGCGCGCCACGGCGATGGTGCGAATGAAGTCAAAGGGATCAAGGTCGGCCTCCTCGGCCAGGGGCGTGCCTTCAACCCGCACCAGCATGTTGATGGGCACGCTTTCGGGGTGCTCGGGCAGGTTGGCCAGCTGCTGCAGCAGGCCGGCGCGGTCGCGCTGTGACTCGCCCATGCCCACAATGCCGCCGCTGCACACTTTCATACCGGCCTCGCGCACGTGGCCGAGGGTATCGAGCCGATCACTGTAGGTACGTGTGGTGATGACTTCACCGTAATACTCAGGAGAGGTGTCGAGGTTGTGGTTGTAGTAGTCGAGACCGGCCTCGGCCAGCTCCTTCGCTTGCGCTTCGGTGAGCATGCCCAGAGTCATGCAGCTCTCCAGGCCCAGTTCACGCACCCCTTTGACCATGGCCACCACGTACGGCATGTCGCGGGCCTTGGGCGAGCGCCAGGCGGCGCCCATACAGAATCGCGTCGCGCCGCTGGCTTTGGCGGCTTGCGCCTGCGCCAGCACTTTCTCCACTTCCATCAGCTTTTCCGCTTCCAGCCCGGTGTCGTAACGGTTGCTCTGCGGGCAGTAGGCGCAATCCTCGGGGCAGGCGCCGGTTTTGATGGAAAGCAGGGTGCTCACCTGCACCTCGTTCGGGTCAAAATAGGCACGGTGCACGCTGTGTGCGCGAAACAGCAGGTCGTTGAAAGGCAGCGCCAGCAGCGCCTCGATTTCTCCGCGGCTCCAGTCGTGGCGAAGGGTGGCGGGCGCGTTGGCAGGAGCATTCATGACGGATATCCATGGCTATAGACTAGAGTACGACATCATAAGCTGCGGCGGCGCGCTGTCAACCTGGGGCGCGACCTTTGGTTAACAGGTGGGGCCGCCAGCTGCTGGACGGCCTGTTTCCACAGCGTTGCCTGTTATGCCGGCTGCCGAGCGCCAGCCACCTGCCGCTGTGCGCTTGTTGCGCTGCGCAGCTGGTGGAAAACCACGCATGCTGTCGCTGCTGTGCGCTGCCGCTGCCAGACGACGATGCGGGGTTGTGCGCGGCCTGCATACAACGCCCACCGGCGATTGACCGTGTCATCGCGCCCTTCCTGTACGAGCCGCACCTCGGTTACATCATCGCTCGGTGGAAGTTCCAGCGGGAGCGGCACCTGAGCGGTTTGCTGGCAGAACTCTGGCTGTCCGCAGTGGAGCCGCCGCGGGACCGCGATTTGCTGCTGCCCGTGCCGATTCACTGGCGCCGGTTACTGGGCCGCGGTTTCAACCAGGCCACGCTGCTGGCGATGGCACTGCAGGACCGCGACCCCGACCTGCAGCCACTGCCGCTACCTTCGCGAGTGCTGTGCCGAACGCGCGCAGCGCCCGCTCAATCCACCCTCACGGCACACCAACGCGCGCACAATTTGCGCGGTGCGTTCGCTCTGGGGGCCTCTGTAAAAGGGCAGCGCATTGCGCTGATCGATGATGTGATGACCACCGGGGCCACCGCCGAAGCCATCGCCAGGTTGCTGAAGAGCGCCGGCGCAACGGATGTGCAACTCTGGTGTCTGGCTCGCACCCCGCCTCCGGCGACCTGATACACTGCGCGCGTCGCACCGCTGGCCGCGGTGGCAGCCTGGAGCACCCTGATGAGCCCTGCCGAACACCCGTACGATCGCCTGTCACCCGACTGTGTTATCGATGCCGTCGAGTCCGCCGGTTACCTCTGCGACGCGCGCCTGCTGGCGCTGAACAGCTATGAGAACCGCGTCTACCAGGTTGGCATTGAGGACGCACAACCACTGATTGCCAAGTTCTACCGGCCGGGGCGCTGGACGGATGAGCAGATTCTGGAGGAACACGCCTTCAGCCTGGAGTTGCAGGACGCGGAAATCTCCGTGGTCGCACCACTGGTTGACGCCTCCGGCAACAGCCTGCACCGGCACGAGGGCTTTCGCTTTGCGCTCTTTCCGCGCCGCGGCGGCTACCCGCCGGAGCTGGATAACATGGACAGCCTGCTGGTGCTCGGCCGCACTCTGGGCCGCATCCACACAGTGGGCGCCAGCGCGCGCTTCCAGTGCCGCCCCACGCTGAGCGTCGAGAATATGCTCACGCACAATCGCGGCTACCTGCTGGAGCACTTTATTCCCCGCGACCTGCAACCGGCCTACGACAGCCTCACCCGCGACCTGCTGGCGGTGGTTCTGCCGCTGTACGGCGAGGTGCAGGACGAAGACCTGATCCGCGTGCACGGCGACTGCCACATCGGCAACATTCTCTGGCGCGACGACTGCGCTCACTTCGTCGACCTGGACGACTGTTGCATGGCACCGGCGGTGCAGGACCTGTGGATGTGCCTGAGCGGCGAGCGTCATGAACGCGAGCTGCAGCTGGCCGAGCTGATAGAGGGTTACAACGAATTCGGTGATTTCGCAGCGCGCCAGCTGCGCTGGATAGAAGCACTGCGCACCCTGCGTCTGGTCAACTACGCCGCCTGGCTGGCCCGCCGCTGGAGCGACCCCGCCTTCCCGCGCAGCTTCACCTGGTTCAATACCGAGCGCTACTGGGCGAGCCATGTGCTGGAGCTGCGCGAACAGCTCGCGGCGCTGCAGGAAGCACCCCTGCGCCTCCTCTAGCGCAAGGCCAACGTGAGGGGTGTGGCCGCCAGGTCTGGTCGCCCGGGTGCGGCACGCGGAATAAACTAACTCCGCGGCGCTCCGGCGGGATACACCACCGACCACAGCCAGCGCAGCAGCGAATTCTCGCGCAGCACTTCGCGGTCAACCGCATCGAAGAACGCCTCCGCGCCCGCCGGGTCAGCAAACAGGTCCATACGCGTGGTAAACCCGCGCTCCGGGTCCAGTTCTTTTACCACCCGCGCCGGGTTCCCGGCTACCACCACATTCGCCGGCACATCGCGGGTCACCACGGCCTGCGCCGCCACCACGCTGTTGGCACCAATGGTGACGCCCTTGAGTACGGTGGCGTGGTCACCCAGCCAGACGTTGTCACCAATGTGCACCGGGGTGGGTTCCGGGGCGCGCGCCGTGCGGTCGTACAGCGTGTGCCAATCCGAATCCGTGATGTAGGACCCGTTGGCCATCATCACGCCATCGCCAAGCACGATCTCGTCACTGGCACTGAGGCGGGCTCCGGGGCTCATCAGCACACAATCACCGATCTGAATGCGACCTTCCCCGGCCTCGCGACCCCAGACGCCGATCTGCACCCGGTGCATGGGTTCGCCAATCGCAGTGAAACAGCGCCCGATTCGAATGTTGGCGCCGGAAATATGCACGTACCAGGGCTTCATGATGGTGTGATGCGCCCCCAGCTCAGTGCAGCGCGGGCGCAGGAAATACTCCGCATACCAACGCCGGTAGCGCAGGTAGAGTTGTTTCAGCCAGTACGGACGAAGGTCCTGGTGCATGGTGCAATTCCCTGTTTGGTCGTCGTGCCAGTGCGATTTATGATGGCAACCCCGCCGGCGCAACTCAAGCGCCCGCGTCACTGTTACAGGAGCAGACCCCGCGTGCAAGCTTCATCCCGCCCGGTCATCAGCAACCAGCAGGGGCTGCACCCGCGGCTGGCCCAGACCGTGCACCGTCACCTCGAACGGCCCAGCCAGAGCCCACTGGCGCCCCACAACAAGGCGGCGTGGGATGCGCTGGCAGAGCACCTGGCGAGCGAGCCGAGGCCACTGGTGCTGGACTCATTTTGTGGCACGGGCATGAGCACGGCGCAGCTGGCCACCGCACATCCGCAACATCTGGTGATCGGTATCGACCGCTCCGCCCATCGGCTGGCACTGCATCAGGGCGAGAATCGGCAGTATGTGTTGCTGCAGGCTGAGTGTGAGCCGCTGTGGCGGGAGCTTGCCCGCGCCGGGCACCGCGTCGATTATCACTACCTGCTGTACCCCAACCCCTGGCCCAAGGCGCGCCACTTGCAGCGGCGCATTCATGGCCACCCCGGCTTTGCTGACCTGCTGGCGCTGGGCGGCAGTGTGGAACTGCGCTCCAACTGGCCGCTTTATGTGGAGGAATTCGGTGTGGCGATGCACCTTGCCGGGGTTCGGGGCTGTGTGCAGGCGGTGCCCGAGGCCCCGCCCCTGACGCGCTTTGAAGACAAGTACCGGGCCAGCGGCCACGCCCTGTGGCGGTATCAGGGGCGGATACGCTAAAGTATGCGCCCGGAAACGAGGAACTGACATGCCCATCAGGAAAGCCGATCCAGTCTGGGACCGGATAGTGCGCGAAACGCAGCAGCATGCGGCGGAAGAACCGATACTCGCCAGTTATCTGCACGCCACCATTCTCAACCACAACAACCTGGAGTGTGCTCTGAGCTTCCACCTGGCCACCCAGCTGGACAGCCCAACTGTGTCCTCCCTGTTGCTGCGCGAGGTGATTCTCGAAGCACTCAAGGACGATGCCAGCTTGCGCAAGGCCATTCGCGCGGACTTGCTCGCGGTTGAGGAGCGTGACTCGGCCTGCCAGGAAATCTACATTCCTTTCCTGTACTTCAAAGGCTTTCACGCCTTGCAAACCCACCGCGTGGGCCACTGGTTATGGCAGCGCGGGCGCCACTCCCTGGCGCTGTTTTTCCAGAACCGGGTGGCGGTGGAATTCGCGGTGGACATTCACCCGGCCGCCACACTCGGCAAAGGCATCATGCTGGACCACGCCACCGGCCTGGTGATTGGAGAGACCGCCGTGGTCGGCGACGACGTGTCGATTCTGCAGTCGGTCACGCTGGGGGGCACGGGCAAGGAACACGGTGACCGGCATCCAAAAATCGGCAACGGTGTGCTGATCAGTGCCGGGGCGAAAATTCTGGGCAATATCCGGGTCGGCGACGGGGCCAAAGTGGGTGCCGGCAGCGTGGTGTTGGACGAAGTGCCGCCGCACACCACCGTGGCGGGCGTGCCGGCCAAAGTGGTGGGCAAGCCGGCATCACAATCACCCGCGCTGGAGATGGACCACAGCTTCTGCTGCGACCCCGAGCAGGAACTCGCCTGCGAAGACGCAGCACAGGCGCAACGCCAGCGCTGACGCCGCCCTCAGTCGTTGTGGTGGTACTGGGGCGAGAACTCCTGCACCGCATCCACAAAGGCAGTGACGTGATCCGGGTTCACACCCGGCGTGATGCCGTGACCCAGGTTGAACACATGGCCGGGGCCGTGGCCATAACCGGACAGTATGCTCGCCACCTCCTCACGGATACGCGCTGGCGAGGCATACAGCATGGAGGGGTCCATATTGCCCTGCAGGGCTACCCGGTCGCCCACCTGCGCGCGCGCTGCGCCGATGTCCGTGGTCCAGTCGATTCCCACCGCCTGCGCGCCGGCATCGGCGATGGCGGGCAGCCACTGGCCACCCCCCTTGGTGAAGATGATCACCGGCACTTTACGTCCATCGGCTTCGGTAGGCAGGCGGCTGACTACGCGCTGCATGTACTTCAGTGAAAATTCCTTGTAGCCGGCAGCACTCAGGGAGCCGCCCCAGGTGTCGAATATCTGCAGCGCCTGGGCGCCGGCATGCACTTGCTCGGTCAGGTAATCGGCCACTGCATCGGCCAGCAGTGCCAGCAACTGGTGCATGAGTTCAGGCTGGTCATAGGCCATGGCCTTCACCCGTGCGAAATCCTTGGAGGAGCCGCCCTCCACCATGTAGGTCGCCAGCGTCCAGGGACTACCGGAAAAGCCGATCAGCGGCACGCTGCCATTCAGCTCACGGCGAATGGTGCGCACCGCATTCATGACATAGGCCAGGTCATCCGCCGCCTTGATCGCCTTGAGCCCGGCGAGATCCGCTTCGCTACGCACCGTCTTGCGGAACTTGGGACCTTCGCCTTCTTCGAAGTACAGGCCCAGGCCCAGCGCGTCGGGCACGGTGAGAATGTCGCTGAACAGAATTGCCGCATCCATCGCGTAGCGACGCAGCGGCTGCAGGGTGACCTCACAGGCCAGTTCGGCGTTCTTGCACAGGTCAAGAAAAGAGCCCGCCTGTTCGCGGGTGGCGCGATACTCAGGGAGATAACGCCCGGCCTGGCGCATCATCCACACCGGGGTGCGGTCGACGGGCTGGCGTTGCAGGGCGCGCAGGAAGCGGTCGTTCTTCAGTTCGGTCACAGAGTCTCCGTGTGCAGATTAGCGGCCAGGTTCAGACCTCGAGAAAATCCAGAATGCCCTCGGCGGCCTGACGCCCTTCCCAGATAGCGGTGACCACCAGGTCGGAACCGCGCACCATGTCGCCACCGGCAAATACTTTGGGGTTGGTGGTCTGGAAGCGGTACTCCTGTTCCTCCGGGGCGACAACGCCCTCCCATTCATTGACCTGTACACCCAGCTCGCGTAGCCAGGCGGGCGGGTCGGGCTGGAAACCAAAAGCAATGATGACCGCGTCCGCTTCCAGCACTTTCTCGCTGCCGGGCACAGGCTGAGGCCGACGGCGGCCACCGGCATCCGGCTCGCCGAGCTCGGTTTGCACCATCTTGACGCCGCAGGCGCGGCCGAAATACTCGACAATCTCGATCGGCTGGCGATTGAACAGGAACTCCACGCCTTCTTCGCGGGCATTGGCCACTTCCTTGCGGGAGCCGGGCATGTTCACTTCGTCACGGCGGTAGGCGCAAATCACGTGCTCCGCCTGCTGACGCACGGCCGTACGCACACAATCCATGGCGGTGTCGCCGCCGCCGAGCACCACCACGCGCTTGCCCTTGAGGTTCACGTAGTCCGCCGGATCCTGCTCGTAGCCCCGGTTGTGATTCACGTTGCCGATCAGGTAAGGCAGCGCCTTGTGTACGCCGGGCAGGTTTTCACCCGGGAAGCGGCCCTGCATCGCCTTGTAGGTACCCATACCGAGGAATACAGCATCGTACTCTTCCATCAGCTCAGCCACACTGATATCGCGGCCCACCTCGGTGTTCAAGCGGAACTCGATACCCATGCCCTCGAACACCTCGCGACGGCGCACCATCACGTCTTTCTCCAGCTTGAACTCCGGAATACCGAAGGTCAGCAGGCCGCCGATTTCCGGGTAGCGGTCAAACACCACGGGCGTGACGCCGGCACGGGTCAGCACGTCAGCACAGCCCAGGCCCGCAGGGCCCGCACCGATGATCGCCACTTTCTTGCCGGTAGGCACCACCTTGGACATATCCGGGCGCCAGCCCATGGCGAGCGCCGTGTCGGTAATGTATTTCTCGGAGGAGCCGATAGTCACCGCCCCATAGCCGTCGTTCAGCGTGCAGGCGCCCTCGCAGAGACGGTCCTGTGGGCACACGCGCCCACACACCTCAGGCAGCGTGTTGGTCTGGTGGCTGAGTTCCGCCGCCTCGAACAGGTTGCCCTCACTGACCAGCTTGAGCCAGTTGGGGATGAAGTTGTGTACCGGGCACTTCCATTCACAGTAGGGGTTGCCGCACTCCAGGCAACGGTGCGACTGCTCGGCCGCACGGTCCGCCGTGAAGGATTCATAGATCTCGACGTACTCTGTCTTGCGTGTCTCGACGCTTTTCTTGTTCGGGTCCGTGCGGCCCACGTCGATAAACTGGAAGTCATTCGACAAACGCTTGCTCATAACGCTTTCGCCTCCCGGCGCCTAGTCGGTGTTACGCAGACGTGACAGCAGCTGGTTGAAATCCGCCGCCTTTGGCTTGACCAGCCAGAACTTGCCCACGTAATCCTCAAAGTTATCCAGCAATTCCGCACCCCAGGCCGACCCGGTTTCCTGCGCGAACTCACGTATCGTGGTGCGCAGGTGATTGCGGTAAGGCTCCATGTACTCGGAATTAACCCGGTGAATATCCACCAGTTCACTGTTGTACTTGTCGATAAAGGAGCGGTCCTGGTCCAGCACGTAGGCAAAACCGCCCGTCATGCCGGCACCGAAGTTCACGCCCGTAGGGCCGAGCACGGTCACCGTGCCGCCTGTCATGTATTCGCAGCAGTGGTCGCCCGCTCCTTCCACAACCGCCTGTGCGCCGCTGTTGCGCACGGCAAAACGCTCGCCGGCGATGCCAGCGGCATACAGCCGGCCACCGGTGGCGCCGTAGAGACAGGTGTTGCCGATAATCACGGTGTCCTGGGAACGGAAATTGGCATCGCGTGCGGGGTAGACCACCAGCTTGCCGCCGGCCATGCCCTTGCCCACATAGTCGTTGCAATCACCCTCCAGATACATGTGCAGGCCGCCCGCGTTCCACACGCCAAAACTCTGCCCGGCCGTGCCGGTAAGACGCAGCACAATCGGAGCATCTTCCATGCCGTTGTTGCCGTAGCGCTGGGCAATTTCACCCGAGAGCCGCGCGCCGATAGAGCGGTCGCAGTTGGTCAGGGCAAATTCATACTCGCCTCCGCTGCGTGATTCGATCGCAGGCAGGGCCGCAGCCACCATGGCCTCGGCTTTCTCCGCGCGGTCGAACGGGTAGTTGGCAACCACCTGGCAGTACTCGGGCTGCCCCTCGGAGCTGGCATCCTTGTGCAGTATGGGGCCCAGGTTCAGGCGCGCCTGCTTCGGCGTATCGCCGGGCAGCCGTTCCAGCAGGTCGGTGCGTCCGATCAGGGCCTCCAGGGATGGCACACCCAGGCGCGCCAGCCACTCGCGCGTTTCCATGGCAATGAAAGTGAAGAAATGAGTGACCATTTCTATGGTGCCGTTGAAGTGGTCCTGGCGCAGTTTTTCGTTCTGCGTGGCAACACCGGTAGCACAGTTGTTCAGGTGGCAGATACGCAGGTATTTACACCCCAGCGCAACCATGGGGCCCGTGCCGAAACCGAAGCTCTCGGCGCCCAGTATCGCCGCCTTGACCACATCCAGCCCCGTTTTCAGGCCGCCGTCGGTCTGCAGGCGAATGACACCGCGCAGCCCATTGCCGCGCAGGGTCTGCTGCACCTCGGCCAGGCCCAGCTCCCAGGGCGAACCGGCATAGCGGATGGAGGTGAGTGGACTGGCAGCAGTGCCGCCATCGTAGCCGCTGATGGTGATCAGGTCCGCATAGGCCTTGGCAACACCCGCCGCGATGGTCCCCACGCCCGGCTCGGACACCAGCTTCACCGACACCAGCGCCTTCGGGTTAACCTGCTTGAGGTCAAAAATCAGCTGCGCCAGGTCCTCGATCGAATAGATATCGTGGTGCGGTGGGGGAGAAATCAGCGTCACGCCCGGCACCGAATAGCGCAGACGTGCAATCAGCTCGTTCACTTTACCACCGGGCAGCTGCCCGCCTTCACCGGGCTTGGCGCCCTGCGCCACCTTGATCTGCAGTACCTCGGCGTTCACCAGGTAATGCGGGGTAACGCCAAACCGGCCCGAGGCGATCTGCTTGATCTTCGAGCTGCGCTCAGTGCCGTACCGGGCGGGGTCTTCACCGCCTTCACCCGAGTTGGAACGCGCACCCAGCCGGTTCATCGCCGCCGCCAGCGCCTCGTGCGCTTCAGGGCTCAGTGCCCCCAGCGACATGCCGGCGGAATCGAAGCGCGGCAAAATGGCCGTGATGGGCTCGACATCATCAAGCCCCAGCGGTGTAGCCGCCAGCACCGGTTGCAGCAGGTCGCGAATCGTCGCTACCGGACGTGAATTGACCAGCTCGGCGTAGCGTTGATAGATCGCATAATCCCCAGTGGCTACCGCCTGTTGCAGGGTAGTGACCACATCGGGGTTGAAGGCGTGGTATTCCTGCCCGTGCACATACTTCAGCAGGCCGCCCTGTTGCAGCGGCTTGCGCGGGTTCCAGGCCACTTTTGCCAGACGTTGCTGGTCTCCTTCCAGTTCCGCGAAGCCGGCGCCTTCTATGCGCGAGGCCACACCGCAGAAGGCGGTATCCACCACTTCACGCGCGAGCCCAACGGCCTCGAACAACTGTGCGCCGCGGTAGGAGCTGACCGCGGAAATGCCCATCTTGGACATGATCTTGAGCAGGCCCTTGTTGATGCCCTTGCGGTAGTTCTTGTAGCAGGTGCTCGGTTCGCCCAGCAGTTCACCATCGCGGATCAGATCCTCAAGCACGCTGTAGGCGAGATAGGGATAGATGGCCGTTGCGCCAAACCCGAGCAGGCACGCCACCTGATGGGAGTCGCGGGCACTCGCGGTTTCAATCACCAGGTTCGCATCACAGCGCAGGCCGCGGCCAATCAGGTGGTGGTGCACGGCGCCGGTCGCCATCAGGCTGTGAATCGGCAGGCGCTCACGCGCGATCGAGCGGTCGGAGATAATCAGAATGGTGGCGCCCTTGCGCACCGCCTGTTCCGCGGTATCCACGAGCCGGGCCACCGCCTGCTGCAAATCCATCTCGGCGGGATCGTAGGTGCCATCGATATCGCACACTTCGAAGCCGGGTCGATTCATTGTCAGCAGCGTATTGAACTTGCCCTGGGACAGGACCGGAGAGCTCAGAATCACGCGGTCGGCGTGTTCAGGACCCTCGTGGAACACGTTCTTTTCTGCGCCGAGATCGGTTTCCAGCGACATCACGATGGCCTCGCGCAGCGGATCGATCGCGGGGTTCGTCACCTGGGCAAACTTCTGCCGGAAGAAGTCGTACAGGGGCCGTTCATGGCGCGAGAGCACGGCCATGGGCGTATCGTCGCCCATGGAGCCCACCGCTTCATTGCCTGACTCCGCCAGCGGGCGCAACACCTGGTCGCGCTCCTCAAACGTCACCTGGAACATCTTCTGGTAGGGCATGAGCATGTCCGGCTCAATACCGGGCGCCTGCTCACCGCCAAAGGTTCCCTCTACATGGTAAGAGTTTTCCTTCAGCCAGCGCTTATAGGGATGACGGCTCTTCAAGCGGTTGTCGATATCGGCGGTGTGCAGCATCTCGCCGGTTTGGGTATCCACCATGAGAATCTGGCCGGGGCCGACACGCCCCTTGGCGATCACGTCTTCGCTGCGGTAGCCGTGGGTGCCCACTTCAGAAGCCAGGGTGATGAAGCCGTCCTTGGTCTTGACCCAGCGCGCCGGGCGCAGGCCATTCCGGTCCAGCAGGCAGACAGCGTAGCGCCCGTCTGTGAGCACTATGCCGGCGGGGCCGTCCCAGGGCTCCATGTGCATGGAGTGGTATTCGTAGAAGGCACGCAGGTCCGGGTCCATGTCCTCCATGTTCTGCCACGCCGGGGGAATCAGCATACGCAGGGCACGCGGCATATCCACGCCGCCGGTCAGCAGCACGTCGAGCATGTTGTCGAGGCTCGAGGAATCGGAGCCGGTGCGGTTTACCAACGGCGCAATATCGCTGATGTTGGGCAAGCGGTCGGTCTGGAAGAGGGCGGTGCGCGCCTCGGCCCAGTTGCGGTTGCCGTCGATTGTGTTGATCTCGCCATTGTGAGCCAACAGGCGGAAAGGTTGCGCCAGCGGCCAGCGGGGCATGGTGTTGGTGGAGAAACGCTGGTGGAACACGCAGATCGCGGTTTCCAGGCGCTCATCGTCCAGGTCGTGGTAGAAACGCGGCAGGTCGACCGGCATCACCAGGCCCTTGTACGCGATCACACGCCCCGAGAGGCTGCAGATGTAGAAATCGGGGTCGCTCTCGTTGGCCATCTCGGCTTTGCGCCGCGCCACGAACAGGCGGGTGGACAGCTCCTCCGCTGTGAGACCAGGCGCGCTGAAGAAGATCTGTTCAATACGCGGCAGGGTGGCGAGGGCGATTTCGCCACACACACTGCTGTCCGTCGGTACCTCGCGCCAGCCGACAACCGTCAGCCCCTGGTCGACAAGCGCCTGCTCCATGGCGGCGCGTGCGGCGGAAGCGCGGGCTTCATCCAGATTGAGGAATATCTGCCCAACACCAAAAGGCTCGTCCAGCTCTGCGCCAAAGGCCTCGCGCGCCAGGGTGCGCATGAAAGGCACGGGCATCTGCAACAACAGGCCACAGCCGTCACCGGTTTTGCCGTCCGCCGCAATGCCACCGCGGTGCGTCATGCATGTCAGCGACTCAATGGCGGTCTGCAACAGACGGTGGCTGGCATCGCCCGCACTGTGGACAATCAGGCCGAAGCCACAGTTGTCGCGGAATTCTTCAGGGCTAAACAAGCCTGCACTCATACTGTGTCCAGAATAGGTAATGAAAACAAACGGTTACACCGACACGCCCCGTGCCTCGGCAGCACTCGGGCGAAAGGGGGAGCTCATTTTACACAGTTGGGCAGCGGGGAACAAACCGCCCTAACAGGCGCTCTCCGTGCGGGCTGCGGCGGCAGCCAGCAAGTCCTCAAGCTCCCGCGTTTTCACATCCGCCACAATGCAGGCCTCGCCGATGGAGCGCAGCAGCACCAGGCGCAACTGGCCGTCCACGACTTTCTTGTCGCGCCCCATGAGGTCGATGAACATGGCCGGAGACATGCCCGCAGGCACATCCAGTGGCAGCTGCGCGGCGCGCAGCAAGGACTCCAGCCGTGCCACTTCCTCCGCGGCCACCCAGCCACGGGCAACCGACAGGCGCAGTGCCAGCAGCATGCCCACCGCCACAGCCTCCCCGTGCAGCCAATTGCCATAACCCTGCGCGGTTTCAATGGCGTGGCCGAAGGTATGCCCGAGGTTCAATATGGCGCGCACCCCGCCCTCACGCTCATCGGCCGCAACCACACTGGCCTTCAGCGCGCAGCTGCGCTCTATGGCCTCCGCCAGTGCGCTGTCATCACGGGCGAGCAGCCGCGGCATGGCCTGCAGCAACCAGGCGTAGAACTCCGCGTCGCAGATCAGCCCGTATTTTATCACCTCCGCGAGCCCCGCGGACAGTTCGCGCGCGGGCAGCGTATGCAGACTGTTGGTGTCGATGAGGACGGCGCGCGGCTGGTGAAACGCGCCGATCATGTTCTTGCCCAGCGGGTGATTGACGGCCGTCTTGCCGCCCACGGAAGAATCCACCTGGGCGAGCAGTGTTGTCGGCACCTGAATGAACTCGACGCCACGCTGGTAGCAGGCTGCCGCGAAGCCCGTGATATCACCCACCACCCCACCGCCCAGGGCAATGAGGGTGGTGCTGCGGCTGTGGCGATCCGCCAGCAGGCGCTCCAGAATGTGCTCGAAGGTTGCCAGTGTCTTGTGCTGTTCGCCATCAGGCAGGATGATTTCCGTGATGCGGCGACCCTCGCCCAGGGCCGCACGCAAGCGCTGCACATACAGTGGCGCCACCGTGACATTGCTGACGATAGCCACCTCGCGCCCACGCACGTGCCCGAGCAGCAGCTGTGGGTCGGCAAACAGGTCGCGGCCGATGTAGACCGGATAGCTGCGCTCAGCCAGATCGACATGGACAGTATGCATGATGACAGACACGGGGGCACTCCAGAGCAAAGAACCGCTATTCTAGCCTTGCGATCCCCGCCCTGTCTTTAGTGCTCGGGGGAGAGCGCCTCCATCAGGCGCTGGGCGACCGTGCGCGGGCTGCAACCGTCAGTATCGATGACGTAGTCGGCAATTTCGCGATACAGGGGGTCGCGTACCGCAAACAGCTCGCGCAGCACGGTGGCCGGGTTGCCGCTCTGCAACAGAGGACGCTTGCGGTCGTTGCGCGTGCGACGGGCCTGCTCTTCAACTGTGGCGTGCAGATAGATCACGAAACCGCGCTTACCCAAGGCATCCCGGTTTTCCGGTCGAATGATAACGCCGCCACCGGTGGCCAGGACGATGTCGTCCATCTGCGTCATTTCCTCCACCACTTGCTGCTCGCGGTCGCGGAAACCAGCCTCACCCTCTACGTCGAAGATCCAGGGGATATCCGCGCCGGTGCGATGCTCGATCTCGGTATCCGTGTCCGCAAACGCCAGACCCAGCTGGCGTGCGAGGTACTTGCCGATGGTGCTTTTGCCGGCCCCCATGGGGCCGACCAGAAAGACGCGGTGCAAATCCGGCATGAGACGTGAAGCGCGCCCTAATCCAGCAGACTGTCGGCGAGAATACGCGGGGTGATGAAGATCAGCGTTTCCGTCTTGGTCTTGGAGTTGGACTCATTGCGGAACAGGCGGCCCACGTAGGGAATATCGCCAAAGAACGGCACTTTGGTCACCGACTCGATGTCTTCGGTTCGAAACACACCGCCCAGCACGACCGTTTCGCCGTTGCCCACCAGTACCTGTGTGGTCAGCTCCGTGGTATCAATGGAGGGAATAAAACCGCCCTGACCACTCGGTACCAGGTCGCCCAGTGAATCCTGGGTGATGATCAGGTCGAGCAGGATACGATCATCGGGAGTGATGTTCGGCGTCACGTCGAGCTGCAGCACCGCTTCCTTGAAGGAGGTGGTGTTCTGGCCGCTGAGCGAGCCTTCCTGATAGGGAATTTCGGAACCTGACTTGATGATCGCCTTTTGCTTGTCGCCGGTAATCACCTTCGGCTGGGACACCACCTCGCCATTCCCTGCCGCTTCCAGAGCCGACAACTCGGCGGTCAGAAACAGATCCTCACTGGTGAACCCAATGGCGAAACCACCCGCCTTGGAGGCAACACCCAGGTCGACCATCAGGGCGCCGGGGAAATTGACGCTGCTGGCCGTGCCATCAATGACCGACTGGTTGATCGCCGCCACATTGGCGGTGTCGCCGGAGATCGACACTGCATTGCCGTTGACGTCCGAGTCGACAAAGCCGCCGCCCCATTCGATGCCCAACTCCTGTTCCAGGTCGGACTGGGCGATAACAATACGCGCCTCAATCATGACCTGGCGGATCGGAATGTCCACGAGGTCGATAAGGTCACGGATTTCCGCCAGTTTGGAAGCGGTTTCCGTCACGATCAGAGAATTGGTGCGGGGTTCCACAATCACCGAGCCACGCGGGGAGATCAGCGTACCGCCGTCTTCCGAGCCCGCTTCAAACAGGGTCACCACACTCGCCGCACTCGCATAGCGAATGCGAATGAACTCGCTCTGCAGCGGCGCCAGTTCGGCAATCTGCTTGTTGGCTTCAATTTGCTGGCGCTCACGTTCGGCGATCTCCGCCGCCGGTGCCACCATCAATACGTTCCCCACCTGGCGCTTGTCCAGGCCTTTGGTGCGCAGCACCAGCTCCAGCGCCTGGTCCCAGGGCACATTCTGCAGGCGCAGAGTAATGCGGCCGGATACCGTGTCGCTCGCCACGAGGTTGAGCTCCGTAAAGTCGGCAATCAACTGCAGCACAGCGCGCACTTCAATATCCTGGAAGTTCAGCGAGATACGCTCTCCGACATACGTGAACTCATCGCGGCGCTCTTCCAGCTCCTTCTTGGTGAGGGGCTTGACCGCAATAACGTACTGGTTGTCGGTCTGGTAGGCGAGGTAATCGAACTCACCCGTGGTTTTCAGGGTCAGGGTGGCACCGCGCTCTGCACTGTTGACGTCGACGCTGGTCACCGGCGTGGCGAAATCCGTGACGTCAAAACGACGCATGAGGTGTTCTGGCACGCTGGTGTCGAGGAACTGCACGCGGATATCGCCGCGCTCACTGAACACGTTGACATCCACCGACGGATTGCTGAGCTCAAGGGTCAGGCGCGCTTCGCCACCGCCGGCGCGCTGGAACTGCAGGTCGTTGATTGATGAGCGCTCGCGCGCGACCTGTTCTACACGGGCGGTGAGAGCGTTGGGGTCGCTGGACGGCTTGACATAATCACCGCTGCTTTCCTGGCCCACCACCAGGAACAGGCTATTGCCTTCAACGCGGGTTTCGTAGGGCACCAGTTTGACCAGGTTCAATACCAGACGCGTACGGTCGCCCGACTCCAGCACAACCACGCCTGTGGCGTTGCCATAGGGCAGGGAATAGCTTTTCTGCGGCAGGGCACTGCGTGTACCCGGGAAGTCGATGGCGATACGCGCCGGCTTCTCGATGGTGTAGGCCTCCATGGGAGGCGGCGTTTCATCGAAATCCAGCCGCACCTCGATCTTGCTGCCGGGGCGCGATGCGAACTCGATATCCGTCACTGTCGGCGCGGCCAGCACGGCCTGACCGAAGAGGCTGAAAACCAGTAATGCTGCCAGCCGTTGCAGTGCAAAACTCCGTCTGCAAGATCCCTCTTTCACGGCACTATTCCCCAAATTTGCTGTATTTTTCAACATGGCTGTCACCAATGGCCCCTGCGTCAGATGCCGCTTAGATCGATTGTCCGCGGACGCTCCACCCACCCGTCTGCGGTACCGTCACTGACGATTTCTACCACCGCTACGAAGGTATCCGTCATCTCGACGATCCGACCGTGGTTGCGACCCAGGTAGTTCCCCAGGCGCACGCGGTGCACCCCTCCATCCGGATCCCGGATAAGGGACCACTGTGTACCTCCGCGCTCCAGCGAACCCACCATCGTCAGCGAGTCAAATGTGTACTGCTCGAGGAACTCGCGAGCCCGCTTTTCATCGGGTTTGATCGCGCTGATTGCCTGCATTTGCGTGATGTCACGCACCTCTACAGGCCGATCGAAGGGGCTGCGCAGTGCAGTGGCACTGTAGGCAAACGCCTCGTAAGCCTGAAAGGTCGGGATCGGCGCGATGATGCCGCCCGGCCGCGAACGCTTCTCCGCCATAAAGGCGTCGAGGTCACTGAAACTATCCGTTCCGCAGGCTGTCAGCAGCAGGGCTGCAGATACCGCAACTGCGGTCAGGCGCCACTCCGTGCTCATGCTAGCCCTCTCCATCCTTGTAGCGATAGGTCTTGGCAGTGATGCTCATGTTGAGCGCGTTGCCGTTACCCGACGGCGCCGAGATCGAAAAATCGTGCAGCGTAACAATACGCGGCAGGCCCGCCATGCCGCTGATGAAGGCCCCCAGGTCGTGGTAGGAACCTGTAGCCGTGATGGCAATCGGCAGCTCGACATAGAACTCGCGTGCCTGTTCCGGCTGCAGTGCAATGCTGTTGATTTCCAGGCCGTTCATAAGGCCCTTGTTGGTGATGTCTTCCAGCAGGCCGGGCACTTCGGTGTCGCTCGGTAGCTGGCTGACCAGCGCACCAAAGGACTCTTCCATTTCCACCATCTGCGCCTTGTAGGCCTCAAGGTTGGCAGCCTGGAAGGCCTTTTTCTCGTAGTCCTGGCGCAGGCGTTCTTCCTCGGCCTGCACGTTGCCCAGAGTCAACTGCAAGTCCTTGATGTGGTAGTAGTAACCGCCCGCGACAACCACCACCAGCAGCAGCACGCAGAGCACCGCCTTGACCGCAGTGGGCCAGGAGCCGATATTGTCGAAATCGATATCGTTGACATCAAACTCGCGGAGACTGCGCAGGGTATCTTCGAATGCCATGCCTTAACCTCCCGCGCCGCTATCGGATTCGGGCAACTGCACCTTCACCTTGAGATTGAATGTCGCGGCCTGATCGCCATACTGGGTTGCCGCGCGCACCGAATCGAGATTGGGCTGCTGCAGCCAGTCGGACGAATCGAGGCGCCGCATCAGGCTGGACACCCGGTTGTTGGATTCCGCCACCCCGATCAAAACGATCTCGTTGTTGCTGCTCTGCAGGCTGGTGTAGAAGACGCCGTCAGGTAGTGTGCGCACCAGCTGGTCCATCACGCGCACAATAATTGGCCGATTGCCCTGCAACTCCTGGATGACACGCATCCGGTCGATCAACTGGTTGCGACGACGCTCCAGCTCGCGGATCTCGTCAACTTGGCGGTCCAGCACACGGATATTTTCGGTCAGGTACTCATTGCGAGCTTTCTGGTGGTCAATCTGGCTGTTGACGATGCGGTCGCCAAGAATCACCACGCCCACGCCCAGCAGGCCAATCATGCCCAGCAGAACGAGAAACTCTTTCTTTCGCTCCGCCCTGCGTTCCTCACGCCACGGAAGGAGATTGATTTGCGCCATCAGTCAAAGCTCCGCAAGGCGAGGCCACAGGCGATCATCATCGCGGGGGCGTCGCTGCTCAGGGCAACCGCGTTGACCCGGGAAGAAATCGTCATTTCGGCAAACGGATTGGCAACGGCCGTCGGCGTACCCAGCTTTTTCTGCACCAGGTCGACCAGGCCGTCCATGGAGGACACGCCGCCCGCGAGGATGATGTAGTCAACGTCATTGAACTGGCTGGAGGAGAAGAAGAACTGCAGCGAACGTGCCACCTGCTGTACCACAGCTTCCTTGAACGGCGTCAACACTTCCGGCTCGTAGTCATCGGGCAGGCCGCCCTGCTTCTTGGCCAGGCCTGCCTCTTCCAGAGGCAGGCCATAGCGGCGCATGATCTCGTCGGTCAGCTGTTTGCCACCGAACAGCTGCTCGCGGGTATAGATAGTTTGGCCGTTGTTCAGCACGCTGAGCGTCGTCATGGTGGCACCGATATCCACAATCGCCACCATGCTCTCCAGTTCCAGGTTGAGCTGGCGCCGGATCAGGCCGTAGGCTCGCTCCATGGCGTAGGCCTCAACGTCCATGATGCGAGCCGTGAGATCGGCGCCTTCAATGGCGTCCACGCGGGAATCGATCGTTTCACGCCGACAGGCCGCGAGCAGCACCTCAACGTGATTGGCGCGTTCTGGCGAAGCACCCTGGATTTCGAAGTCGATGGCCACTTCATCCAGCGGGTACGGAATGTACTGATCCGCCTCCAGCGTGAGCTGGGTTTCCATGTCGTCCTCATTGAGACCAGACGGCATGTCAATGATCTTGGTGATCACCGATGAACCGGCCACCGCTGCCGCCACCGCCTTGAGTTTGGTGCGAGATTGCGCAACGACAGCTCGAACGGCATTGGTCACGCCCTCGATGTCGTTCACGTTTTTCTCGATGACCGCGTCCACCGGGAGCGAACTGACCGAGTAGCTTTCTACTCGATAGCGCCCCCCGGACTGGCTAAGCTCCAGCAGCTTGACCGTCGTGGAACTGATATCCAGCCCCAACACCGACACCGACTTTTTCTTCCCTAGAATGCCAAGCAATTCGTTTTCCTATGCGTATCACTGACTTAGCTTGTTTTTATACACTACTACATTAATTTGTAGATATAGCATAATCAATACTGCAATCAAAAGCGAAAATACGCTTATAATTACCAAATGTTGCCAAGCCCCCTCCCGACTACAGTAATACAAGTCACTGCTTTGTAAAGGAATAAATGGGTTTCCTCCGCTTTTTATTGCGCTCTTCCGTGCTTGGCCTGCTGGGCTTGAGCTGGCTGCTTGCAGGTGTCTATCTATACCTCGACCCCGGCCTGCCCGATGTGGAGACCCTGCGCGACGTCCGCCTGCAGACTCCGATGCAGGTCTATACGCGAGATGGCGACCTGATTGGACAGTTTGGCGAGCAGAAGCGGAATCCACTGCGTTTTGAGGATATTCCGCCCCAGTTCGTGCAGGCCCTGCTGGCCGCCGAAGACGACCGCTTCTTCACTCACCGCGGCGTTGACCTCGCCGGGCTGATGCGTGCGGTGTCGGAGCTGGCACTGACCGGAGAGAAAGGCTCCGGCGGCAGCACCCTGACCATGCAGGTGGCACGCAACTACTTTCTCAGCCTGGAGCGCACCTTTACCCGCAAGTTCAATGAGATTCTCCTGGCCATCAAAATCGAGCGCGCGTTGGAGAAGGAAGAAATTTTCGAGCTGTACTTCAACCGTGTATTCCTCGGCCACCGCGCCTACGGTTTCGAGGCCGCGTCGCAGGTGTACTACGGCGCCGGCATCGGCGAGCTGACCCTGGCGCAACACGCCATGTTGGCCGGTATTCCCAAGGCACCCTCGCGCAACAACCCGATCAGCGGCCCCCAGGCCAGCAAGGAGCGCCGCGACTGGATTCTGGGACGTATGCTGTCGCTGGGCTATATCGAGCAGGAGCACTGGGCCGCCGCCGTGCGGGAGCCTGCCAGCGCCCAACACCACGGCGCGCAGCTGAGCTTCGCCGCGCACTACGCCGCCGAAATGGCTCGCCAGGAAATGCTCGAACGCTACGGCATGTCGGCCTACACCGACGGTTATCATGTCTACACCACCATCAGCAGCGAACTGCAGCAGCTCGCCCAGCAAACCGTGGTCAAGGGACTCATGACCTACGACCGACGCCACGGCTATCGCGGGCCGGAGCGTCAGCTGCCGCCCCCGGTAGACGCAGGACAGGCAGACGGCCGGGCCACGGCCGCGTGGCTTGCCGCGCTGGCAGACACGCCGGTGGTAGCGGGCCTGACGCCGGCAATTGTCACCCGCTTGCGCGAGGACCGCGTTGACCTGCTGTTCAGTGATGGCTCCTCGGACGAGCTGCTCTGGGATGACGGCCTGCGCCAGGCCAACCCCTATCTCACCGAAAACTCCATGGGGCGCGCGCCGGCCAGCATCGCCGATGTCGTCAGCGCCGGGGACCTTATCCGCGTACAGCGCAAAGACGACGACCGCTGGCACCTGAGCCAGGTGCCAGCCGCCCAGGCAGCACTGGTGTCACTGAACCCCGACAACGGCGCCATCGTCAGCATCGTTGGCGGCCTCGGCTTCGAGAGCAGCAAATTCAACCGTGCCACCCAGGCGCGCCGCCAGCCCGGCTCCAGCTTCAAACCCTTTGTTTACGCGGCTGCACTGGAGGCCGGCTTCACCGCCGCCAGTATCATCAACGACGCGCCGGTGGTGCTGGAAGACACCGCGCTGGAAGATATCTGGCGGCCCGAAAACGATGGCGGCCGCTTCTATGGCCCCACGCGGTTGCGCTGGGCCCTCACCCAGTCACGCAACCTGGTCTCCATTCGCCTTCTGCAGCAAATCGGGGTGCCGGAACTGATTCGATACGTGGAGCGCTTCGGTTTCGATACCAGCGAGTTTGCGCCGGATCTGTCGCTGGCACTGGGCACCCATGTCATGTCGCCACTGCAACTCGCGACGGCCTACGCGGTACTTGCCAATGGCGGCTACGCAGTGCAGCCCTTCCTGATAGAGCGTATTGAGGATAGCGACGGCAAGGTGGTGTTCGCCGCTGCGCCGCCCACCGTGTGCCGCGATTGCCCGCCAGCGCCCAGCCTGGAGAACACCGCCCCGGAGCGGGAACTGCGCATGGAGGAAATCCTCGCCGGCGCAACGGCAGCGGACAGCACCGCACCCCCGCGCGCCGAGCGGGTGATGGACGAACGCAGCAATTTCATCCTCACCAGCATCCTGCAGGACGTCATCAAACGCGGCACCGGACGGCGCGCCCTCGCCCTGGGGCGCGATGACCTCGCCGGGAAAACCGGCACCACCAACGGGCCGATGGATGCCTGGTTCTCAGGGTACAACCGCGACGTGGTCACCACGGCCTGGGTGGGCTTTGACAACTACACGCCACTGGGGCGGCGCGAGTTTGGCGGCACGGCGGCACTGCCCATCTGGATCGACTACATGCGCGGAGCCCTGCGCGACAGCCCGGATGTCCAGCCACCCCTGCCGCCGGGCGTAGTGCATGTGCGCATTGACCCGGATACCGGGCTGCTGGCACGGCCGGGGCAACAGAACGCTATTTTCGAGTATTTCCGTGAAGACCGTGTGCCCGCACCGAGCGGGGGCGCAGGCGACGCCGGCCTGCGCGGCACCACGGAGGATCTGGTCAGGGACATTTTCTAGCCGGGGCGCCGGCCACGCCATAGCCGCCGGCGCGGAGGGGTGTGCCTGGTCTACACGCCGCCTGGTGCGTAATTCTCAGGGTAGGGCACGCGGGCCACGCCGCTGTCGACCGCCGCACGGGCAACCGCCGGGGCAATGTGTTGCAGCAAGCGCGGGTCGACCGGCTTGGGAATGATGTAGCGGGGACCGAAGCTCAATTCCGTTTCACCGCAGGCCTTGAGCACCGACGCAGGCACCGGCTCGCGCGCCAGCTCACTGAGCGCCTTGACGGCGGCAATCTTCATCGCTTCATTGATGGCGCTCGCGCGCACATCCAGCGCCCCGCGGAAGATGAACGGGAAGCCGAGCACATTGTTCACCTGGTTGGGGTAGTCAGAGCGCCCGGTCGCCATGATCAGGTCATCGCGCACGCTATGCGCCAGCTCCGGGCGGATCTCCGGATCCGGGTTGGAGCAGGCAAACACGATGGGGCGATCCGCCATCGACAACAGCATATCGGCGCTGAGCAGGTCCGCGCCCGACAGGCCCACAAACACATCGGCGCCACGCACGGCATCACTCAGGCTGCGCTTGTCGGTGTTGTTGACAAACTCCTGCTTGTAACTGTTAACGCCTTCGCGACCGGCGTAGATCACGCCCCGGCGATCGAGCATATAGATGTTTTCCCGCTTCGCGCCCATGCTCAGAAGCAAGCGCATGCAGGCGATGGCCGCCGCGCCCGCGCCCAAGCAGGTGATCACGGCGTCCTCCAGCCGCTTGCCCTGAATCTCGAGCGCGTTGATCATGCCGGCGGCGGTCACAATGGCAGTACCGTGTTGGTCATCGTGGAAAATGGGAATGGCGCAGCGCCGCGCCAGTTCCGCTTCGATTTCGAAGCATTCCGGCGCCTTGATGTCTTCGAGATTGATACCGCCAAAGGTGTCGGCAATATTCGCAACAGTTTCGATGAAGCTGTCGCTGTCCTCGGTGTTCACCTCGATATCCACCGAGTTAATGCCGGCAAACCGCTTGAACAACAGCGCCTTACCCTCCATCACCGGCTTGCTCGCCAAAGCACCCAGGTTGCCCAGGCCGAGCACCGCGGTACCGTTGCTGATCACGGCAACCAGATTGCCCTTGCCCGTGTACAGGTAGGCGGCATCGGCATCGGCGGCGATTTCACGACAGGGCTCGGCCACACCCGGGCTGTAGGCCAGCGCCAGCTCGGCCTGGGTTTCCGCAGGCTTGGTCAGCTCCATGCTGATTTTTCCGGGAACCGGCTCCGCGTGATAGTCGAGGGCCGCCTGTCTGAAGTCTTTGCTCATAGTTGAAAATCCGCTGATCACTGCGCTTGCGGGAGGGACGCCAGAGAATATAGAAAAGCGCTGGCAGCCACAAGCGCACGCGTTTTAGTCGTTTCTATCGGGCACAAAAAAGCCGGGAACCTCGCGGTGCCCGGCCCTGGTCGCAGGCTGCCAAAGCAGCCCGCAGACGCCGCCTAGCGCGAAGCGCCGCGAGCGCCAAAACGCTTCTTGAAACGGTCGACCCGGCCGCCGCTGTCGAGTACTTTCTGCTTGCCGGTGAAGAAGGGGTGACACTGCGAGCACACGTCGATGTGAAAATCTTCACAACGGGTGGAGCGCGTGGCAACTACATTGCCGCAGCTGCAAGTGGCGGTCACCGCCTCGTACTTCGGATGAATTTCTGCTTTCATGGTGTTGCTCCTGTTGATTGGCACCGCCACCCGAGCCTGTCGGGCACCGCACCGGACTTGTGGAGGTAACGCGAAAAAATAGGCGCGCATAGTACCAGACACAGCGGCCGGCGCAAGCCCCGCGGTTGCGCTATTATGCGCGGCTCATTTCCACCCGCACTACGCTGAGAGGCGCGATGTCCGTTCTTCGCCTGGCCATTTCCTGTCCACTGCGCTCGCTGTTCGATTACCTGCCCCCCGCGGGGCTGACGGCGGAGGCCCTGGACGGTTTGCAACCAGGTGTACGGGTCAGGGTGGACTTCGGTCGCCGCCAGCTCCAGGGCTGGCTAATCGAGATCGCCGCCGAATCGGCAGTGCCCGCGACTTCCCTGCGCGCCGCTCAGGCTGTCGTAGACGATGCACCCCTGCTATCGCCGTGGGTTCTGCAGCTTTGCCGCTGGGCCGCCGATTACTACCAGCACCCCCTGGGGGAGGTGCTGGAAGCCGCCTTCCCGCCCGGTCTGCGCCAGGCGCAGAGCCACCAGCCACCGGGGCAGCCCGGCTGGCGGCTAAGCCAGCGCGGCAAAGGACTGCCCGGTGGCGCATTGCAGCGTTCACCGCGGCAGGCCGAAGCGCTGGCCCTGCTGCAAGACGTCGATGAACTCGCCACCAGCACGCTGCGCGCCAATGGCATCAGCGCCGGCATCCTGCGCCAGCTGGAGCAGAAGGGGCTCGCCGAGCGCTGCCTGCTGGCTCCCGGACACGCCCTCACCACCCCCCAGCCCGGTCTTGCGCTGAACGCCGAACAGGCGCAGGCCCTGCAGGGCATACTGGCGCACTACGGTCAGTTCCACTGCAGCCTGCTGGAGGGCATTACTGGCAGCGGTAAAACGGAAGTTTACCTGCAGCTGATCGCCCACTGCCTTGCCAAGGGCCAACAGGCGCTGGTACTGATACCCGAAATCGGGCTCACACCGCAAACCCTGGCGCGCTTCACCGAACGGTTTGGCAGCGGCATCGCAGTGCTGCACTCAGGCCTCAACGACACTGAGCGCTACGCCGCCTGGGAGGCGGCGCGCACGGGTGCCGCATCGATTGTAGTGGGCACCCGGTCGGCCATTTTCAGCAGCCTGTTGCGGCCGGGCCTGATCATTGTCGACGAAGAGCACGACGGCTCCTTCAAACAGCAGGACGGCTTCCGCTACTCGGCGCGTGACCTCGCTGTCAAACGGGGGCAGCTGGAGGGCGCAACGGTTGTGCTGGGCAGTGCCACACCGGCCCTGGAAACCCTGCATAACGCCCTGCAGGGTCGTTACGGGCACCACCGCCTGACGCGCCGCGCGGGTGCCGGTGAACTGCCCGCGCTACGCGCCATTGATGTCCGCCGCAAGGCGCTTCAGGGTGGGCTCTCCGAGGCCCTGCGCAACGCCATTGAAAGCACTCTGCACACCGGGCAGCAGGTACTGCTGTTCCTCAACCGGCGCGGCTATGCCCCCGCACTGCAATGTCACGACTGCGGCTGGATTGCCCAGTGCACGGCCTGCGACACCCGCATGACCGTGCACCGCCGCCAGCGCCGGCTGCGCTGCCACCACTGCTCGGCCAACGTGCGCCTGCCACAGGCCTGTCCGGCCTGCCACAGTACGCGCCTGCTCACCAATGGTCTGGGCACCGAACAAACCGAAGACGTGTTGCGCAGCACCTTCGGGGCCTGGCCCATTCACCGCGTCGACAGCGACTCCATGCAGGGCAAGGGTGCCATGCAGGCGCTGGTGGCAGAAGTGCAGCAGGGTGCCCCGTGCATTCTTCTCGGCACCCAGATGCTGACCAAGGGGCACCACTTTCCCGGCGTGAACCTGGTGGCGGTTATCGACGCCGATGCACTGCTGTTCAGTGCCGACTTCCGCGGCGAGGAGCGCATGGCCCAGCTGCTGACGCAGGTGGCAGGGCGCTCGGGCCGCGCCGGTGATGCCGGCCAGGTGCTGGTGCAAACCCACTATCCGGACCACCCGTTGATGCAGGCGATGCTCACCGAGAGCTATGCAGAACAGGCGCGGCGCCTGCTGCAGGTGCGCCAGGAACACGGCATGCCACCCCACGGACGCCTCATTTTACTGCGCACGGACAGCCCGGCGACGGAAACGGGCGAACAGTTCCTCGGCGCCGTGCGCCAGCAAGCAGAACCCGGGCTGCCGCCGGGCTGCCGACTGATCGGCCCACTGCCATCCCCCTTGCAGCGACGGGCCAACAAATTCCGCAACCAACTGCTGGCCATGGCGCCGGATGTGCGCCGGGCGCAGCAGCTGGCCAGACTGCTGGTACATTGCGCCGAGCAGCACCCCGCCCGCCAGGGGCTCAACTGGTCCATTGATATCGACCCGCTGGACCTGGGTTGATCGCCGCCTCGCGCTGGCCATGGGCGGGCATTTGCGGCGATAATGGCGCGCTGCCGTTCAGGCACGCCAGCACCCACCCAACCCCGAAAATGCAGGTAGAGCCCCCCAGGAAATGAAGGAACAATTGTCACAGCTGATCCAGCAGGCGCTGGATGCATTGGTCGCCGAAGGCCGGCTCCCAGAGGCAACGCGGCCGACCATCGTCATCGAGCGCACCCGGGACGCCAGCCACGGCGACCTGGCGAGCAACGTGGCACTCACCCTGGCCAAAGGTGCGGGCTACAAGCCCCGCGATCTCGCGGACATGATCTGCCATGCGCTGCCGGCGTCATCGCTGATCACCCGTACCGAGGTTGCAGGGCCGGGCTTCATCAACTTCTTCCTGTCCGGCGAGCGCAGCCGCGCGGTGGTGCAGCGCGTGCTGGCCGAGGGCGAGCGCTTTGGCCACAGCGATACTGGTGCCGGCCGCCGCGTGCAGGTCGAGTTCGTGTCCGCCAACCCCACCGGGCCACTGCATGTCGGCCATGGCCGTGGCGCTGCCGTGGGCGACAGTATCTGTCGCCTGCTGGCCGCTACCGGCTGGTCGGTGGCGAGCGAGTTCTACTATAACGATGCCGGCGCACAGATCAGTAATCTGGCGCTGTCAGTACAGGCGCGCTGCCGTGGCCTGGGGCCGGACGATGCCCAGTGGCCGGAGGACGGCTACCGCGGCGACTATATCGCCGATGTGGCCGCCGCCTACCTGGCGGGCGAGCAGATCGACGCCAGGGATCGCCACGTCGACGGCAAGGGCGACCCGAATGATCTCGATGCCATCCGCGACTTCGCCGTGGCCTACCTGCGCCGCGAGCAGGACCTCGACCTGAAAGCCTTTGCAGTGAATTTTGATCGCTACTTCCTGGAGTCGTCCCTGTATGAGTCAGGCGAGGTTGAAGCCACGGTGGCGCAGCTGATCGCCAATGGCCATACCTATGAGGAGGACGGGGCCCTGTGGCTGCGCACCACGGCTTTCGGCGACGACAAGGACCGGGTGATGCGCAAGCGGGAGGGCGGTTACACCTACTTCCTGCCGGACGTGGCCTACCATCTCAACAAGTGGCAACGCGGTTTTGAGCGCGTGATCAACGAACAGGGCGCTGACCACCACAGTACGGTAACGCGGGTGCGAGCCGGCCTGCAGGCCCTGCAGGCCGACATCCCGCAAGGCTGGCCGGACTACGTGCTGCACCAGATGGTGACCGTGATGCGCGATGGCAGCGAAGTGAAGCTGTCCAAGCGTGCGGGCAGTTATGTCACCCTGCGCGACCTGATTGACGAGGTCGGTTGTGACGCCACACGCTATTTCCTGGTGGCCCGGGCCCCGAGTTCCCAGCTCACCTTCGACATCGACCTGGCTCTGTCACAAAGCAACGACAACCCGGTCTACTACATTCAGTACGCCCACGCGCGCGCCTGCTCCGTACGCGCCAAACTGGCGGAAAACGGCTGGGACTGGGATACCGAGCGCGGCCTGGCCGCACTGGCGCGGCTGCAGGAAGAGCAGGAGAAGGCGCTGCTCAAGCGGCTCGACCAGTATCCGGAGGTGGTGGAAGCCGCGGCCACCGCCAGCGAGCCGCACACAGTGGCAAACTACCTGCGCGAACTGGCCGCCGAATTCCACAGCTTTTACAACGCGCACAAACTGCTGGTCGATGATACTGAGCTACGCGATGCCCGTATTGCCTTGAGTGAAGCGGTGCGCCAGGTTGTGGCCAACGGCCTCGGCCTGCTGGGCGTGAACGCGCCGGAGGCCATGTAAGTGGCGCGCGATGCCGGTGGTCGGGGCACGCGCAGCGGCGCACGCCGCAAACCGCAGGCGGCCCGGCGCAAGGATAACAACGGCGCAGCGAGCCCCTGGCGCTGGTTCGGCGCCGGTGTTGGCACCGGGGTTTTTCTCAGCCTGCTGCTCTATCTCGGCACGCTGCCGCCAGGCACGCAACCGGCGCGCGAGCCCCAGGAAGCCGCCGTCGCGGAAGCGCCACCGAAACCCCGCTTCGATTTCTACACCATGCTGCCGGAGCAGACGATCGACGTGGAGGTAGAACCCGCCGAGGTGGCGCAACAACCCAACGTAGCACCGCCCCCTGCCGAGAACTACGTGCTGCAGGCGGGCTCTTTCCGGCAGCGCGAGGACGCCGACCGGCGCCGGGCCGAGCTGCTGTTATTGGGGCTGGAACCCAACGTGGAAGAGTCCACCGGCGACAACGGGCGCTGGTTCCGGGTCTATCTCGGGCCTTATACCACCCACGCCCAGATGAGCCGCGCTCGCGGATTGACCGCCGCGCAGAACATCGACACCCTGCTGCTGAAGCGCGGCCGGCCCTGACATCCGCGCCGCCCGCGTGCGGCGCGTGCTTGAATTCCCGCCACGGCTCCCCATATCTGGAGCAACAGGAGACTTATCGTGGAACAGTATCGAGGTACAACCATCCTCTCAGTGCGCCGTGGCAACAGCGTTGTCATTGGTGGCGACGGGCAGGTGTCGCTGGGCAACACCGTCATGAAGGGCAACGCGCGCAAGGTGCGCCGGCTGCACAAGAACAAGGTGCTGGCGGGCTTCGCCGGTGGCACGGCAGATGCCTTCACCCTGTTCGAGCTGTTTGAAGCGCAACTGGACAAACACCAGGGTCACTTGGTGCGGGCCGCCGTGGAACTGGCCAAGGCCTGGCGCACCGAGCGCTCCCTGCGCCGCCTGGAAGCCCTGCTGGCAGTCGCCGACAAGGAAACCTCGCTGGTCATCACCGGCAACGGCGATGTCATCGAGCCCGAGGACAACCTCATCGCCATCGGCTCCGGTGGCCCCTTTGCGCAATCCGCCGCGCGCGCCCTGCTCGACAACACCGAACTCGATGCCCGCAGCATCGTGGAAAAGGGCCTGAATATCGCCGGCGACATCTGCATTTACACCAACCACAACCAAACCATCGAACAACTCGACTATTAGGCCTTCCGCATGTCCAACATGACGCCCCGAGAGATTGTCCACGAGCTGGACAAGCACATTATCGGCCAGCAGGACGCCAAGCGCGCTGTTGCCATCGCGCTGCGCAACCGCTGGCGGCGCATGCAGCTGCCCGAGGCACTGCGGGCGGAAATCACGCCCAAGAACATCCTCATGATCGGCCCTACCGGCGTGGGTAAAACCGAGATTGCCCGGCGATTGGCGAAGCTGGCCAACGCACCGTTTGTCAAAGTGGAAGCCACCAAGTTCACCGAGGTGGGCTATGTGGGCCGCGACGTGGAATCGATTATTCGTGACCTCGCCGACGTGGCCGTGAAGCTGTACCGCGAGCAGGAAATGCAGCGCGTGCGGTTCCGCGCGGAAGAAGCGGCCGAAGAACGGCTGCTGGATATTCTGCTGCCGCCGGCGCGCGGCGAAGGCACAGACAGCAACAACGGCGCCAGCACGCGGCAGTTGCTGCGCAAGAAGCTGCGCGAAGGCGACCTCGACGACAAGGAAGTGGAGGTCGACCTGGCCAGTGGCGGCGCGGGCGTGGAGATCATGGCCCCCCCAGGGATGGAGGAAATGACCAACCAACTGCAGAGCATGTTCTCCAACCTGTCGCGCCAGCAGAGCAAAACCCGGCGCATGCCGGTAAAAGCCGCCCTGAAAGCCCTGACTGACGAGGAAGCGGCCAAGCTGGTGAACGAGGAAGACCTGAAGCAGCGCGCCATCCGCGAAGCGGAGCAGAACGGTATTGTGTTCATCGACGAGCTCGACAAAGTGGCCAAGCGCGGCGAGACCGCGGGCGCTGACGTCTCCCGGGAAGGTGTACAGCGCGACCTGCTGCCGCTGATTGAAGGCTCCACGGTTAGCACCAAGCACGGCACCATCAAGACCGACCACATCCTGTTCATTGCCTCGGGCGCGTTTCATCTGGCCAAGCCCTCCGACCTGATTCCCGAACTGCAGGGCCGCCTGCCAATTCGCGTGGAGCTGGAATCGCTCACCGCCAGCGACTTCGAGCGCATCCTCACCGAACCGGACGCCTCACTGACCGAGCAGTATCAGGCACTGCTGGCCACCGAAGGCCTGCAGGTCGCATTCACGCCGGACGGCCTGCGACGCATTGCCGAAACCGCCTGGCAGGTGAATGAAAAAACCGAGAATATCGGCGCTCGCCGCCTGCATACCGTGATGGAGCGCCTGCTGGAACAGGCGTCCTTTGGCGCTGCCGATGCCGGGTTGCAGCAGCAGCCGCTGTCTATCGATGCCGACTACGTCAACAGCCAGTTGCAGGCCCTGAGTGAAGACGAAGATCTGTCGCGCTTCATTCTCTAGGTTGAGGTACCACCATGACCGACCGCGCACCACGCCCCATCGATATTCACCTGCACCGCAAGTCACGGGAGCTGGAGCTGGTTTACAGCGAGAGCGCTCGCTACCGCCTGCCCTGTGAATACCTGCGGGTGTATTCCCCCTCTGCCGAGGTGAAGGGCCACGGCCCGGGGCAGGAGATACTGCAGACCGGCAAGATGCATGTGGCCATTACCGACATTCGGCCCGTAGGCCACTACGCCCTGCAGCTGGTGTTCGACGACGGCCACGATACCGGGCTCTATTCCTGGGACTATCTTCACGACCTGTGCAGCCGCCGCGAAACGCTGTGGCAGGACTATCTCGACCGCATGTCCGCCGCCGGTGCCACCCGCGACCCCCAGGTGCAGGTCATCCAGTTCCAACCCTGACCGCAGGGGCAACATCGCGCTACAATAACCGCCCTGTTGTATGACGGCGGAGGCCGCATGAGCGATAAACGCACCACCCATTTCGGTTACCGGGAAGTCGAGGAAGACGCCAAGGCCGGCCTGGTGGCCAATGTTTTCCACTCGGTGGCGGGGCGTTACGACCTGATGAACGACCTCATGTCCGGCGGCATCCACCGTATATGGAAGCGCTTCACCATTGAACTGAGTGCCGTGCGAGCCGGTCAGTCGGTGCTGGATATCGCCGGTGGCACCGGCGACCTGGCGGCAAAATTTGCCGACATCGTCGGCCCCACAGGCCGCGTGGTGTTGGCAGACATCAACGAATCCATGCTCAACGTGGGCCGCGACAAACTGCTGGACCACGGCTACCAGGGCAACCTTGAATTCGTGCAGGCCGATGCGCAGTACCTGCCTTTTCCAGACGACAGCTTCGACTGCGTCAGCATCGCCTTTGGCCTGCGCAACGTCACCGACAAGGATCTCGCGCTGCGCTCCATGCTGCGCGTACTCAAGCCCGGCGGACGGCTGCTGGTGCTCGAGTTTTCCAAGCCCGCCAACCCGCTGCTGGAAAAAGCCTACGACAGCTACTCCTTCCGCGTGCTGCCTTTCATGGGCAAGCTGGTGGCAGGGGACAGCGAAAGCTACCAGTACCTGGCCGAGTCCATTCGCATGCACCCGGATCAGGAAACCCTGCTCGGCATGCTGGAAGACGCCGGCTTCGTCAATTGCGAATACCACAACCTCACCGGTGGCGTAGTTGCATTGCACCGGGGTTTCAAGGCCTGACATGCCGGCCGCCGGCCTTGACCCAACGCTGACCACGGCGGCACTGGCTGCCCTGGAAGAGGCACTCAACCGCGCCCTGGCACTGGACACGGCGGGGCAGCAGCAGCTGGGCCGCCTGGCAGGATGCACCTTCGCCATCGAATGCACCTCTCCGGCGATCAATGTCTACCTGCAACCGGGCGTAGAACGCACCCGCCTGCTGGGCTTCCACGACGGCCCCGTGACCACGCGGGTACGCGGCGCCGCCGCAGACTTTGCCGAACTCGCCGGTGCCAGCGACCCGGCGGCCACCCTGATCAACGGCAACCTCGCCCTGCAGGGCGACAGTGCCCCACTGATCGAGTTGCAGGGCATCATCGGGCGTCTGGACCTGGACTGGGAGGCACCTCTGGTGAACGTGCTGGGGGACGTGGCGGGGCACCAGCTCGCGGAGTTCCTGCGCGCCGGCTTCAGCGCCGGCAGCGCCGCCTCCAGCAGCCTGCTGCGGCAACTCGAAGAATTTATCCACGAAGAGGCGCGCCTGACACCGCCACGTCTGGAAGTTGAAGACTTCTACAGCGACCTGCAAGCCCTGCAACAGCGCGTGGAACGGCTGCAATCGCGGCTGGAGCGGTTGCGCAAACGCATGCAGGGCGCGCGCGCGTGACCTCCGGGCTGTTCTCACGCAGCCGGCGGCTGTTGCTTATCCTGCGTGTTGCCGGCCGCTTCCGGCTGCAGGAGTTTGTCGCCACCGACGGGCTGCCCGCAACGGCACGGCTGTTGCTGCGCCTGTCGCCCTGGCGCAACAGTCATCCTGGCATGAGTCGCGGCGAGCGCCTGCGCCGGGCACTGGAGGAGCTGGGCCCGGTATTCATCAAGTTCGGCCAGCTCTTATCCACTCGCCGCGACCTGCTGCCCGCCGATATCGCCGATGAACTGGCACGACTGCAGGACAAAGTGCCCCCCTTCGACGAAACACTCGCCGCGGAGATTATCGAGTCCGCCCTGGGGGAGCCGGTCAACACCTTGTTCGCAGGCTTCGAGGCCATGCCCATTGCCTCGGCGTCGGTGGCACAGGTGCACGGCGCCACGCTGCACAGCGGGGAAGAGGTGGTGGTGAAGGTGCTGCGGCCCGACATCGAGCCGGTTATCCGTCAGGATCTCGCCCTGCTGTACACCCTGGCGCGACTGGTACAGCGCTATTTGCCGGACGGCCGTCGGCTGCGCCCGGTGGAAGTGGTCGCCGATTACGAGCTGACCATCCTCGACGAGCTGGATTTGCGCCGCGAGGCCGCCAACGCCTCGCAGCTGCGGCGCAACTTCGAAGGCAGTGACCTGGTGTATGTACCCCAGGTGCACTGGGACTACACCCGCAGCAATGTGATGGTCGCCGAGCGGATCAGCGGCATCCCGGTCACCGACATGGCGGAGCTGGAGGCGCGAGGCACCGATTTGAAGCTACTTGCCGAGCGCGGTGTGGAGATTTTCTTTACCCAGGTGTTTCGCGATAACTTTTTCCATGCCGATATGCATCCGGGCAATATTTTCGTCAATGCAACGGACCCGGCCAACCCGCGCTACATTGCGGTGGACTGCGCCATTGTTGGCAGCTTGAGCGATGCCGACCAGTATTATCTGGCGCGCAACCTGCTGGCCGTATTCCAGCGCGACTATCGCGCGGTGGCCGAGCTGCACGTGGAGTGCGGCTGGGTACCGCCGGGCACGCGGGTGCAGGATTTCGAGTCGGCCATGCGCGCTGTCTGCGAACCAGTATTCGAACGGCCGATCAGCGACATCTCCTTTGGCCAGCTGCTGATCTACCTGTTCAGCACCGCGCGCCGCTTCGACATGGAAGTGCAGCCCGCCCTGGTACTGCTGCAGAAAACCCTGCTGAACATAGAGGGCCTGGGGCGTCAGTTGTATCCCCAACTCAACCTCTGGGATACCGCGCAGCCTTTCCTTGAGCACTGGGTACAGGAGCGCTACTCCCCGCAGTCGGTGCTGCGACGCCTGCAACGGCATGTGCCCTCCTGGCTGGAGCAGCTGCCGCAGGTGCCGGACGCCATGCTCGACAATTTGCAGCGCAAACACACAGCACCCGGCCCGTCCCGCCAGCAGCAGAAGCAGCAACAGCGTGTGTTGGCCGCGCAAAGCGCGCAGCGCCAGCGGGTTGCCTGCCGCCGCGCTGCCGCGGCGGCACTTGCCGCTGGCGGGCTGGTACTCGCGGTGCCTGGCGGCTGGGCCTTCATCGCCGCTGCGCCAGTCGCCAGCTGGTTGCTGCTGGGCGCCGCCCTGGTGCTGCTATGGCCTACCTGCAACCGGGGTGAATAGGCGGGCTCTGGCCGGTGTGCCATAATGCCGGCCTATGGAAACCATGACATCTGAAAACACCGCAACCTTGCTGCAGGCCGTGCGCTGGAACGATCAGGGCCTGGTGCCCGCGGTCGCTCAGGATGCCGCCAACGGCGATGTGCTTATGCTTGCCTGGATGAATGCGGAAGCGCTGCAGCGCACCGCGGAGACAGGCCGTGCCGTGTACTGGTCGCGCTCGCGCCAGGCCCTGTGGAGCAAGGGCGAAAGCTCCGGGAATGTGCAGCTGCTGCGCGAACTGCGCCTGGACTGCGACGGCGACACCGTGTTGCTGCGCGTCGAGCAACTGGGCGGCGTTGCCTGCCACACCGGCCGCCGCCACTGCTTTTATCAGCGCTGGAGCGGTGACAACTGGGAAGTTACCGACCCGGTGCTAAAATCCCCCGAATCCATGTACGGAAACACACCGTGAACGATGTTCTGCAACAATTGGACGCGATACTCGCGGCGCGCCGTACGGCAAGCCCGGAAAGTTCCTACGTGGCCAGCCTGCACCACCGGGGTTTGAACAAGATCCTGGAGAAAGTTGGGGAAGAGGCTACCGAGGTAATCATCGCCGCCAAGGATGCAGGCGAAGACCATCAGGAACTGGTCGGGGAAGTGGCTGACCTCTGGTTTCATACCCTGGTCATGCTCTCTCACCTGGAGCTGGATTCCGGGGCGGTGCTGGAGTGCCTGGCAACACGTTTCGGCGTGTCCGGGCTGGACGAGAAAGCTTCCCGCGGTTGACCGCGACATCACTATCACACGACGGAGACACACATGGGTATCGGTGGCATCAGTATCTGGCAATTGTTGATCATTCTCGCCATTGTCATCATGTTGTTCGGCACCAAGCGCTTGCGCACGCTGGGCAGTGACCTGGGCAGCGCGGTGAAGGGCTTCCGCAAGAGCATTCAGGACGAAGACAGCGGCAAACAGGACGCCGAGAACAAGGACGCCGCAGAAGAAAGTGCCGGCGACGCGCGGAGCGACAACAGCAAACCGTGATACAGCACCATGTTTGATATCGGTTTCGCCGAGCTTCTACTGATTGGCGTGGTGGGCTTGCTGGTGATAGGGCCGGAACGGCTGCCCTCGACGATCCGTACCGTTAGCGCCTGGGTGGCGCAGATTCGTCGTGGCTTCAACCAGATCCGCAGCGAGGTAGAGCAGGAACTGCACAACGATGCCGTCATGCAGGAACTGCGCAAAACCGGCAGCGACCTGAAACGCGACGCACAGCAGGCCAGTGATTCCTTCAAGACAGCCACCGGAGGTAACACGGCAACCGGGCCAGCCTCCACGGCAAGCCCCGGGCAGGCGGGCTCTGAAAAGGCGAGCCCTGACCCAGCGAGCGTCAGGACGGCCGGCGATGGCGAGACCACGAGCCGCGTACAGGAACCTCCGGAGAAATGAACGACGAGACCGAGGACCAGCCGCTGCCCCTGGTAGCGCACCTGACCGAGTTGCGCGATCGCCTGTTGCGCGCATTGCTCGCCGTGCTGATCGTGTTCATCGGGCTGTTTCCGTTCGCCAACGAGATCTACAGTTTCGTCTCCGAGCCGCTGCGCGCGCTGCTGCCCGAAGGTACCTCCATGATCGCCACAGACGTGGCCTCACCCTTCCTCACGCCATTCAAGCTCACTCTGGTCGCCGCCATCTTCATCGCCATACCCTACGTGCTGTACCAGGCCTGGAGTTTTATCGCGCCCGGCATGTACCGGCATGAAAAACGCCTGGCGGTTCCGCTGCTGGCGTCCAGTGTAATGCTGTTCTACGCCGGCGCGGCGTTTGCCTATTACGTCGTGTTTCCGCTGGTGTTCGGCTTTTTTACCAGCGTGGGCCCGGAAGATATCGCCATCATGACCGACATCAACAGCTACCTGAACTTTGTGCTCAAGCTGTTTTTTGCCTTCGGTATTTCCTTCGAGATTCCCATCGCCGTCGTCATCATGATCTCGGCGGGCATCACCACCCCCGAGGACCTCGCACGCAAACGGCCCTATGTCATCGTCGGCTGCTTTGTCTTCGGCATGCTGCTCACCCCGCCGGATGTGATCTCCCAGGCCTTGCTGGCGGTGCCCATGTGGTGCCTGTTTGAACTCGGCATCGTGTTCGGGCGCATCATCAAACGGCGCAGCGCGGCCGCGGCAGACGCGGAGTAATGGCCGCAAAGTCCGGCCGCAGCCTGTCGCCGCTGCTGGCCATACTGCGTTTCCTGCTGCCCTACCGCGGGCGGCTACTGGCGGCGGGTACGGCACTTGTCTTCACCGCAGGCGCCACCCTGTTCCTGGGTCGTGGCATCCAGTTGCTGATCGACGAGGGCTTCAGCGGCGGCACCCGGGGGGACCTCGCCAATGCCATCGGCGTCATACTGGTCATTGCCGCGGCCATGGCGGTGGGCACCTTCGCCCGCTTCTATTTTGTGTCCTGGCTGGGCGAACGCGTGAGCGCTGATATCCGCAACGCGGTCTTTGACAACATCATCCATCTTGACCCCGGGTATTTCGAAACCAACCGCAGCGGCGAGATCATGTCGCGTCTCACCACCGACACCACGCTGCTGCAAACCATCATCGGCTCCTCCCTGAGCATGGCACTGCGCAGCGGCCTCACGCTGATCGGCGGCCTGGTGCTGATGTTCATCACCAATATCCAGCTGAGCCTCATTATCACAGTGGCGGTGCCATTAGTGCTGTTGCCCATCCTGTTTTTCGGCCGACGCGTGCGGCGCCTGTCCACCCAGAGCCAGGACAGCATTGCCAACGTAGGCAGCTACGCCGGTGAAATCATCCAGCACATTCGCACCGTGCAGAGCTACACCAGCGAGAGCCGCGAAAGCGCCGCCTTCGGCGTGGAGGTGGAGCGTGCCTTTGCCATCGCCCGCCGGCGCATTCGCCAGCGGGCGCTACTGGTAGGCGCCGCCATCCTGCTGCTGTTTGGCGGTATGGCCGCCATGCTCTGGAGCGGCGGCCAATCCGTCATCAACGGGGAGATGAGCGGAGGTGAGTTGGGTGCGTTCGTGTTCTATGCGCTCATGGTGGGCTCCGGCTTCGCTACTATCTCGGAAGTCTGGGGCGAACTGCAGCGCGCCGCTGGCGCGTCCGAGCGCCTGCTGGATCTGTTGCACACCCACAGCGAAATTGTCGACGGTAGCAGCCGCGCCGTGCCCCACCGGGCCAGCCTGAGCCTGCGCAACGTCACCTTCGCGTACCCCGCGCGCCCGGCAGACCCGGCGCTGAAGGGCCTGTCACTCAAGATTGACGAGGGCAAAAGCCTGGCACTGGTCGGTCCCTCCGGCGGCGGCAAATCCACCGTGTTCCAGCTGCTGTTGCGCTTTTACGACCCGCAGAGCGGCGCCGTGCTGTTCGACGGCGTGGATCTGCGCGACATGCGCCTGGAAATCCTGCGCCAGCAAATGGCCCTGGTGCCGCAACAGCCGGCGCTGTTCACAGGCACCGTGCGCTACAACATTGCCTACGGCATGCCCGCCGCCAGCGCGGAGGAGGTGGTGGCCGCAGCCAGGGCCGCCCACGCCCATGAGTTCATCCAGCGCCTGCCCAACGGCTATGACAGCGAACTGGGCGAGCAGGGCGTGCGCCTGTCCGGCGGCCAGCGCCAGCGCATCGCCCTGGCGCGCGCCATCCTGGCCAACCCCCGCGTGCTATTGCTTGACGAGGCCACCAGCGCCCTGGATAGCGAGAGCGAGCACCAGGTGCAGCTCGCCCTGGAAGAACTGATGCGCAATCGCACCACGGTAATCATTGCCCACCGTCTGTCCACCATACGCCACGCCGACCGCATCGCCGTGCTGGACAAGGGGCAGTTGGTGGCCACGGGAACACACGACAGCCTGCTGCGGGATTCACCACTGTATGCACGGCTGGCGCAGTTGCAGTTTCGGGAGCAGTAAGCGACGCCACGAAGATGACCCGTAAGTAGCGCCTTGTCGCCACCCTGTTCAGAACGGCTTCGTTGCGTGTAGAACTTCATCCGTGTGTTCCCCCAGTCGTGGGGGCGCGCTGCGGTAACATACCGGTGTGCGTGACAATTTGATCGGATTGCCCACGAGTTCCAGCTCGGGGTTGTCCGGGTGCCGTACCCTCACCCGCATCTCGCGGGCGAGAATCTGGGGTTCTGCAAAGACGTCCGCAACCGTGTTAATGGGCCCGGCCGGCACACCGGCGCTTTCCAGCCGCGCAAGCCAGTCATCTTTGCCCCGCTCCAGTAGTGCCCGTTGCAAGCGTGGAATCAGCTGCTCCCGGTACTGAACCCGTGCGCGATTGGAGGCAAAACGTTCATCACGTGCCAACTCCGGCAGGCCTAGCACCTCCACAAAGCGGGCAAACTGAACGTCGTTGCCCACAGCCACAATCAGGTGGCCGTCGGCAGCGACAAAACTCTGGTACGGTACGATATTGGGGTGGGCATTACCCAGACGGGCGGGATTCAATCCGCCGACCAGGTAGTTGGTCGCCTGGTTGGCGAGGCTCGCGGCAGTCACGTCCAACAAGGACAAATCAACGTGCTGTCCCAGCCCCGAGCGCTCTCGCTCTGCCAGCGCCGCGAGAATACCCACCGCAGCGTAGAGCCCGGTCATGATATCCGACAGCGCCACCCCGACTTTTTGCGGCCCGGCCCCAGGCTCTCCATCAGCCGCCCCGGTCACACTCATAAGCCCGCCCATGGCCTGTACCAGAAAGTCGTAACCCGGCCGACTGCTGAGAGGCCCGGTTTGTCCGAACCCCGTAATGGAACAGTACACAAGCCCCGGATTATCCTTCTGAAGACTGCTGTAATCCAGACCGTAGCGGGCAACATCACCCACCTTGAAGTTTTCCAGTACCACATCGCTCTGCGCCGCGAGCCGGCGCAGGGTCGCCTGACCTTCCGGGGTCTTGATATCGACACAGATCGAGCGCTTATTCCGGTTGGCACACAAGAAATAGGCGGACTCTGCTGTGTCGACACCCGCTTCGTCCCGCAGGTAAGGAGGGCCCCAGGCACGGGTGTCATCCCCGACACCGGGACGCTCCACTTTGATCACCTCCGCGCCCAAATCCGCCAGTAACTGGCTCGCCCAGGGGCCTGCCAGAATACGGGACAAGTCCAATACCTTGAGGTGCGACAATGCCCCCACGATCAAAAGGCCGGGATATCGGTTTGGGTGCGCCCGAGAATCAGTGCGTGCACATCGTGCGTGCCCTCATAGGTGTTGACCACCTCAAGATTCACCATGTGGCGCATGACAGGGTACTCGTCCGAGATGCCGTTGCCACCGAGCATATCGCGCGCAACACGGGCGATATGCAGGGACTTGCCACAGGAGTTACGCTTTATCAGGGAAATCAACTCCGGCGCAACCTGCCCGTGGTCCATCAACTCACCCGCCCGCAGGCAACCCTGTAGTCCTAGGCTGATCTCGGTCTGCATATCGGCCAATTTCAGTTGCACCAGCTGCTTGGAGGCCAACGGCACCCCGAACTGAGTGCGCTCCAGAGTGTAGTCGCGCGCCGTGTGCCAGCAGGCCTCGGCGGCGCCGAGCGCACCCCAGGCGATGCCATAGCGCGCATTGTTAAGGCAGCCGAAGGGGCCCTTCAACCCTTCCACATTACTCAAGAGGTTCTCTTCGGGCACATAGACCTCATCCATCACGATCTCGCCGGTGATCGACGTGCGCAGTGCGAGCTTGCCCTCGATCCTTGGTGCAGAAAGGCCTTTCATGCCTTTCTCAAGCACGAATCCACGGATTTTGCCGTCATCAGCCTTTGCCCAGACCACGAATACGTCGGCGATCGGGCTGTTGGTAATCCACATCTTGCTGCCAGACAGACTGTACCCACCGTCGACGCTGCGAGCGCGGGTCACCATGGAACCGGGGTCCGAGCCATGATCAGGCTCAGTCAAACCGAAACAGCCGATCCATTCGCCGGTCGCCAGCTTGGGCAGATATTTCTCGCGTTGCTCTTCGCTGCCATACGCGTAAATGGGGTACATCACCAGCGAGGACTGAACACTCATCATTGAGCGGTAGCCTGAGTCGACGCGTTCGATCTCCCGCGCAATCAGACCGTAGCTGACATAGTCAACACCGGGGCAACCGTAGCCGTCGATGGTCGCCCCCAACAGGCCCATCTCGCCCATCTCCTGGAAAATACCCTTATCGGTGTGTTCAGCGCGGAAGGCCTCACGCACCCGTGGGGCCAGGCGCGACTGAGCGTACTGGGCGGCGCTGTCGCGCACCATGCGCTGCTCGTCGGTGAGTTGCTGGTTAAGCAGAAAGGGGTCCTGCCAGACCAGTTTCTGCCAGGATTTAGAGGGTGTCATGAGAGGCTCCCGAACGGATTAGCGCGTGCGTATGGATTTACGCGTAAGGTAGCAAAAGTCGCTACATCATAAAAATATATATTTACTATCGTAATTATATATTTTATATATTCATAAATGGATCTACGGAAACTACATATATTCACGACAGTGGCCCGGTTGGGCAGTTTCAGTCAGGCCGCGGAAACGCTGCACATGGCCCAACCCGCCGTCAGCATCGCCGTGCGCAAGCTAGAAGAGGAACTCGGGCTAGCGCTGCTGGACCGCAGCGGGCGACGTGTGCGCACAACCGCCGAAGGGCTGGAGCTCCACAAGCGGGCAGCGAACATTCTCGATCAGGTGGAAGCACTGCAGCACACGCTGGGAGAACACAGACACTTGCTTCGAGGTGAACTCACTATCAGTTGCCCGGCCATGGTCGCCACCTATTTCCTGCCAAAACTGGTGGGTGACTTCCTCGCCTACCATCCTGGCCTCAGCGCCAGCATCAGCCAGCGCGGCACCAACGACATCAAACAACAGCTACTGCGGGGCGAAGCGGAGCTTGGCGTAATCAGTGAAGACAATCTTGAGGATTCCGCCCCGCTGGAACGCGTGTCGTTGATGGAGCAACCCATTCTTCTGTGTATGCACGCCGATCACCCTTGGGCCAGCCGCAAGGAGATCGCAGTGGAAGAACTCCAGGATAGCCCCATGGTCGTCTACGAGAGCGGGTATTTCATTCGCGACCGTCTCGATGCTCTTTGCCAGGCAAAAGGGGTTCGCCCCGAGTTACGCATGCAAACCACCTTTCTGCCCTTGCTGGTGAGCATGGTGCGCCAGGGGATCGGGACAACGATCGGCCTGAAAATCATGATCGCAGCGGAACCGGGCCTGGTTGGGGTGCCACTGGAGGGAAACGCCAAGTTGCGCATGGCGCTGGCGCGCCGCGCGGGCAGCAAGCTATCGCGTGTCAACCAGGCCTTTTTTGACTGGCTGCCACACCAGATAGGCCCCGATGCTCCGCCGGTGCTACAGGCAGGACGCTCCGGCGACTAGCCAAAGACCTCGCCCGCCACAAGGCGGAGCTTCTCTACAAACTCATCCAGATGTCGACTCTCCATGATCAACGGAGGTGACAGTCAGCGTAGTGTCTTAGTTTGGACATCCCACCGATACCCGGATTGAAGGTGTTGGTCGGATCAAGAGCACGATAAAACTCCTGCTGTCGATCTTCGGCCTGGTAGAGATGTCCCACGTTGTGCTCAGCGGGATACTTCGCCCCTCGAAAATCCAGCCATTGGAGCAGCGCCTGCTTCACCGCCTTCACGTCCTCACCCTTGCGGACGAGATAGTCCTGGTGAAAGACATGGCAGAGGAAATGTCCATAGAAAAGCGCTGTAACTACCTTGTCCGCCAGCTCGTCAGGCAATGGCGCATACCAATGCTGGTCGTTTCGTTTCAGCGCGATGTCCAGTGGAAGTACATTCTCCACTTTGTCCTCGTGGATGATCATGTAGCGAACGGCCGCCCCCGCAGCGGCAAACCGGTGCAGCAATGCCAACTCGGATTCTCTCCCGGTGCACTCGAAGTACCCGAGACCTGACTCTGTGGATTGGCCATTGTTCATGCTCTGGAGATGATTCCTGAGTTCCGCTATTCCATCATCGGACATCACGAGAATTAAGTGATATTCGTAGGTCTCCCGGTACTGGCGCAGAGGTTTCGGCAGTAGATCCGGCAACAGTCGGCTCAGCCAGTGCAAGCATTTGTCCGGGAGGTTATCGGGCAGGAAGCCAATACGATTCAGGATATCGGTGATCCGCCTCTTCCAGCGGAACAGGACTGGCATTGCTTCGGTACCCAGCCAATCGATAAGGGCCAGTGTGTCCTTACCATACTCATCAGCCAGGTCAAAACAGTCCCGGTGAAGATATTCCGCAACTTCCGGGAGGTTCGCAAAGCCGGTCAGAATACACCTTCTCAATTCCGTCAACGCCCGGGGATCGTTGGTGCCCAAATAAAATGTCTGTTTGCGCCCAGGCCTCGCAAAGGTATCGAGACGCAGCGCGAAAATTGCGATCTTGCCTGCGCAGCCACTGGCTTCACACAATCGCTCACCATTGGCATTGAAACGAGCAGGAGATGCCGCCTCCACATCACGCAATCGCGCCTCATACATGGAATCCGATGCAATACCGTGTCCTTGGTCAACCTGTTCCAGGTTCAAAACGCCGGCATCCAGAGCCGTGATCAAGTCCTCTGCCGATTCGTAGCGGATCCCTAGCCCCAGCTTGTCGACAAGCTCCAGCTCACCGTCGGCGTTTACCCGCGCATAAAGGCTGCACTCCGTGTAGGCAGGGCCGCGCCGAACCAGGGATCCACCGGAGTTGTTGGCGACACCGCCAGCAATGCTAGCACCAAGGCAGGAGGAACCGATGACGGAATGGGGCTCCCGTCCGTGTGGCCCGAGAAGTCGTTCGAGCTTGTGTAAGGTAGCACCCGGGAAGGCGACAACCTGGGAAGCACCGGACAATAGTAAAATGCTATCGAGATACCGGGTATTGATGATAATGACCTCTCGGTCGTAGCCATCGCCATGCGGTGTCGAACCCTCGGTGAGACCGGTGTTGGCGGCCTGTACAATAACAATGCAGTCACGCTCGACACATACCTGCAGCACACGCCAGAACTCAAGAAGTGTCCCGGGAAGCACCACCGCCAGAGCCGGTCCTCCGCCTGAGCGCCAACCCATGCAGTAAGCACGTGTCTTGCCGCGAGAGGTAAAGACACGCCCTTTTACAACGATAGACCTTAGCCGGTTGCAAGTGTCCCGGGGACTGTGTGATTGCCTCATCTCAGCCCTGCAATGCCTCCCAGGCATCCTGGGCCGCCTTCCATGTCACCAGTGCCACAGTATTGCCGTCTTCACCAGTGAACTGCAGCGGTCCGAGAAATGTCATGTAAAACTCGCTGTCGACCGGAAAAAAAGTCTTGTCGTGATAGGCCTGGCAGGCCTCGTAGCCGTAGCCAGGCGCTACCGCCGTGTCGCCACCCTGCTCCTCGCCGCCACGAACCTCCATACGCCCCCGGGTCAGAAAATACTCGCCTGGGCCGATGTGCACGTGGCTGGCGAAAGATGAGCCCGCCGGGCAATCAAATATCGCTGTCCACGCCCCCATCTCGGGCGAAACATTCAACAGTTTCCAGCGGATGCCTCCATTCGAAAGGGCATCTGGAAAATCCACCCAGTCGACCTCGTCCATCTGGACATAGCGCCCCTCAATGGGGCTGAGCGATTGTGGTTGGGTCATTGTCTTATCTCCTTTTGGATATGACTGGCTCGTCATTCAGGTAGAACGTAGAAGCCAGGTGACTCATGGTCACTTGTTCATTCCACCGGCCATCGCAGCCAGCGAGTTCGCGTTGAGAATTTCGACCCAATATCCATCCGGGTCCTTGATGAATGCCAGCCCACGCATCTGACCCGAGTCAGGCCGCTTCATAAACGGCACTCCCGCTGCTTCGAATCGTTCACAGGCTGCGTAGACATCCGGTACGGATATACCAATGTGGCCAAAGCCCCTCGGGTCGCTATTGCCGTCGTGGTAACCGGTGAACCCAGCATCCACCTCGGTACCCCAGTTGTGGGTCAACTCGAGCACAGCCTTCTGGCTAAACGCGTAAGCCGTGCGTTCGATCTCATCCCGGGGCAGCTCCTGGTCCTGCTCCCGCACATAACCGAGAAAATACAGGCTAAATTCCATCTCTGGGAAATCAAGCTGCCTGATCAGGCTCATCCCCAGCAGGCCACAGTAAAAGTCCAACGACCGGGACGGATCTCTCACACGCAACATCGTCTGGTTGAATACATAGTCCTCGGTACCTTCAACCGTAACGCGCCTCCCATCCGTCCAGGATGCATCGACCGTGGAATTACTCATGTGAAAATCACCTCACTTACGCAACATGCGTCCACTAGAATTCGTAGCTTACCGAAACCATTGCTCGCCGCGGTTGCTCGAGGGTACCGATTACAATGGAACCGGGAGCGCCGGGCAGTACCGCACCGGCGAAGTTCGGGAACTCCTGAACGTCGACGTAGTAGTCTTCATCAAAGACGTTCTCCAGATGCAACCTAAACTCCCACGCCTGCCACGCCACACCGACATTGAGATCGACCACGGTAAACTCCGGGTTCTCCCACATCGTAAACGCATCCCCGGGCGCATCAAAGAACTGTGCGTTGCTGGCGGCCTCTCCCTTGTAGCGGACCTGCAGACGACCAAAGAGGAGCATGTCATTGCTCAATTGCCGACTGTAATCCAGTGCCGCGGTAACGCTCCATTCGGTCGAGTTGGGCGGTTCCTGGCCGGAGAGATCGGCGCCCGTCACCGGTGAAATAACGCCGTTGTTCCATTCCGCGTTGAGGTATCCAAAACCCAGGGTCCCGGTCCAGTTTTCTGCCAGCGCCATCGCCAGATCAGCTTCGACACCCCACTGTTCCGAGTCACCGATATTCACAATACCTTCCACAAACCCTCCGGTTGGGTCAGTGGCCTGCAGTTCAAACTGCCGGTCGGTGTAGTCGATGAAAAAAACGGCGGTCGTCAGCGACAGGGCACCGTCCATCAATTGCCCCTTGTAACCCAGCTCATACTGCGTGACGTTTTCGGCATCGTAGCCAAACAACGTGTTTTCACCGGTGAAGTTGGTCAGGTTGAGATCGCCCGGCTCAAATCCCTGGGTGATCGTCCCATACACAATGCTGTTCTGGTCTGCGGAGAACCAGGTGACCGATCCCCGGCCCAGAACTTCTGTGTCACTTTCCTCCCCCGCGAGCCCGGTATCCATGTTCTTTCGCTTGCTCTCCCAGTCGTCCACCCTGAGGCCCAGATCGAATTCCCAGCGGTCCAGGCGATAGGTTACATTGGCGAAAGCGGCAAGCTGCTCACGCTTCCGCAGGCTCACCTCGAAGGGCGCGACGACTTGCACTACACCATCATCAAGCGCCGGCGGCGGATCACAGACACCCGGATCAAGGAAGCAGAAGCCGCCGCGAATATTCAACACCGAAGACAGGTCACGTTCGAGATCCAGGGAATACGCACCCACCTGCCACTGCACGGGTGACTCGGTGGTCGAGCTCAAGCGTATTTCGATGGTCGTTGCCTGGAGATCTTCCGGCCGCAGCAGATCCAGTACCCACTCCTGGTCCAGGTCGAGGTCGGACTGTCGGTCAGAGTCGGTGTCAGTGTGGGAGGTAATGAGAGTGGCCAACACTGTTTCCATGTCGTAGTTCAATTCCAGGCTGCTCGCAAACGTAGTGCGGTCATGCCGGGGATTAAAACTGGTGTCGACGGTGTTACCGTACTCGAAGTCACCGTCGAGTTCGCGGATCCAGGTATTGTTCGGGCCATCCAGTTCGTTATAGCGCAGCGTGAAGAACGTGGAGAGCTTATCCGTTATGTCACCCGCGAAGGTCGCGCGCACACCAAACCGGTCCATCTCACCCACATCGGGATTGTTGTTTCCTTGCAGGCCGTTGGTACGTACCGAGTTCGGGTTACTCAGGTAACCATCATAGCTTTCCCCGAAGCCGAACAAGCGCATGGCCCAGGTATCCGACAGGGGAATATTGACCTGTCCCTCGATGTCGTAATAACTGTCCTCTCCGGCCGAGAGCTTGGCATTGCCGTAGACCGCTTCGGTATCGGGCCGCTGGGAAACAAACTTGATAGCACCCCCAATGTTGGCACCGCCGTAGAGTACGCCCTGCGGGCCCTTCAGGACTTCGATGCGCTCCAAATCCCCGAAGCGCGACGAGGCATCAGAGAACAACTGGACATCATCGAGGTAGAACCCGACACCCTGTGTATTGCCGAATGCGCCCATACCTCGCATGGAGACATTGGGAAACCCATCGAGACGTGTACTCATATACAGGTTTGGTACCATAAGCCCGATATCCTTCAGCGTTCGCAAATTGGCGTTCTCTATCATTCCGGCTGAAAAAGTGGCTATCGACTCGGGAACCTCCAGGGCACTCTCGGCACGCTTGCGAGCGGTCACCACGACCTCCTCGAGCGCGGCACGCTGATCGGCCATAGCGTCTTGTAGATCGGGCGCGGTCGACAGAAGAGCCACTGCGGTTGCTAAGGTCAGTTTTCTGAAGTTCATTCTCTACTCCCTGGGCGGTCCGTCGCGACCTGTTATTAGAATGTTCCAGCCAATATCTGACAGGGACGTTGTTGCTTACGGGATATAGGGATTCTAGTCGAAGGCACGCGGCGGGATGTTCTCTGCGTGCAAGGCAGCTGCTCCTACAGTGCAACTTGCAGGAGCAATGAAGTGTGTTATTCTTTTTTCGCTTGTCGCTTACATAAAAAGATTTGTTGCATCGAGGTGAGCGGGACTCAAACAATGGTCACACCTAGACTAACCATCTGGAATTCAAAGAATTTTTCGCCCGCCAGCCGCTATGAGGCCTGGTCTGAGACGCTCAACGGCAGCTATGGCAGCTGGAGCGTGGACAAGCCGAAGGCCAGGGAATTCAGTGCCAGTCTGGAAACCACCCACATCGGCTCGGTCACCATGCACGAGTGTATCTGCGATCCATGCAAAGCGGATCGATCAACCTGGAACATCAACCAGGACGAAGATTTCTTTGCCATCCAGCTGGTCAAAGATGGCAAAGAGCAAATGTGCTTCGACGGTGAATCATACGTGCTCGGACCCGGCGATGTTTTTGTCTGGGACAGCACCCGGCCGATGACATTTGATGTTATCGAACGCCTCCACAAGGTCTCGCTCATTCTGCCGTTAGACCGGCTCAGGGACTGGGCTCCGATCAATTGGCGATCCATTCCCAAGAAGCTCTCAAGCGGCTCTGCCAACCACATTTTGCTGCGATCATTAATCAGGGGGATGGCAGCGGACGAGTTTTCTCACGCCCGCGTGGACGAAAATGCGGTAGCCGAAGTGCTGATCGCCGCCCTAGCCAGCGGTCTTGATACAAACAGGGGGGAACCCGGTGCGGCCTCAATCCGCAGGGAGCAGCTCGCGCGGCTGCGCGACTACATTGGCAGGAACCTGCACGATCCGAAATTGGACATAAAGCGTATCGCCGAAGCCAACAGGATATCGGTACGCTACTTGCACTGGGTCTTTGAACAGAGTGGCGACAGCGCCTCTAATTTTATAATTGCAAAGCGCCTTGCAAGTTGTCGCAAAGACCTGCTCAATCCAGCGATGCATTCCCGGAGCATCGCAGAGATCGCCTACAGCAGCGGCTTCAACAATACTTCCCACTTTACTAGGCGCTATCGCCAGCTCTATGGGGAAACTCCCTCGGCAACCCGCGGCTCACAACGTACCTGAACCTCGACACCGCCCCACGGATGCCGCGCACCCGCGGGGGGAGGTGGCTTTGGCCTAGCTGAACTCGCGGATCAGGCCGCCAATGCTTTCCTTGGCATCGCCGAACAGCATGCGGGTGTTTTCCTTGTAGAACAGCGGATTCTCGATGCCGGCAAAACCGGACGCCATGGACCGCTTGAGCACGAACACGGTGCGCGCCTTGTCGACGTTGATGACCGGCATGCCGTAGATGGGGCTGGACTCCACTTCACGGGCAGCGGGGTTCACCACGTCGTTGGCACCGATCACAATCGCCACATCCACGGTTTCCATGCGCGGGTTGATCTCGTCCATTTCCAGCAGCTGGTCGTAGGGTACGTCTGCTTCCGCCAGCAGCACGTTCATGTGCCCCGGCATACGGCCCGCGACCGGGTGGATACCGAAGTTCACTTCGCAGCCGTTTTCTTCCAGCAGCTCACACAGCTCCTTGACCACGTGCTGGGCCTGGGCAACCGCCATACCGTAGCCGGGTACGATCGCCACACTGGTGGCCGCTTCCAGCACGTAGAACGCGTCTTCCACGGAGATGGGCTTGATTTCGCCCTCCACCACGGTCTCGGCGCTGCTGACGCTGCCAAAGCCACTGAACAACACGTTGCTCAGGGAGCGGTTCATCGCCTTGCACATGATTTGCGTGAGGATGATACCGGAGGCGCCTACCAGGGAGCCGGCGACAATCAGGATGTTGTTGTTGATGGCGAAACCCGCCGCACAGGCTGCGAGGCCTGAATAGGAGTTCAGCAGCGAGATCACCACCGGCATGTCGGCGCCGCCGATGGGAATCACCGCCATGATGCCGAACAGCAGGGACAGCGCGACGATGGCATACAGCCACTGGCTGTTTTCGGGCTGCAGGCAAAACATCACGGCGCTGGCGAGAATCGCCAGCACCAGCAGGCTATTGACGATTTGCTGACCGCTGAACGTCACGGCGCCACTGCCGATCTTCTCGCTCAGTTTGCCGTAGGCCACCAGCGAGCCGGTGAAGGTGAGGCCACCGATCAGGATGGACAGCACGATGGTCACCAGAATGAAGGTGTTGCTGTCGCCGGCACCCAGCGCCGCGGCGCCGACCAACAGGCTGGCCATGCCGCCAAAGCCGTTGAACAGCGCCACCATTTCCGGCATGGACGTCATTTGCACCAGGCGTGCAGTAGCAGCACCAATCACGCCGCCGATGACCATGCCCACCAGTATCCACTGGAATTCGACAATGCCCTGGTCAATGAGGGCCGCGACAATGGCCAGCAGCATGCCCACAGCGGACAGCAGGTTACCCTTGCGCGCCGTCGCGGCGGAGCCGAGCAGCTTGAGGCCGAAAATAAACAGGGCCGCCGCGACAACAAACGCCAATTGAATGGCCAATCCGGTTGCACCCATGATTATTTACCCCTCTTCTTGAACATTGCCAGCATGCGGTCGGTCACCATGTAACCACCCACCACGTTGATTGTCGCCAGGGCGACAGCGGCTGCACCCAGCCACTGGGCGATATCGTGCTGGCCGGTACCCGCCAGGCTGATGGCGCCCACCACGGTAATGCCGGAAATGGCATTGGCACCGGACATAAGCGGCGTGTGCAGCGTTGCAGGTACCTTGTTGATCAGTTCGAAGCCCAGAAAAATGGACAACATCAAAATAAAGGTCAGGAATACGGCTTCCATATCAGTTGCCCCCCTCCAGGATGTTCTTGATGGTTTCGTTTGTCACTTCACCACCGTGCGTGATGATGCAGCCGGGCAGGATGTCGTGTTCGAAGTCGATCTTGAACGCGTTGCTTTCCTTGTCCCAGGCGTCATCAACCAGGTTGAACAGGTTGCTGGCATACATGTGGCTGGCGTCGCGGCACACTTCGTTGGGCAGGTTGCCTTTGCCGATGATGGTCACGCCGTTCACGGTGACCACTTCATTGGGCACCGAGCCTTCCACGTTGCCGCCGGTTTCAGCGGCCATATCCACAATCACGGAGCCGGGCTTCATGGCTTCCACCATGTCTTTGGTGATAATCACGGGGGCCTTGCGGCCGAACACCTGAGCGGTGGTAATCACCACGTCGGAATCGGCAATGGTTTCTTTTTGTGCATCGCGCTGCTTCTGGATCTGCTCCGGCGTCAGTTCGGTAGCGTAGCCACCAGAGGTCTCGCCGGTTTGCCCCAGGTCGATGTCGAGGAAGGTGGCACCCAGCGATTGCACCTGCTCGGCAACGACCGGGCGGGTATCAAAGGCGGTGACTCGCGCGCCCAGGCGCTTGGCGGTGGCAATGGCCTGCAGGCCGGCCACGCCGGCGCCGATGATGAACACCTTGGCGGGCTTGAGTGTGCCGGCCGGCGTCATCATCATCGGGAAAATACGCGGCAGGTGGGTAGCAGCCTGCATCACCATCACATAGCCTGCCAGGTTGGCCTGAGAGCTCAGGGCGTCCATTTTCTGGCTGCGCGTGGTGCGCGGAATCATTTCCATGCTGATCGCGGTCACACCCTGCTGCTGCAGGGTGCGCACCAGGTCGTGCTCGTTGAAGGGGTCGAGGTAGCTGATATGAATACACCCCTTCTTCATCAGCGCGATATCGGCTTTTTCCGGCTTGCGCAGGCGCAGCAGCATATCCGCTTCGCGAAACAGGGCCTCGCGGTCGGCACCGACTGTGGCGCCAGCTTCGACGTATTCTTCGTCAGCAAATCCGGACCCAAGGCCCATCCCGCTTTCAATGACCAGGTCAGCACCGAGACGGCAGAGTTTCTTGGCCGTCTCCGGTGTGACCGGCACCCGGTTCTCGCCCGGATGCGTCTCCCTCGGAATTGCGATGCGCATAGTTTTTCCTACCCCGTTTTCAAGCGTGTCGGTTGAAATTTCTGTCGTTGTCGTGGCCGGAACAGCAGGGTCTGGCGCTTTATTTTGCAACCTGCGGTAACCCCTGAATCCGACTCTCCCTGTTTTTCGGCACGGGACTGTAGCACACAGACCCCGGTCAAGGAATTATGCCTAATATTCACATGACAAATAGTTGCGGGATCGGCATTGGCCGACTCAATGGCTGAGTATCCCATGGCCTGCGGCTTCCACCATCCCGCAAATAGGTGAAGGCAGACAAAAAAAACCCCCGGGAGGGGGCAGTCGAATCAGCCTGCGCGCAATTGCAGGAACGGGTTCATCCAGCGGTATTTCCAGCCGGTGAAACGCAGGGGGGCATCCAGCACCGCCAGGCAAATGCAGTCCTCTGACTGCAGCGCCGTGGGAGCGTGAGTATCGCTGGCTTCACGGAACAGGAAGTCACCCTCGTGGTAACTGCCGGCCGCATCCGAAAAGCCACCCTGCAGAATAAGTGTCATCTCCGAGCCACGGTGGGTGTGCTCGGGAATCTTGCCACCGGCTTTAATGTGGTACAGCGCGAACTCGTAACCCGGATCGCCGGTTTTCAGGTAGCTGATGCGCAGCGACGAGGTGATCTTGTTCCAGGACAGCTCAGAAAAGTCACCCTTCATCAAGCGCTGCAGCAGCGCGGGCAAGCGCCCCACAGCGGGGTCCTGCGCGCGCCGGTAGCTGAGCGGCGGCTCCTCGTCCAGCCGCGCGAGCACCGTATTGAGCAGTGCATCACCGACCGGCACCGGGGTGAGGCTATCGAACAACACGGCACCCAGATCCTGCAGGCGGGCGCTCTGCTGCTGGCATTGCGGGCAGTAATTGAGGTGTGCCGAGATACAGGCAGACTGCGCCAGTGGCAGAATGCCCGCCACGTACTCGGTCAGAAGGTCAACGCTGGGATGAAACTTGGCCATGATAATCTGTTGCTTACCTGTCTATCTGAATTTGCAATTTCTGGATCGCCAGCCGCACCCGTGACTTCACGGTTCCCAGCGGGAGATCCAACTCAGCCGCTGCCTCGGCATGCGACTTCCCTTCCATGTACACCTTGGCGAGAATCTGCGCCTGATCCGGAGGCAGCGTACTCATCAACTCGTGAATGGTCTCCCGGCTGCGCCGGCTTTGCAGCATGGCAAACGGCTCGCTCGGCTCCTGGTCCGGCATGAAGTCATCAGCCGCCAAAGGCGTGTCAAACTTCTGCAGGCGGCGGAACATGTCCGTCCGGCAATTGCGCGCTATCGTGTACACCCAGGTACTGGCAGCGGCCTTCTCCGGGTTGAACGCTGACGCTTTCTGCCAGGCCTTGAGCATCACTTCCTGCACCAACTCATCCGCGTGCGCCGCCGAGAGGCTTGACCCCGACAACGCGAACGCCTTGATCAACGGTGCGAAGTGCCTAAAGAAGCGTGTAAACGCCGCTCTGTCACCGGTCGCAGCGATTTGAGTGAGGCATTCGCTCCACTCGTCGGTACGCCGCCCAGTAGGGCCTTGCCAGCCGTCTGAAGCACTGTCGTTCCTTTTCTCCACCACTGCACCCGCATTTTTTTTGACTGTGTTCAGGCCAGTATACGCCCCCGCCGGATAAGCGGATCAAATGGCTATATCAATAAGTACTATGATCCAGCGACAGCATGCCGGCGTAATCTGGCCATCAGGTAAACAATCAGGCACATAAGCTTGCAGTCGCCAAGCAGACTGCTGCCACCTTGCCGGGAGGAATCACACCATTGGATATCGCAGTTATCGGTTCGGGCATTTCCGGCTTGTCCTGTGCCCACTATTTAAGCCGCCAGCACCGCGTGACGGTCTTTGAGGCGGGCACACAAATCGGCGGACACACGGCCACTGTCGACGTCAAACTCGGCACCCGCCGCTATGCGGTCGACACGGGCTTTATTGTCTATAACGACTGGACCTACCCCAATTTCATTGCCCTGCTGGATGAGCTGGGAGTGAGCAGCAGGCCCACGGAAATGGGCTTCAGCGTGAACGACATAGAAAGCGGCCTGGAGTACTCCGGCAGCAGCATCAACACCCTGTTCGCCCAGCGTCGCAACCTCGCCTCCCCGCGCTTCCTCGGCATGGTGCGCGACATCCTGCGCTTCAACCGCGAGGCGGTAGCCGACCTGGACGGTGGTTTACTCCAGGCAGGGGAGACGCTCGGGCACTACCTCGAACGCAAGCGCTACGGTACCGCATTCGGCAGCCACTATCTGGTACCCATGGCGTCGGCGATCTGGTCGTCAGACTGTGCCAGTGTGACCGACTTCCCGCTGGAGTTTTTTCTGCGCTTTTTCCGCAACCACGGCCTGCTCTCGGTCAATAATCGGCCTCAGTGGCGCGTGGTAGAAGGTGGGTCGCGCGAATACCTGCGGCCGCTCTGCCAGCGCTTCGAAGACCGTATACACACGGCCAGCACGGTGACCCACATCAATCGTGACCCACGCGGCGTTGACCTGTCCCTGCGCGACGGCCGCAGCTTCCGTTTTGACCAGGTCGTGATTGCCACACACTCCGACCAGGCCCTGAATATGCTGGCGGATGCCTCGCAGGAGGAGCGCGCGATTCTCGGCGCGTTGCCCTACCAGAACAATGAGGTGGTGCTGCACACTGATGTGCGTCTGCTGCCCCGGAACCGCAAGACCTGGTCGAGCTGGAACTACCGCCTCGGGGTGGATTCCGGCCGCGCGGTGGTCACCTACAACATGAACATCCTGCAGGGCCTGAATGCACCGGAGACTTTCTGCGTGACCCTCAACGACACGGCCTCCATCAACCCCAACCGCGTACTGGGCACCTTCAACTACGCCCACCCGGTGTTCTCCCTCGAGGGCATCAAGGCCCAGCAGCGCTGGCAGGATATCAATGGCTCGCGCAACACCTGGTACTGTGGCGCCTACTGGCACAACGGCTTCCACGAAGACGGCGTGGTGAGCGCGTTGCGCGTGGCGGACGGCATCAACCAGGCAGTCAAGGCCGCCGCGTGAAGTCCCGGCTATACCAAGGCACGCTGCGCCACCGACGTTTCGCGCCGCGTGAGCACGCCTTCAGTTACCGCGTATTCATGCCCTGGATATGCCTGGACGAGTTGCCGCAGCTGTTTGCCGGGCGCTGGCTGTGGTCCAGCACACGCTGGGCGCCGGCCCGCTTCCTGCGCAGCGACTTTCTGGGTGATCCCGCGCTGCCGCTTGCAGAAGAGGTGCGCCGCCGCATTCGCGAAGAAACCGGCGCCGAGCACAGCGGGCCCATTTACCTGCTCGCCAACCTGCGCTACTTCGGTTACCAGATCAACCCGATCGCCTGCTACTACTGTTTCAATGAGGATGAGAGCCGGCTTGAATACCTGGTAGCAGAGGTCACCAACACGCCGTGGGACGAGCGCCACAGCTACGTGCTGCAGGGCCCGGACGCAGGAAGCTGGCTGGAGCAGGAATTTGATAAGGCGCTGCATGTGTCGCCCTTCAACCCCATGGACATGCGCTATGTATGGCGTAGCAACATCCCCGGGGAGCGCCTCGCCATCCACCTGACCACGGAGACGGCAGAAGGCCGCATTTTCGATGCCAGCCTGAGTTTGCGTGCCCGCCCCATGAATGGCCGCAACCTGAACCGCATTCTCTGGAGCTATCCAGTAATGACGCTCAAGGTGGCCCTGGGTATTTACTGGCAGGCCCTGCGCCTGTTTATCAAAGGGGTGCCCGTGCACGACCACCCCGGTTCGAGAACGTCTGGAGCGTAATATGAACGACATGAGTGTCAGCCAGGTGCGGCTGCAAACCAAGCCCGGCAAGCGCTGGTCCAACCATCAGCTGGCGCGCAAGCTGCTGCTGCGCGTACTCGGCAACTTCACGGTTGGCAGCCTCACCCTGCACGACGGTGGCGAAACATTCCGCGTTGGCAATTCTCAGCGTGACGGGGAACCGCATGCGGAAGTGACGGTGCACAACCCCGCTGTGTACGGCAAACTTTTGTCCGGAGGCACCATCGGCTCGGGCGAAGCCTACATCGAGGGTGACTGGTCTACGCCCGACCTGACCACCGTGACGCGTCTGTTCAGCGCCAACATGCTGACCATGGAGGCCATGGAGGGAGGCCAGTCCTGGCTGGTGCGTCTGGGCCTGAAGCTGGCCCACGGCATGAACCGCAACACCCATTCCGGTTCCCGCCGCAACATCGCCGCCCACTACGATCTGGGTAACGACTTCTTCCGTCTGTTCCTCGACCCGACCATGATGTATTCGGCGGCCATCTTTCCCGATGCGGATTCCTCGCTGGAGACCGCTTCGCTCGCCAAGCTCGATGAGATTTGCCGGCAGCTGGAGCTTGAGCCCGACGATCACCTGCTGGAAATTGGTACGGGCTGGGGCGGCATGGCCATTCACGCCGCACAGCGCTATGGCTGCCGGGTCACCACCACCACCATCTCCGCGGAACAGTACACGCACACCTGTGAGCGCGTTGCCGAGCTCGGCCTGGGCGACCGGGTTACCGTCCTCTGTGAGGACTACCGCACCCTTACAGGGCAGTTCGACAAGCTGGTTTCCATCGAGATGATAGAAGCGGTGGGGCACCAGTTCTACGGCACGTATTTCGCGCGCTGCAGCGAACTGTTGAAGCCACACGGCAAAATGGTGATCCAGGCCATTACCATCAGCGACCAGCGTTATCAGCAGGCGCGCGACACCGTAGACTTCATCAAGCGCTTTATTTTCCCCGGAGGCTGCCTGCCATCGCTGGCAGTGATTGCCCAGCACCTGGCGCGCGACACCGATATGCAGATGGTGCACCTGCGCGATATCACGCTGGACTACGCGCGCACCCTCGCCGCGTGGCGCGAGCGCTTCATGGCGCAACTCGACACCGTGCGCCGTCAGGGCTTCGATGACCAGTTTATCCGCATGTGGGAGTTCTATCTTTGTTACTGCGAAGGGGGGTTCCGGGAGCGCATTATCGGCACCGTGCAGCTCGCCTTTGCCAAGCCCGGCTACCGACCACCCGCAGCCGGGTAATCCCGATACTCCCACCAGGGCGGCAGCAGCTGACGCCAACCCGGATCGGCGTAGCGGGTGTCCACCAGCAGTGCCTTGCCGCGGTCGGTGCTGGTGCGCACCACGCGGCCCAGGGCCTGGCTGATCTTCTGCACCGCAGGGTACTGGTAAGCGTAGGCGAAGCCACTGCCATAGCGACTGCCGTATAACTGGCGCAGCTGCTCGTTACCCGGGCTCAGCTGGGGCAGGCCGACACCCACCACCACCACGCTGTGCAGTTCATCGCCTGGCAGGTCGATGCCTTCGCCGAAGGCGCCACCCAGTACACAGAAAGCCGCCACATCCCGTGCCTGCTGCAGCAGCGGCAGCAACTCGGCTCCGCCCTGCCCGGCGTGGCCCTGCACCCAGCGCTGGCGCCCGTCCGGCCAACCCTGCATCAGCATGAGCCGCATACAGGCCTCCAGGTAGCGATATGATGGAAAATAGAGCAGGCAGTTGCCCGGCTCGCTGAGCAGCCATTGGCGCAACAGCGCAGCCAGCACCGGCAAGCTCGCCTCGCGCTGCTGCAGACGGGTATCCACATGCGTAGCAATTTGCACCTGCAACTGGTCGCGGCTGAAAGGCGAGGGCGTGCACCAGGCAACTGCCCCTGCCTGCAGCCCCAGGGTATCCAGCGCCCACCGTTGCGGGCTAAGAGTGGCGGAAAACGCCACCAGAGCGTGCATCGCCTGATGGCGCTGGGCCAGCAGTCGCGAGGGTTCCAGGCAGTGCACCCGCAGCAGCAGGCCCTGCGGGCCGGTGCCACGCTCCAGCTCCAGACGAAATTCACTGCCCCAACACTCCAGCAGGCGCTGCCACTGCAGCGCGAGGAAGTAGACATCGCGCAGAGCGGGCCGCGACTGCAGCACAAAGGCGTCCAGCGCCTGCTCGGCGTTGACGGCTTCAACGCACTCGGCCAGCGCCCTGGCCAGTGGCTCGGGCACCGCATCCAGCCAGTGTCCATCGGGCGTTGACCAGTCAAACTTCAACAGGGCCAGTAGCTGGCGGTTGAGCCGCTCCAGCACACGCCGCGTGGCCGCAGGAGCCTCACGCCGGGCGGTCATCACCAGCGCCTTCGGCAATTCGGCGCCGTACATGCTCCGGGCGCGATCGGGCAGGCCGTGGGCCTCGTCCAACAAAACGGTCCAGCGCCCGCCGCTCGCCGTCAGGTGCTCTGCCAGGTTCGCGGTGGGGCTGAAGATGTGGTGTACGTCCGCCACAATCACGTCTACCCAGGGCACCAGGTCCAGGCTCAACTGATAGGGGCATACCGCGTGCCGCCCGGCAATATCCGCCAGCCCTTCGCGGTCCAGCAGGGGCGCTTCAAGCGCTTCATCCAACGCCGCCGGCAGGCGATCATAGTAGCCGCGGGCATAGGGGCAATCATCTGCGTGACAGGCCTTGCCCGGCGCCAGGCAAGCCTGCTCTTTGGCCGTGAGACTGAGTGCATTGCCACCATAGCCTTTCTCCACAAACCGCGTCATGGCCTGCTCCGCCGCGCGTCGCCCGCTGATGCGCGTGGTGGCAAATATCACCCTGTCATGACGCCCGGTACCCAGCGCCTTCAATGCGGGGTAGAGCACCGCGGCGGTCTTGCCAATGCCGGTAGGGGCTTCCAGCAATAGTTGGCCCGCCTGATGAATGCACTTGTAGACCCGCTCGGATAGCTCACGCTGTCCGGCCCTGAACTGTGCGTGAGGAAAGGGGAGCGTCGAGAGGCTGACATCGCGCCGCTGCAAACGGCGCTGCACCTGCGCCAACCACTGGCTATAGCGCCGCAGCGTGGCGTGCAGGAACGCATCCAGTTCCGCGCGGCTGTAGTCCTGGCGCAGCGGGTACTCCTCGTCGGTATCGAGCTGCAACCAGGTCAGTTGCACGGCCAGCGCCGGCAAGTTTTCGCTGGCCGCTATCAGCGCTGCATAGAGCCGGCCCTGGGCCAGGTGCAGCTGCGTCACCGAGGCCGGAATACGTGCCGGATCAACGCGGCAGGTCTTGATTTCCTCCACCAGCCCCTGGCTGTGGTCGTAGCCGTCTGCGCGGCCTGTGACCTGCAGCGCCGGCAGCCCGGCACCCCCTTCCCAGACACACTGCACGGGGAATTCGGCGCGGTAGCTTGCCGGGCGCCGGCGATAGATTCGCTGGTGCCCCTCAATACCCTGCTGACCGGTGGGAGACGGGGTGAAACGGTGATCGATATCGCCGCTGCGGTGGCAGAAAAGCGCCAGTTCACGCACGCTCACGCGCCGCTCAGTCATCGGCCCAGGCCACCCGCGCCACCCTTGCCGGTATTCCCTGCTCGCCGAAAAACTGCAACCAGCGGCGCTGACTGTGCTGCAGCTGGTCACCGGGGCCCTTGACCTCAATCAGGCTGTAGTCGCCGGGCCGTTCACCCAGGGCGATCAGGTCGGGGAAGCCGCGCCGGTTTTCACCCGGGTCAAACAACATGCGCTCCCACACGGCCAGCAAGTGGTCGGCGGGCACGCAGGCGAGCACGCGGGTGAGCAGGTCTGTCGTCAACAGCGACCAGCTGACCCAACGACACTGGTATCCGGAAAAGCGCGCCAGGGCAGCCTGCAGCTCTACCTCGAGATCCCCGGCTGCCAGTTCCTGCAGGCGGGTACCGAGCGCGGTTTCCCGGCGGGCGCGAAACGCCGTTTGATACATATCCGCAGGCACCGCCTGGAAGGGGTTGTGAAAGGCGCCGGGCACCGGCGCAAAAATCTGTTCCCAGAAGGCCAGACCAAACAGACTGTTGAACAGGCTGTTCTCGACATAGTGCACCGACACCCATTCCTCGGCGAGGTGCTCGGCCACAGCGACCTCCACCCGCGCCTCCGTCCGGGGCAGCTGCAGGTCCACCATCGGCACCGTCCGTCGTCGCCGCGGCGCCGCTGCAACACCGAGCTTGCGCTGCAAGCGCGGCAGAATGCGCTGCGCCGCATCGCGCTCCTCCTCGCACCAGGGGCTGGCCAACAGTTCTGTGCAGGCGGCCTGGGCGGCCTGCCACTGTTCGCGCTGCTCCAGCACGCGCACATAGCGTTCACGCGCCGGGTGCAGCTGGCTGCGCTGATAGAGCTGTGCTGCCAACGCCCACTCGCCGCGCCGCTCCAGATTGCGGCCCAAGCGGTTGCACAGCATCCAGTAGCGGCGTTCGCTGGGCGCATGCCGGGGCGCGGCACGCAGCAACTGCTCCGCCAGCAGGTTGAACCCGTCAGCGTCTCCGGCGTCCTCCAGCAGCCAATGCAGATCCGCCAGCTCGCCCAGCTGCTGGTACTCATCCACCGCATCGCGACAGGAAAATCGACGCTGCTGCCGGGTGAGTGAGTAAGGGTAGTAGCGGGCGATACCCAGATCACTGAGCACAAAGTCAGTGAGGCTCTGGCGTCGGTTGCCGAAAAACAGCAGCTGGAACAGGGCCACCGACTCCACCCCCAACGGTGCCACAAGGCGGTCATCAGCTGCCGTGCACAGCGCGTCAAGCAGTGTGCGCACAGGCAAATTGAGGGCCTCTACGTCTGCGACCCACTGCGCCTTGCTGCGCTGTGCCGGCGAAGACAGGCTCCCCTGGAAAGCGCGCCGCCACTCGGGGAGGGTAAACAGGCGGCCCAGATCCTGCACGTCCAGTGACGCTTCACTCGCCTCCTCGGGCGCAAGCAGCAGATCGAGCGCCTGCAGCTCAACCAGCAAGGGTTCGATTGCGCCGATCTCGGGGTAGGAGAGCTTCGCCACGCGAAACCAGGGGCCGACACGGGAAACCAGCCGCACGTAAAGGCACTGCGCCGGCTCGGAGGCATTGCGCCACTGTGCCAGCCACGCACGCTCCGCCGGGCTCAGCAGGTCGTCATAGAGCGCCTCAACGGTGTCACACAGGCGCTGGAAGTTGTCCCGGTAATAGCGCGGTGCGAGCACCGGTGGTTCAGGAGCGGACATCGGCGGCTAGGCCTCGCGGGGCGCTTTCGGCCCGCCCGTCTGCTGCAACAGCACCCCGGGGATAATCAACGCCAGGCCAACCAGCGTGGCCGGATGAATCGCCTCGTCCAGCACAGTGGCAATAAACACCAGCGAGAACAGCGGCGAAAGAAAAATCAGATTGCCGATACGCGCCACCGAGCTGGTGAGGCGCAGCGCACTGGACCAGAGCGCAAAGGTGATGCCCATCTCGAACAGGCCGACATACAACGCGGCCAGCAGGCCGCTTGTGCCACCGGTGGAGAGCGTTGAAAACAGGCTGCACACCAGCCATGCCGCAGGTGTGGCCAGAAGAAAATTCAGGCACAGGCTGACCAGCGGATCCCCCTGGTTGCGCGTATTGAGAATCCAGTACAGTGCCCACACCAGCGTACTCCCCAACGCCAGACCCACGCCGGGCAAACTGCTGAACTGCATGGCAAAGGGCTTCCCCTGCGTGGCGATAATCACCACACCGCTGTAACCCAGCGCCACCGCCAACAGGTCGCGGCGCCCCAGCCGCTGCCCCAGCAGCGGCACTGCCAGTAACGCCAGCGTAATGGCCCAGGTGTAGTTGATGGTCTGGGCCTGCTGCGCAGGCAGCAGCGCGTAGGCGTGCAGCAGAACCAGATAGTAGAGCAGCGGGTTGATTGCCGCCAACAGCAGGTAATAGCCGGGGCGCTGACGCAGGGAGCTCCACAGCTGGCGCTGCCGGCCCTGCCAGCAGACAATTGCCAGCAGCGCGAACGCCGACGCGGAAACCGACCAGGCAACCAGCTGGAATACGTCCAGATCGCGCAGCGCGAGCTTGAAGGCGGTGGCCGCGGTAGACCACAAAAGCACCGCGCTCAAACCCAGATACAAGGCCTTGCGATCATTCGTCACCACAGTGCCGCCATTGTTCGCCTCCCTCTCCCGGCATCGCCCATGCTGTACCCGGGCTGTAGTTTAAGGCATTCTTCAGCCCTGAAGATGCCGATTCAGTCCCCGCCGCAACAACGCGAGAACCTCTCTTGAGTGACCAGACGCCTCACTACCGTCCGCTGACCACCGGCCTTGCGCTGACCCCAGTGGTATTCCTGACCGTGCTGCTGGCCGCTTCGGTCTACCTGTTCGGCTCGGATTCATCCTACGGCGCCAACCAGATAGCGCTACTGCTGGCCGCCTGCGTGGCAGCGCTGGTGGGCAAGCGCATCGGGCTCACCTGGCACGCCACCCAGGAAGGCATTATCCACGGCATTTCCGTGGGCCTGGGGCCCACGCTGATCCTGCTGTCAGTGGGTATGCTGATCGGTACCTGGATACTCTCTGGCACCGTGCCCGCCATGATCTACTATGGCGTCGAGATACTCAATCCATCGGTATTCTATGCCGCCAGCGCCGCTATCTGTGCCATTGTGGCGGTGAGTATCGGCAGCTCCTGGACCGTTGCCGGCACGCTCGGGATCGGGCTCATGGGTATCGCCGGCAGCTTCGGGCTGTCGCCGGCTATAACTGCCGGCGCCATTGTGTCCGGCGCCTACTTCGGCGACAAACTCTCCCCCATGTCGGACACCACCAACCTCGCTGCGGCCGCCACCGGCGTCGACCTGTTCGACCACATTCGCCACATGCTCTGGACTACCGTGCCCGGGTTTACCCTGGCATTGCTGGGCTTTCTGCTGATCGGGGGCGGCGAGGCTGCAACCCCCGAGGAAATCGCGGCCCTGCAAACAAGCCTGTCACAGGAATTCGCTATCGGCTGGCATCTGCTGTTGCCGTTGATCCTCATGCTGGGGCTTATCTACAAGCGCTTCCCGGCGTTTCCTTCCATTGTCATCAGCGCGCTGGTGGGCGCCGTGTTCGCGGTGCTGTTCCAGCCTCAGGCCGTGCGCGAGCTGGCCGGCAACAGCACTGAACTCAACCAGGCCGCACTGCTGCTGCAAGGTGTGTGGATCAGCCTGTTCGACGGCTATGTCGCCAACAGCGGCAACAGTTTTCTCGACGACCTGCTGAGCAAGGGCGGCATGAGCAGCATGCTCAACACGGTGTGGCTGATTATCTGTGCACTGGCCTTTGGCGGCGCACTGGAGCGCACCGGCATCCTCGACCACCTGTTGCGCAAGATACTGCAGCGCGTGCACAGCGCGGCGGGACTGGTGGGGGCGACGGTCGGCACCTGTGTCGCCACCAACGTGCTGGCTGCCGACCAGTTCATTTCCGTTGCCCTGCCGGGGCGCATGTTTCGCGATGAGTACGCACGTCGCGGTCTGTCGCGGCTGAACCTGTCGCGCACCCTGGAAGATTCCGCCACACTCACCTCGGCCCTCATTCCCTGGAACACCTGCGGCGCCTACATGTCGGCCACACTCGGTGTGGCCACCCTGAGTTATGCGCCCTTTGCCTTTTTCAACCTGCTGTGCCCGTTGCTGGCCATCGGGTATGCCTTGTTCCACTTCGCCCAGAAGCCACTGGAGGCCGACGCCTCCCTCGCGGCGGGCCAGGGCGCGTGAGCATGGCGGAGCTGGTGTGGGATCATCCGCAGCCCTTCACCCTGGCAACACAGGTGGCGCCGGCGGATATCGACGGCCTGCAACACACCAATAACACGGTGTACGTGAAGTGGTGCGAGCAGGTGGCCTGGGCCCACTCCGTGCACCTGGGGCTGGACCTGGACAGCTATCGCCGGCTGGACCGCGCCATGGCCATCACCCACAGTGAATACGACTACCTGCAGGCCTCTCGGGAAGGTGACAAGCTGGTCGCCGGCACCTGGATCGTCAGTTGGGATCGACGCCTGACCATGGAACGCCGCTTCCAGATCCAGCGCCCGGCGGATGGCGCTACCCTGTTGCGCGGCATGATGCGCTTTGCCTGTATCGAGATCAGCAGCGGACGGCCCCGACGCATGCCGGCAGACTTCATCGAGGGCTACGGCCCGGCCGTGCTCACTGGGCCCTCAGCACCGCTCCCAGGAAAAGGCCAGTAGACGCCGTATATCGGTTTCGCCGCTGGCCAGGAGCAACAGCCGATCCAGCCCCAGGGCAACGCCGCTCACCGCGGGCAAGCCCGCCGCCAGCGCCGCCAGCAAAGCCTCATCCAGCGGCCGCTCGGGCTGGCCGGCCACCGCACGCTGTCGATTGTCCGCCTCGAAGCGGGCGCGTTGCTCCACCGCATCATCCAGCTCGTGGTAACCATTGGCCACCTCCACACCGTCGATATACAGCTCGAACCGCTCGCCCACCACCTGGCCATCGCGCTGCGCCAACCGGGCGAGGGCGGCCTGACTGGCCGGGTAGTCGTAGACAAAGCACAGGCCCTGCCCCGCCAGCCAGGGCTCAACACCGTGCGTCAGCAACAAGTCCAACCACAGGTCGCGCCCGCCGGCCAGGGTGCCCGGGTCGGTGAGCTGGCGTGCTGTGCGCTGCAGCGTGGCAACATCGGCGGTAAACGGGTCAAGCTGCAGGCAGCGCTGGAACAGCTCCCGGTAGGTGAACGCCTGCCAGGGCCGCTCACCCAGGCAGCTGCATACCAGTGCCGCCACCTCCGCCATAAGCGCGTGATGATCCATGCCCGGGCGATACCACTCCAACAAGGTGAACTCAGGGTTGTGACGGCGCCCGGCTTCACCGTCGCGAAACGCTTTGCAGATCTGGTAGATGGGGCCGCTGCCTGCCGCCAGCAGGCGCTTCATGGCGTATTCGGGCGAGGTTTGCAGAAACCGCGGCGCGTGGTGGGTCAGCGATTGCCCGCGCTCCACCAGCAGCGGCTCAATGGCGGGGTCGGTAATGCCGCGGGAGCAAAGAAGTGGCGTCTCGACTTCGAGCACGCCGCGAGCGGCAAAGAAAGCGCGAATCTGCGCCAGCAGCTGCGCGCGCTGGCGCAGTTGCGCAAGCGCTGCACCGGGCCGCCAGTCACTCATCCGATGCGCCGGGGACGCAGCCTACTTGCTGACCCGGTTCTGATACTCACCGGTGCGGGTATCCACCCGAATCACTTCACCCGTGGTAACAAACAGCGGCACCTTGACCACAGCCCCGGTACTCAGCTTGGCCGGTTTGCTGCCGCCCTGCGCCGTATCACCCTTGAGGCCCGGATCGGTTTCCACAATCTCCAGCTCGACGAAGTTGGCAGGTGCCACTGACAGCGGCGTACCGTTGTAGAGTGTGACCTCGCAGCCGTCCTGCTCCTTCAACCAGAGATGGGCATCACCCACCGCCTTGGCATCAGCCTGATGCTGCTCAAAGGTATCGGGCTCCATGAAATACCAGAACTCACCGTCGGTGTAGAGGTATTCCATGGTCCGGTCCATGACGTCAGCGCCTTCAAGGCTTTCGCCCGACTTGAACGTGCGCTCCCAGACCCGGCCAGTTTTCAGGTTGCGCATGCGCACCCGGTTGAAGGCCTGGCCCTTGCCGGGTTTCACAAACTCGTTTTCGAGAATACTGCAGGGGTCGCCATCCAGCATGACCTTTAGGCCTGGCCGGAATTCATTGGTGGAATAATTCGCCATAACAGGTATCACACTACTGAAAAATTTGCCGGCAATGATACCGCACCCAGCAGCTCCCGGCGATATTGCAGTGGCGATTACCTGCCCGGATGGGCTACTCTTGAAGGCGCTTGCTAACGAACAGGGTGGGGTGTGATGGGAGGCCATGACCGTGACTGACAAGGCACCCGTAAAACTGCGAATTCCGCGCCAGGATCTGACCACATTCAGCCATTTCCCGCTGACCGGGGCCGATGCCGCCGAATGGGCCTCCGGGCTCCCGGTGACCAGCGCTCGCGAAGTTGCCCAGACACTCGTTATCATCCTCGGGGAACTGAACCGGGTTGTTCTGCCGGCCGCCGATCGCTACGCCGTGCTCGAAGCGATTCGGCCCAATATGAACGTGGCCGTCGCCAGCCTCTCGCGCAAGGTTATCAACCAGCCCCTGGTCATGCCGGACGAGCCGCGCCAGCTGGCGGAACTCTCGGATCAGCTGCTGGGGCTTGCCAGCACGGCCTACACGTTGGTTGCCGTGCACGCACTGCGCGACCGCGACACCCTGGTCGGCGTAAATCCGGCTCGGCTGATGTGCGAGGCACTGCAGCGTGCCATTGACCTCACGTCGGGAAAGATTTTCCAGCATTTCCTGCTCTACCAGCCCGGTGAGAACCGCGCCTGGCAAACGCTGCACCAACTCTATCACCTGGCGGAGCGACAACACCTCACGCGTCTGCGCGTCGATGACGGCCACGAGGGCATCACCACCGTGCAGGCCACCTGGTTGCGGCCACTGCTGCTCTCCTGCTGCAAGCCCAACCAGGTTCGCCAGGGCGACCTGATCGCCATGTTCCGCTGCCTGCTCGAATGGGGCGGAGAAGCGGAAACCAGCGAGGGCGAAGAGGCCCTGTTCGCCGTCGATATTGACGCCGACCAGCCGCCCACCTACGCCAAGAGCCCGCGTTTTGCCGACCAGCCCGCCGGCATGCGCCTGCTGGATACCAGTGCGCTGGTGGTGCACTTACGCGCCATCGCGACGGAGTCGGAAGAAAACGGGCGCCGCGATGTGGTGTTCGACAAGGACATCCGGCTGCACCACCATATTCTGCTGCACATGATTGAGGCCCTGTCCTCGGTCAGCATGCGCAACTTCCACCGCACGCCGGTGCAGCAGAAGCTGCATGTGACACTCGGCCTCAGCAACGCCCACTATTTCTCCGCCGGCAGGCAAAACTTCGCCGAGGTACTGCATGGCAAAGGTTACCAGCCACCGCCCGGCGAGCGCGTTGCCGGCAACCCGTTCCTGGTTGCACAGAAGCGTCGCGATCCGTGGGTGGAGGCCGCGCCGGATGATATTTTCAGTGGCGAGGAAAAGGCTCAGCCGGACGCTCCCGAAGCGGGCGGCGACATTGCCGTGGACCCCGGCACCCGCGCGCGGTTGCTGAGAGAAGACGACAACGCCCCCATGGCGGATGCCGAGCGTTTTCGCGAGTACAACATCAAATCCATCAACGCCAGCCCTGGCGGCTACTGCCTGGCCTGGGAGGAAAGCCCGCCCGGCATCATACGCAGTGGTGACCTGATCTGTGTGCGCGAGGATGACCACCCCAACTGGGTTCTGGCGACCATTCGCTGGGTGAGCCAGCTGGAAGGCAAGAGCACGCTGGTCGGGGTAGAGCTGTTGAGCCCGGCGGCGGAGCCCTGGGGCGCACGAATACACGCCGAGAGCGGATTGTCCGAGCCCATTCGCGTGTTGCTGCTGCCGGAAATCAAGCTGGTGGCCCAACCCCCCACATTGATTACGCCGCGCAGTGGTTTCCGTGAAGGCCAGGGGCTGACGCTGCTGCACCACGGAGCCACCCGCAACGTGCGCCTGCAGCGCCTGGTGGCTGCCACGGGTGCCTACAGCCAGTTCGAATTCCGGGAAGCGGCGGCAGACCAGGCCGGGGAAGTGAAAGAAGCGCGCGGCTTGCCAGCCTCGCCCTTCCACTCAATCTGGTCGGATATCTGACACCGCGGCAGGCTGGTAACGGTCGGAAATGCCCAACAGATAGAGAATGGCGTCCAGGCCCAGGGTGGATATGGACTGCTCCGCTGACTGCTGCACCAGCGGCTTGGCGCGAAAAGCAATGCCCAGCCCCGCGATACTCAGCATGGGCAGGTCGTTGGCGCCGTCACCCACAGCGATGACCTGCTGCAGGTCGATGCCCTCTCGCATCGCCAGCTGGCGTAGCAGTGCGGCCTTGCGCTCACCATCAACGATCACACCGCTGACGTTACCGGTCACCACACCCTGCGCAATATCCAGCTCATTGGCGTGCACGTAGTCGATGCCGAGCTGCTGCTGCAACCAGTGGGCAAAGTAGGTAAAACCGCCTGAGAGTATCGCCGTCTTGTAGCCCAGCGCGCGCAGGGTAGCGATGAGATGACGCGCCCCCTCGGTAATGCGCAGGTTCGCGGCAACCTCTTCGAGCGCTGACTCGGGCAGGCCCTTGAGCAGTGCGACCCGTTCGCGAAAGCTGGCTGCGAAATCCAGCTCACCTCGCATTGCGCGCTCGGTAATCGCACTGACCTGCTCGCCAACGCCCGCCAGGCGTGCCAGCTCGTCGATCACCTCGGCCTCAATCAAGGTGGAGTCCATGTCAAAGGCAACGAGGCGCCGGTTACGGCGGTACATGTTGTCTTCCTGGAAGGCGAGGTCCACCTCCAGCGCGCTGGCCACTTCCAGCAACTCACGCCGGAACGCGGCTACATCGGGCACGCTGCCGCGTAGTGAAAACTCTACGCAGGCCTTGCTCAACGGGGGGAGCTCACCCAGCGGAATGCGTCCGGACAACCGTGAAATACCATCGATACCCAAGCCGTGGCGCGAAAACACCGCACTCACACGTGCCAACTGGTCAGCCGTGATTTTTCGCGCCAGCAGCGTGGTGATATACCGGGCGCGGCCCTGTGCCGCCACCCAGTCACCGTAGCTGTCCGCCGTAACCTGCTCCCAGCGCAGCTGCAGTTGCTGGCTGGCCGCGAACACCTGCAGAGCGCTCTCGATATCCTTGCGCGCCGCGCCCGTGGGAATTTCCAGCAGCAGCCCCATGGAGAGCGTGGCGTGAATGACCGCCTGCCCAATATCCAGCACATTCACCGCGTACTCGGCGAGCAACCCGGAGACCCCGGCGGTAATGCCCGGCTTATCCGCACCGGAGAGGGTAATCAGGACGATATCGTTCACGAGTTGGCGGGTCCGGCTGGCTGTAAAGCGCCGTATTCTAACCCTGCACCGTGTGCGGCGAAACCGCTGCGCGCAGCGACCGCAGGCTTGGTTTATACTCGCCGCTTTACCGACAGGGAAGCCACAGCGCGTGAGCAATCGATTCCGCGACGCAAGCCTCAGCCATCAACTGGCACTGATCGCCGGGCTGGGTTGCCTGCTCATCAGCCTGGCGCTGGTTGCCCTGGCGGCCACCTCCAGCCGCCACATGCAGAAAGTGCAGCAGGCGGAATTCGGCGATGCGCTGGCGCAGCAAATTGCCCGACGGATCGGCGTTGCATTGGAAACCGGCGACCTGCTCAATGTGGCCGCCTCGCTGCATCGGTTTGTCGAGTCCTCCTCCGCCGGCAAGGTTGCCATTTTTGATGTGGAGGGGCGGGCACTCGGTGAGGCCGGAGAGATCGACGGCGAATTCCTCGCGGACTATCGAGCCCCCGTCCTGATCGGCCCCGATGTGGCCGGAGAAGTGGTCATCACGCTGAGCACGGCAGTGGCGGAAACCGCCCGTATACGCTTTCTGCTGAGCCTGTTCGGGCTCTCCATTGTGCTCAGTCTTATTGTCTACGCGTTTACCCGCAAGGCGGCGCTGGCCTTGCTTGCCAGTCGCCTGCAACGGCAGGCACGGAGCATTGCACTGGAGGAAAACAGCAAAGCAGCACTGCCCACCAACGAACTGCTGCAATTGCAGCACCACATCAACGCCCTGCCCATGGAACTGTTGCGGGCACGCACCGGCACGGGGTCAAACCCCGCCAACTATCGCGACACCGCCGTGCTCTACCTGCACCTGATCAGCCTGGCGGACTACATCGATACGCTGGACGAGGCGTCGCTACACCGCTACACCGACCGCCTGCACCAGATTGTCTATGCCGCCGCGGGTTTTTATGGCGGCCACTTGCAGGTCGTGCGGCAATTCGGTTTGGCGGTTTTTTTCAGCGGCAGCAGCAACGGCGGCAGCGCGGCCTTCAGGGCGGCCTGCTGCGCGTGGCTGGTGCGCAACGTCAGCAAGGCCGTGGAGAAGAAAATGAGCCTGTCGCTGGGGATGGCCATGGCGGTCGGCCAGAGCGAACTGGGGCGAGGTGATGAGACCGACATTTACCCAGGGCTGTATATCCAGTCTACCCTCGACGAGCTGCAGACCCTGTGCGCCAGCAAGCCACCGCAGGTCATGCTCTCACCTGGCGCGTGTGAGGACATTGACGTCAGCAGCCGGCTGGAGCAACGCCCCAGCGAACTCGGCGACTATGCCATTCTGGAAGAATTTCTGAACCCTTACGACGACCTGCTTGAGCGGCAGCTGCGGCTGACGCTCAAGCGCCTGGGCAACCCACTCTAACCCGGCTCGCCCCTCACCAGAGGCTGCGCCCACCGTCGATAGTGTGATCCGCACCCGTGATGTAGCTGGCGTCGTCCGATGCCAGAAACAGCACCAGCGTGGATATCTCGTCCAGGCTCGCGGGACGCTGCAGCGGAATCGCCTGCATCTGCTCCGGTGTGCCACCGGAAAACATCCCCGTATCCGCCACGGCGCCTGGCAGCACCGCATTGACCCGAATGCCGGCTGGCCCCAGGTCATGGGCGGCGGCCTGGGTGAGGCCCCGTATCGCGGCCTTGGAGGCACCGTAAATGGCTAGCGTGGGAATGCCGCGGATGCCGGCCAGGGATGACAGGTTGACGATGGCACCGCCCGTGCCCTGCGCCTTCATCACCGCTGCCACCTTGCTGATCCCCAACCAGCTGCCGAAAACATTCACGTCGAGAAGCCTGCGCACCCGCTCTGGCTCCACCTCGTCCACCGGGCAGGAGAAATACAGGGCAGCATTATTCACCAGCACATCAATGCGGCCAAACTGCTCAGTCGCTGCGGCCACTACGGCATCCCAATCGGCCTCGCTGGACACATCCTGGTGCACAAAGCATGCCTGTGGGCCTAATTCGGCAGCCAGTGCCGCACCGGCGTCATCCTGCACGTCGGTAAGCAGAACGTTGGCGCCTTCAGCCACAAAACGGCGTACGTGATTGGCGCCCATCCCCTGGGCGGCGCCGGTGATGATGACGGTCTTGCCGCTGAATCGTTGCATTGGCTGTGCTCTCCGGAAGCTGATATCTCAGAATAGCGGGACGAGGGGCCGCTGTGACCCCCCGTTCAGGTGATGGCGAACGAAAAATGGCGGGGGCAGACTGCGCGCACCCGCCGCCCGCGGGAGATTACGCGGCGACGCTGGGCGCCAGCATTTCGCCGGGCCGGGCCGGCGTGCTCTGTTGTCCGTCGAACGTGACTTCACCGTTGACCATGGTCATGCGCATCGGCGCCGCATCGCGGCTCCAGCGCCAGGTGAAGCCGCCTTTGCCGTCAGGCACGTCGTATACCCGCTTCATTTCGCGTTCCTGCACCTCATCGAGGTTGAAAACCGTGAGGTCGGCGCGCTTGCCAGCCTGCAGTACACCGCGATCATGGAAACCGAAGTGGTTGGCAAGCTTGCCGGTCTGGATATAGACCGCTTCTTCCACCGTCAGGTCACCCGAACGCACGAAGTCGGTGAACAGCTTGACGTTCTCACCCCCACCGCAGAGCATCTGGCCGTGTGCACCGGCGTCGCTGATATTGCCGACTGAGTAGGGGTCGCGCATCAGGCTCAGCACCATGTCGCGATCGCACTCGAACGGGGGCATGGTAACCGTGGATTGGAGGCCATTGGCCAGCAGCCATTCCGCCATCGCGTCAGAGGGGTGCGGGGCGCCAATTTGCTCCTGGTACTCACCCAGGGTGAGGTGCGTGGGTCCCACCCCATTGTCCGAGTTCATGAGCAACAAGTGCGCAGCGCGACCTTCGGGGAAGGGTGAAAACTCGAACGCCTTGGTGTCCCAGGATTCGCGTGCACGCGCGCGCCAGTCGGGGTCACGCAGCACAGCTTCTTTGGCCGCGTCGCCCTCGGCGGTGACCACCTCGTGCCACACGTAGTCGTTGGACTGCGCGAAAATCAGCGAGCTTTGCACGCTCAAGGTTGAGGTGACAGCAATGTGGGCATAGCCCGTCCAGAAGTCGCGGCCCTCGCGCTTGAACTGCTCATGCAGCTCCACCAGCGGCGCCTGGATACCCATCATGTCGCGCTGGAATACCAGCGTGGGCAAGCCCGCCCACTGCACACGCAGCGGCATGCCTTCAGAGAGCTTGGCAATACGGCGCATGGTGTCGGGCGCAGTCATGTTGCGGAAGGTATCGACAATCACCTGCAGGGTGCTTCCGGGGTGCCGGCTGATTACCGCCATCAATGACTGCAATTCGTGGTCGTCCGCCTGCAGGGAGGGCACGGGGCGGTCCTCGCCGTCGTGATCGAAAAGGTTGGTGGACATGCCCAGTGCGCCGGCCGCCAAGGCCTCATCCAGCAACGCACACATCTGCTCCACTTCGGCCGCCGTTGCCGCACGGTCCCAGGCCTCGAGACCCATGACCGCAAGACGCAGGGCGATGTGACCGCAGAATGCCGCATAGTTGGCTGGCAGCTTCACGTTGCGCACCATGGAATCGCGATACTCGGGCCAGCTGCGCCAGTCCCAGGGCAGTGACTTGAGAAACGGTTGTTCAGGGATGTCTTCAAAGAAAGAGAAGATACCGACGACCTCGCGACGGGCCGCCTCATCATCGGAGACCGGGGCCACGGAGAAACCGCAATTGCCCATGATCAGCGATGTGACACCGTAGCCGGGGAGGGGGTCGAGTTCTTCGTCCCACCACATGGCGCCGTCAAAGTGGGTATGGCTTTCAATAAATCCCGGAGAAACAATGCAACCGGTGGCATCCACGACCGTCTCATCGGCGGCGGGTGTCAGGCCCGGTGCCACTTCTGCAATTACCCCGTCGTGTACGCGTACATCTGCTGCGAACCCCGCTGCGCCTGTGCCGTCTACTACAGTGCCGTTTCGAATCAGTGTCTTGCTCATTGTTGTCACCGCCTCTTTACTTTAATTATCGATTCAGGAGGGTCGCGGACGCCGTGCCGCCAAGGCAGACGCGACCGCGATGACAAGCAGTCTAGTTATTTTTAATAATACTTTCCATAATTATTTTTCGGCTTCTTTTTCCAGCACGGCAATGATCGAGCGGAAGCCCAGTTCAAGCACATCTTCACGCCGGATACCGGGCAAAGCGGTACCCGTGCCAGCAAGCCAGCCGGCATCGACCCCGTCCCCCGACAGCCCGGAGGGCGCCAGACGGCGAGCCGGTTCGGCAAAGTCCTCGATGTAGATAAGCCCCATGGCCTGACTGGTAACCCAGGCTAACAGCAGGGCTGCGCGCTGCTCATTGAGCTGCAATGACTCCAGCACGTACAGCAGCGGTGTCACGATGCGCTGATAGGCCGGGGTAGCACGGCCCTCGATGGAAATCATGCGCAGTGCAACCGGGTAGCGCTGACAGTGACGGGCCAGCGCCCGCAGCCAGGCCAGCAACTCGTCCTGCCAGGGCGCGCCCCGGCGCAGGGCCGGCATGTCAAACAACCCGAAGGTGTGGTCGGCGACGGACTGCAGCAATTCGCTGGTGTTCGGGTAATGGTTGTATAGCGACATGACCGGCACCTTGAGCTGCGCCGCGACGTCCGCCATGCTCACTTCATCGGGCGCAGCGTCCTCCAGCAACAACAGCACCGCCTCGATGACTTTCTCGCGGCTGATCTTCGCGGGGCGACCGCGACGTCGAGGGGTTGGCACCGGACGCTGCACAGGCACGGGCTACTCCACCCGCATCCCATCCACCTTCTGGAACCCGCGCGGCAGCTTGTTGCCGCGCCGGCCGCGCTCACCGCGGTAATGTTCCAGCTCGGTGAACTTGAGGGTCAGGTGGCGCTTACCCGCCTGAATCACCAGTGACTGGGTTTCATTGATGACCTGCACGGTCACCAGGAACTCTTCCCGTGCCTGCACGCGCGCCGAAGGAATACCCAGGATCTTGTTGCCCTTGCCGCGCGCCAGCTGGGGCAGGTCTGCCAGCGGGAACACCAGCAGGCGCCCTTCATTGGACAATGCGGCGACCCAGGCGCCCGCGTTCTCCGCCGGTACCGGCGAAGGCTGCAGTACGCGCCCCCCCTTGGGCAGCGACAACACACCCTTGCCCGCACGGTTCTTGGTTTGCAGATCGGAATACACGGCGACAAAACCGTAGCCGGCATCGCTGGCCAGCAGGAAGCGCTGCTGCTCATCCGCCAGCAACAGGCCTTCAAAAGTGGCCCCGGAAGGCGGGTTGATACGGCCGGTCACGGGTTCACCCTGGCCGCGCGCCGAGGGCAGGTTGTGCGAAGCCAGCGTGTAGGCGCGGCCGGTGGAGTCGAGTATCACCGTGGGCTGGTTGCTGCGCCCGCGGGCGTCGAGCTTGAAGGCGTCGCCGGATTTGTAGCTCAGGCTTGCCGACTCCACCTCGTGGCCCTTGGCGGCACGAATCCAGCCTTTTTCCGACAGCACCACCGTAATCGGGTCGGCGCTCATCAGTTCCAGCTCGCTGAACGCACGTGCCTCGTCGCGGCTCTTGAGCGGCGAGCGGCGCTCATCGCCGTACTGCTCTGCGGCCGCCTGCAGCTCTTTGCGAATCAGGGTTTTCAGGCGGGCGTCGCTGCCCAGAATGAGCTGCAGTGAGTCACGCTCGGCGGCCAGCTCGTCCTGCTCACCGCGGATTTTCATTTCCTCCAGCTTCGCCAGGTTGCGCAGCTTCAACTCGAGGATCGATTCGGCCTGTGCGTCACTGAGGCCAAACCGTGCCATCAATGCGACCTTGGGCTTGTCCTCGGTGCGGATGATGTGAATCACTTCGTCGATATTCAGGTAGGCGATCAGGTAGCCTTCCAGAATATGCAGGCGCTTGAGCACGCGCTCCAGCCGGTATTCCAGGCGCCGGCGGACCGTTGCCGTGCGGAAGGCCAGCCATTCACGCAGAATGCGGTCCAGTGACTTCACTGCGGGGCGGCCATCAGTGCCGATCATGTTGAGGTTAACCCGGTAGGTTTTCTCCAGGTCAGTGGTGGCGAACAGATGACTCATCAGCGCTTCACCGTCCACCCTGTTGGAGCGCGGCACTATCACCAACCGCGTCGGGTTTTCGTGGTCCGACTCATCGCGCAGGTCGGCCACCATAGGCAGCTTGCGCGCCTGCATCTGCGCCGCAATCTGCTCCAGCACGCGGGAACCCGATACCTGGTAGGGCAGGGCACGCACAATGATGTCGCCGCCTTCGCGCTCCCACACAGCGCGCATGCGCAGGCCGCCGCGCCCTGAGGCATACAGGGCACGAATGTCTTCCCGGGGTGTGATGATCTCGGCTTCCGTGGGAAAATCAGGCGCCTGCACAAACTCGCAGAGTTCCTCCAGCGTGGCGCGCGGGGATTCCAGCAGGTGCACGGCGGCGCTCACCACCTCGCGCAGGTTGTGCGGCGGGATATCGGTTGCCATACCCACCGCGATGCCGGTGGTGCCGTTGAGCAGTACGTTGGGCACCTGCGCCGGCAATACTGAGGGCTCATCCATTGTGCCGTCGAAGTTCGGCACCCAGTCCACCGTGCCCTGGCCCAGCTCCCCCAACAGCACCTCAGCGTAGGCAGTCAGCCGCGACTCCGTGTAACGCATGGCAGCGAAGGACTTGGGATCGTCCGGCGACCCCCAGTTCCCCTGGCCATCCACCAGCGGGTAGCGGTAGCTGAAGTCCTGCGCCATGAGCACCATCGCCTCGTAGGCGGCGCTGTCACCGTGCGGGTGAAACTTGCCGATCACATCGCCCACGGTGCGCGCGGATTTCTTGAACTTCGCCGTGGCCTTCAGGCCCAGCTCGCTCATGGCATAGACAATGCGCCGCTGAACCGGCTTCAGCCCGTCGCCGATGTGCGGCAGCGCGCGGTCGAGGATGACGTACATGGAGTAGTCCAGGTACGCTTTTTCCGTGTACTGATGCATCGAGACCTGCTCGATACCATCGTTGTCAATTTCCACTATGTCGGACATGCAAAAAAGCCTGTTTCCATGATCTCAGGAGTAACAGCTGCCGCCGCACATGGGTGCGGCTCCGGCGGCCGGCGCTCAGCGTTCGTGCGGGACGTTGCGTGTGGCAACCAGTTGCTCGTTGAGATTGACGATCGAATTGGCCATATCCACCAGCAGGCTGTGAATGGTGGCCGGGTTGTTGGCAATGAGGTCGGTGAACTGCTCCTTGCGTACTTTCACGACGGAGCAACGAGTGCGCGCGCGCACAGTGGCACTGCGGTCGGACTGGGTGAGCGCCGCCATGGCACCGAAAATTTCCCCTTCATTGATGCGGCCCACGACCACATCGTCTACGAGCACGTCGGCGCTGCCGGCAGAGAGGTTGAACACGTAGTCGGCGCGCTCACCCTGCTGAATGATCACGTCTCCCGGCTGGAATTCCTCGAAACCCGGCGTCGCCAGCCCTGACTCGGGGGTGTTGGCCGCCGTGATACGCAGCATGAGGCCAGCATACGTGACCAACAGGCGGGTCCACACCTTGGTGGCCGCCGTGTTGCTGAACACTTTTTGCATGAGCTCCAGGCCTGGAAACGCGTAGAGGCTGGCACCGGCCTCACTGCCGTAAACCACGGCCATATTGGCGTTGCTGGTGCCGGCAATATCCGGCAGCAGGAGGTCGCCCTCGTCGAGCAGGTAGACCGTGCGGCCGAGGTAGCGGGCGGTGAGTGAACCGCTTGCGACGAGATAGAACCGGGTAGCATCGAAGCCGCGGAACGAGCCGTTGCGCACCGACTCCACCTGTACCTGCACGGGCTGGATGTCGACACTCTCGATCAGCGCCGATACCAGTTCCTTGAACTGCTGGTTGAGGTGGGTAAAGTCGGGAGAAAGTTCAGCGTTTGCCAGCATCACCATGCTCTTCATCAGTCTTCGCAAGGCCGTGGGCCCACCTTCGGCAGCCGCACAGGCCTGCCCTGTCTGCCGGCGCCGCACAGCCCCCGCATACTACCAACTATTCAGGCACCGGAGAATCGCCAATGCCGTGATTTGTCGCCGGAGACAATGCCACCCGGGCTGCCGGGCATGCTAACATCGCCGCCTTTACTCGCGCGGATCGTACCACAGTGAAAATCAGCCAAGACACCGTTGTTACCTTTCATTACTCGCTGCAGAACACTGCCGGCGAAGAACTGGAATCCTCCCGAGGCGGCGACCCCAGCGCCTACCTGCACGGCGCCAACAACATTCTGCCGGCACTGGAAGCCGCGCTGGAGGGGTTGGAGGCCGGCGCGCAGACAGATATCGAGCTGGCTCCCGCAGACGCCTACGGCGAGCGCAGGGAGGGCCGCGAGCAGAAGGTGCCAGTAAAGCATCTGGTGTACCACGGCAAACTGCGACCGGGGATGACCGTGCAGCTCAACACCAGCGAAGGGCGCCACCCCGTCACCGTGCTCAAGGTGGGCCGCCACAGCGCGGATATCGACACCAATCACCCGCTTGCCGGGCAATCACTGCGCTTTGACATCGAGATCGTCGATGTGCGCGAAGCCAGCGCCGAGGAGCGGTCACACGGCCATGCGCACGGCGTCGGCGGGCATCACCACTGAGCGTGAACGGGCACTGGCACAACAGCCGGGTCGAGGCGCTGACGGCGGCTGAACTCTACGCGGTGCTGCAGCTGCGTCAGGACATTTTCGTGGTAGAGCAGGCCTGCGTGTACCGCGACCTAGACGGCCTCGATGCCGAGAGCTGGCATATGCGCTGTGTGAGTGGCGAGCAGGTGCTCGCCTACCAGCGCTGCTTGCCGCCGGGTCTGAGTTACCCCGAGAGTTCGCTGGGGAGGATTGCCGTGCCTGCCAGTGCCCGCGGCACGGGCCTGGGCCGCGAGCTGGTGCAGCGAGGCATCGATTTCAACCGGGCCCAATGGCCGGGCGCGGGCATTGCCATCGGTGCCCAGGCCTACCTGCGCGGCTTTTATGCCGGCCTGGGGTTTGTGGCCGCGGGCGAGCCGTATCTGGAGGACGGCATCTTCCACACCCACATGCAGCTCAAGGCGGGCTAGATTCCAGCAGGAACGTCACCGGGCCATCATTGACCAGGCTCACCTGCATATTGGCACCAAACTCACCGGCCGCCACGCCGGCATGGCGCCCACGCAACTCGGCGAGCATCCACGCGTAGAACACCTCGGCCTCGGCCGGCGCCATGGCGGTGGAGAAGCCCGGACGCAGGCCCTTGCCGGTATCCGCGGCGAGGGTAAACTGGGAAACCAGCAGCACCTCTCCACCCACGTCCGTCACGCTGCGGTTCATGCGCCCGTCCGCATCGGCGAAAATCCGGTAATCGAGTATGCGCTGCAGCAGGCGCACCCCAGCCTCACGCTGATCGCCCTGCTCCAACCCGAGAAACACCAGTAAACCGCTGCCGATTGCCCCGACACAGCGCTCACCCACGGTCACTCTGGCCGTGGTGACACGCTGCAGCAGGGCCTTCATGCCGCTGACCGCGCCTCAGGCACGGCCGGCACGACGCCGTTCGTGTTCCAGCAGCAGTTTCTTGCGCAGGCGAATGCTCTCGGGGGTGACTTCAACCAGCTCGTCGTCCTCGATGAACTCCAGGGCCTGCTCCAGGCTGTGGCGCACATGCGGGGTCAGCGTCAGCGCCTCATCCGTGCCGGATGCGCGCACGTTGGTCAACTGCTTGCCCTTGATCGGGTTCACGGTGAGGTCGTTACCGCGACTGTGCAGGCCAATGATCTGCCCCTCATACACTTCCACGTTGGGGCCGATATACAGGCGTCCGCGGTCCTGCAGGTTGAACAGGGAGTAGGCCAGCGTCTTGCCTTTCACCATGGACACCAGTACGCCGTTGCTGCGCTTGGCGATCTCCTGGTTCTTCACCGCACCGTAGTGGTCGAACACGTGGGTCAGAATGCCGCTGCCGGAGGTGAGGGTCAGGAACAGGCCGCGGAACCCGATCAGGCCGCGCGCAGGGATAATGAACTCCAGGCGCACCCGGCCCTTGCCGTCCGGCGTCATGTTTTCCAGTGAGGCACGGCGCAGGCCCAGCTCTTCCATGATGGCGCCCTGGTGCTGCTCCTCGCAATCAATCACCAGCTGCTCGTAGGGCTCTTGCATCACGCCGTCGATTTCTTTCTGGATCACCTCGGGGCGCGAAACACCCAGCTCGAAGCCCTCGCGACGCATGCTTTCGATCAGCACCGAGAGGTGCAGTTCGCCGCGCCCGGACACCTTGAACTTGTCCGGGGAATCGCCCGGCTCAACCCGCAACGCCACGTTGTGGATGAGTTCGCGTTCCAGGCGCTCCTTGATGTTGCGGGTCGTGACGAACTTGCCTTCGCGGCCGGCGAAGGGTGAATCGTTGACCTGGAACGTCATGCTCACGGTGGGCTCGTCCACGGTCAGCGGCGGCAGCGCCTCCACGGTAGCTGGGTCGCACAGCGTGTCGGAAATATTCAACCCCTCGATACCGGTCACACAGACAATGTCGCCGGCCGCGACGGACTGCACTTCCACCCGTTCAAGCCCCATGTAGCCCATTACCTGCAGCACGCGGCCATTGCGGGTTTTGCCTTCGCGGTCAATGACAGTTACCTGGGTGTTCGGCTTCAGGGTACCGCGGGTTACGCGGCCAACGCCGATAACACCGACATAGCTGTTGTAGTCCAGTGCGCTTATCTGCAGCTGCAGCGGTCCCTCGCGATCAACCGCGGGGGTGGGCACCTTCTCGATAATGGTCTCGAACAGCGGCTGCATGTCTTCCGCCATCGCCTCGTGGTCGAGGCCGGCGATGCCCTGAATGGCAGAGGCGAACACAATGGGGAAGTCGAGCTGCTCATCGGTGGCCCCGAGGCGATCAAACAGGTCGAATACCTGGTCTACCACCCAGTCGGGACGCGCGCCGGGGCGGTCCACCTTGTTTATGACAACAATCGGGTTGAGGCCCTGTTCGAAGGCCTTGGAGGTCACAAAGCGGGTTTGCGGCATGGGGCCGTCTACCGCATCCACCAGCAACAGCACGGAATCCACCATGGAGAGTACGCGCTCGACTTCGCCGCCGAAATCGGCGTGTCCGGGCGTGTCCACGATGTTGATGCGGTAGTCGTTCCAGCGAATGGCCGTGTTCTTGGCCAGAATGGTGATGCCGCGCTCCCGCTCCTGGTCGTTGGAGTCCATGATGCGCTCGGCCCCTTCAGAGCGGCGATCAAGCGTTCCCGACTGATTCAGCAGGCAGTCCACGAGCGTGGTTTTGCCGTGGTCAACGTGGGCGATAATGGCGATGTTGCGAAGCTTCTCAATCAAGGGGAATTCCTCAAACCGGTCACACGGCAGCAAAAAAGGCGGCGGATTATACCTCAGCACCACGGCGAGCGCAGAATCCGTTTCCGGTGATAATGCGGTATTCAGCGGCAATACCCTGCGGGGCACCAGCACCAGACACCCGAAGCCGGATTGCGCCCAACACCCGACGCACCAAAATAATGCGTCAGTGCATCAAAATAGCGCACGGGTATAGCGCGCCGCCGGACCGGCAATGATAAACTGCGGCAAAACAGGGGCTTAGGTCCCTCAGGATTCTGGCATGAGTTTTGCTCTAAAGAAACCTGCCAAGATTCGCTGGCCGCTGACGGGGCGCTCGCAAGCAACCGCCGCACCAGGAACACGCACTGCGCCAAACACTGTGGCACGACTTTACACCCCATGGAGGAAATCCAATGTCAGAGCACACTCTGAACCTGATCAAGAATAGCGAAGCAAAATGGGTTGACCTGCGCTTCACGGACACCAAAGGCAAGGAACAGCACGTCACCCTGCCCGCAACCGCCGTGGACGATGATTTCTTTGAAGATGGCCAGATGTTTGATGGCTCCTCCATCGCCGGCTGGAAAGGCATCAACGAATCCGACATGATCCTGATGCCGGACGACAGCACTGCCGTTCTCGACCCTTTCACCGACGACACCACCGTTATCCTGCGCTGCGACATCGTCGAGCCCAGCACCATGCAGGGCTACGAGCGCGACCCGCGCTCAGTCGCCCACCGCGCCCAGGAATACCTGAAGACTACCGGCATCGGCGACACTGCATTCTTCGGCCCTGAGCCCGAGTTCTTTGTTTTCGACGACATCAAGTGGCACGCGGATATTTCCGGCGCCGGCTACGCCATCAGCTCATCCGAGGCAGCCTGGTCATCCAACCTGCATCAGGAAGACGGCAACACCGGCCACCGTCCGCGCGTCAAAGGCGGCTACTTCCCCGTACCACCAGTCGACTCACTGCACGACATCCGCGCAGCCATGTGCACCGCGATGGAGCAAATGGGTTTGGGCGTTGAAGTACACCACCACGAAGTGGGCACCGCCGGCCAGTGCGAGATCGGCGTCAAGTTCAACACGCTGGTGAAAAAGGCGGATGAAGTCCAGATCCTCAAATACTGCGTGCACAACGTGGCACACGCCTACGGCAAAACGGCAACCTTCATGCCCAAGCCGCTGGTCGGTGATAACGGCTCCGGCATGCACGTGCATATGTCCATCTCCAAGGACGGCACCAACACCTTTGCGGGTGACGGCTACTCCGGTCTGTCGGAAACTGCGCTGTACTACATTGGCGGTGTCATCAAGCACGCCAAGGCGCTGAATGCCTTCACCAACCCGGCGACCAACTCCTACAAGCGCCTCGTGCCTGGCTTTGAAGCGCCTGTGATGTTGGCCTACTCGGCCCGCAACCGCTCTGCATCAATTCGTATCCCGTACGTTGCCAGCCCCAAGGGCAAGCGCGTAGAAGTGCGTTTCCCCGACCCGGCAGCCAACCCCTACCTGGCGTTTGCAGCCCTGCTGATGGCCGGCCTGGACGGCATCCAGAACAAGATCCACCCCGGCGATGCCGCCGACAAGGATCTCTACGACCTGCCGCCCGAAGAAGGCAAGGCCATCCCCACCGTGTGCTCCAGCCTCAGCGAGGCCCTGAAGTCACTCGATGAGGACCGCAGCTTCCTGACCGCCGGCGGCGTGTTTACCGACGACATGATCGATGGCTACATCGACCTCAAGGCTGCGGACATCGAGCGCCTGAACATGACCACGCACCCGGTCGAGTTCGACATGTACTACTCCGTGTAAAGCACGGAATGCTGTTGCAAGGCCCGCCATGTGCGGGCCTTTTTTTGCGCTGCTGCTGGCGCATCAGGCGTAGGGCGCCCGGGAAATTTCTGCTAAGGTTGCTTCACGTCGCCGCTTGCGAGGCCCACCGCCGATGATTCGTTTCCTCCTATTATTGTCACTGCTGCTCTCAGCCACCGTGCAGGCCAACCAGCCCATCTACAAATCCACCGATGCCCAGGGCAATGTGGTCTACACCGACAAGCCCCCCGCGGAAGGCACCAACCGGGAAGAGGTGAAATTACAGCGCCTGAACACACAGCCGGCCCCCGAGATGCGCAGCACACCGCCGGCGCCGGTACGCAGCAGCGCGGCAGCGGCGACCGTGGAACGGGACGTCACCATCACCTCGCCTGCGGACCAGGCCGTCATCCCCATGGGGCAGCAGGGCGACTTCGCCGTGGAAGCGGTGACGACACCACCACTCGGCGCCGGCGAGGCGCTGCAACTGCGGATCGATGGCACGCCTGCAGGCGAGCCCCAGGCCAGCGGTCGCTGGGCCCTGACCAACGTGCTGCGCGGAGGCCACGAGCTGAGCGTGGTGCGCCTGGGTGCCGACGGCACCGAACTGGCGCGCTCCGCCTCGATCTACGTGCAGGTGATGCGCCCCTACAACATCCAGAACCGCAACTAGCCTCGGGCTGGACAACGCCGCCCCTCCATGCACTATAATGGTGCAATTCATTCGTGCGCGCAGAAGAAGGACACGGTACCCTGCCGAGATTCGCGGCCACACGCGTTCAGCACGCATGAAGTAAGCGCATACTTACCCTGAAACATCAATTTTACTGCGCACACATGAGTGAAGTAAGCCCTTGAGGCAAGTTGGCGTCATTCTTGCTTTGCCAACAGGCGTACCGCGCTCAGGCGGTCAATCATGGGGCAGGCATGCAGCAGAAACCCGACATTCTGGACCACATCAGCACCGGCGTCATCGCCCTGGATGCGCAGCTGCGCCTGACGGCCATCAACTCCGCTGCCGAAGTGCTGCTGGAGGCCTCGGCCACGCGGGTCATGGGCGCACATGCCAGCCTCCTGGTCCTGCAGGCTGAAGAGCTACTGGAAACCCTGAAGCACGCGCGCAGCACCCGGGCGACCCTCGCACGCCGCGGTATGTTGCTGACCACACACGGCGGCCAGGAAGTGCAGATCGACCTGATTGTCACCGCCATCCAGGGGGAGCAGGCGGACAGCCTCGTGCTGGAGCTGATCCCGGTTGACCGGCTGCAGCGCATTAGCCGGGAAGAGAGCATGTTGCACGCGCAGGAAACCACCCGCGCGGTGATTCGCGGCCTGGCGCACGAAATCAAGAATCCGCTGGGCGGAGTGCGCGGTGCCGCCCAGTTGCTGGCCAAGGAGCTGCCCAATGAGGAACTGGCCGAATACACACGTATCATCATCCGCGAAGCGGATCGCCTGCGCGACCTGGTGGATCGGCTGCTCGGTCCCAATCAGCGGCTGGCCATCGAGCCGGTCAATATTCACGAAATCATCGAGCATGTACGCAACCTGATTGCAGCCGAGGTGAACAACGCGGCGACCATCAAGCGCGACTACGACCCCAGCCTGCCACCGCTGCCTGTCGACCGCGCGCAGCTCATTCAGGCGGTGCTGAATATCATGCGCAATGCCTTGCAGGCGGCGTCTTCACCGGAGGCGTGCACGATACTCCTGCGCACACGGTCGCAGCGCCAATTCACTATCGGCGGTCACCGCCACCGCCTGGTCTGCCGTGTGGATATTATCGACAACGGGCCGGGTATTCCCGCCGAAATACAGCAGGCGATCTTTGTGCCCATGGTGACAGGCAGGCCCGATGGCACCGGGCTGGGGCTCTCTATCGCCCAATCCATCGTCAACCGCCACGGCGGCCTGCTGGAATGTGCGAGCGAGCCGGGCAACACACGTTTTACCCTCTATTTACCAATGGAACAGAGCCATGCAGAGACACGCTAAAGTCTGGGTCGTGGATGATGACAGCTCTATTCGCTGGGTGCTTGAACGCGCGCTCAGCCAGGCCGGCATCGACAACGAGAGCTTTTCCGATGGCGACCAGCTCATCGAACGCATGCTCTCGGAGCGGCCGGACGTCATCATCAGCGACATCCGCATGCCCGGCATCGACGGACTCGATCTGCTGACACGCATCAACGACGAGCACCCGGAGCTACCGGTCATCATCACCACCGCCCACTCGGACCTGGAAAGCGCCGTTGCGTCTTACCAGCGCGGCGCTTTCGAATACCTGCCCAAGCCTTTTGATATTGACGAGGTGGTGGCCATTACCGAGCGCGCGCTCGCCCAGGCGCGGGAAAAACGCGGCGAGATGACGCTGCCCGAAGCGCTGCCGGAAACCGAAATCATCGGCGAGGCACCGGCTATGCAGGAGGTGTTCCGGGCCATCGGGCGCCTGGCGCAGAGCAATATTACCGTGCTGATCAACGGCGAATCCGGCACCGGCAAGGAACTGGTCGCGCGTGCGCTGCACCGCCACAGCCCACGGGCCCAGCGTCCGTTCATCGCCCTGAACATGGCGGCCATTCCCCGGGACCTGATGGAGTCCGAGCTGTTCGGCCATGAAAAGGGCGCCTTCACCGGCGCCAACAGCAAGCGGGAAGGGCGCTTCGAGCAGGCCAATGGCGGCACGCTGTTCCTCGATGAAATTGGCGATATGCCGGCGGAGACCCAGACCCGCCTGCTACGGGTGTTGGCCGACGGCGAGTTCTACCGGGTGGGCGGACATACCTCGGTGAAGGTGGACGTGCGTATTATCGCCGCCACCCACCAGGACCTTGAGGAGCGGGTACAGCGCGGTGACTTCCGTGAAGACCTGTTCCACCGTCTGAACGTTATCCGCATTCACATTCCGCGGCTGGCGGAGCGCCGGGAAGACATACCGCGACTGATGAAATTCTTCTTCCGCAAGGCCGCAGAGGAGCTCGGCGGGGAGCCGAAGATTCTGCTGCCCGACACCGAGCGTTTCCTCGTCGCACTCGCCTGGCCCGGTAACGTGCGCCAGCTGGAAAACACCTGTCGCTGGCTGACCGTCATGGCGTCAGGGCGCGAGATTCACCTGCGCGACCTGCCACCGGAGCTGGGCAAAGTTGCCACACCGGTCGCCGACGGCACCTCGTCGCAGTGGAACGAGCAGCTCGGGCAGTGGGCGCGCAAGGAACTGCAGCAGGGCAAGCACCATATCCTGCGCCAGGCGGTACCGATGTTCGAGCGGGCAATGATCGAAGTGGCGCTGGCGCAAACCCAGGGCCGCAAACGCGATGCGGCTGAACTGCTGGGCTGGGGCCGCAACACCCTCACACGCAAAATGAAAGATCTGGATATGAGCGACTGAGGGACGGCATACTGCGCGCATGCTGAATATCGTCCTGTACGAACCGGAAATTCCGCCGAATACCGGCAACATCATTCGTTTATGCGCCAACACGGGCTGTCAACTGCACCTGATTGAGCCACTGGGCTTCGAGTTGGATGATCGCCGGCTGCGGCGCGCGGGCCTGGATTACCGCGAGTTCGCCAACGTCTGCGTGCACCCCACCCTGGACGCCCTGCGCAGTAGCCTGCCGCAATCGCGCCTGCTGGCGGTGAGCACGCGAGGCACCACACCGTACCACCAGGCACAATTCCGCGCCGGCGATGCCATTCTGTTGGGGCCTGAAACCCGGGGGTTGCCACAGACGCTGCTGGCATCGCTGCCAGCAGAACAGGTGTTGCGCATACCCATGCGCGCCGACAGCCGCAGCCTCAACCTGAGCAATGCGGCGGCCATTCTGTGCTACGAGGGCTTGCGCCAGCTGGGATTTCCCGGGCTGGCATAGGCAGTGCGAGGGGGATGGTCGGCCACACCCGCCAGGGCGTGGCCGGCGTACTGCTTAGTGTTCCGTGGCGCTGGCGGTCCCTGCAGCCGGTGCCTCACCCTGCTCCTGTGAGCGCGCCAGCGCCTGCATATACAGGCCGTCGAAGTTCACCGGAGCGAGCATGACCGGGGGAAAGCCGCCCTTCACACACAGCGAATCGATGTTTTCGCGGGCGTAAGGGAACAGGATATTCGGCGCAGCGGTCGCCAACACCCGGCGCAGGTTCTCGCCGTCAAAACCCTTGATCAGGAAAATACCCGCCTGCTGGATTTCCACCAGAAACGCGGTTTCCTCTTCCATTTTGGCCGTGACCGTAATCGTCAACACCACTTCATAGTTGCCATTTTCGTCGATGGCATCGCTCTTGGTGTTGAGGTCGACATTGACCTTCGGCTGCCACTGCTTGCGAAACACGCCGGGGCTGGCCGGTGATTCAAAGGACAGATCCTTGTTGTAAATACGCTGCAACACAAACTGCTGTTGTACCGCTTCATCTGCGGCGCCTGCTGCGGGTGCTTGTTCATCGGCCATTGAGCCGTCCTCCATCGGGTTGTGTTAACGGCCGGGAGCGGGTTGCGCCTGGGCCAAAAGGGAATCGAGACGGCCCTGGCGCTCCAGCGCCACCAGCTCGTCGCAGCCGCCGACGTGTACGTCGCCGACCCAAATTTGCGGTACCGTGTGGCGCCCACTCAGGCGCTCCATCTCGGCGCGTTTGGCGCGGTCGCCATCCACCGGGATGTCGAGAAATTCCACGCCCTTGCCCGTCAGCAGGCTGCGCGCACGCACGCAGTAGGGGCAGAAGCGAGTCGTGTAAAGCGTCACCGGCGCAGTCATGGCGGGTGCCTATTTGACCGTGGGCAGTTGCAGGTTGCTCCACTCCAGCATGCCGCCGCCCATCTTGTAGACCTTCTCATACCCGGCGGCCTTGAGCTGCTTGCCCGCGGAAGCCGCAGTCTGGCCCATCTTGCATACCAGAATCACAGGGCGCTGCCGGTACTTGCCCAGCTCGTCCATGCGCGCCGGCAGCTTGGCCGCTGGTATGTTCAGCGCATCGACAATGTGCCCGCTCTTGAAGTCCGCGGCATCGCGCAGGTCGACAAAGATGCCCTCTTCCGCGTTCACCAGCGTGATGGCCTGCTGCGGGGTGAGTGCGGGGCCGGACTTGCGCGCCTCGTGCATCACCAGCATGACGACAACCGCCAGCAGTGCGGCAAAAAGCACCCACTGCTGCATAAAGAATTCAATAAACAGGGCCATAACCGTGTCGCGTGCTCACCTGTGAGATTACGTTCGAACGCCGGCCCGTGCGCGAGTTGCACCAAACACCGGCGGGCGGGCTGCAGAAAAGGCCGCAAGTATACAGGCTATGCCCGGCGGCAACCAGCCACCCCTGAAAGCCCCCTGGCGCGGGTCGGGCCGCCGGGGGCGATGCGATTCCCCCGTCGACAGGGTAGAATGACCAGCCCCGGCCACACGCGTCCACCGGAGCACGGATTGAGCATGAGCAACGCCCGCAAGACACCTACCGTACTGATCATTCTCGACGGCTGGGGCCACCGCGAAGAGGCCCGCGACAACGCCATCGTGCAGGCCAACACGCCAGTCTGGGACCGGCTCTGGCGCGATGCTCCGCACACGCTGGTCTCGGGCTCGGGGCTGGACGTCGGTCTGCCGGCGGGCCAGATGGGCAATTCCGAGGTGGGCCACATGAGCCTGGGCTCGGGCCGGGTGATCTACCAGAACATCACCCGCATCGACCAGGCCATTGCCGACGGCAGTTTCGACCGCAACCCGGCCTACACCAGTGCCATCGACGCCGCGGTTACCCGTGGCGGCGCGGTGCATGTATTGGGGCTGCTTTCGCCCGGCGGTGTGCACAGCCACGAAGACCAGATTCTCGCCGCCGTGCGCCTCGCCGCCGCGCGAGGCGCCAACCGGGTTTATCTGCACGCCTTCCTCGACGGGCGGGACACCCCGCCGCGCAGCGCCGAGGCGTCGCTGGCTCGGGCCGAGGCGCTGTTTGACGAGCTGGGCTGTGGCCGCGTGGCGAGTATCGTCGGGCGCTACTATGCAATGGATCGCGACAACCGCTGGGAGCGCATTGAGCAGGCGTGGCAACTCCTGACCACTGGCCGTGCCGCACACCGCGCGCCCAACGCGCAGGCTGGCCTGGCGGCGGCCTACGGCCGGGACGAGAACGACGAATTCGTGTTGCCCACCGCCGTGGGAACAGAAGGCGACGACAGTGCCGCGATTCGCGATGGCGACTGCGTACTGTTCATGAACTTCCGCTCCGACCGTGCGCGCCAACTCACCCGCGCTTTCACCGACCCCGCCTTTGACGGTTTCGAGCGGGGCCACGCGCCGCAGCTCGCCGGCTTCGTCACGACCACCGAGTACGCCGCGGATATCGACGCACCCTGCGCGTTTCCGCCCGAGCACCTCGACAACGTGCTCGGCGCCTACCTGGCCCAGCAGGGCAAAACCCAGCTGCGCATAGCCGAGACCGAAAAATACGCCCACGTCACGTTCTTTTTCAGTGGAGGTCGGGAAGATACATTCCCGGGCGAAGAACGCATCATGGTGCCTTCGCCAGACGTTGCCACCTACGACCTCAAGCCCGAGATGAGTGCGCCCGAAGTGACCGACAAACTGGTAGAGGCTATCCACAGTGGCCGCTACGACTTCATCGTCTGCAACTACGCCAACGGTGACATGGTGGGCCACACCGGCATCTTTGCCGCGGCGGTCAAGGCCGTGGAAGCGCTGGACACCTGCCTGGGGCGGGTGGAGGCCGCTTTGCTGGAGGCGGGCGGGCAAGCCCTGGTGACTGCCGATCACGGTAACTGCGAGCAGATGCTCGACTACGAGTCCGGCCAATTGCATACCCAGCACACCACTGAGCATGTACCCCTGGTGTACATCGGCGAGCGGCCCTGTGAACTGGACGCGGCCGGCGGCATCCTGGCGGACATCGCTCCCACCCTGCTGAGCCTCATGGACCTTGCGCAACCGGCAGAAATGACCGGGCACAGCCTGGCCGACTGCAAGGCGTAGGGCCATGCTGCGCCTGCGCCGGCACTGTGCAGGCCTGATACTGGCCGCGGGCCTGCTCAGCCCGCCACTGGGGATCTCCGTCTGGGCGGAAGGCGAAGAGGACGCCGCGCGC
>CERO01003487.1_pt1 | contig 173717 bp, 145 predicted proteins | sample 530851 | NCBI WGS metagenome assembly CERO01 (sample SAMEA2621033, study PRJEB7988) | marine metagenome | biome: marine biome (ENVO:00000447); feature: surface water layer (ENVO:00002042); material: "saline water (ENVO:00002010), including plankton (ENVO:xxxxxxxx)" | depth 5 m
TTTGTCTTGATACAAAAGTAGCAAAAAATCAAGCCGAAGTATTTACAGAACCATCACTATTAATCTGTTAACGAATTACAAGACATCTACAATCCCGAATTTTGTCAGTGAATTATCTCGCATAATCACCATGGAGCGGGAGGAGTTTCAATTTCATTTGTCAGATCAAACTGAATGCTAAAGTATCTGTCGGTTCCCAACCTTCTCAGATTATAGGTAAAGGACTTTCCGTCTTCTATTTCAATCCACCAAACGTTACTTGCAGCAGCAGGAATTAATTCAGCCGTAAAATTATCCGCCGGAAAGCTTTGAATAGTTGACAAACCGTGATTGGATGCCGTTCCACCGTATTGAGTAATCTCATCTTCGGTTCCATCTTCATGTCGGTGATCATGCTTTAAAGTTAAAATGTCATTTTTCATTGTAAATACCCATGTTCTAGACCGATCCTCCCCTGCAAAAAATGGAATCCTTATTTCATTTTCTTCACAAGAACGAACATGCATAACTAATCGAAGTTTTCTGAATTCATCTTCTGCAGGAGCTTCCAATACTTTACCTTCATAAGATTTTCCACAGATCTTCTCTATAGAACTCCAAAAATCCTGAGAAGGTTGTGCTGAAAGTGTAGAGCTAAAAAATAATGCCGTAAAAAGGAATGCGTATCTCATATTTTTGTTTAGTTAGTAATTGAGATTGGTAAAAATTTCAGCAATAATATACTAACTAAAAACTAACAGGAGCTATCAATGTCTGAGCTGATAAAATTATATGAAGATCATGTGGATAGAAAGAAACTCAAACATATCGTTGAGATCCTCAGAAATGGAGGATTGATCATCTACCCTACTGATACCGTGTATGGATTAGGTTGTGACATCACCAATAAATCAGCATTAGAAAAGCTCGCCAGAATAAAAGGCGTTCGCTTAGATAAAGCCAATTTCTCTTTTATTTGCGAAGACCTCAGCAACTTATCTGATCACGTAGCCCAAATTGAGACGCAGACATTTAAAATCCTGAAGAGAAATCTTCCCGGACCTTATACTTTTATTCTTCCGGGCAGTAACAGTTTACCAAGCGTATTCAGAAAAAAGAAAACCGTTGGTATACGCGTTCCCGACAATCAAATAGCTTTGGCGCTGGTCCGGGAATTAGGAAATCCGATCGTTTCAACTTCCATCAAAGACGATGATGAGATTCTTGAATACACTACCGATCCAAGCCTGATGTTCGACGAATGGAAACATCAGGTAGATGTAGTTATTGATGGAGGGTTTGGAGGTAATGAAGCATCTACTGTGATCGACCTTACAGGACGAGAGCCTGTATTGATACGGGAAGGAAAAGGTGAAGTGTTGGTTTAAGTTTTAAACTACATAGTGCACATCGGTTTTGAGAATTAATATTTCTCTGTGCCCTCTGTGGTTAGACTATTTCTTCCAATTCTGCAATCTAAGAAGCAATACTGCCGCTCTTTGAGTCTGTGTTTTAAACTTCGGAAGATACCCTACTTCATTTACCGTATGATCGTCAGCACCGCTCATTCCAACAGCATCAATTGCCATGTCAACATAATCGGCGGTGAAAGAAACATCTGCTGCTCCAGCTTTAAGCGGGTTTACAGCCTCGACTTTTCCCTGACCCAGATCTTCACTCACTTCAGAGTAAATAGAAAGCAATTCTCTGTTTCCATCAGTAGGCGCCATAGGTGGATAGCCGGGATAAAATGTAAGTGTAGCTTTGGTTTGAGGTCTGTTTTGAGAAACAATATCCTGCATCTTTGCTTTTACGCGTTCTACCTGTTCAGGCGAAAGTCCGCGAAGATCTCCGGATATGATTACCTCTTTTGAAACCACATTATCTTTCCCAAAAGCAGTTCCGGATTTATTAACATCATCATGTTCGATGGTTGTTCCACCAATGATCATTCCCGGATTGAAGGTCAGAAATTCTTCTGATCTGAGTTCCTCATAAAAAGCATTCAAAATTCGGGAAGCTTCAAAGATAGCTCCGGCTCCAACATCTTCTCTGAATATTTGTGAGGAATGCGCCGGATTTCCTTCGGTTTTCAATTCCCATTTAATGGAACCTCTTCTGGAAATATTAGCAGTAGCGGGATTTCCATCTCCGTTTTCAAAACCGATAGCAATATCTGCCCATTTAGCGGCGTCTATCAATGCTTTTTTGGATAGTGTTAATGGAGAACCGCTGTATTCTTCATCCCCTGTAAAAACTACCCAAACATTCATGTCTTTGAGATGGTTATTTTCCTTCAACGCTCTTAATGCCTGAAGCATGATCACATTTCCTCCTTTCATGTCTGCAATACCGGGAGCTTTCAATGTGTTTTCATCAACCATCGTCATTTCCTGAAACGGAGAATCTTTTTCGAATACGGTATCCAGATGACCTATCAATAGAATTTTTGGAGCGTCTTCACTTCCAAAGTGTTTGGCGATCAAATGACCTGAACGATTGAATTTTGATCCGTCTTCCCAGATAGTTTCAAAACCAAGATCATCGAATTCTTTACGAAGCACATCCCCAACCTGCTTCACTCCTTCGAAATTCATCGTTCCACTATTAATGGCAATGGTCTCTTTCAGAAGCTCCAATCCTTCTTCATTGTTGTAATCAACTCTATCTACCAGTCTACTTTCAACTGCAGAAAGTTGGGCCTTTAAACCAATCGGTGTCAAAATTAAAAGTAGAATTAAAAGCTTTTTCATGTTTTCTAACTTTTTAAAGTCTCGTATTAAAATTATTAGGTGTTCATCAAGGAATGTAGAACCACACACCTATGCGGTAAAGTAATTTAGATTTTTTATCACTTTATAGCCCCATAAAAAGGGGATTAATTATAAATAAATTTTTACTGCTATGAATAAATCCAATAATTGGTCTGTAGAACCTCACTTTGATGCATCTGAAAACGCAAAAAGTCCTAAGGCCGTAGAAATAACCGTCAACAATCAAAACTCAAGTTATTCAAGAGGAAATAAAGATTTTAGCATTGATGGAATAGTACTAAACCATTCAACAAATGGAAAAACTTGGGAGTGGAAAATTGCGACTATATCAAACTGGCCTGAATTTAAAACTAAGACATGTCACAAAGAAATTCATTTGCCATGGTGTGATAGGGAAAGAATACCATATCCTTGTGCTTGGAGAAGGACCTGCAAAAAAGTTGCTTATGTTAGAGTAAAATACTCGGGCTCGGATCTTGATAAAGCTTTAGAAAAAGCCATAAAAGAATGTTCAAAATTTGGACTAGCCGCCGCTTTACCTTTAGTACTAATAGGACAGTTTGGTGCTGCAGGTGTGGCTTTTCTTGAAGCTTTGAAAACATGTTTAATCAAAAAAGGAATTAAATATGTTGGCCGATTTAGCATCGGGGTTTACACAACAAAAACATGTGGTGAATGGAAACGAATCTAACTTAAAAGTGCAAAGGAGTTTTAACTTCTTTGCACTTTACATTAAATAAATTCTATTCTTCCACTTCCTCAATAGCATAAGCATCAATAGGAATACAAGAACAGATCAGATTTCTGTCGCCGTATGCATCATCTACTCTGGAAACACTTGGCCAGAATTTATTTTCTCGCAGATGTTCTAACGGGAATACTCCTTTTTCTCGATCATAATCACGGTTCCAATCTGAATCCATAACAACTCTCATTGTATGTGGAGCGTGTTTTAGTACATTACTTTCTTTATCAGCTTTGCCTTCTTCGATCTCACGGATCTCATTTCTGATCTCGATCATCGCATCACAAAAACGATCCAGCTCTTCTTTGCTTTCACTTTCTGTAGGTTCTATCATCAGTGTTCCTGCAACAGGGAAACTCATTGTTGGTGCATGAAATCCAAAATCCATCAACCTTTTGGCAAGATCAACGGCTTCAATGCCTGCACTTTGTTTGAACGGACGCAAATCAATAATAAACTCATGAGCCGAACGACCGGTTTTGCCAGTGTAAAGGATCGGATAGTGATCGTCCAGAATATCTTTGATGTAATTCGCATTAAGAATTGCCATTCTGGTAGCGTCCGTCAATCCTGACTCTCCCATCATTGCTATATATGCGTAAGAAATCGTCAAAATGCTGGCACTTCCGTAAGGCGCCGCCGAAACAGCTGAAATTCCTTTTTCTCCACCTGTTTTGATAACCGCATGACTTGATAAAAATGGTACTAAATGTTCTGCAACACCGATCGGTCCCATTCCGGGCCCACCACCACCGTGTGGAATACAGAATGTTTTATGAAGATTCAGGTGACAAACATCCGCTCCGATAAAACCGGGACTAGTCAAACCAACCTGTGCATTCATGTTTGCTCCATCCATGTAAACCTGTCCACCATGCTCGTGGATCAGATCACAAATATCCTTGATACGATGTTCAAAAACACCGTGCGTTGATGGATACGTAACCATCAGGGCTGCAAGTCGGTCGCTGTATTTTACGGTCTTTGCTTCCAGATCATCCATGGAAATATTTCCGTGTTTATCTGTATCCACAACTACAACATCCATACCGGCCATTACAGCACTTGCAGGATTTGTACCATGAGCAGAATTCGGAATCAGAGCCACATTTCTGTGATCATCTCCACGGCTTTGGTGATAAGCTCTAATTGTCATTAATCCGGCATATTCTCCTTGTGCACCGGAATTTGGTTGCATAGAAACTTTATGAAATCCGGTAATTGAGCTCAACCACTCATCTAATTCATTGAAAAGCTGAGTATATCCTTCTGCCTGCTCAACCGGAGCAAACGGATGCATTTGCCCAAACTCAGGCCAAGTAACCGGTATCATTTCAGCTGTTGCGTTCAGTTTCATAGTACATGAACCCAGCGAAATCATCGAATGTACTAAAGAGAGATCTTTGTTTTCCAACCTCTTCATATACCGAAGCATCTCATGCTCAGTGTGATACAAATTGAAAACAGGATGATCCAGATATTCGGATGTTCTTGCTAAACCTTCCGGTAATTTTACTTCTGTTTTCTCTGAATGGGCGATAACGTCAAAGTTTGAAGTTCTTCCTTCCGCTTTCGCAAATACAGAAAGTACTTCTTGAACATCTTCCAGTTCTTTGGCTTCATCAAAGGAAATCCCAATTCTGTCAGCTCCAAAATATCTCAAGTTGATCTCATTCTCTTCTGCGATCTTACGAACTTTCTTTTCAGAAGCTTTTACAGTAATAGTATCAAAAAACACATCCGTTTCCACAGCAACACCCATTGCTTCTAACCCGGATTTGGTAAGCTTTGTCAAGCCATGAATTTTTGATGCGATCTTTTTCAACCCTTTAGGTCCGTGATACACTCCGTACATTCCCGCCATCACTGCCAGTAAAACCTGCGCGGTACAAATATTTGAAGTCGCTTTTTCCCTTCGGATATGTTGCTCACGGGTTTGAAGGGCCATTCTATAAGCCGGCTTACCTTCCGCATCCTGAGTTACGCCAATTATCCTGCCCGGAATCTGTCTTTTAAAATCTTCTTTAGTCGCGAAATAAGCTGCATGTGGGCCGCCGTAGCCCATTGGAACACCAAATCTCTGCGTAGTACCTACCACTACATCTGCACCCATTTCGCCGGGAGGTGTAAGCAAAGTCAAACTCATCAAGTCTGCAGCAACTACAGCGTGAACAGCATTTTCATGTGCTGCTGCAATCACGTTTGTGTAATCAATTACCGATCCATCTGTAGCCGGATATTGCAGAAGCACTGCAAACAATCTTGGATCTGTCACATCTACTTCATTATGATCACCTACCACAACCTCAACTCCTATTGGCTCAGCTCTGGTTTTAAGTACATCAATAGTTTGTGGATGACATAAATCACTTACAAAAAATACATTAGCTTCCTTTCTTTTAGCTCCTTTTCTCTGCCCTAACAACATGCTCATTGCTTCCGCTGCAGCAGTTCCTTCGTCCAGTAGCGATGCATTAGCTAATTCCATACCCGTTAGGTCGCTAACTAATGTCTGGAAATTTATCAGAGCTTCCAGTCTTCCCTGTGCGATCTCTGCTTGATACGGAGTGTAAGCTGTGTACCATGCCGGGTTTTCTAAAATATTTCTCTTAATCACATTCGGAACATGGGTATCATAATAACCCATACCAATGTATGATTTGAATACTTTATTCTTCGAGGCTAGTTTTTTAAAATTAGCTAAGAAATCAACTTCACTTTGAGCATTAGGTAAGTTGAGTTTCTCTTGCAATCTGATATTTTCCGGAATGGTTTCATCTATCAACTGATCTATTGAATCAGCATTGATGGTTTTGAGCATTTCCTTAATTGCTTCAGGATTGTTACCATTGTGGCGATGGGCAAAGGTTTCTTTTTCAAAGCTGATATTCATTAAACTAGCTTCCTAATTATTTATGAATTGAGATTTTATGAGGTCAATAATGACCATTCAAGATTGCAAACAAAGTATTTCTTAAAAGGCTCCCAAAATTACAAAAAATAGATTATAAATAAGCGTAAAAAACTGTTTCCGTTGTACTATTTCTCACATTTTTTTGATTTATTACAGTCTTGTATAATAAATATCAAACAAGAACTCTTTTACTATGAAATTTTTTCGAATACCAGGTTTTTTTGCTGTTATGTTGATGGCCCTATTTACCACAGCAATAGTAGCTCAGGATGAAGAAAATGGACTAAAAATTGTTACTGACCCCGAAGTTATTTCTCTGGATGTGGGTCAGGAACTTCAACTTAAAGCAATGCTTGTGAATGCTGAAGGAGAAGTTCAACCTGATACTATGATCTACTTTTCAAGAGCCAGACGCGCTCTTTCTGTAACAAGAAGCGGCTTAATGAAAGCTTTAGAGCCCGGGTCTTATACCGTAATTGTTTATAAAACAGCTCAAGGCGACAATCCGGTAATGAGAAAAAATGTAACCGTTACTGTAAACTACCCAAAATTAGATAGAATCGTTTTTAATGATGTTCCTAACAAACTCTATGCAGGAACTTCTTTCCAGTTAGAAAGCCGAGTCTATGATGTCTTAGATTTTAAACGTGAAGACCTCGAAGTATCCGATTACAAGTCTTCAAATACAAAAGTGCTCAACATCAATCAGTTTGGTAGAATTAACGCTAAATCTACAGGAAAAGCTACCATCACAGCTACCATTGAAGGTGTTACAAAAACTCAGGAAATTGAAGTTGTTAAAAACCCTGTAACCTCTGTCGAAATCTCCATAGATCAGGATGTTGCCAGAACCGGTGATGTACTTACTATACAAGCAATTGCAAAAGACAACAAAGGAAATATGGTTTCTGATGCACCTATTGTATACTCATTTACTGCAAGACCTGATGACTCAAGAGGTGAAGCCGCTCCTGCCCAAATTGAACAAAATGGAAAGTTCGTAGCTAATAAATCCGGTTTATATACAATCATGGCAAGAAACTCCGGAACAATCGCTGAAACTACTGTTAAAATAAATCCTCGTAATGTTCAACGGGAGGTTGAAATTCTGGGTAATGCTAAAGTAACGGACGTACCAACTTCCGATCTTTGGGTTTGGGAAGGTGTTGACGGAAGAGATTACGCAGCTACTGGTACTCATGTTGGACGCGGCGAAGCTTTCTTTTGGGATGTAACCGATCCTGAAAATATGATCGCGATCGATACCATAACAGTTGATGCACGAGTAGTGAATGATGTGAAAGTTTCTGAAGATGGAAAGATTGCGGTGATCTCTCGGGAAGGAGCTTCTGACAGAAAAAATGGCTTAGTTATTTTAGATGTTACCGACCCAAGCAATGTAGAAATTCTTTCAAGATTTGATGACGGCTTAACCGGTGGTGTTCACAATGTTTTTATATATGAAAATCATATTTACGCTATTAACAACGGTCGCAGGTATGATATCATTAATATTGAAGACCCAAAAAACCCTTACCGCGTTAGTCAGTTTGAGCTAGACACTCCAGGGCATGCCGTTCATGATGTTTGGATCGAAGATGGCATTGCATATTCATCTAACTGGAGTGATGGAGTTGTTGCCGTAGATGTGGGGAGCAAACTTGGAGGCGATATGGAAAGCATAGGCGGTTCTCCTGAGAATCCAAAGATGTTGGGAAGCTTCACTTATCCTAGTGGTTGGAATCATGCTGCTTTTCCTTTCAAGAGCAAATCATCAGATCATTTTTATATCGCAGCCGGTGATGAAGCTTTTCCGGGAGGAATCCCTGCAGGATGGATTCATTTCTTTAAGTTAAATAACTGGGAAGAAGCTGAAGAAGTAGCTCGCTATGAAGTACCTGAAGCAGGAACTCACAATATCTGGATCAAAGATGACGTAATGTATGTTGCCTACTATCAAGGTGGATTAAGAATCGTTGATGTTTCAGGTGAACTAATGGGTAACTTGTATGATCAAGGCCGAGAAATAGCAAAATTTAAACCAGCTGTAAATGATGGCATTGGTCCAAATCAACCAATGTCCTGGGGACCACAACCATATAAAGACATGATATTTGTATCTGATATGAATTCAGGATTATGGGCAATAAAACTAAAACCTGTTCAGGGAACAGCAAGTAACTAATTACTAAAACAACTATGAAAAAAATAAATTTAATATCCAGAATATTAGGAATAGCAGTGCTTACTGTAGTTCTGCTATCTTTAAATTCAATTGCTCAGGAAAAAAAGATCGTTTTTGAGACTGATATGCTTTCTTTAAAATTAAATGAAGAAACTAAGATATCTGCTAAAGTAGTAGACGCTGATGGTAATACTACACAAGACTCATTGGTATTCTTTACCAGAAATCGACGATCTTTAACTGTAACTCCTGATGGTTATGTGAAAGCAATTAAATCAGGTAAGTTTTCAATTATCGCCAGATCACTTACAGCTAACAGAGATGACAGAGTTAGTGCTACTCTTGCCGTTGATGTAGCGTATCCTCCGGTTCAGAAAATCACCTTCTCTGACACCCCAAAAAATTTCTACAATACAACAACTATTTCGTTACAAACACAGGTTGTGGATGAAGCAGGCGTAACCAGAGATAATGTGGATGTGAAGTTAACCAGCTCTAATCCTGATGTTGCTTCCATTGATGCTTTTGGGAACCTTAAAGCACATAAAAAAGGTGATTTCACCATCACTGCAAAAGCTGAAAATAAAACAGCTACATGGAAATCCAAGGTTTTAGATAACCCAATTGCTTCCATGGAGATTAGCCATAATTATGATGGAAAAACGATCCGTACAGGAGATGTGATCACTTTTAAAGCTATGGCAAAGAATAGTAAAGGTGATGCAATTGGTGACGCTCCAATCAAATATACTTACATCGCAGAACCTGATGATAATTTAGGACAAGGTGCTTCTGCTCAAATAGCTCAAAGTGGTAAATTTGTAGCTAGCGATCCGGGATTATTCACCGTCATTGCTACTTCAGGAGACCGATCAACAAGTGCTACCGTAAAAGCTGTACCAAGAAATGTTCAGCGTCCATTAACTTTAGTTGGCAAAGGAATTGTTTCTCATACCAGAACATCAGACCTGTGGGTTTGGGAAGGTGTTGATGGCAGAGATTATGCTGTTACAGGAACATGGGGTGGAAATGGCGAGGCAATATTCTGGGATGTTACTGATCCGAGTAAAATTATTCCAATTGATACTGTTGTAGTAGACGCCAGAACCGTGAATGATGTTAAAGTTTCAGAAGACGGAAAAGTTGCCGTAATAACACGTGAAGGTGCTTCAGATCGAAAAAATGGTATCATTATTTTAGATGTTACTAATCCCCGAGACGTAAAAGTACATTCCGAATATACTCAAGATCTGACAGGTGGTGTTCACAATACATTCATTTATGAAAATCATGTATATGCGGTGAATAATGGTAGAAAGTATGATATCATTAATATTGAAGATCCTAAAAACCCAAAAACAGTTGGCGTATTTGAATTGGATACTCCTAGCCATTCTATCCATGATGTTTGGATTCAGGATGGAATTGCTTATTCATCAAACTGGAGCGATGGAATTGTAGCTGTTGATATAGGTAGTAACGCCAGCGCAGATCTTCCGGGAGCAGGTGGATCACCAGAGAATCCTGTTCAGCTTGGAAGCTACGCCTATCCAAGTGGTTGGAATCATGCAGCTTTCCCATTCAAAAGTGAGTCTACAGGAGATTTCTATGTAATTGGTGGAGATGAAGCATTTCCATATGGTTTAAATACAGAAGGTGCAAACCGTGCTGCCGGATGGTTACATTTTGTGAAATTTGATGATTGGAATTCACCAGCTGAAGTTGCTCGCTATCAGGTACCTGAAGCCGGAACCCACAATTATTGGGTTGAAGGTGATATACTTTACGTTGCTATGTATAATGGAGGTGTAAGAGTTGTAGATATATCAGGTGAATTGATGGGAGACCTATACGATCAAGGACGTGAAATTGCATCTTTTTATCCTTCTGACAGCGAAGCATATATTCCTAACGCAACTTTCACTTGGGGTCCTCAGCCGTACAAAGGTTACCTATTTCTTTCTGATTGGAACTCAGGAATTTGGGCTTTAAAACTTGGTGAAAGTACATCTCAAGGAACTAATTAATACACAATAAAGGAGTCTTCGGGCTCCTTTATATCTCAAAGCCTTAAAACTTTAAACTATAGTATTATCGCTCTTATGAAGAATCATAAGTTTTTTTCTTTTTTACTTACAACACTCTTTTTTGGTTTGGCACCAAGCCAAATATTTTCTCAAGACTATTATGTTTATGTAGCTGCGGAATCAGAAGATGAAGTTCATCTAATCCACTTAGATGGCAAAACAAATAAAGCAGTAATTGCTAAAACTATTGAAGTGGGTCGTTATCCTACGGAAACCGATGGACCTCATGGGATCAATATCTCTCCGGATGGAGAGCATTGGTTTTTATCAATAGCTCATGGAAATCCGTATGGTATGCTTGCCAAATACAAAACAGGAACAGATGAGTTAGTAGCAACTACTGATCTGGGAATGTTTCCTGCAAGTATGGAGATTTCAAAATCTACCGGGCTACTATATGTAGTTAACTTCAATCTTCATGGTGATATGGTTCCAAGTACAGTTTCGGTTGTAGATCCTGAGTACATGGAGGTTATTACAGATATTGAGACAGGTATTATGCCTCATGGTTCAAGAATTACTAACGATGGAACTAAGCAATATCATGTTTCCATGATGACAGATGAACTTTATGAAATTAATACAGCCGGATTGCAGGTAAACCGAATTCTTAGTCTCAAAAAGAATGCTATGAAAATGGAAGGGCATTCAGAAAATTCTAAAGAGCACAAAGAAAACCATGAGAAACATATGAAGGATGGAACTCATGAAGAGCATTCAAAGAAAGAGAACGAAATGAAAGAAGATCATTCCGGGCATGATATGAGCGGAATGAAAAATGAAGGCATGAAAATGATGCATGCCAAGCCGGAAGTAAAACCAACTTGGGCAGATCCACATCCAACAAAACCCCTGGTGTATGTTGCCGGAAATGGTTCCGATGAAATTATCGAAATTGATACTGAAAAATGGGAAGTAACAAGACGTTTCAAATCTGGAAAAGCTCCCTATAATCTTGAAGTAAGCCACGATGGAAAAATTCTGGTTGCCAGTTATAAAGGGGAAGGTGCTACCGGAATTTTTGATTTGGAATCTGGTAAAGAGATCGCAAAAATCACGAACAGCAGAAAGGTAACTCATGGCGTTGCTATCTCAACTGATAATAGATATGCATTTTTATCAGTAGAAGGAATTGGTGGTGAGCCCGGTTCAGTAGACATTATAGATCTCAGAACAAATAAAAGAATCGCTGTTGTAGAAACCGGTAAGCAAGCAGGTGGAATCGTTTTCTGGAAGCAAACAGCTCCTTAAACCAGACTTTAATACTATTTTAGACACTGCCCCATTTTTTCAATGGGGCTTTTTTTTGATCTAAAAACTAGTAATTAATCACCAGTGAAATCAAATGAGTAGCCTTTTGACCTCTTTTCTTAAGCTCTTCTATAGTTTCTTCATCTAAAACCGAAATTTCATAACCTAGCTTTTCAGCTATGGAAATTATGACCGGGTCTAGCTTACCATTCTCAGTATTAAGTTTTAAGTAAGCAGATCTTGTTCGGAGATCTATTCGGTGTATTGCTTTGTTTAGCAACTCCGCACTCCTAGAAATTGTTTCCAAACTATACTGAACATTACGTTCTATCCTAGATTGAGCATAAGATTTCTTAGTTACACTAACGGTTGAAATCTCTTTTTTTATCTTATCGAACTGGAGCCATTCGATCTTATAATCCAATTTTTTTATAAAATAGCTGAGAAGTTCTGGATAATTTCCTTCTACTTTAAATTGAACTGAGTTATTAAGCACATTTGATACCCCTGCTATATCAACATCGAACCAAATAATGTTCTGAGGTAAACTGAAAGAACTGACCTCATCATCTTTGATATTGATTGTAAGGTCGTATCCTTCATTATTGACTCCATCAACTTTTAAGTCTCCTAAATCAATATGAAGTTTTACGGTATCTGCTTTTGGAGAAAAAAATTCTGTAATAGCATTTGATACAGTTAATTGTATTTCTTGAACATTAAATACAATCCTAACCTTTCCTTCCTTTATCTCTAAATTGTAAGCTTCGATATTAGTATCCATTCTTTAATCTAAACCCCGTTTGCTTATAAAGCTTCTTTTAAAAAAAGATAAGTGAAATACTACACACTGAACTATAAAATATCCTTATTTAATGGATTATAATATTTAGTCTTGTCTAAAAATTTATTAAGTTCAATGAAAAATATTTAAGATTATGATACCAGCAATTTTTTACGAGCTTAATCCCATTGTTCAAGCACTTTTAGGTGGACTATTTACTTGGGGCGTTACCGCCCTTGGTGCATCTCTTGTATTCTTTACTAAGAAGATCAACTACCCATTACTAGACAGTATGATGGGTTTTGCTGCCGGCGTAATGATAGCTGCCAGTGTTTGGTCATTAATTATTCCTTCTATTGATATGGCAGAAGCGCAAGGAATAATCCCTTGGTTACCTGCTGTTATCGGTTTCCTGGGGGGAGGAATTTTTCTACGTATTTGTGATCAGTATCTACCTCATTTACACCTCGGGTTGGAACGATCAGAAGCTGAAGGCGTACCCACAAAATGGAGACGTTCAACTCTTTTGGTACTCGCCATTACCCTTCACAATATTCCTGAAGGACTTGCCGTAGGTGTTCTTTTTGGTGCTGCAGCTTCAGGTGTTGATATTACTGGAACAGCAACTGTAGCTGGAGCTATTGCGCTTGCAATTGGTATTGGGATTCAAAACTTCCCTGAAGGAATGGCAGTTTCAATGCCTTTGCGCCGAGACGGTGTTAGTGTTAAGAAAAGTTTTTGGTATGGACAAGTTTCAGGAGTTGTTGAACCTGTTTCTGCTGTGATTGGTGCTGCTGCTGTAATCTTTATCGCCCCAATTTTACCTTATGCTTTGGCATTTGCAGCAGGCGCCATGATCTATGTTGTTGTTGAAGAGCTTATCCCTGAAAGTCAGCATCATGGTAATACGGATATTGCAACACTGGGAACTATGGTTGGGTTTTGTGTTATGATGGTTCTTGATGTTTCATTAGGCTAGGTCAATTTTCATAACTACAGCGGAGTCGGAACAGATTTCGCTGTATTGTTTTGTTTTTTTCAAAATGTCGGGAGCAGATGCTTTTATTATTTTTTGAAATCCCATTCTTACAAAAAATAGTTCTGCATCAGTAGTTAATAAATAAATGGAGGCTTTAGCCCGTTTTCCTGCTTCCTTAATTACTTTGTTGGTAAGTTCTTTGCCAAGTCCTTGTTTTTGAAAACTATCTTTTACTGCTAATGAACGAAGTAACGCTGTTTCTCCCAATTCTTGAAATCCGATACACCCAACCACCTTATTATTAAATATGGCTCCATAAAAAGTTGAGGAATCAGGATCTATATCAGAAACCGGAAGACTGGCTTCTGTCAGAATCTCCAACAAGCTATCTGGATGTATTTCTACTATTTCAACCTGCTTCTGCATCTTGTAAAGGCATATGGTTTCCAGTAAGTAACCAATTTCTTATCTCAGCTACATCCTTTTTTTCTAAATCATTGATACTAAACTCAATTCCTTTTGCACCTGATGCCGCTGTAACTGCTACACTTGATAGGCTCTTTCTTTCTTGAAAAGGATTCACTGTTTCTTCTATTACCTGAACTCTCTTCCTTCTTATAAAAGCTGTTTTCCTATTAAAATTTCTAAACTGCATAGCAATCATTTTTGAGTCAAAATAAAGACCTGCATCTTGATACCTAAGCCACCCCAAAATAGTTGCCGGTATTAGAAGAAACGACATTAACCAACCGTATTCCCAGAAATACCATGCTACGGGAATCGTAAGAAGTAATAAATGACTAGGCCTTCTCAAATATCTGAAAAATGCTCTTTTCGGGGGATGAATATCTAGTTCAGGAATATGGAAATCTGCCAAAAACCGATCAAAAAAATCATTCATTTTTGCACTTGAAATAAATGGAACTAAAACTATTGATCTTTCTTTCACTTTTTGCTCAAAACCAGCACTTTCAACATATAACATACCACAACCAAGTGGCTGTCTTAATATCCCCTCTACGAATCTAACTGCTTGTATTCTGTCAAAAGGAATAGTAATGTGTTTTCTCTCTATCAGCCCGGATCGTATCAGTAATTCTTTCTCTGTTTTTTTAACACTGAAGTCGGAATAATTGAAAATAACTCCTAAAAAAGAGAACGTCCATGATATCACAAGAATGGCAATAACAACGGTAACAATAAGTGTGAAGTTATTTAGTCCGGGAAGAGCTCCTTGAATATAATCGATAGCTTCATCTGTGATCACGGCATCTAGCTGTCCGGAAAGTGCTCCTAATATGGACGCAATCAATCCAAAATTACCTGAAGTGAAGGCGGCTAAAACCAATTCTTTTGTAGAGATCTTCCATTCGTCCAGAAATTCTTCTTCAATTCCGATTCCTTTTTCAAATACTTCTCCTTCAATTTTTACTGAGGTATTCGCTCGAAGTTCTCGCTTTAACTCCTCCGCTTCTTCAAAAGTCATCGCATTTATAGTAGCGCTTTCTGTTCCTCCTCCTGCTGTTTTAACTTCTACTTTAACCAAGCCAAATACTCTTTGAACCAAGCCTTCAGTTACATCTATTACCTGGATACGTTCTTTAGCCATATAGACCTTCTTACGAACAAATATCCCTTTTTTAATCTGTAGTTCTCCGTCAGCTACTCTAAATTGAAACCTATACCAGCCTGCAATTCCTGAAAAAAAAGTTAAAGCCATCGTTCCAATCAACACATATACGAAATAATCTCCCCCGGCCTGACGTGTTCCAACAAAAATCAGAATCAAAAAAGTAACAAAATTTTGGCGAACAGCAGTAAAAAGTCGGTCAACTGCAGCTGCCCAATGTTGTCTTCTAAATTCAGACATCTTCTTTAACCTGGCGAACTAATTGAGAAATTTTATTTCGGACCTCGGTAGCGGTTTCGTCATCTAAAGCAGGAATTTCATGAGTAGTAGCCGCGGTGGATATTTTTACTGATGACAACTTATACTTACGATAGATTGGTCCTTGATTAGTATCCACATGTTGTACTCTGTTTATAGGAACAACTGTTCTTGTTTTAAAAATAAAACCTCTCAATAAATCAATGGCATCTTCATTTACCTCGTATCTCCAACGTTGCCAGCGGAGGTTTGGAATAGCCAATCCCACAAATAAGTATAAAACCAAAGAAGGAATAACAGCAAAGACCAATAATATGGGGTCAAACTTATTAATACTTAGAGAAATAGGAACATAGGCAGCAGCGGGCACAAAAAAGAGCAGACCGAAAATAAGAGCTGATAATCTCCACGCACTAATAGCTTTTTTATCGATTCTTTGTTCAGGAATATGATTGATCATTATAACTATTCTGGATTTACTTCAATACCAGGAGCTTCATGCTCCTTTACCGTAAACATAAGCAGTAAACCAATCAATAACAGAACAAGAATAGCCGACATCCCTAGTCTTTGGCTTCCAAACTGCACAGTTAATAATCCTACTAAAAAAGGTCCGATAAATGAAGTTACTTTACCTGAAAGAGCTAGTAGTCCAAACATCTGATTTGTTAGTTCCGGTGGAGAAAGCCTTGCCATAAATGATCTAGAAGCTGCCTGAATTGGGCCTACAAAGATACCCAATATTAATCCCCAAACGATAAACCAAGTAATATCCTTAACAATAATAAGTGCTACTAATGGTATCAACAATCCAAGTATTGATGCATTAATCGTAAATTTACTTCCTGACTTATCATCTAGCCATGCAAAAGCAAAAGCACCTAAACCGGCTGTTACATTTAGCCCAATACCAAACATGAGTATTTGCTCTTCGTCCATATCAAATGTACCAGCCGCGTATACCCCGCCCATTGCAAAAATGGTAACAACGGCATCATTATAAAACATTCTGGCAAACAAAAATTTTACAATGTTCTTAAACTTACCTACTTCTTTGATAGAAATCTTAAGCTGAATAAAGCCATTTCGAACAGCTTCTGTTACTTTTTTATTTAGGGATGGATTGTCAGGAGTTTTAAAAAACAAAGGCAAACTAAAAATTGCATACCAAATAGCCGTTAAAATAAATGTAGCCCTTACCGGTTCCGAAGTAGATTTATCTAATCCTAACCAAAGTCCGTCTGTTTGTATAAAAGCTACTAAAGCTACTAGCAAGCAAGCTAACCCTCCGGCATACCCCATTCCCCAACCCCAACCGCTCCAACGTCCAAGTTTTTCGGGTGGTACAAGGTCTGGAAGCATAGCACTATAAAATATAAAGGCAAACTCAGCTCCGATTGTAGCTAAAAATCCCATTCCTAATGCTAACCAAAGAGAATCAGGTCCGGGTTCTGCAAACCAGAGCAAACAACAGGCAATTATACATAAAACTGAAAAAGCTGCGATCCAAGGTTTTCTTCTGCCCGCCTGATCCGCTATTGCACCAAAAACAGGAGCTCCAATTGCGATTACAATTCCTGCAATGCTTATCATATTGCCCCATTGGGCAGTTCCAACCTCCACATTCTCAGCAATGGCTTTGGTAAAATAGGCAGCAAAAATAAATGTTTGGATAATTACAAAGTAGGAGCTGTTAGCCCAATCATATAATGCCCAGGCAAAAAGTCCTTTTCCTTCCGGCTTTTCAATCATTCAGTTAATTCCCGGTTATGTGTGAATTCCTAGGATCTAGGATTGCTGAATATCGGTTTAGAAATCAGAAAAGCAAAATTAGGATTTTGTGGAAGTTTGTAGTTTAGCTTGTATTCATTTATTTACAGCTAAATCACTTTTCAATAAAGCGTAACCGTGTGCTTGTTTACCTCAAGTAAAAAAGCCCCACATTCCTGTAAGGCTTTTTAAGTGTTTAGTGTATCAACCTATTAACTAACTAATGATTGTAATAGCTAGTTGTCGAGTGCTGTTTTCCAGACAGTTTGATATCCAAATTCATTTTGTTTGTCTGACAATTCTTTGATGGATTGTTTGATCAACTTAACGATCACATCTTTTTGGCCAATTCTGTTCAAAGCATTCAGGTCAGAAAATTCTGATTCACTGAATGAAACCCCGGAACCTTGAATATTTCCGTTGAACCAGACATTCGATGTTCCATCATAACCCTGAGTTTGGCCGGATACTCGATAGCTCACATTAGGAACAAGAACTATAGTATTGTTTTCTCCTCCGGCGACCTGATAATTTATTACCACATCCATAAAAGCATCCATATTCATATCTCTCATTAATCTGGCTGACGTTCCATTATCTGCAATAAGCGCAGTTGTTCTATCCCCTAAAACTTCACCCAGTGAATTTGGAACGAGTCGCTTAGTGTTTCTCAGGTTTTTAGCAATGTACTCTTTAGTATTCTCGTCTTGTGGAGTGTAAAACTCATCATATATTCGATTTGATGTTATTTGATCTACATCTACTACAGTCGCTCCGTAATCATTTCTAAGCATCGAAGTAAGATCAGAATAAATATTTTCCAAAAACTGATTCCAGTATCTGTCATCTAATTCAGGAAACTGAAAAGTGGTAGTGGTTGTGGTTATTTCACGGTATCCCGTAGCATAGTTATCTCTTTCTGAAGTTTCCACTTCTTGTTTGAATAATGTACCTGAAACACTCAAAGATGAAATTCCAATTCGTTGTATATCAGAATCCAAAGGACGAGCATACCAGGCATTCGATGAATTTGCTGTATATTTGAATTTTCCTGAGCTTTCTTCTGATTCGCCTTTTACCTGAACCCAAGCTCTTCCTTCAACATCTCCCGTTACATTAACAGGAACTGTATCAAAAGATCTCATATCACTTCTGAAATAATCAAATGGTTGTCCTGAAGTACCTCTGTCTGATTCCAAGATCATTACTTGTAAATGATTTACTCCTTTAACCCAATTGGTTACATCCTTACCGGTTGGTCCGCCACCTGCAATGTGCTTATGTTTAAAAGCGTCAGCGGGCACAGTAATTTTGTTGTTTATTATAGCTGATTGGAAATACGCAAAACCTTTGGCTCCCACTGCGCTGGTTATCAAAGAAACAATTACTCGTTTGCCTTCCGCTTCCGAGTCGTAATCCAATTCTATTTCTAGATCTGAACTCAGGTCTACTGTTGGGGATGTACTATTGCCATTTATGCTTTTGATCCTAACTGATGGTAACGACGATATCTCAAACTCTGTAGATTCACCGTTAGAGCTGGTCAATGTAACTGTTTTTGTAGACGTGTCATCCGCATCAAATCTGGCGTAATAAGCGCCACCTCCATAACTCTTGGCTTCCACTCCATTTACACTAACTGTTCCATCCAGAGCTATAACTCCAATTGCTCCACCCGGCTTAACCAGTTGTACTCCAACCAAATTTTCACCTTCTTCCCAATCTTCGGTACCCAATGTCGTAATTCCTACATCTGCGGCGTACACATTGGTTTGATACATTCCGATTGCTGCAATGTTATTGAAATCCGCCTCTTTTTTGGTCATGAATTTCAACGCCACTTTCCCTATCTGTTGCTGAACCGTGGCACATGAAAGTACCATGGTAGCCAGTCCTAAAACCAGTATTCTTTTTGAAAACATTTTGCACTCCTTTTATTATTTCACTCGATCGTGAGTTGATGGATTCAAAATGCTCAGAATGTTCTCGCTAATAAATCACCCGAATGGGGTATTTTGGAAACCACATATCTGTGTGGTGCAAATAGTATAGCAAGTGAATAGTCTTAAATAAAAATATTAAGACTATGAAAAAGTTATTTGCACTTATTACTCTGATGATAGGATTGACATACCCAACTATTTCCCAAGATGCGTTTAGTTTTAGAGAATACTTACTTGACAGGCACCTTGTTAAATATTCGTTGAGCTACGATTCTACATATACTATCACAAAAACAGTAACAAAAGACACTGTGATATTTATTCCTGTTGAGATACATGAAATAGGTGCTTATAACACCATTTTTATTTCGAAAGAGATTATTAAGGGCACAACTATTAAACAAAAGAAAACAGTAACAAAGAAACTTACATTATCACAACTAAAGAACCTTTGCTATTACTTTAACTTATCAAAACAAAACTGGATTCTTAATGGTTGTAAAGTAAAATTGACACCCAGTTCTTCTTCCACAGAGCTTAATAAAATTAACGTAAATTTCTACTTCCCTAAAGAGAAAAATGACTCAAATGAACATTTATTGAATAAGGAATATTATTTTGAAATGGACAATTTGGATGAGATCAATATCAAATACTTGGCTTTTTCATTTTCAGGGCAGACTGTTCCTTTTAAATATCGTCCAAGTTTAAAAAGTGCTGATACAGTTGCTGTAGAAGGGAAAATGCAAAGCCAATTTAATGCTTCTCTAAGCTTTGGATTCAATTTTGGAAATACTAATTATTACTACAGAAAATATGAAGGTACTAAATCATACAAATTTGGTGGAAGCTTTTTAGTTTTTGCAGGCCCAAGCCTGATAAATTTATCCAAATCAAACACAAACTTAGCTGAACCGGCTCCTTTAACAGACGATGAATCCAGAAGTACAGCCGTTCTTTCCTATGGAGTTGGATTTACTTTTAATATTAGAAATTTTAGTGTAGGAGCATTTATAGGTGCAGACTATGCCTTTGGGGAGTCACAGAAACTTTGGGACTATCACAATAAAAGATGGATAGGTTTTGGAGCTGGATATAGCACGAGCGTTAATGCTATTGCAAGTGCTTTATCTTTTTCACCCAAATAACCTGTCTACCTCGTAAGCTTCTTGTAATGAATGCGTTGAGGCTGATCTTCAGAAATACCTAAGCGTTCTTTGCGATGAGCTTCATACTCTTCGTAATTTCCCTCGAACCAATATGTTTGGCTGTTACCTTCAAAGGCTAAAATATGAGTAGCAACGCGATCTAAGAACCATCTATCATGCGAAATAACAACCGCACAACCGGCAAATTCAAGCAGAGCTTCTTCCAAAGCACGAAGCGTATTTACATCCAGATCGTTGGTCGGCTCATCAAGCAGAAGTACATTTGCGCCTTCTTTCAACATTTTGGCTAAATGAACACGATTTCTCTCTCCACCCGAAATTTGGCTTGTCTTCTTTTGCTGATCACTTCCACTGAAATTGAATCTCGCAACATATGCTCTGGAGTTGACTTCTCTGTTTCCGAGTTTCAGGATTTCGTGTCCACCTGAAATTTCTTCCCAAATAGTCTTACTTGGATCTAACGGACGCTTTTGATCTACATAGCCCAATTCTACCGTCTCACCAATTTCCAGTTTCCCTGAATCGGGTTGTTCTTCCCCAATGATCATTTTGAACAAAGTCGTTTTACCTGCACCGTTTGGACCAACCACTCCGACAATCCCACCCGGAGGTAATTGAAATTCCATGTCCTCAACAAGCAGCTTATCTCCGTATCCTTTCGCAACACCTTCGGCAACAATTACTTTAGTTCCTAAACGGGGCCCGGCAGGAATCACGATTTGCATATCATCATTTCGCTTTTCCTGATCTTTTGCCAATAACTCTTCGTAAGAATTGATACGAGCTTTACTCTTGGCTCTTCTCCCCTTCGGGTTTTGACGAATCCATTCCAATTCCTGCTGTAATGTTTTCTGTCGATTTGATTCCTGCTTCTCTTCCTGACGGAGTCGTTCCGATTTCTGCTCCAACCAAGAAGTATAGTTTCCTTTGAACGGAATTCCTTCCCCTCTATCCAGTTCCAGAATCCATCCTGCAACATTATCTAAGAAATAACGATCATGCGTTACAGCAATTACCGTTCCTTCATAGCGAGCTAAATGTTGCTCTAACCAACCTACCGATTCAGCATCCAAGTGGTTCGTTGGCTCATCCAGTAACAATACATCTGGTTTTTTGAGCAACAATCTACACAGCGCCACACGACGAGCTTCACCACCGGAAAGTACTTTCACCGAAGTATCGCCCGGAGGACAGCGAAGTGCATCCATTGCTTGATTGAGTTTTGCATCCAGATCCCAGGCATCGATTTGATCGATCTTTTCCTGAAGTTTAGCTTGTTTTGCTATGAGTGCATCAAAATCTGCATCCGGATCACCAAAAGCAGCGTTCACTGCTTCGTATTCATTGATGAGATCAACCGTTTCCTGAACACCTTCTTCAACAATCTCTTTGACTGTCTTTTCCGGGTCCAGTTTTGGCTCTTGTTCCAGATATCCAAACGTAATTCCTTTTTGAGAACTGATCTCTCCCTGATAATCCTGATCTACACCTGCGATCAATCGTAATAAAGTAGATTTACCTGCTCCGTTTAATCCCAAAACACCGATCTTGGCGCCATAGAAAAATGAAAGGTAAATATCTTTTAAAACGGTTTTATTTGGTTTGTGGACTTTGCTTACGCCCACCATCGAAAAAATTATTTTTTGATCGCTCACTGTACTTGTAGTTTGTTATGTATTAAGTCATCCAGAGCGGCAGCGAAAGATCTGCACATTAATCCGTATGTGAAGATTCTTCGGAAGTATCCTCAGAATGACTTTTGAGAAAGAACCCAAATGTACGGAGAGTTAAGGAGTTTTGAAGGGTGGAATTTTGAGAACTTCCAAATTTATTGAATATATAAATCCCCCTTCGAAGGGGCTCAAAATCTCGTCCAGAGATTTTGCGGGGGATGTCAGAACGGAGATATCGTAAAGTTTACTAACTCATAAACCTCACGACATCCCTCGGATCATCCAAAGAACTGTTTGGATGATCGTCTCCCTTCGAAGGGAGATTTGGTTTCTCTTTTATTTAGTTGGTTAACTCATCAATTCGATGTTTCAGAAATCGAATTACAGAATCCATATTCCTTTTTATATCAGCGTCATTAATTCTTATAAAATGAACTCCGAGTTCTTCCAGGTGATATTGGCGTTCGATGTCTTTGGTTTTTTGTTGAATGGTATTGTGAATGCTTCCGTCAACTTCGATTGCTAACATGATTTCATGGCAATAAAAATCTACTATGAAATGACTGATCGGTACTTGCCTATGAAATCCTACTTTTAATTGTTTCCCCTTTATCTGTTTCCAAAGTAATACTTCTCCCAATGTAGAATTATTTCTTAACTCTCTGGCTCTCCTTCTTAATCCCGGATCGTAAGGTATGATGGTATTCCTTTCCATATCAAATAAGACAGGTTCGGAAGTAATTCCTTACAAAATTTTATAAAAAGCATCCAAATCCCCCTTCGAAGGGGGCTCAGAATCTCGTCCAGAGATTTTGCGGGGGATGTCGGAATGGAGATATCGTAAAGTTTACTTACTCATAAACCTCACGACATCCCTCGGATCATCCAAAGAACTGTTTGGATGATCGTCTCCCTTCAAGGGGAGATTTGGTTACGAGCTCGAATTTAAATACGAAATCTACCCCGGATACCCGCTACCGCTAGTAATATAATCTCTCAATGAATCAATTTCGTTTTTTTGATTTTCGATAACTGATTTTACCACATCCCCTATAGAAATAACTCCTACAAGTTTTTCATCTTCTAAAACCGGTAAATGGCGGATTCTTTTGTTTGTCATTAACTGCATACACAGATTCACTGAATCATCAGGAGTTACGCATATCACTTTGTCTGACATTATCTGTTTTACAGCTGTAGTTCTGGAAGCTCTTCCTTTTAGAATTACTTTATTACGATAATCTCTCTCTGAAATAATTCCCTTCAGAACATCATTACTCATTACAACCAGCGCTCCGATGTCCAACTCAGCCATCTTTTCAATTGCCTGATAAACGGAATTATCAGGATTTACAGAATAGATTTCCTTCCCTTTTTTTTGAAGAAGATTTTTAACAAGCATAGCTTACTCCGGTAAATTGTTAGTGTACTTTACAATTAAGCAGAGATTGTGAATTTTGCAAGTTATTGTACTAATGGCTTATTTTATTAGAGTCATCTTTCTGGTTTTCACAAATCCACCCGCTTCAATTCTATAAAAATATATCCCGCTGTTTAAACCTGAGGCATCAAATCTTAAATCATAACTTCCGGGAGATTTATAAGCATCTAATAGTACTGAGACCCTTCTGCCTAATGCGTCATATACAGAAATCTCTACTTTTGATGCCACTGGAATATCATATCGAATTAAAGTACTTGGATTGAAAGGGTTAGGATAATTTTGAGAAAGCGCAAAGCCATTGGGAATTACACTTTCTTCATTGTTAGATACTAATTGGCTTACATCAACCCAAAGAGTATCACTTGCACTTATTACAGCCATATTATCATGTTTAAATAATTGCAGAATTATGCTGTTTAACCCTTCTTGTAAATTATGAACATAAAACGCATCCGTTGAAGTACGTTGTAACAATTCTTCATCATTAAGAAATACTTTTACTTTCCCATTTGAGGTTTCTGGATTTGGGCCAACAATAAAATTAGCCACTTCAAATTGAACTTGTATTGAATCAACTGAGATGCTCAAACTATCTTCACCCATAATTTGAATTGTGGGCTCTAAAGGTGGTGGGATATCATCAATTAATTCTAAAGTCACGAATAGTTCAAAAGCTGTTTCACTTCCTCCACCATAACTTCCAAACGCTACTAAAATTCCCTGGTAAATACCCGTTTGCATACCTCCGTTTATTGAAATATCCATTGAAACTTCAACGCTATCATTTTCAGATAGAGTTCCACTAATTGGATTTATATTTCCCATCCATGGCTGGTTCTTCGATAATCTCCAGGCTAATCCCGATACACCTAAATTATGCATATAGAAAGATTCAGTATAAACTTTATTACCGGGTTCCTTTTGATAAGTTAAATTTAATGTGTCCATTCCGAATGAAATCATTGGTTCCGCTGAAATAGAGGATAAATCAATCTCCACCGGTAATTCCACTATTGGATTATTCACATAGTTAGATTTTAGTTCGAAAACATCACTCAATAAATCTGTTTCAGAAAAATCCCGGCTGTCGAGAGTAATTCCAATTGTAACAGAGTCACCGGCAGCTAAAATCCCATTATTTGGCTCAGTAAAGGCCCAGGCTTGTTCATTATCAAAAAACCAATCCAGGTTTTCATTCCCAGTGTTGTATAACTTCACTTCTACACCTTCTATTCGAGTCTGATCGTTATGAATTGTAGAAATAGTATCTCTGCTAAATGATACTATCGGAGTTTGAGTTGGGTCAAGTACATTCCTTGGAGTCGAATAATAACTAGTATTCCCATTAGATCCCGTAACTGTAAGTGAAAGCTTAGGATATGTGCTGAAGTCAATTCCATTCGGCAACACTATTTCCATTTCCGGGGATGTTTGAATATCTATATCGAAGCCACCTAAATATTCATTTCCTTGTCCTTCTGAGGCGGAATCTGACGTCAGAAATAATTCTACCCGGTTGTTGCCATTTTCAATAAGCGTATCTATATCTGTGAAGTAAAGAAATAAAGAGTCTGCACTAGAATTTTTAAATACGGAATACACTTTGGGAGGTTCTGCAATTTGAATGTGAGAATAATTAGCTATGGCCCCACCTTCATTGTTGAATATCAAGTTTCCTGTAACCGTGTTCCCTGAACCTGTGGCGACATTAAAGTCTACACCAGCGCCGGTATTATTGGCAATAGTATTAGGGCTACTACCATCACTTGTTCCTATGATATTATTTGAGGAACCTCCAGCCAACCAAATTCCGGCAACCGAATTTCCTCTATCGTTTCCTGATTGATCAACTCCGATATAATTTCCTGCAATCGTATTCCCGGATTGATTATCCATATAGATTGCTGCTTCGCCTTTTGTAAAGCCAATCACATTTCCTGAAATAGTGTTGTTTGAAGAACCAACAGAAATCCCTGCTCCGCCTGTACCTTTGTCGCTACCATCCCAAGGTGCAAAACCAATTACATTATTTGTAATAAGGTTTCCATCACCATTAGATATGTTAATTCCACGATAATTTGTATTTCCCATTACATTATTGCTTATAACATTTCCTGCATTTTGAATCGTTATAAAAGCGACTCCGGGATCTATTATCGCAGATCCGGTTCCATCCATTCCAATTAGATTTCCGGTAAGAGTGTCAGCGTTACCAAACATGGTGACTGATCCCAATAAATTTGCTTCGGATGATAACTGACCACCTATTACTGATGGTGTTTCAGTTGTACCATATAAATTCAGTGTATCGATCCTTGATCCTATAATTCTGACTGCAGAAGTATCGCTTTCACTTCCTACTGAAATGCTTGAAATATGAACTCCTTTCACTAAGTGTCCGGAACCTTGAAAGTTTAACCCACTTTCTATTTCAAACGGTAAAGTCGCATTCCAGCCTTCAGTGGGGGCATTAGTATTTGCAACGTAGGAAGAGTGCGTAGTTCCATCTATAACAATTTTCTTTGTAACTGTAGAAGCATAATCTTCTGTAATCACACCACTTAATGAGTTCCCGAATTCTATAACTAATTCTTCTGATGCAGCTACCCATGGTGGTCTTTGATTGGACTCGTTAATAGCTGTGATTACAGAGCATCTGCCATAACCATTGTCACAATATCCATCACCGGGATTTGCATCTTCAGGAAGGTTTAGATTTGTATGAGTTACAGTAAATCCGGTAACCGAGTGGGTCGCAAAATCAACTTGAACCCTTCGAATATTTCTATCAGCATTACCTGTATTTGCGGGGTTAAAAGTCACATAAAATAACCATGCAGATTGCCCTAGAGTATCTGATCCCGGGTTTGTTTGATCTACTAATACCGGATAAGCAAAATTTTCTGATCTACCACCTAACTCTACTCCATTATTCAGCTCACTTGCATTTGATAGTCTATATAATAATTGAGGACCCGACCAATTAAAACCATCATCAGAAAGATGAAAATATACACCTGGAATAATCTCCGGGTTACTATTGTATGCTCTTATTTGAGTTCGAATATATTTTCCGAAATAGCTGCTATAGGTAATACCTTCTACAGTTGCCTTTGCATCATTAAAATGTAGGTATCCGCTATTCTCGATGGGTGGAGGAAGATGTGATTCGGGATCGGTAATTACATCGTAATATGGGTTTACATTGGGAATTGTAAAATCACTTCCATCCCAATATCTCCAACTTGAAGCGTTAGAAATATCATCCGTTCTCATTATCGTACTTATTTGCCCGTCTTGAGTCCAAAACTGCACCGGGAAATAATAATAACTTCCCACTTTGAAAACGCGCGAAAAAGAATCTGCATTATTCCATGGAAAAACTCCATGTCTGGTAGTATTGTTTTGTTCCTGAAGCTTATAAGGGCTGGATGCTACTACATAATTGTCCTGATCTGAACTCGCTAATGCCCATGTATCTCCGCCATCTGTAGATTTAGTAAGTACAAATCCGTTATACCAGCATTTTTCAAGTCCACCTTCCAATGATGTTACTACATTAGGATCAGGACAGATATTGTTTGTTACTAAACTGTCGATTTCCCAGCCTAGAAATTCTTGGTACTGTACACGATATAAGTTCCCATCATTACCTAAAAAGCTATTTGCACCTGTGTTCCCATTAGCTGATGGCCATATCTTATAATCAAAATTTCCTGGATTCGGATCATTACTCCCGGGATAATTGCCTGCCGTTTCTCCTGCTGATACCACTTCATAATTCCCGCCTCCCTTCAGATCATTTAAAGTTTTAGCTTTATATACGATCGTGTATTCCGGTGCGCCGAATCTCATAAATACACTGTCGTTTCTTGAAAAAACAGTAACACCTCCATCAGGTCCATAAGAAACATTAGGGGTTACATCTGTTTTCCTGGTATCAAAATCCCAAAATAATTCATCCGTACCGAGCTGAACAGTAGCACTATCAGGATATATGATCTGTGCTTGTATCCGTGTTGAAATGAATAAAAAAAATGCTGTTAGTACGACTAGCTTAGACCCCATATTACCCTCTATTATTTTTAAACCTACTTAACCTGATTTTTCACCAAATAAAATAATTTTATTCAATTATTCAAAATCCGGCACTTTGGTGAGGCTTTGCACAAACTTTGAGGACTTAGAATTGATCATTCAAACCCATTAATTCATTTCATTAATTAAATCTGAACTAAGCTCACGAATGCATTAATAATAGCTGTATATTACCTACTTCATCAAGACTACTATTTCAAATCATACATGACGTACCTTTCCACAGAAAACCTAGGTAAAAAATACGGGCTTAAACTTTTATTCGAGGACCTCACTTTTGGAATCTCAAAAGGAGACAAAACTGCGCTAATTGCCCAAAATGGTGTTGGTAAGTCAACTTTGTTAAAAATATTAGCTGGGAAAGAAACACCTGACTCAGGGGAAGTCATGATCCGAAATGGAGTCAAAGTAGCTATTCTCGAGCAAGAACCTGAACTTGACGATTCCATGACCATCAACCAATTCATCTCGCATGGCGAAAATGAAATGGTGAAAGTTGTTCAGCAATACGAAAAAGCCGTAGCAGCACAAGCTGAAGATTACAATGAGAAAACTCAGGAAGCATTTGATAAAGCACTCGCAAAAATGGATGCTGCAAATGCCTGGGATTATGAACAACGACTGCATCAAATTTTAAGCGTATTAAATATTCATGATCTGGATCAATCCATTTCATCTCTGTCTGGTGGGCAAAGAAAACGGGTAGCTCTGGCATTTGCATTATTAGATGATCCTGACCTCTTGATCCTGGATGAGCCAACCAATCACTTGGATGTTGAAATGATCGAGTGGCTGGAAGCTTACCTTACCAAAAGCACCATGACTCTATTGATGGTAACTCACGACAGATATTTTCTGGACAGGGTTTGTAATCACATCTTAGAAATCGAAGATGGTCAACTTTATCACCACAAAGGGAATTACGAGTATTTCCTCCAAAAGAAGGCCGAACGTGAAGAGGTTTACGCTACGGAAATTGCCAAAGCCGGCAAGTTGATGAAGAAAGAGCAAGAGTGGATGCGTCGCCAGCCAAAAGCCCGTACTACAAAATCTAAATCCAGAATAGATGCTTTTTACCAAACAGAAAAGAAAGCAAAATCAGGAAAAGTAAAGCAAGAAGTAAAGCTGGAAGTAGATATGTCCCGCATTGGCGGACAAGTTCTGGAACTCAAAAATGTAAGCAAAAGCTTTGATGATCTTGTTATTCTGAAAGACTTCGAATATTCTTTCAACAAGGGAGAACGAATTGGGATCATTGGAAAGAACGGAGTTGGTAAAAGTACTTTCCTGAAGATCATTACCGGAGAAGAACCCATTGATTCAGGAGAAGTAAATTCGGGTCAAACCATCGTTTACGGACATTACAAACAATCCGGTATAGAGATCAAAGAAAAAGAAAGAGTGATCGATGTCATCAAAGAGATTGCGGAAGTAATCGTGCTGGCAAACGGCGATACCATTTCTGTTTCTCAGTTCCTGGAGCATTTTATGTTCGATTCCAAGATGCAATACACTCCTGTTTCAAAACTAAGTGGTGGAGAAAAACGTCGTCTTGGATTGATGATGGTGCTGATCAAAAACCCAAACTTTCTGATCCTTGATGAGCCTACAAATGATCTTGATCTTATCACTTTAGAAAAACTGGAAGGATTTCTTTCCAACTTTGGTGGTTGCCTGATCATTGTATCTCATGATCGCTATTTCATGGATAACTTAGTAGAACATTATTTTGTGTTTGAAGGAAATGGAGTAGTAAACGATTTCAACGGCACTTATTCTGAATACAGAGCTTTAAAAACTGAACAAGAAAGTGGGGAAAAAAACAATTCCTCAGAAAAGAAGAAGTCAGACCATCCCAAACCGTCAAACTCTGATTCCGAAAAACTCAGTTTTAATGAGCGAAAAGAATATCAAAAGCTGGAAAAAGAGATCGAAGAGCTTGAAAAGAAAAAATCTGCAATTCACATCCAGATGAGCAACTCTGACCTGGATTATGAAAAACTTCAGGAGCTTTCCGAAACATTCAGTGCTTTAAAGGAAGAATTGGAAGAAAAAGAGTTTAGATGGCTGGAGTTGGCGGAACGAGCATGATGAATAACCAATAACCAATAACCAATAACCAAATAATATACTTTTGGCTCTTTTACAGAGAATGTCTTTTATTTAGCTCGTATTCAATCCCAGTAAATAATCAGATATTGTGAGCATTAAAGAAAAATTCGCCGATCCCGCCATCAGAAAAAAAATTATTCAGGGAGCTATTCTCACATTTATTATCTCTGTTATTGCGATCTATTTTTCAGACGGATTTGTTCAGGAAAACGGTCATTTTGGTTTTTGGTCGATCACGCCCCCGTTGCTTGCCATCTTTCTTGCTTTTTATACCGGAGAAGTTGCCAGCTCTTTGTTCATGGGGATTTGTCTGGGGGCTGTAATCTCTAATAAAATCAATGTTGTTCAAGAATTTCTGATTCCATCTATTGGAACAGAGAGTTTTGCCCTTATTCTTCTGGTTTATCTCTGGGCATTAGGAGGATTGATCGGTATTTGGACAAGGACAGGTGGCGCCGAAAAATTTGCACGATGGGCAAGTGAGAAAATGGTAAAAGGTCCTGTTTCTGCTAAACTGTTTACTTGGTTTATGGGAATAGTTTTCCATCAGGGCGGAACGATAAGTACTATTCTTACCGGAGCTACTGTTCGCCCAATCGCCGACAAACACAAAGTTTCTCATGAAGAACTTTCTTATGTAGTCGATTCAACCGCTTCACCTATTGCAACGCTGATTCCATTTAATGTATGGCCTATTTATGTAGCAGGTTTGGTGATCGGTACCAATGCTCTTTTCGAAACTACTCAGGATGGGATCAATTTTTTCTTAACAGCTCTTCCTTTTAATTTCTATGCCATTTTTTCCATTATTCTAACGTTCCTTTTTGCATGGGAAAAACTTCCTTGGATTCCCGGTAAGCAAATGCGGGAAGCTATTCGTCGTTCCCGAGAAGAAGGCAAATTAGACAGAGACGGAGCTACACCAATGGCTGCGGATGAACTTACTGAACAAAAAATTCCGGAGGGCTATAAACCCGGATTGATCGATTTCTTCGGTCCGATCGGAACATTACTTGGTGTTGCTATTATCCCTTTCTTCTATACTTTTTTCGTTCAGGATAAAGGTGACGATTCTATTTTATTAATTGCCGAAGCATTTGTTTTAGCTGTTTTAGCCGGAATCGGAATAGCGGTTGCCAAAGGGATGAAATTACAAGATGCCATCGACGGATTTGTAGATGGCTGTAAAGGTGTAACCATTGGTGCCATTATTCTGGCTTTTGCCGTTACACTTAAAGAAGTAGCTGATGCCGTTGGTACAGCCGCTTATGTGGTTGATATTGTGGGCGGAATTATTAATCCTGTAGTTCTTCCTGGTTTATTGATGGTTTTTTGCATGATCATCGCCTTCTCTACCGGTACTTCTTGGGGAACCTATGCGGTGGTATTCCCTGTCGCTATCCCATTGGCTTGGGCAATAGTTCCCGATCCTTTTTTCCTGACATTATGCTTTTCAGCGGTGATCGGTGGTTCCGTTTTTGGTGATCAATGTTCCCCTATTTCAGATACAACCATTTTGTCTTCTTTAGCTACCGGTTGCGATCTTATGGATCATGTGAAAACACAGTTTCCACTGGCAATGGTTGCCGGCAGTTTAGCTATTGTGATGTATTCAGCGCTGGTATTTTTCTTTGTTTGATTTTATATATAGGGACGTAAAATTCTACGTCCCTATATATTGAAAATGATCAATTACCAATCAATCTCCAACACTCTTCCCGGCGTCCAAGGTGCATCTGTTCCCTTAAGTTTACTATCGATTTCAGGAATATCTGTATTCATGATCTCTTTTAGCATTTCAATTACAGGTTTCAACTGTTTCTTAGCAATTTCAGCAACCCGTTTTGACGTTCCAGTTGGATCAGAGGTTGAAGAAGTTCCGGCACCAATCGCATTATTTATTCTGGAATTTAACGATGGAGCTCGTTGAATTTCCAAGCGTCCCGCTAGTCGATCACCAAACATGATCATATTAATTTCGTCCATTTTTTCTTCCAACTGTTCAATATCTGAAGCTAAGCCGGATGGTGCATCACTACCAAGAGCTTTTAATGCACCTTTGTAATATTGAAGTCGTTCCTGAGCTTCTCCAGCCGCGTTTCTTGCGCTGTTCGCTGCTTTTGAAAGCTGATTTAGTTGCTTATGAAAAGCCAACATTGCTTCAGGATCTTCTGCCGGTAAAGTTACATTGCCCAGTGGTCTTACTTCAAAGCTCTGTGCTTCGGTAAGCAGAGTAACTTCTCCATCAATGCTTTTTGATAACTCAACAGTATACATTCCAGGAAGAACCATCAAACCTGAACTAAAATCTTTAGACTGATCAGCATCTCTGGTATTTAATCTTGTGATCTGTGGATATGTCAGGTCCCAGTAAATTCTATTGATCCCTTTTCTTGGAGAGGTTTTTAATTCGCGAACTACTTCTCCATTGGCATCCTTAACTGTAAAGATCAGGAATGGTGCCTCTTCCTCTTCTTCCGCCTTCAACTGTTCGTAGGCTGGATAATAAACTGTCTCTCCGTCTTTTCGTTTCTTGGCTTCTTCTGCTTCACGAATAGCTTTTTTAGTTTTGTATCCGTCTTTCAAGTAATAAGTAAATGCCGCTCCGAACTCAGGGTTTTCACCCAAAAAATAATCCTCGCCCTGAAATCCTTTTGGTCCCAACCAACTGATGGTATTACTTGCTGCAATTCTGCTGTACGGCTGGTATTGATAAGCATATCTTGTAGAAAATAAATGAGCTTCTTTGTCTGCAACTTCTTTTGATAATTCCTGAAGAGCAGAATAATCATCCATCACGTAAAAACTACGACCGAAAGTTCCCAAAACCAGATCATTCTCCCTTTTCTGAATATCAATATCACGAACAGCGATGGTAGGTAATCCTTTGTTCAGCTCTTTCCAGTATGCCCCTCCATCAATAGAAGCAAACAAGCTGAATTCTGTTCCAACGAATAACAGATTCCCTGTTTCAAAATCTTCTGCAATAGAATACACTGAACCTCTTTCCGGCAGATTATTCGCTATTGATTTCCACGACTTACCTAAGTTTGTACTTTTTAAAATGTACGGCTTAAAATCGCCGTTCTTGTGATTATTAAATGCTACATAAACGGTATTTCTGTCGTGCTCTGATGCGATCAACTCATTTACATACACCATATCAGGCACTCCCGGAAATTTATCGTATTTCATCCAGGTTTCGCCACCATCTTCTGATACATGAACCAATCCGTCATCTGTTCCGGCGTACAATAGGTTTTCATCCAGAGGAGATTCTGCAAGTGCAACAATACTTCCATACACTGAAGTAGAAGCATTTTTCGCGATAGCGTCCATCGGCCACACTTTATCCATCACTTCGAATGTATTTCGATCCAGTTGGCGCGTAAGGTCACCACTAACTTCTCTCCAATTTTGTCCCATATCATCACTTCTGAGAACACGATCGGATGCAAAATAAAGTCTCTTATTATCATGAGTACTTATAAAAAAAGGAGAATCCCAGTTCCAGTTATAATCATAATCAGCATCAGGAGCTTGCGGCCTGATATTCTGCTGTTCACCACTTTGCTTGTCAAACCGTGCTAATCCACCATACTGCGATTGTGCATACACAATATTCGGATTGGTTGGATCAACATGCGGTTCAAATCCATCACCAAGTACGGTTACAAACCATTCGTCATCGTTGATTCCGGTTGTAGCGTTTGTTCGGGAAGGCCCGCCCAAAGTGAAATTATCCTGAGTTCCACCATAGATATTATAAAATGGCTCTGCATTATCAGCGGCTACTTTATAGAATTGTGTTACCGGAAGATTAGTAAAAAATCTCCATGTTTTACCTCTATCAAACGACTCATACACTCCACCATCATTCCCGTTTAACAAGTGATTCGGATTATCAGGATTGATCCATAAAGCGTGATTATCAATATGCTTATTCTTCTCGCCTACGTTGTTGAACGTCTTTCCACCATCTTCAGAGACGCCGGAATATGTGTTCATTACATACACCAGATCTACATCCACAGGATCCGCAATCACTTCCTGATAATAATTTCCGCTTGATGAATAATTACTCTGCTTTTCCCACGATTCTCCTCTGTCATCAGAACGATAAAACCCACTTTTTCCTGATTCCGCCTCAACAGAAGCGTAAATCACATCTGGGTTGGCCGGTGAGATATCCATTCCGATTCTTCCGATGTCTCCGCTTGGCATTCCTCTCATGGTTTTCTTCCATGTTTTTCCGGCATCCGTTGATTTATAAACTGCAGATTCAGGTCCTCCACTGATATAAGTAAATACCCTTCTTCTTCTCTGGTGAGCCGTTGCATACAATACATCGGGATTTCTCGGATCCATATGAACTTCATTTACTCCTGTGTGCTCGCTGATCTCCAATACTTTCTCCCAATTCTCGCCACCATCCGTAGTTTTGTACAGCCCACGATCTCCGCCGGAACTCCAAAGCGGTCCCGTTGCTGCTACATAAACCACATCCGAATCTCTGGGATCAATTTCTATCATTCCGATATGCTCAGAATTCTTCAATCCCATGTGTTTCCAGCTTTTGCCTCCATCAATAGATTTGTATACTCCATCGCCGTAAGCAACACTTCGCTGATTGTTATTTTCTCCCGTTCCAACCCAAACTACATTGTGATTGTTTGGATCCATCGCTACAAAACCGATGGAGTAAGAGCCTTCGTTATCAAAAACCGGCTTAAGACTAATACCGCCATTCTCCGTTTTCCAAACTCCACCTGATGCCGTTGCAATATAAAACTCACTGTGGTTGTCAGGATTTACAGCAAAATCTGAGATCCTTCCGGAAGTAAAAGCCGGTCCAATGCTTCTGAATTCAAGGCTATTCCAGGCAATATCGTAACGGGAGTCTTTATCTGATCTTTGGGCAAAAAGTGATGTTGCGCTGATTATCAACACAAGGGTAAGTAAGGAAGTAAATCGTTTCATCTTAATCTGATTGATTTCTGATAGTTAGTGGCTTAGAATAATTAAATATGAGTTCTAATGTGTTTAAAATTTGTATTTGGGCGTTTGCAAATCCAAGCCCGACATGCTCCATTTTTTTGGCAAGCCAAAAACCGCACTCCCTCGAGTGAAGGGTTGTTAAAAAAGAATTCGATCATCTCGCGGCGTATGCCCGAGATCTGAATTTATATGAAGACTGCACTCTTGATAACGATCCAGATTCCGACATCGCAGACGCATCCTTATCATGCTAACTTATCCGTCTTAAGTCCTAACCCGGTCAATCAATCCTTCCATTCAACTGCTTCTGCAGTTCTTTCCAGTTTGGCAGAAACCGAGTCATAAAATTTTTGAAACGCTGATTGTGCAAGCGTTCATGAAGGTGTACCAACTCGTGAACTACCACATATTCCAATAACTCGGGTGATTTTTTAGCCAGTTCTAAACTCAACCAGATTCGTTTATCTCTGATATTACAAGTCCCCCATCTGGTTTTCATTTTTTTAACCCCGAACTCATTCACCGAGACCTTCATGATCGGTTCCCATTTTTCGATGAGCTTAGGTATCTCATTTTTCAGGTGCGTGCGATAAAATTCATGAATTGCCTTTTCTTTTTTTTCTTTGTTCAGTTCTGACTTTGAAGCAAGAATCATTGCCTTTACCTCAATCCTCACTGAAGTCTTTTTAGCACCGGTTCTGAGATGAAGTATATACTCCTCTCCCCGGAAAGGTATTCGATCTCCTTCTACATAATTAATGGGAAGTTCTTTTTTGGCAGGAGGAATCTTTTTAGAGAGATGTTTTTCGATCCAGCTTCTTTTGGATTGAACAAAATCGATGAGCTCTTGTTCGGAAACTCTGTATGGACAAGAAACCCTGATCTTTTTAGTGGCGGTATTCACTTTCAATCTAAGGGTCTTGATCCGCTTTCGGGTGACCTGAATTTTATTCCCGTCAACTAATAATTCGTAGGTAGTTTCTGCCTTCTTTCTTCTGAACATTTCAGACGATATGAATTATCTCTTCAAATAGAAATACCGTTCTCATTCAAGCGTAAGAATGGGACATTTAATCCGTAGGGACAATTCATGAATTGTCCCTACGGATTATGAAATCAATTCCTTGCGAGAAATTACTTTTTTACTCGCTTGGGCAGGGTTCTACTTTATCCCGCGCATACGATACTTACGTTGGGTTGGTGTCTTTTTTTATCTTCCATGAGTCAATTTAATTACTTGGTAATTGCGTGAATCGATTATTATCATAAAAGTCCCACCTCTCATTTTCTTTGGCAATGTTCCGCTAATTATCCAATATCCATCAATTTCAAATATGTCGTAAGGTTGTTGAGTTTGAATTTTCTCTTTGTCATAAAAGTTAAATAAAACCATTTCTGCGAATTGTACTGCTTTTTCTTCTTCTTTGATGATCCGTTTCTTACCAATCACGTTATGAAGAGTAGAGTCTGAAAGAGTTTTGGCTAGAATTGTCTTTGCTTGATCTTCAGTCATCCTCAACCGATCAGTCTCTTGTCCGAATGCTAAAGAACTACTAATTAGTAGTATAAAAATGCTGATATATGGTATTTTTCTCATGGTTCTTTCTCTAGTGCTTTCTAAAAACGCCGTAACACCAAATCTATTAATATTATCCCACTTACAAATTCAAGTTTGCTCATGTTTACAATTATTGATAGCTATGAATTCAGCGATAATATTAACCCAATATCGATACTATGTTTAAGCTCGGGTTAAAACGTTTGTAAAAGCCATCGCTATCCAATAAAAAGCTTGTCAATTAGGCCCTCCAATCGCTTTCCTTTCCAATTGACAGAATAATCTGAGTTGAAACCAACAAGAGGAAGTTTGTCGGCACAAAGTTCTCTGAGATCATCAGCCTCGTCTTCATTTAAAGCCTCATTCTTTTTAAGCTTTATTCTCAAACCTTCTGGCATCTCTACCTGGCTAAGAATAAACAGCGAATCCTCTTTAGTTAATCTTATAGACATTATTTAAAATCCACATGACGATATAGAATTTGCTTTATATTTTCCTAGCTCGGTTGGTTCAATCTCAACTTCACTTTTTTCAAAAGAATGACTGTCGACCAAGTATAGGACTGCTTTGTTTGAATCAACTTTTTTGATTCTAACGGAATAAAACCCACTTACTTCTGAAACTAATATAGATTTAACAGTTTTGTAGGTCTCGTTATCTGAACTAATCCATTCTATATAAACATTTCTTGAAACATGTTCAAAACCTTTATTTATTATCACGATACGATAATTTCCTTCATAATCGTCTGTTCCCCAATGTCCAAAAGATTTAATCTCTCTAATTTCAGGAGATGCTGTTATTTGTTGAGCAGAAGCATATGAGCTCGAGAAGAGGAAGATTAAAAAAAGTGTTGGTTTTAAGTACATCTATGAATTTAGATTTCAGTATAACATATCATTACCCGAACAAGAATTCCCTCATCCGTTCAGTTAACATCGTTGAAACTTCGTAAAAATGCTAGTTCTAAAAACTCCGGATCAGTGCGCTCTATCCGTAGGGGCAATTCATGAATTGCCCCTACGGAATATGAAATCAATTCCTTGCGAGAAATTACTTTTTTAGTCGCTTGGACTACAGTCTACACACTTACTTTTCAAGCTCGTTTAGTTTCTGATATCGAAAAGATTGAATAGAATCTATTAAAGGCTCATAACTCAGTATTTCTGTACCTTCTTTATCGATATTTCGAATCTCAACTAATTGGTATGACCAAGGTGAACCTTGTTTAAGATGAAAGTAAAACGAAAGGATAAAGCCCACATCATCTTGAAACCACAATGTAGATACTTGATTCGAGTAGGTTATATATTTACCAATAGAATCGACATAAACAGTATCTACAGACTCTACAATTCTGTTTAATTCATTGGGCTTTAAATATAATTCTGCTCTTAATGAAAGAGAATCTAAATTAATTGGAATCCCATTTATTAAAGTGTCTGAGATAACTGTTGTGTCTTTTTTCCCAAGAACTTCTGGAGAAGTTGTAATCTGTTTCCAAGTATATACCTGATACTCCTCCTGAGGGATATTAAGTTTTGATTCTTCACAATTCCGGAGGAACAGAATTGAAAGAAAAAAGAATAAGATTGGATAGAGTTTCATTAACTAGATTAATGTCGGTATCGTTATAAAAGGTTTCTGGATACTTATGTTATCTCTTTTTCAATGAGTTTTTCCAATTCTTGAACTTCAAATTCTCTCATATAATCAGGGAAGATCAAATTTATCCAATAATCAATCTGTTTTATAAATCCCTTCACAGTATTTGTTTCTTTATTGATTTTCAGGACGCTTTCAACACAGAAGCCTGCAACATAAGCGCCAGCTTTAGTTCCATCCTCGTCTTGCAACTCAGTTGCCAACAAGAAGAACCTATCACCTACAGAATAATTATATCTTCTAAATTCACGAATGCAGGCAGATTCAGTACCATCAACTAATGAAACATTTTCACCTTCAGAACTATTCAAATAATCTTTGATAATTTTAAATTTCACTAGTTCCACATCTTCCATTTCAAAATAAGTGCCTTTATAGAATTCTGAAATCACAGCAACTACCAGAATGTTATTTGTATCGGATTTTATTGAACTCAACGCGCTTTTAAAACTAGTTCCTGAGCATGAACACGCATAAGAATTGGTAATTCCGATGTAGAAAATGACAAAAAAGGAAAAGAGTAGTTTTCTCAAGTTGTTAGACTATATAGATATTAAACCGAACAAGTATTTACGTTATCCGTTCAGTTAACATCGCTGAAACTTCGTAAAAATGCTAGTTTTAAAAACTCCGGATCAGTGTGCTCTATCCGTAGGGGCAATTCATGAATTGTCCCTACGGATTATGAAATCAATTGCCTTGCGAGAAATTACTTTTTGCTAGTTTAGACTAAGGTCTACTTTACCGCAAACAAACGGTATGAGGCTTGCGGTAGGTTATGATCATGGAAACCCCAGATATCTGGGCAGTTTAGCTTGAAGTACTTCGACTAAAGCCGGCTCCATGTATTCATAAATATCCGGGATATCTAAACAAATGATCTTTTGGTCTTTTAAATATTCTCTGAAATTCTTGCGCAGTCTGTTGATATGATTTTTTTCCATCACAAATATTATATCCGCCCATTCAAGCAGCTCTCCTGACACACGATTTTTAGCGCTATTATTAAGCCCTGCAGAAGATACCGTCAAGTCATCTCTACTGGCATAAACTTGTTCAGCAGTTGGACTACGAAGTTTATTCTGACTACAAATAAATAAGATGTTTTTATTCATTTAATAAATTTTGAGAATGTCTGAATATGAATAAAAAAATACTTGTGTGGAGCAGGAGCTCCGTTCGTTTCTCCCAATCAGGAGCTTGGGAAAGAGGTTAAAATGGCAAATTATCATTCTTCTTCTTCGGCTTAACTATCTACGGGTAATTTTTCTTTAAATAGCTGAACATGACGATTCCAGAACACGCCAATTATATTAATGCACAAACTAAATAATTTATCTGGGTTAGAATGATTTTCATCAACCCAACTTGGCAAGTGTTGGTTAGTGAATTTAAAATCAGGTTTATGAGCCGCATCGTTTCTCTTTTTTCTTAACCAATTAAGAGATTTGAATTCTGCCTCATTGAGAATTTTCATTTCATATAAAAGTGTTAATCTTACAGAAAATGGAAAATCTCTTGTGTTCTTGTTAATATTTTTTCCATTTCTACAATACGCTTCAATTAAAGTAGAAACCATTAATTCTGAAAAAGTACAAGATACCACAAGAAGTAAGCGATGATTATTCTTGTAATGGTTTAGCTCCTTCAGTATCGCTGGTAGCATTCCTTCCTTCTTCAAAAATTCTGGATCTACTTCTTTAATCTCACTCATTTTTTAGAAATTTAGGTACATAACGACCCTGCGTTTAAGCGGCGCAGGTTCTCGGTTTTTATTGAAGTAACTGAATATTTTTATTGGGTACAAGCTTAACTGCGAACCCTACCTGCGTCCGACTTGAAACGCTTGTTATAGGGCGACCTTTGGTTTTATTTCACGAAATCTATTTATCCATTTTACTCTAAGAACTTGAGTAATCAGTAGTGAAAGTGATAAAGGCAACCAGATCCAAAATTCATATTTGAAAGCCCAATACAAGAATGGTGTAACAATTAATATCCATTCAATAAGTACCACTTTTGTTGTATTTATGCCCGTGAAATAAAAGATTAAAAAATCCAATATGATGATTATCAAATAAAACCCAATCAAAATTGGAATTCCATAGATTAAAATAGAAAAGGGTATGAGTAAAATATTATCGAAAAATACTTCAGACCAATTTTGTTCTGACTCTACTCCAATAAGCTTGAAGAAAATACCACCTAAATAAGCTGCTATTAAAAAGCCAAATAAGTGAATCCAATTGGTATTTAGTATTTTTAGAATGTGTCTCAATTTTGTGAATTAGTTGAGCCCTATAACATATCATTATCCGAACAAAAAATTTCCTTATCGCTCAGCATCAGGCAAAGAAAGCCCCTTTCACCTTTCACCTTTCACCTTTCACCTACAACGGCAAATTATCATGCTTTTTCTTCGGCACGGTGTCCACTTTGTTTTGCGAAACTTCCAGAGCTTTGATCAGTTTGGCTCGGGTTTCTTCCGGCTTGATCACATCATCAATAAATCCTCGGGCAGCTGCTCGATACGGATGCGCAAACTCTTCAGCATATTGTGCTTCAAGTTCTTTCTGCTTGGCTTCAGGATCGCCGGCTTTTGCAATTTCTCTTCGGAAAATGATCTCAACCGCTCCTTTACTTCCCATTACCGCGATTTCAGAAGTTGGCCACGCCACGTTGTAGTCGGCTCGGATATGCTTGGAATTCATCACATCATACGCTCCGCCATACGCTTTACGGGTAATTACTGTCATTTTCGGAACCGTAGCTTCACAGAACGCATACAGTAATTTTGCGCCGTCTTTGATAATTCCGCCCCATTCCTGATCGGTGCCCGGTAAGAATCCCGGAACATCTTCAAACACCACCAACGGAATATTGAACGCATCACAGAAACGAACAAATCGCGCTCCTTTTTTGGAAGAATTGATATCCAACACGCCAGCCATCGCCAGCGGTTGATTCGCTACAATTCCGATACTTCTTCCACCCAAACGAGCAAATCCAACTACGATATTTTCAGCATATTCTTTGTGCACTTCGTAGAAACTCTCTTTATCAACAATTCCTTCGATCACATCTTTGATATCGTAAGGTTTGTTCGGATTCAACGGCACAATATCATGAAGTGCTTTGGCTTTTGCAGAATCCGGTTCTTTGGATTCGATCATCGGCACTTTTTCTTCACAGTTCTGCGGGATATACGACATCAACGTTCTGATATCCTGCAAACAAACCGCATCATTCGGAGTTGCAAAATGTGCTACTCCTGATTTTGAGTTGTGCGTCATTGCTCCACCCAGTTCTTCCGAAGTCACTTCTTCGTGCGTAACGGTTTTTACCACATTTGGTCCCGTCACGAACATATAACTGGTATTTTCTACCATGTAAATGAAATCCGTAAGCGCCGGACTGTAAACTGCACCACCTGCACATGGTCCCATGATCGCAGAGATCTGAGGAATCACACCGGAAGCCATACTGTTTCTCCAGAATACTTCAGCATAACCGCCAAGCGAAGAAACGCCTTCCTGAATTCTTGCTCCACCGGAATCATTCAACCCAATTACAGGAATGCCGTTTTTGAGTGCCAAGTCCATCACTTTGCAAATTTTCTCGGCATGTGTTTCGGAAAGAGAACCACCAAATACCGTAAAATCCTGACTGAATACATACACCGGCTTGCCGTGGATCTTTCCGTGACCGGTTACTACACCGTCGCCCAGAAACTGCTGCTCATCCAGGCCAAAAGCGGTACTTCGGTGTGTTACAAAAGCATCTATTTCATCGAACGAACCTTTATCCAGAAGCAGGTCGATGCGTTCTCTGGCAGTAAGTTTTCCTTTCTCGTGCTGCTTTTCGATGCGGGCTTTTCCACCACCCAGTTTCGATTGCTCACGTAGTTTTTCAAGACGTTCTACTTTTTCGTTCTTTTCCATAGTTAGTTAATCAGGATTTATACTCTTTAAAATAGGATTGCAACGTATCAATAAATTCGCTGGCCTCTTCCGAGAACATATCCACTTTTTGTTTGCTGAAAATTTCTTGTTGTAAAAATACAGAGGCTTCGTTCCAATTATCAAATTGTCCCAGCTCATTGATTCCCCGGTCGTATGCTTTCTGTTTTCCGGAAAATACATCGCTTACCCAACGATCCTCGCTGTCCATAAGATACTCATTCAATTCCATAGTGGCTGAACTGTCTTCAACTGCCTCTTCTTCTACAAAAATCTCATCGTCTTCATCTTCAACGAGCAGTGTATTGAACGTGGGTTCAGATTCAGGTTCTTCCTCTTTTTCCCGTGAAGCCATCATCACTTCCATCTGATCTTCACTCAAAAACTGAGCCCACATTGGCTTTTCTTCTTCATCTTCTGAGCGGTCATCGTCTTCCGAACCAATATGTTCTTCCAAAATCGGATCTTTGGTTTCTTCGTCCGGTTGGAAAGCATCCTGAATAAGATCGTCTTCTTCTATCAATTCACTTTCAAATTCTTCATCGCCCTGAACTACTCCTTCATAAGAATCCTTAGCCTGATCTAAAATAGAAGTCAGGTTTGATTTGAACGCTTGTTTGTCTTCTTTTTGATTACTGACCGGCTCGGAATGCTCTTCTTCTGCATCATCATTTTCATCTTCACTTAAGAAGATATTATTCAAAGATTCCGAATCATCCACACTGTCAAATACCAGAGTTTCTTCCTGTTCGATATCTCCAAGAATCTCGTTGATATCCGGCTCCACAGCTTCGGACTGAAACAAACTTGCTAAATTTTCTTCTTTTTCTGCGTCTTCAGGAATTTCTTCCTTTGCTTCTTCTGCGACTTCAGCCGGTTTTACCGGTTCCGATACTGGCTTAGTCTCACTTTCCTGCTCTTTTATCAATTCCATTTTGAAGTTCTCGGTCGAAAGCATTTCAATGAAGGTACTTTGCGTAACTGCTACGTCAATAGAAGAAAAAATTTCAGCGGTGTTATCGAAACCTTTATCTCTGAAGAATCTTTGTAAAAGCTCCGGAGCGAGTTTTCCTCCGCAAAGAGAAAAAAGCATTTCCAGTTTTTGAGACCAGTTTTCAGCGGTATAATCAGATACGATCCGTGCATCCAAATTTGAAACCAGACTTTGGCAGCGTTCTATAGTCAGTTCATCCAGCTCTCTTTTCTTCATGTAAAGAGGAATCGCGGTTCCAAAATGTTTGTAAACCATGAGTCTGGCACAACGCTTACTTACTTCATCAAACGAAAGCACTGTTTCTTCCCGAAAAATATAAGGAGCAATGTTCTTTCGAGGTTCAACAAGAACAGAAACTATATCGCTAACCGTAGCATGCAGAATATCATACAACTTTTGGTGCGGAATAACGGAGCAGCTTATAGCCGCATTTTCAAAATCGTTTTGAGCACTAACGAACAACTTATTTTCCGTATCAACCCAAACAGAATCTGTCTTTTTAAGATCTGACAGCACTTTGTCTTCAAGTAAAAGGCGAATTCTTTCTACAATGTAGACAGGTATTTCCGCCTTCAATAGCTGTTGAGGTGAGTAAAACGGACGCTCTGTTCCGATCTGTCCTATAAATTTATCGGTAATTTGGTCAATGACCTTTTGCATGGAAGTAAGATGATTTTGGTGAACGAAAATAAAGCCTAGAAAGTGGCATTACAACACGAATCTTTCCATCATAGTATATTTTTGCATTATACTTTCTACCTTTAGCGTATGATTTCACTTTCGGTCACAGGTCTTACCAAAAAATATAATCGGAAAACGGTTTTTGAGGATGTTCAATTCGGGCATAATTCCGGGATACTAGGCATTTCAGGCTCAAATGGAAGTGGAAAATCTACCTTGATGAAATGCCTGGCAGGATTACTCAGACCTAACTCCGGAACCATTGAGTGGAAATTGAACGGCGATCTGCTATCCCAAACCGAACTTAAAGATCACATCGGCTACGCTGCTCCGTATATCTCTTTGTATGAAGAGCTTACTGTTCTCGAAAACCTGAAGTTTCTTTCTGAAGTAAGTCAGCAACATCTGAACGAAACGGACATTCAGCAATTACTCAGCAAAACAGAAACCGATTCTCTTAAAGACAAGTTGTACAAATCACTTTCTACGGGACAACAACAGCGTGTGAAACTGGCTTCATCCCTGATCCGAGATCCTGAAGTGTTGTTTTGGGATGAACCCGGCTCCAATCTGGATTCAAGCGGACATGCTTTGGTTCAGCGTATACTTCAAGAACAAAAAGAAAAAGGTTGCCTGATCTTTCTGGCTTCCAATGATCCTGATGAAATTGCTCTTTGTGACGAAAAGATAGTGTTGGGTGATTAGTGTTTAGTTTTTAGTTATGAGCTGATAGTTTTAACTTCTGCCACTAGCAAACTTAAAACTGAGCACTAAAAACTAACCAATCCCACATTGATTTCACAAAAAGACCAGGACCTCGCAACACTTATTCTTGAACACAGCACTCAACTTCAGAAAGGTGAGAATGTAATGGTTCAACTCATCGGTTTAAACGGAATTGATCTGTTAAGAGCTTTGGTGGAACAGATCCGTGATAAAGGTTCGCATCCCTTTGTCCAGATCGAAGACACAGAAACGCAGCGTTTGTTGATTGAAAAAGGCGATACTGGTTTTTGGCAGAATCAGGCTTCTGTGGATCAACTTCCGCTTATGAAACAGATGGATGTTTTTATCGGAATTCGTGCTTCTGAGAATATCTATGAGAACTCTCAGGCAAGTAAAGAAGCAAATAAAGCGTATTCAGAAAACTTTCTGAAGCCGGTTCATTTTGATGAAAGAGTGAACAACACCAAGTGGTGCATCATGCGCTATCCTTCTCCAGCTTTTGCGATGAATGCCAAACTGCCAACCCGTGAGTTCACCAAATTCTATTATGATGCTTGTTTAGTTGATTATGCCAAGCTGAAATCAGCTATGGAGCCGTTGGAAAAAAGATTACGCGCTACTGATGAAATTCATTTGAAAGGCGAGGGAACAGATATCAAGTTTTCGGTAAAAGGACAGAATTGGGTTCCTTGCTTTGGTGCTCACAACATTCCTGATGGAGAGATCTTCACTTCTCCGATCCTGGATTCTGTAAATGGTCACATTACGTACGCCCCATCGGTATATCAGGGGAAACCTTTTGAGTTTGTGAAGCTGGTTGTAGAAAACGGTGTGGTTGTGGATTTTGATTCATCCAACAATGACGCGTTGAAAGATATCTTAGACACCGATGAAGGTGCTCGTCGATTTGGGGAATTCAGCTTTGGAACCAATCCTGTGATCGAAAAGCCGATGTACGATATTCTGTTCGATGAAAAGATCTATGGCTCCAATCATTTAACACTTGGGAAAGATTATGAGATCGCACCAAACGGAAATTCGAGTAACATTCACTGGGATCTGGTTTGCATTGGTGCCGATGTATTTTTGGATGGAGAACTCATCCGAAAAGGAAGAAAATATGTAACGGATGATTTGAAAGGATTGAATCCGGAAGAGTTATTGAAGTAACTTTAAAAACCCACTTAAAATGTATTTCAGATTTGGTAGTACATTAACTAAGCTTCCCCTCCCCCGGAGGGGATTGTGGGATGGGTTTTTACGAATTAGTTTTTAAGTCATGAAAAAAACCATCCTCATATATGGTCTTTCACTAGCAGTACTCGTTTTCTTGTTGGAGTATTTCGAGTATCGGTATTTTGTGCATGAGCTGTCTACCGAAGTTTTCGTTTTCTTTATTGCCCTTATTTTTACCGGACTTGGATTGTGGGCTGGGAAAAAGCTGACCAATCAAACCAAAATAGAATCTCCTCCTTTTGAGCAAAATGAAAAAGCCATCCGGTATTTGAAGATCAGCGAGCGGGAACTGGAAGTATTAGAATTGGTTGCTCAGGGATTATCCAATAAACAGATCTCTGACAAGCTCTTTGTCTCTGTAAACACAACCAAAACCCATCTGTCTCATCTCTACGAAAAACTGGATGTAAAGCGCAGAACCCAAGCGGTAGAAAAAGCGAAGTCGTTGAATCTTATTGAGTGATTTCGGGTTTTGGGTCATTCCGTCCACCAGATGACGGATCGGAATCTTTGTGAGGTTTCTGTATCTGAAATTGCTTGAAAAGGATTTCAAGCCCCACCATAAGATCCTGAAACAAGTTCAGGATGACGATAGATAACTCACCCATTCCTACGATTTTTGCAAAATCATACTTTCGGGTGACGCCTGATTTCTGTTAATTGCTTACTCTTTTGGTGTACATTAACTCCAATTAATCACACTATGAAAAAAATCATTCTTGTTTATGGTTCCATCACCGGAGCAGTCATCATTCTTAGCATGACTTTGGGAATCTATGTAGCCAAATATGGTGGCAACGCTTTCTTCGCTTCAGAAGCGCTTGGCTATTCCATCATGCTTATCGGTTTTTCGATGATCTTTGTAGCAACCAAGAAATACAGAGATGAAGATTTGGGTGGCATTATAAAATTCGGTACTGCTTTAAAAATAGGATTGGGAATTTCGTTGATGGCTGGCATTGTGTACGTCATTGTTTGGGAAATCAATCTTTATCTGACAGATTATGAATTCATTAGTGAATACACCGATTCTATTATTAGTAGTGCCAGAGAGTCAGGAGCATCAGCTCAAGAACTGGAAGCAACTATTGAGCAAATGGAAGAAATGAAAAAGAAATACGATAATCTCTGGTACAGACTTCCTCTTACATTTACTGAAATATTCCCGGTTGGATTACTACTATCACTGATCAGTGCAGCATTTTTTAGAAATCAAAATTTCCTCTCTTCCCAAAAAGAAGAAACAAACGCTTAAAAGTATTTTATCATGCAAAGCAAAGCATCTTCCCCAGACGAATACATCGCAGAACTTCCTGAAGAACGGGTTTCGGCGATGAAAAAACTCCGTAAAACCATAAATGATAATCTTCCCGAAGGCTTTGAGGAAACCATGAGTTATGGAATGATCGGCTATGTAGTTCCTCATTCCATTTATCCGGACGGCTATCATTGTTCTCCGGAATTGCCACTTCCATTCTTAAGTATCGCTTCGCAAAAGAATTTTATCGGGCTATATCATATGGGTATTTATTCCGATGAAAAACTTCTGAATTGGTTTACTTCAGAATATCCAAAGTATGTAAAAACGAAACTTGATATGGGAAAGAGCTGTATCCGTTTCAAAAAACCGGATCAAATTCCTTATGAATTAATTGCAGAATTAGTGCAAAAGATGTCGGTTCAGGATTGGATCGATAAATATGAATCTGCAGTAAAGCGATAATAGCATGATTAAAAAAATAGCTCCTCTTTCAATTCTCCTGTTTGTTAGCATTTCGTTAAACGCACAAGCTCCCGATCCAGCACTACCAGAATTAGCCTGGTTAACAGGATATTGGACTTCTACCGAAGACGGAACAACCATCGAAGAACTATGGACCAATGGCGCAGGATATATGATGCTTGGTGTTCACCGAGATGTAAATGAAAACGGACGTTCTTCTTTCGAGTACCTCAGAATAATGAGAACCAGGGAAGGAATTGTTTATGTCGCCAGTCCTGGTGGAAAACTCGGAACCACTTTTACAATGATAGAAAACATAGACCAAAAGGTTGTCTTCGAAAATCTTGATCACGACTTTCCTCAACGAATAATCTACTCCAGATCCGGAGACACGCTTACCGCTCGCATTGAAGATGAAAGTGGTGAAAAATCTATGGAATGGGTCTGGACAAAAACTAAACCCAAATTCTAATGAGTACAGAATCAGTAAACCCAAATAATCATTCTCTTTCACTTGCTGTAAAAGACATTCACGCATCGAAAGCTTTTTATGAAAAGCTCGGATTTACTCCTGTTGAAGGAACCGGACCGATTGAGCATAATTGGATAATCATGGAAAATGGGCATTCTAAGATCGGTTTGTTTCAAGGTATGTTTGATGAGAATATTATCACCTTTAACCCAACGGATGCGCGTTCTGAATACAAGAAACTTAAAGATGATGACCAGGTAAAGTTTCTCATGGAATCGGAATCTTTACAAGAGGAAAAAGGGCCTTGTCATTTTTGTATTGAAGATCCGGATGGGAATCAAATCTTGTTTGATCAGCATAATGAGTGAGGATAGCAAGACTACGTCACTCAGAGCGGAGCGAAGAGTCTGTACAAAAAGAAACAGTGCTAAACCAATGAAGTGCAGATTCATCACTGCGCCGTTCCGAAGGTATTCGGAACAGGCTTGTTCTGAATGACTGAAAATTTAATACTTAAGTAAAAAAACAATGAAAAAAAGAGTGACAGGTATCGGCGGGGTTTTCTTGAAAGCAGAAGATCCAAAAGCAACAAATGAGTGGTACGAAAAACATCTTGGAATTAAATCCGGGCAATGGGGTGGAACTTTTATCTGGCGACATGCTGAAGACAAGGAGAAAATGGGCTATACAGCATGGAGTATTTTCAAGAATGACACGACCTACACAAACCCGAGTAAGAAAGACGCTATGATCAACTACCGGGTGGAAGATCTGGAAGCGCTCCTCAAAGTATTAAAAGAAGAAGGAGTAGAAGTTGTTGGCGAGATGGAATCTTTTGAATACGGCAAGTTCGGTTGGATCATGGATCCCAACGGGTATAAGATAGAACTCTGGGAACCTTTTGACGGACCGTATGAAGAAATGTTGAATGAAAATGATGTGAATAGGAGTAGCTAGTCCTCATAATATTTAAACACCGGATAGATCACATTCTTTTCATTTACTCCATTCTTCTCGAAATACTCATCAAAGAAATTCCAGGTAACCAGTCCATCATCGGATTGGGGCTCCAGCATATAAAAGATCAGGTTGGTTAACGGCTGAGCCATATCCACTAAAAAATCTCCTTCGTTTGCCATTTTGGTAGATTCTTTAAATTCGCCTTCTACCATTGCCATATTGTGACCTTCAAACTGTCGCTGCGACTTTTCGAATTTTGAGATCTCAAAAACTTCCCCTTCGTATTCTTTTCGACTTTCTATCTCGGATACGATCACACCCTGCTTTTTTAGATGATCCGCAATGGCTTTCATTTCTTTTGGGATGATATACCCTCTTGGAATCGTACTTTCAACTGTTGCTTCAAACTTGCTGTAATTCTGCACATCAGGAATTTCAATGATCTCCCCTGATCTGATATAGCTTGTATCGCCTTCTGCTGTTACATAAGGAATGTAGTTGTAAGTTCGGAGCGTAAAAGTATCCTCAAGAGGAACCATTTGGAACCGAACGCCCTTCTTTTTCTTACCGGCATTATCTAACACATTCTGCATTGCTGATTGGGTAGCACTTTCATTTACTTCGGTTATATATTTTCCATTGTTGTTGGTGTACTCAAGAATTTCGGTTACAAAAACTTTAGTTGAGTTCATTCTTTGGTACAATCTCTCGTGTGCAAATGCTTCACTTAAAATCCCGATCTTATTTCTTAATCCCATCTGATTAACCAAATATCTCGGATGATGATTGTACGTGTACAAAGCTTTAGGTGGCCATCCTTGTCTTAAGCTGTAGCCACCGTAAGGTCCCAAATACACGTCGTGCTCTTCTTTAACCTTTTGCGTGACCTGAGGCAGTAATTCATTCCAGGTAAGATCATACGGAGCTTTTTCACCCGCAGAATGATAGCTCGGAGCCCAAGTCAACGAATATCCATGCCATGTTCCATTTGTAGTATGCAGATCAACGAATATTTCAGGATCCCATTTCAAAATTACATTTTGGATCATCGCGTTGGTTTCTAGTGCTTCCATTTTCATTCCGTCTCTGTTCAGATCCCAACCCTGACTGTTTGCACGAATTCCTGTTTTCTGTGGACTTCCTTCCTGCGACCTTCTCACCTGAACATCCATTTTATCGTTGGAATCTGTGTTGTAGATCGGGGCAAAAACGATGATCTGATTATCCAAAAGGTACTTTTTATCACCAAGCAGAATTTCTCTCATCAGGATCTGAAGAATTTCTTTTCCTTCCACTTCTCCCGAATGAATATTTCCTTGAATATACATCACCGGCTTTCCCGATTGCTCTGCTTCCTCAGGAGAACTCACTTTTGGATCAGCCATCACAACTACAGGAATTTCTTTTCCTTCTAAACTCTTCCCCATGTATTCCAAATGCATCAGATCTGCTTTAGGCTGTAGCGCTTTGATAAAATTCATCACATCCGCATAGGTAGAAGTTTCCTGATAATTGGTTTTCTCAGGAGTAGTGATCAATTCCGCCGGCCATTGAGCATACACAGAAGTTGATAAAATCGATAAGACAATAATCAGTAAAAGCTTTTTCATAACAAGTATTTTTTGTGCAGTTGATGATACCAAATTGAAATGAATTCTCATTAGAGCATTTCGAATTTTTACTTCCATTCGCGAGTTTATCCTGTCTTATTTAAAACTCCCATTTACGAGCGACAGCGAAGTAATCTCCTCTGATCGACTCTCCCTTTCAAAAGGAGAGGAATTTCTTGAAATATTCAGAACTCCATCAAAGAGTCCTCCTCCTTGGCTAAGGAGGAGACAGAGGAGGTCTAAATATTTCAATTTCAAGAGGAGACTGCTTCGTCACATCCGTTCCTCACAGATGCATAAACATCAGCAGATGAAACCAACATGAAATTTATCCGTGTTATTACAGTCACTGTTAGTTAAATGGGGAAATCATGAAAAACTCAAAAGCCTTCTTTTTCACTGGATCAGTTTTGCTATTCTTTTGGATCATTGGTGGATTTAGTCCTTACATAGGTTGGGAATCCAGACTCTTTAAGATACTGTTAACAGCCATTCTTGGTTTTGTAGCCTGGAAACTCAAAAATTCTGAAAACCCGAAGTACAAGAAAAGCGCATTGATCATAGTTTTGCTACTGGCAACAGCTACTGCTTATGCGGAGCCATATGTAAGTCATGCCGTATTCGGACATCACCACCATCATTTCTTTTGCGGGAAGTGATCAGATACGCAGAATCAATATATTTTGGAATAAAATAATTCCTTGAGGGAGGATTTACATAGGAATCAACACTAGTTGCCCAAATCCTTAAGTTCTAAGATAAGTTCGAAATGAGATAAAGAAATCTCATGTCTTAAATCTTACGTCTTAAGCCTACCTAATTATCGTCTCAGTCCTCTTTGGTCCGGTAGAAATGATCGTAAACTTCACTCCCAGATACTTTTCAATATAATCGATGTAAGATTTCGCAGCATCAGGAAGTTCATCCCATTTAGTCATTCCGGAAATGTCTTTATCCCAGCCCGGCATGGAAGTATAAATCGGTTCTACATTTTCGATCTCATCTAAGCAAAGCGGGAATACTTTGGTTTCCTCTCCGCCATTGATCTTGTATCCGGTACACACTTTGATCTCATCAAAGCCGTCCATTACATCCATCTTGGTAAGCGTAAGTTCGTTGATACCGTTAATTCTGCATGCATATTTCAAAGCAACCAGATCTAACCATCCACAACGTCTTGGTCGGCCGGTAGTAGCGCCGAATTCGTGACCTTTTTTGCGAAGTTCTTCTCCTGTTTCGCCCAAAAGTTCAGTTGGGAAAGGTCCGTTTCCAACTCGTGTGCAATAGGCTTTGGTGATGCCCATCACATGCGTTAACGCCGTTGGAGGAACACCGGAACCTGTACACGCTCCACCTGATGTTGGGGATGAAGAAGTTACATACGGATAGGTTCCGTGGTCAACATCCAGCAAACAACCTTGCGCTCCCTCAAGCAAAATTGACTTGTTGCTCTCCAATCCTTCGTGTAGCAAATTGGTGGTGTTGCAGATATACGGAGACAAAATATTGATAGAATCTTCCAATTCATTCATTAGATCATCTACAGATAGTGTCGGCTCCTGATATAGGTTCTCCAACGCAAAGTTTATATCTTTGATGTTCTGCTCAATTTTCTTTTTTAGTACTTCTTTGTCTAACAGATCAACCATTCGAATTCCGACTCTGGAAACTTTGCTTACATAAGCCGGTCCGATCCCACGTCCTGTAGTCCCGATGGCATCTCCGCCACGACGTTTTTCTTTCAGTTGATCGAGCAGTTTATGATAAGGTAGAATTACGTGCGCCGTTTGGCTGATGAAGAAACGTCCTTCTAAACTAAAGCCCATCTCCTGCACATCTTTGATCTCTTTAACCAATGCGATGGGATCAATAACAACACCGTTTCCGATCACACAATCACCGGAGCCATTAAAAATACCGGATGGAATCAGATGTAATACAAATGTTTTGTCATCAAACTTAAGCGTATGACCTGCATTTGCCCCGCCTTGATAACGAACAATAAAATCCGCTTTATCGCTTAATAGATCTACGATCTTTCCTTTTCCTTCATCGCCCCACTGGGCACCAATTACTACTCTTACTGACATATCTTATTTAAAAAACTATTAACAATAAAAAAGGGGTGTAGTTATCTACACCCCTTTCAGGTTCTATTTAGAAAACACCTTTCAACCTTCGTTGAATGATTCGGCAGCTTCTTCTACTGATTTGTAGTGTTTGAAAACTGTGATCAATTTTGTCACAATCAACAAACTCTCAATCTTATCAGTAGCGTTAGCAATTCTAAGATCACCACCAGCCTTACGCATGGTTGTGAGCGCGCCGATTAACATTCCAAGTCCGGATGAATTCATGAACTTTACTTTTCCGAGATCAACTACAATGTTGGTTTTTCCGGCATCAATTAGCTCATGAAGTTTTTCGTTCAGGCTAACCGCATCGGGTCCACCCATTACGTTACCTTTAAATTCGATAACTACGCTACTGTAGCGTTCTGATGTATTAAAGCTCATAATCCTATTATTTAAAACTTATTATTTATTGGTTTTGGAGTTTAATTCTACTACCAAAGAGCTGGCAACAAATAAAGAACTATACGTACCAAGTACAATACCAATTAACAGTGCAAAAGAAAAACCTTTTAACACTTCGCCGCCAAAAATAAACAGCACAGCAACCACAAACAAGGTGGTAACCGAAGTGATAATAGTTCTACTTAGCGTATCATTCAAGCTTTTATTTACCATTGGAATAAATTCCATGCCTTTATGCACGATACTGTTCTCACGAATACGGTCAAAAACTACTACCGTATCGTTCAAAGAATAACCTACAATAGTTAAGAAAGCTGCAATAATATTCTGATCGATCAACAAACTAAAGTTTACTACATCACTCAGTAATGTAAAAATTCCAAGTGTAATAGTAACATCGTGAAACAACGCTGCAACAGCTCCGGCCGAGAATGTCCACTTACGGAATCTAGCAAGAATATAGACAAAGATAATGATCATAGAGTAGATCACAGCTTGTAATCCACCTGATTTAAGATCTTCAGCAATTCTTGGACCTACACTGTCTGTTTTCTCAGTTATTGCATCGTTATCAGGGTAAAGTTGAGACATCGTAGAACGTACTATTGTCTCGATCTCTTCGATTGTGTTTGTATTGTCTGTTCTGATCAACACTTCTGATTCTGATCCAAACAGCTTTACTTCGGGAGTGGATCCCAATGGAGTTGTCAAGCTGGACCTGATCTCAGTTACATCTACAGCGCTTTCAAACTTCAAGACTATTTCTTTACCGCCTTTAAAGTCGATTCCGTACTGCAGTCCTTTCGTTAGAATAGCTCCAATGGAGATCGCTAGCAATATCCCGGAGATCACGTAAGCTATCTTTCGTTTACTAACGAAGTCAAAATTTGGTGTTTCAAACCATCTCATAATTATATCCTTTTATCTCTTTTAAATTTCTTTGTTGATTAACCGAAGTTTACCGCGTTTGATTTAGTGCGAGTCAAATAGTCTACCACCACACGAGTGATAATAATTGCACTAAATAATGAACAACAGATACCTGCAAGCAGTGTTACAGCGAATCCTTTGATCGGACCAACTCCGAAACTCAAAAGAACCAATGCTACAAAACCGGTTGTAATGTTTGCATCAAAAATGGCACTCATCGCATTCGAATAACCCGCAGAAATTGCAGCTTTGATGGTTTTACCGGTGCGTTGCTCTTCACGAATACGATCAAAGATCAGCACGTTTGCATCTACCGCCATACCAATGGTTAATACGATACCTGCCATTCCCGGAAGAGTTAGCGTAGCTTTGAAACCGGCTAAAATTCCCAAGATGAATACAATATTCAGTAACAAAGCCAGATCAGCAACTGCACCACCTGTACGGTAATACACGATCATAAAAATTGCCACGATCGATAAACCAATTAACACAGAGTTTAAACTCGCATCAATAGAAGCCTGACCCAGAGAAGCACCAACAGTACGCTCTTCAACGATCTCTAACGGAGCAGGAAGTGCACCTGAAAGTAGAATGTTTACCAAGTCATCAGCTTCGCCCACATTTTCAACACCTGTAATAGAAGAACGACCGTTGTTGATCTTAGAGATCACATTCGGATATGTGTAAATGAATCCGTCAAGAACAATAGCTACCGGCTTTCCGATGTTTGCGCCTGTAATTCTTGCCCAATCTCTCGCTCCTTCCGCATTCATAGTCATTGAAACTTCAGGAACATTGGTGGTTGGGTCAAATTGAACACTAGCTTCTTCGATAACATCACCAGTCATCTCAACATCCGTTCTTACTCCATATAGAGTAAACACTTCAGCTCCATTTTGAGTATAAGGCTGTGTATTTGCACTCCACATAATGGTAGTATTTCTTGGGATCATACGATCAATTTCCTGATCGTTTAATAATGCATTTACTTCAGCAGTGTCTTGTTCTTCAGCGTAACCAAGTACATATGGATTACCTTGGCTTGGAATAAGTACTTCTAACAATGCATTTGGTTGGATAGTATCTAAGCTATCTCCTTCATCACCAGCTGCTTTCAGATCAAAATAATCGTATACCTGATTGATGAAAGAGCTGAAATCGTTTGCGTTTGCAGCCAATCTAAACTCAAGCCGAGCGGTTCCTTTCAAAAGATTACGAACTCGATCTTTATCGTCTACGCCGGGTAACTCAACAACAATTCTGTCTGTACCTTGCTTAACGATGGATGGTTCTGTAACTCCGAATCTATCAACTCGAGTACGAATAATTTCTATGGCTCTGTCTAGCGCTTCTGTTCTTTGTGCTTTTAAGAACGTAACGATTTCTTCGTTGGTAGAACGACGAGTAATTTCAGCAGCATCATTTCTAAAATATCTGCTTAACCGAGCACCTTCACCTTGTGACTGAAATTCTGCAGCCATTTCGTCAATGAAATCGGTGTCGTTAGCAAGAGCTGTTGCTCTGGCATTAGTTACGACTTCCTCTAGTGCTTCATCTTTGTTTTCTCCTGCTAATTCAAGAATTAGCTGAGGAGTTCCTACCTCTAGCATTACATACATTCCACCTTGAAGGTCAAGACCCAGGTTTAATGTTCGTTCTTTAATACTTGCTAACTTTTCTCTGTTCTCATCTACATATTGAGCGCTGTCAGATGGAGAAAGGTCACTTATTTGTTTCTGTTCCAGGTTCCACTGGATGGTTGGGAAAAGGTACCATAATGTCAAAGCCAAAAAGGCGAATATGAGACCAATTTTAAATCCGTTTCCTTGCATGATTTTTCAATTAAGAATTAGTTGTTTGATAAATAATTTAAGACGTAAGATTTAGGATTGGTTATCTAATCTTAGTCTGTATAGAATTCGTATTTGAATTCTGTAATTTGTTATTTGAATTTTGAAAATCAGGTATTTACCCGAAGGGTACTAAGGTGCGTTTATCGCTACCCCTGATAAGAAAGGTGTGTAAGAAGTGTTTTGTGAAAATGTATCCCATCCGGCTTCAATAGTAACCAGATTGTTCATACAGGACTCTGAAATAGAGTTTGCCACTTTTTTCAGCGAGCCAGCTTCTTTTTGAGAAATGGCATTCGGTTTTATATTCTCAATGATAACCGCTTTACCCATACCGCTAGAAGAACTTTGATAAGCTTTCCACTCATCAATAATCACTTCTAAAACATCCGAATCATCGGATTCACCAAATGGCAGTTCAAAATCCTCGCTGTTTTTTGATACGATCTCTGAAGCTTTCCTTATCACTGAGTCCAGTTCGTCTGCATCGTCTGCCAAATCTGAAATAAGCTTTCTGATCTCGGCATTCTCTTCAGATTTTACTTTAGCATCCAACCATGAAGTAAACTCTGAATGAGTTTTACTTTCCTGAATAGGAGCGACAAAATGAAGCGCAAATCCAAGTAGTATTACTACCAGACTGTATGTTTTAGTGATATGTGTTCGGAAAATTTTCACAGACTTTAATATATACATGTTGCGATACTTTTATCAATATTTTTCTTACAAAAAAAGCCCCATGAGTTTTCTTCATGGGGCCATGTATATTTACAATTGCCGTATTACTTGATCAAGGTCATCTTTCTTATCAATATTTTCCCTTCGGCTTGTAGTCTATAGATATATATTCCACTGGCTAAATTACCGGCATCAAAGCTCACAACATGTTCACCCGCATTTTTTCTTTCGTTAACAAGCTCCTTCACTAAGCGGCCTGTTACATCATAAACACGAAGATTAATGGTCCCTGAGCTCTTGAGAGTATAACTTATAGTTGTACTAGGATTGAAAGGGTTCGGATAATTTTGAGCTAACCTGGTATCAGAAGGAAGTTCTGATGAAGATTCATTCGAAACGGTACTCAGTGTCACATCAAATTGTTGTTCTTGAGAAAACATTGATCCCATAAATCCATTATCAACTGCCTGAACCTGCCAATAATAAGTACCATTTGGCAAACCTCTTAAAGATAATGAAGTTTTGTAGCCTGCATTACCATTTGCCTGAGTTCTTAGCTTTCCTGTGCTAAGATCTGCATTCACTGAAAGCACATCAGAAGCTCCGGGACTTGTACCAATTCGAACGTTATATGTTAACGATTTAGTTGGAGTTTGTGAATCTAAAGAGGCATTCCAAATTAAATTAACAGTATCCCCTGCGGTAGTAAACATTAAACCTTCCGGCACAGATGGTGCAGTATTTTTAATGGAAGTATTATTTGAAAGGACTTTTGAGCTGGCTCCTGATATAACTATATCCAAGTCACCGTCGCCATCATAATCTACCCATGTTACTGAGCCTGCGCCTGATACATTCAGTTTTTCTTCGTTGATATCGCCACGGTTATTATTAAATATAGTTGCTTCACCTTCAGCGCTGATCAACACATCAGGATCACCATCATTGTCATAATCCCCAACAACAGCCCGGCTTTTCGAAAGTCCGCCAACCTTTCTTTTATCTGACTGATTTGAGTTAGTTGAATAAAATAGATCGAAGCCTGTTCCTGTGTTTTCATAGAAGCCTGTAAACAAATTTGTTTCAGCTGCATCAGTATAACCCGTAATCAGAACATCCTGATCTGTATCTAAGTCAAAGTCGGTGAATGCTACTGTACCGTTTATTACGCCCTGAAAAACGGACTCAGACGCTACAAAAGAGTCATTCCCTAAGTTCATATATAAGATAGCATCAATATTTCCGTCAGAATCGGCTCCTGTGATAAATAGATCAGGCTTTCCGTCAGCATTAGCATCTCCCCAACTTGCCGCGGGCATACTAAAACCTGCGAAGCCAAAGGCAACAGGCTCAAATATGCCGGAACCCATATTTTTAATAAGCGAAGTTTGAGGGTTTCCATCGACGGTCCCTGCAGCAAGAAAATCTATATCGCCATCACTGTCGTAATCAGAAGGGGAAACTATTCCATCTTCGAAACCGGGTAAAGAAAATCCGGAGTCCGTAAATGTACCTTCGCTATTCAGATATACTTTTGTGACCGGACCAGTAGCTGACTCACCTGAGAGTACCAAGTCAACATACCCGTTTTGATCGATATCGAACCAAAATACGGTGCTATTGGCAACTCCTTCAAATGTTTGGTCTGAATTTGTAAGTTCTCCTATGCCATCATTTGTTAGTAAAAGTGTTTGCGGATCTTCATCATCACCTTCCTGACCGGTGATCAATAGATCTAAATCTCCATCATTATCCGTATCTGCCCATGATGATATTCCATTTATTAGACTCGGTAATGTTACTTCTTCCTCTTCGTATGCAGAAGTCGGAATAGCTGTTATCTTTTCAGGAAAACTACTTTCCTGGCCGAATCTGTTTACAGCAATTACATAGAATTGATATATTTGATCATTTTCTAATCCGCTGATCACGAGACTTGTATTATTGTATCCATACAAAGTATCGTTTGCAAAAACACCGAATCCATCTAGACCTGAATACACATAGTAATAATCAAAGTAAGCACTGTCGTTTGCTGCCCAACTTAATTGAACGGCTCTGTCGCCTGCTGTTGCAACTACATCTTTAGGTTGATCAGGAACCGGTTTTGGGAAATTAGTTAGTATGTTGGACAACTCACTTTCTTGCAGATCTGCATTCACTACTGTTATTGCAAATGAATAATCCTGAAGTGCCGTCAAATCATTTATAGTTTTAGCGGTATCCTGTGTGAACAGATTTCCTGTACGAGTTGAATCAACCAGCATCAATTCTCCACTTTCTGTACTCATATATATTCGATATCTAAGGAAGTTTTCGCTATTACTTTGCGTCCAAAGAGGCGTCAAGCTGTTTGCCCGGAAACCATCCCTGACCTCAAGTAAGGTTACAGCATTAGGAGCAGGAATTTCAACTGCGGAAGAACTGAACACCACAGACTCAAGTTCATCAACAGAGGCGGTAACTTCGTATTCGCCTAATTTGTCTCCGAGTGTAAGTATAACTCTGGCTTGCCCTTCTGAATTTGTAGTTACAGAGTTCGCGCTTAGTCCCCAGCTCATTGCTGCTTCGGGAAGCTTAGTTACGGCAAAATTTACTGATATACCTTCTACAGGAGTTTCATTTTCATCCACTACTTGCACCATTAGTGGTTGAGCCAGTGCTTTTTCAGGATTTCCGATCTGTTCATCTCCGGAAACTTTTAATAATGCACTTGGGATCAACGGCTCTACTTCCTCAAATTGATTTGAGCCACTAGGTTGGTACTTATATTTGAAAGAAAAACTGGTACCAAATGCCTCGGGTACTTCTGTGATTTCCATGGCTGCATAATGTCCTTCACTGGTATAAACTCCCCAAAGCTGACCAGCTGATATTGGCTGTCCACCTGTACCGTTTGAGAAGTCCCACGTAGTTCCAATCCAAGGTTCTTCGTTTGTCCAAGATGGAATTTCTGAAACACTTTCTAGATTTTCTCCAGAAAGAAGAATAATCCGGTTTCCAGAAATAGATGGAGCTCCTTCTCTCCCAAAGTTTACCCCTTCATTACTTGTTCCTCTGAAATCCGCAACAAATCCACCATTTTCTTCTTGGTTTGATACCGATTGAGTAGAGAAGTCGAAAAACTGCCACGCTCCTTCATCCTTGATAATAGTTGCGGTTCCCATTACTACATCACCCACAACTGCAGGAGTTGCACTAACTGGTCCCGCTCCAAGCTCACTTTCATTCCCAAATGCATCTACACTGAATACACGGTAAAAATAGGTCTCCCCCGGGGTTACATTATCGTCTGTTGACACATTACCGGAAATGGTCGCTAACAATGATGCACTCGCAGGATTATCATCATTCAACGCTCTGTAAATGTTGTATTCTTTAGCTCCCTCAGCAACATCCCACATCAAATCTATTACTCCTGATTGGGCATTAGCAGTAAAGTTCATTGGCGCTTTTACCGGCTCTCCTGAAATTGTAAATATAACTGAGTCAACCGCAGGATAATTTACCAGATATGCTTTGATCAGATAATCTCCTTGTTTGTCGCCTAATGAATAATTCATGTATGCACGATTATTAAATGTTGTTGCCTGATTTACATTTATTCCATCCGGTGTAAAAAAACTGCCTGAAACTGCTCCATCTGGAATAGTCTTTTCTTCGAATGTTACCGTGATGCCATTCATTGGTTCACCAATATCATCGATCACAACAACCTCTAAAGAAGTTGCTATGGTATCTCCCAACACCGTTACCTGATTTTGCCCACCCGTGATCACAAGTGTAGTTGGCTGTGGCCCGGTCACTGTTTCTTCTGCGGTTATTGTAAATTCCACAAACTTGGTATCATCTGAAGCTAAAGATGCTTTTATAGTATAAATACCTTCTTTGTCCCCTACAGTAACAGTTGCTTCTGCTAAACCTGAAGCATCGCTCACATCAGACGGAGTAACTGTTCCCTCCTCATTTACTCCTATCGGATCGTTAGTAATTTCAAAATTAACGGTCTCACCACTTACAACTTCTCCATCCTGATCAGTGATCAATACTACAATAGGATTTGAAGGTTGTGAACTTAGATCGGCTGTTTGATTATTCCCACTTTCAATTGCGATCGACAGAACCGGATCAGGTTCATTAGAACCGGTTTCCTCAAAAAACCTGCTCCCATCCGGCTGATATTTGTATTTAAAATCGAATGAGCTACCGAAATTCCCACCCGGTAATGCAGTAATTTCAATTGCAGCGTATTTTCCTTCTCTGGTATAAATCCCCCAAAGTTGACCTACAGAAATAGGCTGACCTCCTGTTCCATCTGAAAAGTCGTATGAGACACTTACCCAAGGTGCTGCATCGGTTCTAGCAGGAACTGATTTGAGTGTATCTAAATTTCCAGTTCCAATTAACAAAAACCTTCTGCCTGTGGATGAAAGCGAGGTACTTCCCTCATTTCCAAAGTTGACCCCCTCGTTATTTACGAATACAAAATCAGGCAAATAATCGCCGGCATCTTCAAGCTCACCTGAAATCTCTCCCGACAGATCAAATCCATTTCCAGAATTACTGGTTGCTGAACCAACTAATTGTGCAGATGAATTCAAATTTGTTTCATCTAAAGTGGTACCACCTTCGCTCATATACTTATACTTAAATACGAAGCTGTTACCAAAATTTCCGTCAGGCAAAGCGTCTATTTGCATTACCGCGTATAATCCTTCACTTGTATAAACCACCCAAAGTTGCCCCTGTGAAATTGGCTGGCCTTGGGTACCATTTGTAAAGTCCCAACTTGTATCAATCCAAGGAGCGGCATCTGTCCAGGTTGGCACTGTTGTTACGGTATCAATATTTCCGGTTCCCAAAAGCAATACTCTTTTCCCCGGAATTAATGATGAGAATTCTTTTCCAAAATTCACCCCTTCGTTACTACTGCCCCAAAAATCGGGCGTATATGTTGCGGTGTCTTCTATAGAAAAAGCTTTTTGGCTAGTAAAATCATAATACTGCCAGGTTCCCGAAATTTTGCTAAGTGTATCTGCCCCGGCTACAACCTGAGCTTTTAACTCTGTATGTGTGATCGCCGAAAGCAGCAATAAACCTGTGATTAAAAGTATATTCTTCTTGAGTTTTCTGTAGTAATGCTTCATAACAGTTTGTTTTAATTTAATAGTCACTCCTCCCTATTTAGGGTACCACAATTAACCGTACATGTCATTTACAATACATACCCTATTCAGGGTATTTTGGGTTTTGCGTAATCTGATTATACCCTGAGTCGGGTATTTCACTACTTCTATCCGGAAGGCATATTTCCAGAGTTAATTTAAACTAATACTGCGTGTTATTGGGATTTACACTACATGCGGGTACAACTCAGGAGCAAATTAAAATGAAAACTCTATTTAAAATACTAGGATGTATTCTATTTCTTGGAATATCGTCCACTTCCGGTTTAGCTCAGGATGCAGGCGAGCTATACGATAATGGAAAATACAACCAAGCTGCAGCTAAATACCAACAGTCGGCGAAAAGCAATCCCGAATTATATTTATGGGCTGCTAAAAGCTATACTGCCATTAAAGATTGGGAAAAGGCTATATCAATGTACGAATCCTATCGTGATAATTATTCAAAAGCCAATAAAGCCGATGTAAACGCCATAATTAATTTATTAAAAGCTCCAGAACAAGAGCTTTTTATTGAGAATCTGGGTCCAAATATTAACACTGACAAAGGTGAATATTTGGCTCGTATTTCAGCTGATGGAAACAGATTGTACTTTAATTCATCAGACCAACCTACCGGACTTGGAGGTGAAGATGTTTGGTATTCTACCAAAAATAATAATGGCACATGGAGCAAACCAAATAATATGGGATCTGTAATTAATACAGAAACTCATGAAGGTATTCTTTCACTTTCATCGGACGGAAACACTGCAGTAGTATTTGGTAATTATGAAGGTAAATTTGGTGGTGGCGATTTCTTTTACAGCGCAAAAGTTGGCGATAAATGGACAACACCTTGTAATATGGGCGGTGATGTTAATTCCAAGAATTGGGATTCAATGGCGAACCTATCCCCGGATGGTAAAACACTTATTTTTGTCGGGTATAAAGACCGCAAAACCAGTGAAGAAGCAGATTATAAAACAGATATTTTTATCACTCATTTGGAAAATGGAAGATGGACAACACCAAAACCCATCTCTTCTGTTATAAATACACCGGAATCTGAAGTTTGGCCTTATCTAACCTCGGACGGAAGAACACTTTATTTCTCAACTAACGGACTACCCGGCCTTGGTGGTTATGACTTGTTTGTAACCCGTAGAATTGGTGATGGTTGGGATAACTGGACAACTCCGGTAAACCTTGGAAAATCCATTAACACTGTTCTTGATGACAGAGACTTAACCGTACCTGCTTCAGGAACCGTAGCTTATTTTAATCGTGAAACAACAGGTGAAGGAGATGGTTTTGGCGGACAGGATATTTTCAGAATGATACTTCCTCCTGAAATGAGACCCGATCCTGTGGTTACCATTTACGGAAATATTACAAACCAAGATGACAGCTTGATCGCGGCAACACTATTTTGGAGTGATTTTGATACAGGTGAACAGCTCGGGTACTCTACCAGTAATGCTCAAACAGGAGACTATCTGATTACCTTACCTTTTGGCAGAAGATATCTGATTACTGCAAATCAACGTGGATATTTATTCCAATCTGAAATGCTGGATCTTAAAACGATAGTTGAAGACTCTACAGCTTTTTCTGAAAAGTTAGGTTCTGAACTCTTTAGAATGAAAAATGCTCTTGCCAGAATTCAGGACAGTAAAGATGAGTATGATATCCTACTTGCAAGTGGTTCTTCAGACTTAGAAAATCAATTTGATGAACTTTCTGACTTAAATAAGCAAATGAGCAAAGCACAAGCTGACTTGAATGACGCTGTTCGAAGAGCCAGGATTAGCTGGTTGGAGGATAACTCCGGTTATCAGGAAGTCCGGAAAGACATTTCATTAACCGAAGCGAACGAAGGAGCCAGAATTGTTCTGGAAAATATTTATTTCGATACCGGAAGCGCCAACTTAACAGATGAGAGTCAACAAGAATTAGACAGACTCTATGATATTATGTCTAAATCAACTTTGGTTATTGAAATTGGTGGATATACTGATAATATAGGATCTGATGAAAGCAATATGGAGTTAAGTCAGGCTAGAGCAGAGTCGGTTGTTAATTATGTAATTGAAAAAGGCATCGCCGGTAATAGAATCTCTGCTCAAGGCTATGGAGAAAATGACCCGCGTGCTACTAATGAAACTGCTGAAGGCCGACAAGAAAATCGCCGCGTAGAAGTAAAAGTACTAAGTAGCGGAAATCAGGAAGGAACCGGAGGGTTGCTAGCTGAACAAGCTCAGGAAGAAGCAACTTCCGAAAACCTGTACGAACTTTATCGCCAGGCTGCACTTGCAGGTGGTATTCCAAAAGGAGCTGTTTGTTATGAAACTGCAAATAATAACATAATTACAACAGCTGTAAGCAGAGACGATAATAGAAGGGAAAGAAGAAATATCGTCACTTCTTCGTCTTCTACTGCTGCTGATAATGCCTTTACTGGAAGCAGCCTTGGTTTTATTACCCATTCCGGTAAAGGGGCGCATGGCTATCCTGAAGTTAGTGGAGCCGGTGTAGCTTTCTTTAATGGCGATGAAAACGGAGAAAGAAATTTTTGGGGATACTTCCTTGGTGGTGCCATTGGTGGAGGAATAGAATGGAATAAGTATAAAGACTTATCCGAACTAACCAGCCTGCCTCTTTCTTTTGATTATGGTTTAAGTGCATATCTTGTATTTAACAAGGAAGAAAACACCATTGACACCGGAGGCGGTAATACAGCTACTCAAACCATTTACAGATCGGGCATTGGTGTCCCTTTGATGGCCAGAGTCAGATACAACCTTGTAGTTTCTGATATCAAAATATCTCCTTATGCTTCTTACAACTATAACCTTTTTAGTCTATTGGACATTGAACCTAATACTGAAACGGACGGTAACGGAAACATTACAACAGGTATGGCTGAAGCGCAAAATTGGCTGGAACTGGGAGCCCGTGCTCGTTTCAAGTTCATAACAGGAGGTCTTTCTTTACAAAACAGTGATGCCGGAACAGGAATCATGCTTAGAGCAGGGTTAGCATTCTAAACTCAAAAAACTAAAGTGACCTTTTGGTCACTCCTGAATAGGTCACAGATTAGTAGTCTGTGGCCTTTTTTATTGTTCTTATTAGAAAACTATCATAACCATAATAAGTTCAAAATTTGAATCCAATATTATGCATTAATTTTGATAGTGAGACTCAATGTTCTCTTCCCTTTCAACACCTAGGAACCATTTGGGTCTCTCTTAAGACAAGTCCCATGTTAGGCACTATCATATGTTAAAATTTTGATACAATGAATTTACCCTTAGATGATTCAATCTATTTGCTAAAAAAGTACACGCTTTAACTCATATTTAATTATGATCTTAACGTGCTTTTAATACCAATTATATAAGTACTAGAGTTATGGAATCAAACCCTTAGAAATGGCGAATCGAACGGCTGAAGCTCTTGAATGAACGTGTAACTTCTTATATATATTTTTGATGTGTGTTCGAACAGTATGATGACTTATAAATAATTTTTCACCAATTTGAGGTTCTGTTAAGTCCTCTACAATCCCCTTAAGAATATCTATCTCTCTGTCTGTTAAAGAAAAATCTTCCTGAGTCTCTTTTGCCTTTTCCTCTTTGGTTTTACGAGAGTTTTTCACGTAGTTCATCAACTTTGAAGCTATAAGAGGAGACAGTGCAGCTTTACCATCTGAAAGTTCATGAATAGCATCTACATATTTTTGAATAGGGTCATCTTTCAATAGATAGCCCGAAGCTCCCGCTTGAATAGATTGAAAGATCTTCTCATCATTTTCGAATACTGTCTGTATGAGTATATCTATTTCAGGGTTTTTACTTTTTATAATTCCAGTTAACTCAATTCCTGATTTACCGGGCATTTCAATATCCATCAAAATTACTTCCGGAAGATTCTTTAGCTCACATTTTTCAAGACAATGAATGGCTTGATCAGCATTATTTGCCGAAAATATTATTTCAATATCATCAAAAAAAGAAAGTCTTTGTATAAGACGATCGATTATCTTCTGCTGGTCTTCAACTATGGCTATTTTTATACTCATATTTTAAGAAACTAAAAACCAACAGAAAACAGAATACCCTTATCAGGGTATTTTCACTTCAAAATTTAAATGAATTTCAACACCTATTCCTTCATCGGAAGTTATTTGAAATCCGCCACCCATCTCCATGGCTCGGTAAGCCATATTTTTTAATCCATTTCCTTTATCGACCTCTTCATCAACCACCATACCATTACCATTATCTGATATTTTTATCTCTAAGCTTTGCTTTTTTTGGGAGCACTCAATTTCAAATAATGTAGCATTGGAATATTTACGAGAGTTGTTCAAAGCTTCCTGAATTATTCTAGTCAAATTCATGGATTGCCCAGGTTCAAGTATGCTGTTATTGTCAACGGTGGAATTTAAGCGCACTTCCATTCCATTTAGGTATTTCTTTTGACGCTTTAAATACCCATTTAAGTGATCTAAAAATATTCCGAATTCTACTTTTTCTTTATCTAACAACCAGATAGTTTCGCGCAAATCTGTCATTGCACCACGAGCATCGATGTCCAAATTTTCCAATAAAGAAAGCGCCTTATCTTGTTGGTTCTTTTTTACATGAAGGTTACTTACTTCAATTCCGGTTATCAGATTAGTGATCTGAGAACCAACATTATCGTGTAACTCTCTGGATATTCTTTCTCTTTCTTTCTGTATTTTTTGTTGAGTTTCCAACTCCCTGTTTAAGGCTCTCAATTTCATATTTGAACGAATTTGAACACCTCCTGCGCCAATAGCTATAAAGCCCAACAAGCCCAGAGACATAAACCACCAGGTTTTGTAAAAAGGAGGCAGAACTGTAAAACTTATACTCGCTGTTCGATCACTCCATTGTCCATCGGGACCAATTGCCGAAACTTTAAATGTATAATCTCCATCCGGTAAATAATCATAGTAAGTAGTTTTTCGATCTTCTACGTTTACCCAATTTTCATCAATACCAACTAATTGTACTCTGAAATCAGTTTTATTGGGAGCTAAAAAATTAATTGCTGAGTATGAAATAGCAAGCTTTTTATCATCTGGTTTTAATTTAAAAGAGCTTTGTGTTTCAATGATCTTTTCGTCAATTATAATTTCATCTATGTAGGGTTGAAATGTAGATACATCAAAATTAGTTTTTTCAGGGTTTACTGCCGACACTCCATCAATAGATGCAAATAAAAGAGTACCATCTTCTAGTTTTTCTACAGTAGAATTATTCGCTGCCTGAAGGTTGTCAGATATGAGCCCGTCTTCCTTATTAAAATAATGATAAGGTAAGATGGATAAGCTTCCATTTTGATATTGGTTTAGATCGGATAAAGATACTTTTGTAATGCCATTTCCGGTTGCAAGCCACATAGTATTTGAATTATCCTCCATAATTCCTGCATAGTTAGCGGATGGTAAACCATCTTTTGGACTAAACGTGAATAAACTATCTCCTACTACTTTGCTTAAACCGTAATTGAATGTTCCTATCCAAATATCGTTATTTGAGTCTTCGTAAATACTCAAAACTTGATCCGACCTAAGGCCTTTTCCGGTATCAAATATTGTTGATATTCCGTCTTTAAATCTAACAGCTCCACCTCCATAAGAGCCATACCAAATACTCCCATCACTTGCTGTAACTAGCGTTATACAAAATGGGTTTGGAATTTCTTCAGCGGTTGAATACGTGCGAATCAACTTGTTCTCTGAGTCAAATACGCTTATTCCCTTGTTGCTTCCAACCCAAAGATTTCCACTTTTATCAAATGTTAGCCCTCTCACGTAATCATCCAAAAGTCCATTTTGGGTGGTGAATTTTTTAACAAAACTGTTTCCTTCTATTTTAAACACTCCTGAACCCTGAGTTCCCACCCATAAGTTACCATCACTATCCAATGTACCCGATTGTGCGTACCCGTTTCTTTCTTTCGGTGGGTTTTCTAACGTTGACCAGTTTCCATTCTCATAAACCCTATATCCTTTTCCATAGGTGCCTAACCATATTCTTCCCTTACCATCTTGATTTAATGTGACTGCTTCCTCTTCAAAAGCATCTTTCCCATTTAAAGAAAGTGTTTGGAAGAATTTTGGTACTAAAACTGATAACCCATCTTCTGTTCCTATTAATATTAATCCATCTGAATTAATTTCAATAGTATTTATTTCATTAGAAATTAATCCCTCACTCTTTGAAATAGTTTCTTTTACTTCCTTATTGAATCGTATAACTCCACCACCTAAAGTTCCAATAAAAACATCACCATTTATACCTTCTTCTATATCTTGAACTAAAAGATTTGATAACCCCTCTTTTGAATGTAAATATTTCGTCGGTTTTTGATCTTTAAAAATCACAATTCCCTCTTTGTCAGTTCCAACCCAGACTTCTCCGTTTTCCAAGGCCTTAATTGTCCGAACTCTATTATCCGGTAAGCCATTCTCTGTAGTAAAGTTTTTGAATATCCCTTCGTGTAAAACAGATACACCGGTATTGGTTCCAATCCACAACCTGCCAACTTTATCCCTTTCCAATGTCCAAATCTCTTCTCCGACTAATCCATTTTCGGTAGTATAGGTTTGGTATACAGAATCCTGATAAAATACTTTTAGTCCGTTTCCGTAAGTTCCAACGAATACTGAATCATTCTCCCCGACCAGTACCGCTTTTGTCAGTTCTCCGGTTTGGCTGACATAAGATTTTAAAGAATCGCCATTAAACTTATATAACCCTGCTCCGATGGAAGGAATCCAACTATTTCCTTGTGAGTCTTCATCCATATCATACAAAGTCCCACCTTCACTTCCTTTATCAAAATCTTTGAAAGCCAGTCCGTCAAACCTTAATAATTCGCTATTACTAACAATCCAATAAAAACCCTTTTTATCTTTCTGTATTTTATAAACCTGTTGCGAAAAAATACCATCGTCAACACCATAATTTCTTATGGAGTACTTACTCCAAAATGACTCTTGAGTTAACTTAGTTTGCCCCAAACTTGGAAAAGCGATAACCATAAACACACTTAGTGCGAGTAGCTTCTTATACCCCTTCATAATCCCCGTAATTTTTTAATCAGCACAAAAAACGAAAAAGCTTTCGAAATTCAAAAAAGTGAGTATATAAAATATTATAAGATTTATTTATTGCACTTCAACCGCCTTATTGAGTCTCTCAAACTCTTGCTTCAAAAACCTTCCGGTATGTGATTGTTTAACTTCCGCTATTTTATCCGGAGTTCCTTCTGCGATAATTTCTCCACCGCCTTTTCCGCCTTCCGGACCCAAATCGATGATCCAATCTGCTGCTTTGATGAGATCCAAATTATGCTCAATTACCATAACGGTATTTCCTTTATCTACTAACTTCTGGATTACATTCACTAACATTCGAACATCCTGAAAATGCAATCCTGTAGTTGGCTCATCCATCACATAAAGGGTATCTCCGGTTCCGATCTTGGAAAGTTCTCGAGCCAATTTAATTCGCTGCGCTTCTCCACCGGAAAGTGTGGTACTGGATTGACCAAGTGTTAGATAACCCAACCCAACCGATGTAAGTGTTTTCAAAATTCTACTGATCGCCGGTTGTGCATCAAAAAATTCAGCCGACTCAGAAATTGGCATCTTCAACATGTCAGAAATACTTTTGCCTTTGTAAAAGATCTCCAGCGTTTCGCGATTATATCGTTTCCCATTACAGGTTTCGCAAGTCACATACACATCAGGAAGGAAGTTCATTTCGATCTTACGGACTCCGTCTCCCTGACACGTTTCACATCTTCCACCTTTTACATTGAAGGAAAATCTACCCTGATCGTATCCCCTGATCTTAGATTCCGGAAGTTCGGCATATAGTCTTCTGATATGATCGAACACTTTTGTATATGTCCCCGGATTTGATCTTGGAGTCCTCCCGATCGGACTTTGATCTATAGAAATGATCTTGTCAATATTGTCTAAGCCCTCCACAGTATCGTATGGTAGAGGAACACTTTTGGATTTATAGAAATGATTTGAAAGAATCGGAACCAACGTTTGATTGATCAATGAACTCTTCCCGCTACCACTTACTCCGGTTACGGCAATAAATTTTCCAAGAGGCACATTCAGATCAACATTCTGCAGATTGTGTCCCCGAGCATTTTTTATGGTGATCTTTTTCTTATTGCCTTTTCGATACTTTTCCGGAAGTTCAATGATCTCTTCATCACGGAGGAACTTAGCCGTCATTGAATCTTTGGCCAATTCATCCGGTGTTCCCGCAGAAACAATGTGTCCGCCATTTACACCTGCTCCTGGTCCCATATCAACCACAAAGTCGGCATGTTCTATAGTTTCTCTATCGTGCTCAACAACAAGAACGCTGTTTCCAAGATCACGGAGCATTTCCAAAGATTTGATCAGCTTGATATTGTCTCTTTGATGTAACCCTATACTTGGTTCGTCTAAGATGTAGAGAACTCCAACGAGCTGAGTTCCGATCTGTGTTGCCAATCGGATACGTTGTGCTTCACCACCACTCAGCGTTTGTGCTTCCCTATCCAGATTCAAGTAATCCAATCCCACATTGAGCAGAAAATCCAGTCGGTCTCTGATCTCTTTTAGTACCTGACTTCCAATTAATTGCTGTCGCTCGCTAAGTTTGATTCCATAAAGCGTGTCCCGAATTCCGTCAATATCCATTTGCACCAGATCATGAATATTGTAGCCATCAATTTTGTACGAAAGTGCTTCCTGATTTAATCTTCCACCTCCACACTTTGGGCAAGTGATCTTACTCATGTATGCCTTCGCTTTATCTCTCTGCTTCGGAGATTTGCTGTTTTCATACTGATCAATGATCATTTTTCGTAGACCTTCAAACTTATGTTTGTAGGTTACATTGCTGTCTTTGAAATCATAGCTTACCGAATATTTATGAGTTCCACCTCCATTCAGAAGCAAATCTAAATCTTCTTCAGAATACTTTTGAAACGGAGTTTCAAAATCTTTACCAATGCTTTCCAGTACAGCTTTCAACTGTTTGAATACGAATACATCTCTGGGAATTCCTAAAAACCTAAGCCCACCTTCTGCAATAGATTGATCTTTGTTTGGAACCAACAGCTCCCAACTAACATCATAGGTACTTCCTAATCCATCACATTTCGGACATGCACCATAAGGAGAATTAAAAGAAAAAAGATTTGGAGCAGGATCTTCATATGCAATTCCACTTTCAGCATCGAACAGCTTCTGAGAGAAAAGACGATCCTCAAATTCATCGCCTTTTTTTGTAGCAAGAATCACATTTCCGTCCGCCATTTCGAGTGCAAGACGTATACTTTCTGATATTCTTTTTTCACTCTTAGCACTTATCACAAACCGGTCTACAACTACTTCAATGTTATGAGTTTTATACCGATCAAGCTTCATTCCTTTTTCAAGCTCAACCAATTCTCCATCAACGCGAGCAGTTAAAAATCCTTGTTTTATGGTTTGCTCAAATAATTCTCTGTAATGTCCTTTTCTTCCACGAACAACAGGAGCTAAACAATAAACTTTACTTCCTTCCGGCATATCCATTACTGCAGCCACTACTTGATCTGCGGATTGTTTTTCCATCTTATTACCGGAAATGTATGAATATGGAATTCCTACTCTGGCGTACAATAATCTCAAAAAATCGTAGATCTCTGTAACAGTACCTACAGTAGAGCGAGGATTTCGATTGGTGGTTTTTTGATCAATAGAAATTACCGGAGAAAGGCCGTCTATAAAATCAACTTCTGGACGTTCCATCATTCCCAAAAACTGACGAGCATAAGCTGAAAGTGATTCCAAAAATCTGCGTTGCCCTTCCGCATAGATCGTATCAAAAGCCAGAGAAGATTTCCCCGAACCGGACAAACCGGTAATCACTACAAACTGATCTCTGGGTATATCGATATCAAAATTTTTAAGATTGTGCTCTCGAGCCCCTCTAACTATAATATTTTGTTGCAAGTTTCTCTACTTTTTAGAATTAAAACCAACTTGAAGTATACGAAACAGATTGCAGAGAACCTTCATTCAATTTTTTAGAAGGTTTGTTTACATTTGTATTTTATGGCCTAAAGTTCTGTATTCCCGAATAAATATTCTATTCGGTGTAAACCCCTCTTGATCTTCTGAATACTCAGGCTTTATCCTCTTAAGGTTATACATAGGAACTGAACCCATATTTTTGACTTCTATATCCCCTCGGTTCTCGCAAATAAAAAATTCTTTTACTTCGTTATATGTGCTTTCAGAAATATTGATGTATTCCTGATTAGCATTCTGTTCCATTCTTGAAGCAAGATTTACAGCATTTCCCCAAATATCGTAAGCAAAGCGTTTCTTACCAATAACACCTACTACTGCTGAACCTGTATGAATTCCTATTCTCAGCGGGAAAACCGGAATTGAGTCATCTTTATCGTTATTAAACTGATTCGTAAATTTCTTCATTTTCAATGCTGTAAGTACAGTATCAATAGCATGTGTATTATTAACTTCCGGAAGCCCACCAACGGCCATGTAACTGTCACCTATTGTCTTGATTTTTATCAACTCATTCTCTTCTGCAAACTCATCGTATTTATCAAAATAGTATGATAGGCTTCTGATCAATTCTTCGGGGCTCAAATTTGGCACAACTTTACTAAACCCATCAAAATCGGTGAACATGATGGAAACATTCTCAAAACGCTCCGGAGTTACTGTTCCATAAGCAAGTAAGCTTTCCGCTATTTTATCCGGGAAAATATTCTGTAATAGGTCAAGATGTTCATTTTTGGATAATTCTAATTCCCGATTAATCACCTTCATTTTTTGCTTTACCGTTTCAAGCTCTACATTCTGAGCAAGGGTATTTTTATATGTGGAAACCAACAGGTTTACCAAATGTTCAACATCTGCTTTTATCTCATACTCTTTACCTTCAACTTCCACTTTTACACTTTCTCTCTCACTTATTTTTGAAAGTGGTCTTTTAAGTAGTTCATCTACTTTTTTGAATAATGTGTGATCATCATATGGCTTAGTTAGGTAGTTATCCGCGCCTGCTGAAATCCCTTTCATCAATGAGTCTGATGTTACTAAAGATGTAACCAGTATTACAGGAATATTGCTATATTTTTCGTTTTCTTTAACACTCGAACATAATTGATATCCATTCATAACCGGCATTTCAACGTCTGTAATTATCAAATCCGGATGTTCTATCTCTACTATTTCAAACGCATCTTCTCCATTTTGTGCCGTTAGCACTTCAAATCCTCTGTGAATAAGCTTATGTTTTATCAGCGTTACTAGTGCAGGATGATCATCTACTACCAGCACTTTATATTTAGTCTCTATCATTAAAATCGACCCTTATTAAACTAATTTTTTAGAATATAGAGAAAATTTTTTTCCATATTTGTTAGGGATTATTTAGAAAGCATTAGCTTAAAATTTCTTATACCTTTCATGGATAATAAAATTCATCATGGAAAAAACGATCGAAAATACTTGGTCTCCTACTTCTTGGCAGGAGAAAACTATCAAACAGCTACCTACTTATTCTGATAAAAAGCTGCTGGATAGAAATTACTCACATTTAAAGAGCTTGCCTCCTCTGGTAACTTCCTGGGAGATCGAAGCCTTAAAAGCAAAACTGGCTGAAGTTGGCGCCGGAAAAAGCTTTTTATTACAAGGAGGCGACTGTGCCGAAAGCTTTGACGCAGTAACCTCACCCAAGATTGTAAATATGCTTAAGGTGATGCTGCAAATGAGTTTTATTCTGATTCATGAAATGGGAGTTCCTGTTCATAGAATCGGTAGAATTGCAGGGCAGTATGCCAAACCTCGTTCAAGCGATTTTGAAAATGTAAACGGAAAAGAAATTCATAGCTACAGAGGCGATCTAATAAACCGCTACGAAGCTACTGAAGAAGCTCGAATGCCGGATTCAAATAGATTAATTCAAGGATATCATAAAGCAGGGTTAACACTCAACTTTCTTAGAGCACTTGCTGATGAAGGCTTTGCAGATCTGCGGCATCCCGAACAATGGGAAATGGATTTCATGCTCAATAATGAGTATTACAAAGAATATGAAGCTATGGTAGATTCCATCACGAAAGCTGTTCGTTTTATGGAATCGATATCTCCTTCAAGAGTTACAAATCTTCAAAAAGCAGATTTCTATACTTCTCATGAAGCTCTGAATTTATTTTACGACGCAGCTCAAACTCGTCAAGTTCCTCGAAAAGCTGGATTTTTTAACCTGAGTGCACACATGGTTTGGTTGGGCAATAGAACACGCGACCTCGATGGTGCTCACGTTGAGTATTTCAGAGGAATTCAAAACCCGGTTGGAATTAAAGTTGGTCCTCCGTTCGAAGTTGACGAAACACTTAAATTAATTGAAAAATTAAATCCAACTCATGAAGCCGGAAAAGTTGTAATTATATCCCGTTTTGGAAAGGATAAAATTGAAGAGCAACTTCCCCCATTGATTCGTGCAATTCGCAGAGAGGGTTTTCCTGTAGTTTGGAGCTCTGATCCAATGCACGGAAATACCTTCTCAACTGAAGATTCCATCAAAACAAGAAACTTTGATCATATACTGGAAGAGATAAAATCTTCTTTTGCGATCCACCGAGCTGAAGGCAGTTACTTAGGAGGTGTTCACCTCGAAATGACCGGCGACAATGTTACTGAATGTGTGGGTGGAGCTGAAGGACTGAATGAATCGGGCTTAGGTCATAATTACGAAACATTTTGTGATCCAAGACTGAATTATCAGCAGAGTCTGGAACTTGCATTCCTCATCGCCAAAGAGTGGAAACAAAGCTACTTATAGAATTCAAAATTAAAGATGAAAATTTCCTTTTGTCATATCGAGCAGAGCGAGATATCTAAAAATTGCTTATAACGAGATACTTAGATTTCTCATATTCATTCGAAATGACAGAGAACCATTTTCATCTTTAATCTTACATTTTTAATTCCTAAAGCGATATCTCCTTAACCGAACCAAGTAGCTTGCCGAGAAATTTATTTCCGTACACTCTTTCTACGTGCTGAAGATCGGCAATAATAACCAACAATTCTTTGCTTCTGGAAAACGCCACATTCAGTAATCTTGGAACACTCAATCCGTTTTTGGTTTCGTCAAAAGGACGAACGGAATAATGTCGTAAAGCTCCGTTCTGAAGTTCACCACTCATTACAGTATCAAAAATGATCACCTCTTTTTCTCTCCCTTGGAATGTGTGAATGGTTCCAACTTCCACATATCGATAACCTTCCTCTCTCAAATGATTACGAACGGTATATACACTACTTCGAAACGGAACGATCACACCAATGCTGTCATCTGCATATTTCAGAGAAAGCTTTTTAACGCTTTGCTCGATCAGCTTTAAATGAACTTCATTTGAAGGATTAAAACTTCTTCCACCTTTTTCCTGCTCGATGTACGGACCATACTTTGAAGAATCCACCAATGCCACAGAGTTTTTGTTGGTTCCTCTCTCCAGAATTTTTTCTCCGGATTTCAGTCTTCCGTCGTAAAAAACCGAGCTGATCACTCCGGCCAGATCGGATCTTAATCTATATTGAGTGTCAAAGAAACATGTAAAATCTGGATTTTCATCATGCCATAGGAACAGGTCTTCCGTTGTTTCAGCGCCTGATACAAAAGTGAAAATATCCTGCTCTAAAAAGGCTCTGGACTCCGGATCATTCGTAATTGCAATAGGTGGAAGCTGCATAGGATCTCCTGCAATTACTAGATGCTCCTTACTTTTAGCTGCCATCAGCAGTAAATAAGGAACGCCTGCCATCGAAGCTTCATCTACTACTACAGCATCATAACTAAGGTTCCAGAAAAGCTCTGAAGTACACACTTTAGCCATCGTTGTGGCAACCAGTTGCTTTTTCTTCAGCTCATAGCGCTCATTTAAATTCAGCAGTTTATCGATCTTTTCTTCCATCGCATCGATACCACCTTCTCGGTCTACTTTCTCTCCAAGAAGCTGGCATTCCAAATCCAATTTTTGAGGAATCTCTTCATCTTCCAGCATCATCTTGTCGATCTGAGCCTGAAGCTTTTTATAATTCTCCAATGATGTACTCAACTGTACGGCATCTGCTTTTCTTCCGTCTAGTTTTATCTTTACCTGATTCTCAAATAGAATACTTTCCAGCCGATCATCCTGAAGTGCCGCTTCTCCAAATCTGGTCGTCTGTTGAAGATCAAACATCGGCTCGATCTCATACAGTGCTTCTATCACATTCATCAAACCCACATCTACCGCTCTGTTTGTGTTCGAAACAAAAAGAACACGCTTTCCTTCTCTTAAAAGATTCGCAACTATAAACCCAAGCGTAGCCGTCTTTCCCGTTCCCGGAGGTCCCCAAACATACAGTACATTATTTTTTACTGCCTTTTCTATGGCTTCGGTTTGAGAATCATTTCTAAGTTCATCTACTTTTACTAAATATCCGGAACTGTTTTCTTTGAAATGTTTCGCAGGCTCTAATAGTGATTTCAGCTGGTCGACTTTCTCATACTTGTCTTCCAGTGTATATAAATGCTCTTCCATTTTCTTGAGCACGAAATCATTTTCCCACTCTAAATAAACTTCATCGATGGTTGGTCCAAAATCTTCGGGGAAATCCAGCCACACCTTTCCTTCCTTAAAATCAATTTCATGAACTTCCAGTTCTTTACTGCGAAGCTTGGCTCTGATCTCTTCCGCAAACCGCAATCCCTGATTTGTAGTTTCAAAAACATAGATATGGCTCTCGGATTGCTTTTGTAGTACACCATTGGTCAACACATCATTGGATGGCGTCTCCCGAACCGCTTCAATCTCTTTCTCAATAGCCGAAATGGCTTTTTTTATAGTCTTTTTGATATTCAATGCTGAATAGTTATTTGTTATTGGTTAATGGTGGTTGTTACAAATAACTTTTAACCATTAACCCAATTACTGATCCCAAAGCTCCGAGCGAATCATTTCTGCGCTTCGATCTGAAAGCTTATAATTTAACTGGATCCTGCTTTTCTCCGGCACTTTCTGTTCTACCAGCTTCGCACTTTCCTGAGTGTATAAGATAAGATCTGTCTCCCTAACAAAAAGCGGTAATGATCGCCCATAAATACTTCCTGCCACAAACGATCCTTCAAACGGAATCATTAGTTTTAATTCATTGATGATCTTTGAAATACTTTCATCATCAGATGTTACCAAACCAATGGTTTGAATCGCCGCAAGTTCTGTAATTTTATAAAGTGTTTCCGGATCAAACATATGCACGATGGGAATGATCATCATGGTTTCACTCAGGCTTCTGAACTTATTCATAAATTTGATCGGTACAAATAGAGCATCATAAGACGCAGCCTTTTCCATTTCTGTAATGTCCAGAACACTACTCTTTACTCCCACCTGTTTATTTATGGCACTGGAAAGCATTGATGCCATTTCCTTGTTATCCCCAACGGTAGCGCACGACTGAATTCGTTCCGGCCATTCCATAAAATCCAATTGCTCCTGAAAAAGCAGTTCAATCTCGGAATCATCAAGTCCATATCCAACCAATTCTTCGATCAACGCTTGAACTTTACCGCCACCAATTTCCAGACGTTCGGCTTTGTCCAGCATGGAAGTCTGTTTAGTAACCGTAAAGCCTCTTCCTTGCTCACCTTTTATCAATCCTTCTTCTTCCAGAATATGATAGGCTTTACGAACGGTATGAAAACTAGCTTCCAGCTGTTGCCCTAATTCCCGGGTAGACGGCAACACTTCCCCAACCTGAAATTGCTTGGTGGAGATCATCAACCGTATTCGATCAGCGATATGTTTAGCGGAGGTTTTCAATTTATAGATGTAAGATGAAAGATAGACTGAAGTCATCTTCTCAATCTTAAATTTTTAATTTTTAATTCTTCATTCTTAATCCCGCTTCAGCGGTCTACAATTTTCTTCAATTCAGTAATCATCATCAGAGCTTCGATCGGAGTCATTCGGTTTGGATCGCTGGCTTCTAATTTATTGAGTACCGTTTCCAATCTCGGGTCCACATGAGTGGCAAATAAATTCATCTGCTCGATCTCATCCTGCTTTTCAATTTTGTCTGATAAGTTTTTTGCAGCGTCTTTTTGTGCGGACGCCTTCCCTTCCAGAGAACCATTCTTGTTGGTAATGTCCAGACTGTGACTTTCCAGATTCTTTAAAATATCTTTTGCCCGATCGATAACGATCTGCGGAAGTCCCGCCATATTAGCTACCTGAATTCCGTAGCTGTGATCAGCGCCGCCACGCACCAGTTTCCTCAAAAAGATCACTTTCCCATCATGTTCTTTTACCTGAACATTGAAGTTCTTGGTGCGATCATACATTTGTTCCAACTCATTCAATTCATGATAATGTGTAGCGAATAGTGTTTTTGCAGCAACCGGACCATGATTATGTAAATATTCTGCCAATGACCATGCAATACTCAAACCATCAAAAGTGCTGGTTCCGCGACCCACTTCATCAAGCAGAATGAGCGATCTTGGTGTGGCATTATTTAGAATGTTTGCCGCCTCGTTCATCTCAACCAAAAATGTACTTTCTCCGGCAGCTAAATTATCCGAAGCGCCGACTCTGGTGAAGATCTTATCAACCATTCCGATGGTAGCAGATTCAGCCGGCACAAAACTCCCAACCTGAGCCAATAAAACGATCAAACCCGTTTGACGAAGAATGATACTCTTACCCGCCATATTCGGTCCGGTAATGATCATGATCTGTTGATCAGAGTTATTCAGCTCAATATCATTCGGAATAAAAGGTTCGCCCATCGGCAAAGTTTCTTCCACAACGGGATGTCGTCCTTTTTTGATAGATATCTCTTCAGAATCTCTTACTTCAGGTTTTGCATAATTATTTTTGAAAGCTACTTCAGCAAAACACTGGATACAATCCAGTTCAGCAAGCGCAAAAGCTATTTGCTGGATATCATCTGCAAACTCAGAAACATATAATCTTACTTCTTCAAAAAGCTCATATTCGAGCGTTTTACTACGTTCTTCTGCTGATAAGATCTTCTCTTCAATTTCTTTCAATTCCGGGGTGATGTAACGCTCAGCATTTACCAATGTCTGCTTTCTGATGAAATGCTCCGGTACTTTATCTTTATGAGAATTGGTCACTTCAATGTAATAGCCGAATACTTTATTGTAACCGATCTTCAGCGATGCAATTCCGGAATCTTTTGCCAGCTTATCTTTGATCTGGGCTATGTACTTCTTCCCGTTCTTTGCAATATCACGCAGCTCGTCCAGCTCTTCATTAAATCCATCGCGGATCATGTTTCCATCCCGAATACTTGCTGTAGGTTCTTCAGCTAGTGTCTTAGTGATATGCTCCTGAAGATCGATCAACAATTTCAATCTTCCGGAAATATCTTTCAGCAATGGATCATCAAAACCTGCAAATTGACTTTTGATAACCGGAATCTGAGCCAGAGAAAGTTTCAGTTGAACGATATCCCGGGCATTAGTTCTTCCAACGCAAATTCTTGAAATCAGTCTCTCTAGATCTCCAACCTGTTCCAGTTCTTCCCGAAGTTGAGATCTTACATCATGTTTGGAATAGAAAATCTCAACAGAATCCAGGCGCTGTTGAATGGGCTTTAATCTTTTAAGCGGACGCATGATCCATCTTCGAAGAAGTCGACCGCCCATGGCAGTACACGTCTTGTCCATGATCGAGATCAATGTCCCTTCTACATTTCCATCCTGAATACTAGCTGTAAGTTCTAAATTTCTTTTTGTGGCAGGATCAAGAGACATATACTCATTACTTTCATAGGCATATAATCTCCTCAGATGTCTTAAATACGCTTTTTGAGTTTCCTGCATATAATGCATCAAAGAACCGGCGGCAACATGGGCTGTTTTCAGTTCCTCAACGCCAAATCCCTTTAACGAATGAACTTCAAAATGCTCTGTTAAGATCTTATATCCGTAATCACCTTCATATACCCAGTCTTCGATATAAGTAATATTGAACTTCAGGAATGCATCTTCTAGTTTGTTCTTCAATTTTGAAGAAACCAGTACTTCCGAAGGCTGAATAGCCGCCAATAAACTATCCAGTTGTCTTTCGCTTACTTCACTTAGTCCAAATTCCCCGGTTGAGATATCAGAAAATGCTACACCGACTCTGTCTTTTGTCCAGTGAAGTGATACGATATAATTATTTCGTTTGTGCTCCAGTAGTTTTTCGGAAAGCGTAACTCCCGGAGTAGTGATCTCTGTAACTTCTCGGGTTACGATCTTCCGGCCTGCTTTCTTGGCTTCATCAGGACTTTCAGTCTGGTCACAAACAGCTACTTTATAGCCTTTCTTTACCAACTTGGGCAAGTAACTGTCTAAAGAATGAAAAGGAAATCCGGCTAACGGGGTTTGATCTCCTCCGTTATTCCTTTTTGTAAGTGTGATTCCCAATTCTTTACTCACCAGAACGGCATCATCTGAAAAGGTTTCGTAAAAATCTCCCACTCTGAACAGTAAAATAGTACCCGGATGTTCATCCTTGATCTCAAAGTACTGTTTCATTAAAGGAGTTTGCTTCTTTGCTGCCATTGGTGTTTAAACTGTTCTGTGCTAACTTTTAATAAAAATTCGGGCTTGGAACATACCAATGAATTGGCTTAAAAACTACGATACATTCTTGCTTTGAATTAGAAATGTAACACGTATATTTTAAGCCTTGAAGGTTATCCTTCAACAAACGAACTCAGCGCTCTTGCAAGATTTCAAAGACTTCTGGAATAGATTAGTAAAAATAATAAGTAAAAAAGATCTCTTTTTTAGTGCTTCTGCTATTACTTTCAATCTGTTTATTTGTTCAATTCCGTTTGTACTAATTATGATTTCCATAGTTGGTTATGTGCTTAATTATGACGAAGCACTTGACTTGATTATTCAATATGGAAGTGAATTTTTACCCACCTTCTCGTATGAAGCGGAAACGTCTGATGTAATTCAAGGTTCTCAAACTATAGAGAATGTGCTTAATCCATTAGTAAGTGCTCGTCAGGTATTTGGAATTGTAGGTACTGTCATCTTATTGTTTTTTACCCAAGGCTTAATGCACGCTGTAAAACACGTTCTGTTTGATATATTCGAAATTGAAGAACGCAAACACCCTTTAATGCAGGTGGTTTACAATTTTTTCTGGTTTGGGATATTTGGCGCTCTAATATATTTCATATCCCTGATTATTTACTTCGTCTCATTTATAAATCTAGACCGATTTGAAGTCCCATTTACAGAAATAGTAATAGAACTGCCTTGGATCTATGATTTCTTAAATTTACTTGTCCCCATCCTTTTCACTTTTGTGGTAATTTATATTGTATTCAGATATTTAAGTGAGCGTAGAATTGATCGCAAGATTTCGCTGGTTGGTGCTGTCGCATATACCCTCCTGTTCGAAATTGCACGCTTCATAATTAGTGGTTATCTGGAATATGCATTCAGTTCGTACAGATATTTTTATCAAGGATATGCCATCGCCATTGTAATTGGCATCTGGATATTCTACAGTGCTTTTCTGTTCGTACTTTCTGCAGTAATAGCCAAAGCCTACTATGACACCTATAAAAGCCACAGACCAACTGTGGTTGATAATCCTTATGCAGATCTGGACTGATGTCAGGTTCAAAGCTGGATCGGCAGTTTTATTCGGGTACAGATCCCGTACCAATAGCAAAAAGACTTCTAGGAAAAGTTCTCTGTACAAATTTTGATGGAGTGCTCACTTCCGGCATGATCGTTGAGACAGAGGCTTATAATGGAAGAACTGACAAAGCTTGCCATTCTCATATTCATGGAAAAACTGAACGAACTAAGATCATGTTTGGTGAACCCGGCGTCGCTTATGTCTATCTTTGCTATGGAATTCATCACCTTTTTAATGTGGTAACCAACACGGAAGGAAATGCCGATGCCATTCTGATCAGAGGCATAGAACCACTAGATGGCATTAATACTATTCTTAAACGGCGTGGAAAAACCAAATTGGAAAGGTCAGTGGGTGGAGGTCCCGGAATTGTATCTCACGCTTTAGGAATTACGACCAACAACTACGGAGAAGATCTACTTGGAAATCTTATCTGGATTGAAGATAGAGACATCTCAGTGAAGCCATCACAAATTATTTCCAGCCCAAGAGTTGGAGTTGATTACGCCGGAGAAGACGCAAAACTGCCTTGGCGATTCAGAATTAAGGGAAACAAGTTTACCAGTCCTGCAAAATAACTGAGTCTCTATCAGCTGTATAGCTACAACTAATTATCGTTTAGTTGAAAAATAGTTTAACATTAAATGAATTATTTAAATAACATTTTGGTTAAAACTTACATAAACATTCAAAACAAACTGAAGAACAATGAACAAGACCTTTAAATTATTATCCTTTCTATTGGTAGGAACTCTAACAATAGCCGCTGCAAATTTTGTAGCAACTTCCTGGACTATAGACAAATCTCACAGTAATATAGATTTTGAAGTACGTCACTTTTTTACTCCGGTCAACGGAACGTTCAATGATTATACTGCAACCGTAAACTTTGATCCTGAGAATCTTGAAGAAAGTAGTATCGATGTAGAGATTATGGTAAACAGTATCGACACAAGAAATGAAAGAAGAAATGGGCACCTTAAGACTGCTGATTTCTTTAATGCCGAAAAGTATCCTAAGATCACATTTAAAAGTTCTATGATAGAATCAAAGGGAGACAATAAATTTGTTGCTCATGGTGATCTAACAATTAAAGATGTAACTAAAAAAATCGAAATGCCTTTTACTTTATTAGGTGTAATGGACCATCCACGTGGTGGAAAAGTAGCAGGGATTACATCTGAATTTGTGATCGACCGTAATGCATATGGAGTTGGAACAGGTGACTGGGTTTCTGATACAGTTGTTGGCAAAGAAGTAACAGCTACACTAAATCTTGAGCTGAACAGTAAGTAAATATTTTTTTAAAAGAATTGAAAGCATCGTTTCATTGAGACGATGCTTTTTTTTATTTTAGTAGTTCACTTAAATAAATATTTCTATGAATAAGCGACTACTTATTATTTCAGGACTTCTACTTTTAGCTGCAATCTCAAGGATGATTCCTCACCCTTATAACTTTGCGCCTATAGGAGCAATGTCACTATTCGGGGCTGCTTATTTCTCAAATAAGAAACTTGCTTTCTTGCTTCCTCTGTTAGCCTTTTTTATTAGCGATCTTTTTGTTAACAATATTCTATACTCCGATTATTACAGTGGATTTGTATTAATATCACCTGGCTTTTACTGGACTTACGGAGCCATGATAGCTATTGTTATCGCAGGTATCTTTATTCTTAAAAAAGTGAATTTTAAACGAGTAATTGGAGGAGCATTCGCTGCTTCCGTTATTTTCTTTATTATTTCAAATTTTGGAGTCTGGTTAACAAGCCCAATGTATGATCTTTCAATTTCGGGTTTTATTGCTTGCTATGTTGCGGCGATTCCATTTTTTCATATGACAGTTTTAGGTGATCTTTTCTATTGTGGAGTGCTTTTTGGTCTTTTTGAATACGCTAAGTATAAAGTGCCCGAACTTAAAATTGCTTAATTTTTTTAAGCTGAAAAGAGTATTATACTCTTTTCTATCAATTAAACGATTAGCATAACCTCTATAAGATGTTTGAACTGTTTCCGGATCAACCTGTTTATGATTATCCGACATTACTCAATGTTACTTATTCGTTGATTTGGGCATTTGTGCTTTCATCGATTATTGCAATTACTCACAAGGTTACTTTTACTGGTCATCAGTATCCCAAAAACTTCTTTCAGGCGTTAGCATTAGGTTCCATTGTATCCGCTATGGTGATGATGGCGATCGGAGATAGTTTAGCTCGTGGACTTGGTGCCTTTGGTGCACTTGCTATTATCCGTTTCAGAACCAGAATCCAAGATGCCAGAAATATCCTTTTTATATTTGCAGCTTTAAGTGTGGGTTTGGCAATTGGTATTTTTGGTTATACGATCGCATTTGCAGGCACCATTATCTACTGTACAATGGCGTTAATCCTTCATTTTACCCCTTTTAGTACCAAAACCGGGATGCGCGGGCTTTTGCTTTTCAGACTCAATGATTCTGACCCTACAAAATTAGCAGAAGTAACAGGCGTAATTGGAAAGTACTGTGCCGACTTTCATGATGTTGAAGTTACTTCCAGAAATTCCGGCCGGTTTGATTATGAATATGAAATCGAGATGAATCTGGACGCTGACAATACAGCATTTTTGACAGAGCTTCAGAAAATTGAATCTATTACTAGAGTTCGTGTTACCTTCAAAAATATTCAGGAAACTAATTAGAGGTAATTATGTCTAGAATAAATTCCTTTTATGTTTTCATTTTCCTTGCGTTTGTAACTCTTATGACTGTCAATTCCTTTTACTTCAAAGGAAGCAGTTCTTTTCTTGGAGTAACTTATGCCAAAGCATATAAGATCAATGCAGAGAAATCGGGCATCATTGAGGCTCTTTATGTGGTTCCGGGGCAGGAGGTTCAAAAGGGCGACAAACTCATTGAGGTGGAAAGCCCTCAATTAAACTTGGACATTCAAAAACTCAGAAAGGAGATTGAGCTTTTTGAATCTGAAAAGAAAGAGAAAAAAGCTTTACTGAATTCAAAAATAAAACTTTTGGAGTCTGAAAAATCTATCCTCAAAGGCGAAATTGAAAATGATATAAGACTTATTCAAAATGAAATAGATCTTAACAACAAGCTTGCTCAAACCATCTCTAAAGATATTCCCACTGATTCTTTAACCGCTCTTAAACTTCAGATCAAGTCTATTCGGGAAAAGGGAAACCTCGAACTTCAGGGATTAGATATTAGAATTCTGGATCTAAAACAGGAAGACGAATTCGATCAGTCTCAAATTCAATCTAAAATAGAATTAGCAAATGAGGAGCTGGAGTGGAAACTTCGTGAAGAAACACGATTGAATAAATTCGCTACTTTTTCAGGTGTCATTGAAAATGTATACGTTAAAGAAGGAGAAGAAGTAGAGGCGTTTACATCGCTGGTTTCCATAAATCCTAAACATCCAACATCTGTTGTTGGTTACTTAGTTGGCAAAAAAGAAAGAGACAGAGAACTGGGTGAAATTGTTACTGTGAAATCTTTGGAACAACCCAACCTGCAAATTCAAGGGAAGATCATTGGGTTTGGTGCGGTTGTGAAGCTTCCACAAATTATGGAAAAGGATAATTCTCTTACTACATTCGGGCTCGAGATCTTCATTGAAATTCCTGAAGAAAACCCACTTGTAGTGGGTGAGCAGATTATCGTTAAGTAATGGCAAAACGTATTACATTTTTTATTTTAGTTTTCCTTTCTTCAGGATGGAATACCGTTTTTGGCCAAACTACAGTATCCGATTTTTTACTAACAGCCTTTGAAGATATCAATACACAAGGGTACGACGCATCAATTGATTTTATTTCTCCACGAAATTACCGACTGCCCGTTGTAGAAGATCTGGAATTTCGGTACAGCAACGACGAATTTACTTTAGAAGATCAGCAGTATGCCGTGAGGTTCAGACCCGGAAATCCCTGGAAAATACGTCGAAATAATGCTCTTTTTAACGCTACAAAAAAAGAATTAACAATACGGAAGCAGATCCAGTATCACGAAAATCTGGAAATGAGATATGAACTTGCCGCTGAATATCTTCTTGATATTCAGTTAATGGATATTGAAGAACAGAAATACTCTTTAATTCAAAAAAGGGTAGACATTCTTAGCACAAATATGGAAAGCTCTCTTTTTAATGCTAAGGATTTTGTGGATGCTAAAATGGATCAAGTGGATGCCATTACAAATCAGGATGATCTCAATGTTTCTCTTTCACAAATAAAAAAAGAGATTTCTTCTTTACTTCAACAACCGGATATTGAGTGGGAAAATGAGGTATTAATTTCTGTATCTGCAATTGAAAATGTTTCTGACGAAGTAGCTTTAAATTCTTTCTCCTCTCTAGAGCTGGATCTTATATCTCAGCGAATTGAAGTAGCAAAAAGTGAAGTCAAATTAGAGAAAGCTGATTTTAATGTTGGCTATTTCCAAACTGAATATTATCCCGAAAAAAACAGAGACTCCGATTTCGGCATCGCGTTTGGTATAAGTATTCCAATCTTCAAATCTAATAGAAATCAGGTAGCAGAGCGAAAGTTGGACGAAATTGAACTTACCGGTGAACTTGCCGCTGAACAATTTCAGGATTCAGTTAAAAGAATTACTGAATACGAATACCTGAAAAGCCTGATTAGTCAACATGAAATTCTTACTGATCGAATAAACACATTAGATCTGATCACCCTAAAGAAAAACCTTAGTCAAATCGAGAATAATAATCCGCTTATTATTCTTGAACTCGAAGAAGGAATATTAAAATTGAAGGAATTAGAGCTTAAATCATACAGACGTGTGGTTGAACAATATATTGAGTTTTTGAGCACGTTTAATGTACTTACACAACTTCCGCTTACAAATTATCTCTCCGAAAGTCTGGAAACATTCGAATGAAAAATATACTTATTACAGGTGCTACGTCCGGAATTGGTCGTGAACTGGCACTTCAACTCGCAGAAGCAGGTAACAAAGTTGGTTTGATGGGCCGTAGAACTGAGAAACTTGAATCAATCAAAAAAGAAATTGGGGAGAATGCTTTCATCAGGACATTAGATGTCACCGACCTTGAAAAAGCTGAAAATGTTTACCGGGATCTTATTGATGAAATGGGCGGAATGGATATGATGATCCTGAATGCCGGTGTTGGAGTAGATAAGATCATGTCACCTTGGAAAGCTGATAAACTTACAATTGAGGTTAATGTACTCGCATTCTCACATGGGCTTCATTTTGCTTTTGACTATTTCAGAAGGCAGGGTCATGGACACATAGTTGGCATGTCATCAATCGCCTCGCACTTGGCTTCATACAAAGCTGCTGTCTATACGGCTTCAAAACATTTTGCATCTAATTATATGACTGGCTTTCGTCAAAAAGCGAAACGCTTACCTAGTGATATTACTGTAACTGATATAAAGCCCGGCTTCGTAAAATCTGAAATGACCGAAAATGTGCCTAATATGTTTTGGGTATCCGAAACAGATAAAGCCGTTAAGCAAATGATCAAAGGACTCAATAAAAAGAGAAATATAGTTTACATCACGAAAAGATGGATGCTAGTTGCATGGCTGGCGCGACTTATTCCTCAATTTGTTTGGGATCGCATCTAAAGTTTTACTTATCAAAATGGAATTTTTGTTTAGATTCTGAGAAACTAACAATACTTACTCCATTATGCGCATTCTACTTTTTGTTCTTGCTACACTATTAATCAGTTGTTCTTCAAAAGAATCTAAAGACCTGATACCCGAGAAAAGCGGTCCATCTACTATTTCTTTGGGATACCTTGAAGCTCCGGCAGGATTTGAGATCTCCATCTTTGCAGAAGACGTTACCAATGCCCGACAAATGGCAATGAGTGATTCAGGTATTCTTTATGTTGGTTCGCGTCGTGAGGGAAAAGTGTACGCTGTTGTGGATAACAACAATGACTTTCGGGCCGATTCTGTCTACACGATCATAGAGGGGTTAAGATTACCAAATGGTGTAGCATATAAAGATGGAGCACTTTTTGTTGCTGAAGTGAGTAAAATTTGGCGTTTTGACAATATCGACCAAAATTATACTGATTCACCTGAACCGGTTTTAGTAACAGATGAACTTCCTACTGAAGGACATCACGGCTGGAAATACATTGCATTTGGTCCGGATGAGAAGCTTTATGTACCGATTGGAGCACCATGTAATATTTGTAATCATGAAGAAGACAATCCTCTTTTTGCTACCTTAACAAGAATGAACCCCGACGGCTCAGAACATGAAATTGTAGCAAAAGGAATCAGAAACACCGTTGGCTTTACCTGGCATCCTGAAACAGGAAACATTTGGTTTACAGATAACGGCAGGGATTGGCTTGGAGATGATATTCCTCCTTGTGAATTAAACGAAATTACCGGAAAAGATCAGCATTTTGGTTACCCCTATTTACATGGCAACGATGTATGGGATCCGAAATTTGGAGAAGAAGGAAAACCTATGGCCGACCGTTTTAAAAAACCTGTTCAGGAACTAGGTGCTCATGTTGCTCCACTTGGTGTAATTTTCTACTCTGGAAATATGCTTCCAAGCACTTATAAGAACAGAGCTCTTATTGCCGAACATGGTAGTTGGAACCGAAGCTCAAAAGTTGGATATCAAATTTCTCAGGTTATTTTTGATGATGGTGGCAATGCTATCGAATATAAACCTTTCATAACTGGCTGGCTTGCAGGGGAAGAAGACATCAAAGGTCGACCTGTATCCATCCTTCAGCTTCAGGATGGTTCGCTGCTAATATCCGATGATGAGTCAGGTACAATTTACAGAGTTACTTATAAAGCTTAAAAGAAAACTCTTTAATCATTAAACAAAGAACCTTTTTAGTGCTTATCTTTGTTCAGTAACCAAAAGAACATTGAAAATCTAAAATCTCTTCATGAAGAACGTTGTACTTATTCCTGGTGATGGAATTGGAATCGAAATCACAGCAGCCGTAAAAACTATTTTAGAAACTGCAGGAGCTCCAATTAATTGGATCGAATGTGAAGCTGGGCTAGGGGCTTACCGTAAATTAGGAAATCCTTTACCCGATGAAACTGTTGCTGCAATTGAAGAACACAGAGTCGCATTAAAAGGACCTCTTACTACTCCTGTTGGAACAGGTTTCCGATCTATCAATGTTGCTTTGCGCCAAAAGTTCAATCTTTTTAGCAATATTCGTCCTGCAATAACACTTCCTAATGTTGATACTCCTTTCAAATCGGTTGATATGGTCATCTTCCGAGAAAATACTCAAGGATTATATATTGGAAAAGAGCACTGGATAGATGAAAACAAGCATGCGGAAAGTATTGCCGTAGTTACTGAAGAAGCAAGTCGTAAAATTATTACTTCAGCGTTCGAATATGCCCGTAGAAAGGAAATGGAGAAAGTAACACTTGTTCATAAAGCCAATATTTTAAAACTAACTACCGGTCTATTTTTAGAAGTTGGGCGAACTGTTGCTAAAGATTATCCTGATATTGAGTTTCAGGATCTTATTGTAGATAACATGGCTATGCAAATGGTGATGAGACCTGAACAATTTGATGTTGTAGTTACTACGAATTTATTTGGTGATATCTTATCTGATTTAGCCTCCGGACTTGTTGGTGGACTTGGTGTAACTGGTTCTGCAAATATTGGTGATGATGCTGCTATGTTTGAAGCCGTTCATGGCTCTGCACCTGATATTGCCGGACAAAATAAAGCTAACCCTATTGCACTTCTTTTTTCTTCCCTTATGATGTTAGAGTATTTGGACGAAAAACCAATCGCTGAGAACATTAGAAAGGCGATTTACAAGACTTTGGTAGAGAAAAAAGTACGGTGTACTATGGATATTGGAGGTAAGGGAACTACAGATTCATTTACTGAAGCTGTTTGTAGTAATCTTTAAGATTTTAAAAACTAAATAAAAAGGCAGAAGTTATTCTGCCTTTTATCTTAAAATACCCTAAAAAGCAGTCCGCTAAACAGAGACATCACTATTCCAAAGAGAAGAGCCCACCAGAAATTCTTTATCTTGAATCCTTCAACTAAAGCATCAACAAGCATAATCATCAAAGTGTTGATCACCAGAGCAAACAACCCTAATGTTATTATGGTTACCGGAAGAGCGATAAACTGTATAATAGGTGTTAGAAAAGTGTTTACAATAGCGAGTATTGCTGCCACTACTATAGCGCTCCAAAAATTCTTAATTTCAACACCGGGTAGTATTTTTGATGTTGCAAAAACAGCTACACTATTTAAAAGCCAGGCCCAAATCATAATGGTATAGTTTGGTTAAAGTTCAATTTTTTGTACGTAAACTTTCACATTTTGTTTTAGAAAATTATGGAAAAAATTATTTGCAGCTTCAATGAGCTTAATCCTATTCAACTATACGATCTTTTAAAGTTGCGACAAGATGTTTTTATTATTGAACAAAATTGTATCTATCAGGACTTTGACGGGTATGACGAAAAAGCCTTCCACTTTCTCATCTATGATAACAATGAACTTGTAGCATATTCCAGGATCTTCTCACCTGATGTCAAATACAAATCCGAAACTTCTATTGGGAGAATAATTGTTTCCAAGACTAAAAGGGGTGGCACCTTAGGTAAGATTTTAATTCAAGACAGCATTAATTATTGCTTTTCAAACTACCCGGAGAATACAATACGCATTGAAGCACAGGCTGAGCTTAGAAGCTACTATTCAAATCTGGGGTTTATAGAAGATAGTGATGTTTATGATGTAGATGGTATTGACCATCTGGAAATGATCTTTAAGGTTAAGAACTAAGCTCTTTTATCTTACTTTTAATTTCTGATTGAATAAGATTAAAATCATTCTGAACTGAATGAACGAGTTGAAGAATACTTTCTAAATCTTCTTTATTTCTTGCTTTACTTTCAACCTCAGCAATCTCTAAATGGGATTTACTTAAACCTACATATTGAAAAGTGGGTTTCAATTTATGTGCTTCTGCTCTTATACCTTCCCAGTCTTTATTTTTAACATTTCTTTCAATACTTGAGAGTTGATCGGGCGTATCGTTCAAAAAAAGCTTTAACATTTCAACGATCATTTCAGAACTTCCACCTGTAACTTCTTCCAGATACGTTAAATCTAATTCACTATTCATTATTCATATATATGAATTCTAAATCTTGTTTTACTAATAAGTGATAACCATTTTCAAAATTCGTTCTTAACCTGTAAAAATTACAATTCCCACTAATACTAAAACTGTAATTTTGAAAATCAGAGCTTTCCAGTTTTTCATTTCCTTATTTACTAACCATGAACATTCGAGAAGTTGAAAGAAACAAATTCTGGAATTAAAAACAAGTTATCCACATTTTTTAATTACTCTGTATACTGCGGTATTATCCTATTCTACAGTAACACTTTTTGCCAGGTTTCGAGGCTGATCCACATCACAACCTCTGTTTACAGCTATGTTATAAGACAAAATCTGAAGTGGGATCACCGTTAAAAGAGGTGAAAACTCATCTTCGGTATCTGGAACGGAAAAACTAAATTCTGATAAGTTTTCCACTTCTTCATTTCCTTCTGTAATTATTGAGATAATCCTTCCTTTTCTGGCACGGACTTCTTCAATATTACTTACCATCTTGTCATTAGTATGATTTGTACCTGCAATTACTACAACAGGCATCATCTCATCAATTAAAGCAATAGGACCATGTTTCATCTCTGCAGCAGGGTAACCTTCAGCGTGGATATACGAAATCTCCTTTAATTTTAACGCACCTTCTAAGGCAACCGGGAACCCAAAAGATCTACCCAAATACAAAAAGTTAGGAGCGTAAGAAAACAGATTTGAAACAGCATCAAGTTCGCTACTTTTTTCTAAAATCTTTTCCATCTTAGATGGGATTCTATTTAACTCTTTGATAAGCCTGTCAGCTTTTTCTTTTGAAATAGTACCTTTTACCTGAGCTAGTTTAATAGCCATCAATGTTAGAACTGTAACCTGACCGGTAAAAGCTTTAGTCGACGCTACACCAATCTCGGGCCCGGCATGAATATAAACTCCGGCATCTGTTTCACGTGCAATTGTTGAACCTACCACGTTTACTACTCCAAGCACTAGCGCGCCATTCTCTTTAGCTTGTCTCAAAGCTGCTAACGTATCAGCAGTTTCGCCACTTTGGGAAATCACAATCATCACATCCCCTTCACCTATCAAAGACTCTTTATATCTTAACTCAGATGCATATTCCACCTCAACAGATACTTTCGCCAATGACTCAAAAAGATACTCCCCAACAATTCCTGAATGCCAACTAGTACCACATGCCGCAATTATCAAACGCTTAGCATCAGCCATTTTTTCTAACACATCTTTTATACCACCCAATGTAATGGTTCCATTTTCAGGATCCAGGCGCCCTCTTAAACAATCTGAAATTGCCTTTGGCTGCTCAAATATCTCCTTGTGCATAAAAAATTCATACCCACCTTTTTCAATTTCCTCGATACTTAGTGCAAGTTCGTGGACTTCTTTTATAAGGGAATTATCATCTAAAGTATGAACTTGGTAATCATCTTTTTTGATAACAGCAATCTCTCCGTCATCTAAATAAACAACCTGATCTGTATATTCTGCAACTGCAGACGCATCTGAAGCAATCAACATTTCATTATCACCCACCCCAATAAGAAGCGGTGATCCTTTTCTTGCCACAATTATTTGATCGGGAAAATCCGAATGAATTATTGCAACACCATATGTGCCTTCAATTTGTGAAAGTGCTATTTGAACAGACTTTTTGAAATCATCCGAGTTTTTTGAGTACACATCTTCAATTAATTTCGCCAACACTTCTGTATCAGTCTGAGAATAGAAAGTATGTCCCTTGGATTCTAGTATCTTCTTTAAGGAATTATAGTTTTCAATGATACCGTTATGTACTAATGCCAGCTTTCCGTTGCTACTAGTATGAGGATGAGAGTTGATATCATTAGGCTCACCATGAGTTGCCCATCTTGTATGACCTATTCCAACCCTTGCCTGATCATCCTTTGTTAATAAAGACTCGAGCTTTACAACCTTACCTTTGCATTTCTTTATCTCGAGTTCCCCATTAAATAGAGCGACACCAGCTGAGTCATAACCTCTATATTCTAACCTCTTAAGCCCTTTGATAATAACATCACTTGCTCTTTTCTCACCGATGTACCCAACAATTCCACACATAATTTTTTTTTTAAAGCTTTAACTCTATCCTGTAAATATAGATATTACCAACTACATTATTTATATAAGTCTCTAATTATTTTAAAATGCAGATCATATTTTTTGAAGACACCATTTCCCGAAGATTTAAACCTCTTACACTTACCAGGCCTCTTTGGGATCTTAGAATAGGTATTCTGACGATTTTGGAAAAATGGAACTACTGTTTAGAACCGGAATTTATAGGCTGGAAAACTCGAAGAAATCTTGAGTTACTGTTTTCCTCCCCCTCTCCTGATGAAGAAAAAGCATGCTTATATATCAATTCCAGGTTTCTACCATCTGAACAGCTGCTGAAATCAATTGGTAATGCTAAGATAAATGATGCCTTTTATTATAAAGATGAGCCTGTTTGTTTTCTTTCAGCTAAGCCGCTAGATGAGTTAACCTATGCTAAACTTGACTCAGCAAATAAAATTGACCTTAATTTTAAACCAGTTTTTGTAGAATATCTTTGGGGGTTACTTGAATTGAATGGACCTCAAATTAAAGAAGACATAGAACTCTTAAACATCAAATCTGTAAGTGAAACGCACAATATAAAAGACACTATACTCGAAAAACCTGACAATATATTTATTGATGAAAGTGCCACAATAGAACCCGGAGTAATACTTATGGCCAATAAAGGACCTATTTATATTGGTCCTAATTCAGTTATAGAAGCAGGTGCGATCCTAAAAGGACCTGTTGCTATATGTAACAATGCTACTGTAAAGATGACCGCTCGAGTATACGACTCATCAACAATAGGACCGTTTAGTAAAGTAGGCGGAGAGGTTTCTTCAACAATATTTCATTCCTACTCTAACAAAGCACATGATGGATTTGTTGGAAACTCAATTTTTGGACAATGGTGTAATTTAGGAGCTGATTCGAACACTTCGAATTTGAAGAATAATTATGACTTTGTACGCATTCAAGACTGGGAAACTAAAGAATTTTATAAAGTAGGTTTTCAATTCTTTGGTACAGTTATGGGTGATCATTCCAAAACTTCTATCAACTCGATGCTGTCTACGGGTACCACATGCGGAGTTTCTTCAAACATATTTACCTCTGCATTTCCTCCAAAATATATACCCTCTTTTACATGGCTGGACGGCGAAAAAAATCCGGAGTTCAGATTTGATAAAGCACTTGAGGTTATGAAAGCGATGATGGCAAGAAGAAATGTTGAATTAAGTGAAGAATACGAGCATATGATGAGATATATATTTGAGCAAAGAAAGGCTTAATTCCCACACTAGTTTTATTTAGGCAAGGCACTGCTCGAACCCTTAACGTCTCTGCACTCGAACTCGATTTGAATAAATCCGTTCATTTGATCTATCTCAATCTTTGCTCCTAACTGTTTGGCTAACACTCTAAAAATTTCTGAAAAATTTTGCTCATTTACTTCTAGAAGCAAACTTGTAACTCTGGTCAAGTCATTGTTTAAGATCTTGATTAAAATATTTACCTCGTTTTGAATTATTTCAACTTTAACGTCTTCATTAGGTATAAGTTTATCATCACCTTTATATCTGAAAATCTCAAAGATCATTTCGCTGATCAATAGTGACAATGTAACTGCTTGATTAATATTAAACTCAGCGTGGTCATCATCAGATTTGATTTCAATATTTATATCCTGGATCCTCTCTTGCAAAAAACTTTCATAAAGTACTTTTTTTACAGTTTCAGCAACTGAAATATTAGTGAAATTACCTTGTTCATACACCAACTCATGAATAATAGCAATGGATTTAATCCGTAAAATATTAACCGAAATTATCTCCCCTTTATCTTTTACGCCTAAATTCATTTGATCTAATTGAAGAAACCCTGAAATAAGAGCAAGATTGTTTTTAACTCTATGATGTACCTCTCCTACCAATAATTCTTTTTCTGAAAGTAATTTATTGAGTTTCTTGTTCGATCTCTTGAGTCTTTGTTCGTATCTGTATTCACTAAAAGCATTACTTATCAAGCCTGAAATAGATTTAATAAGTTTATCCTCTGAATTGGTCCACGCCCGTGGTTCTCTTACCTCATCAAACCCTATAAACCCATAAAATTCTTCCCCAACACTAATCGGATATACGATTAAAGATTTAATGTCTTGAGGCTCCAACACTGCCACCATATCAGCGGGCAACTCTTTAATATCTTCAGCCTTCATAAAGCCATCATTAATTAAGATCTGCTTAAGGGAGGGCATATCTTCATTATAATCTAGAAACTGAAGATTTTCGATCTGAGGTGTAACTCCTGGTGCACACCATTCAAATGTATTCCTTGTATTAAGCCCGGAGTTGAAATCTTCAAAAATATAAACTCTGGATACGTCTACTATCTCACCAAGTTTTTTAATTACATCATTCATCTTTCTTGTAAAAGAGTCCAATGAATTTAGACGGAATGAAATCTCAGCTAGAGCTTCCTGAAAAACCAAGTTCCCGGCAAGCTCTGTAAGTGTGTTGTTAAGTTCTTCTTTATCCTTTTGCTCATTTAATATTCTTTTTATAGCAAATGGTAATCTTTTCAGGTTGTCCTTTGTAAGTACATCGTTAGCACGATTTTCTAACAATTCTATTTCTTGTTCCCTGGTAATATCACCCGAAAGCATAATTACAGGTATACCGGGACGTACTTTTTTCGCGTGCCTTAAATTTTCTATTCCAGAATAAGTTTCAAGAGTATAATCTGAGATAATCAGATCAGGATCCCAGCTATTCATCAATTGTTCAAATTCAGACTTATTTGTTGCTAATTTAACTTCAAATCCCTGCTCCATTGCCCTCAATTCTCTGACCAATAGCTCATAGTCCAGGATGGAATCTTCTATATATAGCAACTTTATAACCATAATATGGTTGGCTCTTATTTCAGGGAATTATTAAGGTAGCTCGTTCAATAACACCCAATAAATACCTATATCTTTAACGGCTTCCATAAATGTGTTGAATTCAACAGGTTTAACAATAAAACTGTTTACACCAAGTTTGTAGCCTTCTACAACATCCCGCTCTTCTCTTGATGAGGTAAGCATGACAATGGGCACCTTCTCTGTATCTTTGTTTGATCTGACAGCTTTCAAAACTTCCAATCCGTCTACTTTAGGCATCTTTAAGTCCAAAAGTATCACTTTTGGAAGATTATGGATATTTCTCCCTTCATAATCTCCTTTACAAAAAAGAAAATCGAGTGCCTCTTCCCCATCTTTTAAGCGTGTTACTTTGTTGCTTATATTATTTTTTTTGAGGGCTCGCAGCGCCATTTCGGCATCATTATCATTATCCTCAACCAATAAAATCTCTACTGTTTTATTTATATCCATATTCTTTCTCTTTTATTTGTTAACTAAATTTTTAGCCGTTAGGTAATGAAAAGAAAAAAGTTGATCCTATTCCAACTTCACTTTCTGCCCAAATTCTGCCTCCATGCCTGTTTATAATTCTTTTAACAATTGCCAAACCAACACCTGTGCCCTCAAATTCACTTTTAGTATGTAGTCTTTGGAAAACACCGAACAATTTATCTTTGTATTCCATGTTAAATCCTACTCCGTTATCCTTGATATAGTATATGGTTTTATTCGTATCAGAAACCTCATATCCTATATTTACAATACTTTTATCCTCATTTGAAGAATATTTTAGTGCATTAGAAACCAGATTCACTACCACCTGCTGCAATAAGGTTACATCTCCCTTTGCTTCCGGCAACTCTGAAATCGATAACTCAATTTTCTCTTCATTATAAACTTTCAATTCATTTTCGCAAACACTTTCAAATAGTTTTTTCATATCTATTTGTGATTTCTGAATTTTCTTTTTTCCAAGCCTTGAAAATTTTAATATATCGTCAATCAATTGTCCCATATTTACAGCGCTTTCTTTTACTATTCCCATTAAGCGTTTACCCTCATCATCTAGTTGATCTGAGTAATCTTCTAAAAGAATATCTGTGAATCCGTTTATTGACCTAAGAGGAGCTCTAAGGTCATGAGATATGGAATAGCTGAATGCTTCCAGTTCTTTGTTTACTATTTCAAGATTTTCAGTTTGTTGACGAATCTGCTCTGTTCTCTCCTTAATTTCACTTTCTAGTTTCTCGGTATACTCCACATCCTTACTGATATCAGTTACATAAAGGATAATACCACCTATTTTCATTTCTCTATTATACCAAGGAATTCCGGTCCAGCTAATCCATATCTCAGAACCATCTTTTCTTACAAATTGATCTCTATCATTTGATAATTCCTCACCTGACAATACTCTTTTGTGAATTTTTACCCAATCCTTTCTTTTTGCTACCTGAGGCAAAACTTCATAATGAGAACGTCCAATAATATCTTCGCCTTCTATTCTATTATGCTCGTACCATTTGTTACTGACGGTCACATAATTCATTTCGGTATCAAACATAGCTACAGCAGCAGGTGCCTGTTCCACAAAACTTCTTAGCTGAGATTCCTGTCGTTTAAGATTCTCAACCATTTCGTTTCGCTCAGTAACATCCATATTAATACCGATCATCTGTACTGGGTTACCATCCTCATCCCTAACAACATCCCCTCTTCCGCTTAATATGATTTCTTTCCCATCTCCTTTGTTGAACCTGAATTGTATATCCAATTTTTCATCGGTTTCAATGGTTCTTTGGGTTGCTTCTACCACATAGTTCAAATCATCAGGATGGATCATAGAACTGAATTTCTCAAAAGTGGGCTCAAAATCTTTCGGTACTCCAAAAACTTCGTAAGCCTGATCATTCCATTCCAGCTGATTAGTTTTCATATCCCAGATCCATATAGCAAGCTGCCCTGCTTCTACAGAAAGTTGTAATTTTTCATTTGCTTTATCCAGCTCCTGACTTGCTCTTTTTCGTTCATCAATATCCATGAACAAACCCCTTAGACCAACGAGATTATCATTCTCAAAAAATGGATATCCTATAGCTCTTACCCATATTTCCTTACCTGTTTTTGTTAGAAGAATACACTCTTCATCCCATGATGATTTATTTTCAATTGCATCATTAATCGACTCTTGAATAATTTCTCTGTAATCTTCTCTATAGAAATTAATTCCTTCTTCTACTTTGATCGGTGTTCCAGTTTCTACTTCATGGATTCTATAGACCTCATCTGACCAAAAAGCAGACATTGTTTGCAGATCAACTTCCCACGTACCAATTTTTGCTACTTCTTGAATTTCCTGCAGAGTTTTTAATGACAGTTCCAGCTTTTGTTTTCTACTCGTTAGTTCTGCTTCGTTCTTCTTAGACTCGGTTACATCCTGGCTTGTACCAATTACCCTAACTATTTTACCTTCATGATTCGTTTTTATTACTGAAACTATAGCAAGGATGTACTTTATTTCTCCTGTTGGGGATTCTATTCTGTATTCAACTTTCCAAGGTTTTCTTTTCTTATTAGCCTTAAAAAAAGCCCTCTTTACTTTTTCAAGATCATCCGGATGCACAATTTTTAGAATTGCCTCTGTTATTCTTTCCGGTTTGGAGTCAAACCCATATAAATCCAATAAATTTTGACCATATAGTTCTCTATTTTTTTCGAAGTCAAAAACCCAACTTACTACTCCACCGATTTTCTCAGATATTTCTAAAACATTTTCAGCTTGAACCAATTCTGAAGTAATCTTTTCTAATTCCTCATTTTTAACTCCTATTTGCTTTGAAAATATTTTGAATACCAAAGAGAACCCTAGTCCAAGTATCAAAATTGAAAACAAACCCAGACCGATCTCAAACCAAATTAACTTCTGAACTGAGTTGTTAGAAACTGACTCAAAAACATCCACTATTTCATCCATCTTTGTAAGAAAAGATGCCTCATGTTTTTGGATTATCGGAATTGAGTTAATTACATCTTGTTGTGTAGAAAGGTTGGCAAGCGATTCCTGTATAGCTACTTGGTGGGGTTCTAATTCAGAAAAAAGCTGCTTGATCTCTTCTATTTCGATAGCCTCAATACCAAATTCTTGATTTCCGTTTGTTAATCCTTCATGAACTAATGCCCACTTTTCTACATCTCTTTTTAGACCCTGCAAATCGATCTCTCCGTTTTCGGCCAGATAAACAGTCTTAGCGATTTTTTGCCCCAACATTCGTTGCCTTCCTGCCAAATTAATTACAGTAGCATCGTCTTGCTTCTCATCTAAAATTTTATGGATTAGCAGTTGATTAGAAACGATCAACACAATTAGCGTAGATACCGCAATTAAGTATATCTGTTTAGGGGAAATTCTCTCAAAAAAGCTCAAAGCACTCTCCTTGTCGTTAAATAAGCATCGCTCCAATATCTCTCCTGGAGTGCTGATATCATTACACCTGAACTTGTTGATGCATGCATAAACTGTTGATCATTTATCATTATTCCTGCGTGCATAGTTTTTTTCCCTGTTCTGAAAAAGACCAAGTCCCCGATCTTTATATTATTTTTTTTTACTGATTTACCTACTTTAATCTGATCGGCAGTTACTCTCGGAAGTTTAATATCAAAGTAGTCTGCGAATACAATTTGTAAAAAAGCTGAGCAATCAATCCCATCGTATCCATTTCCTCCTAGTAGATATGGAACACCTTTCCAATCTTTAAAAGCTTCATCCAGTATACTTCGTAGTTTTTTTTCGTCCTTTGAAAGAGCACGGGATGCCGGTGTAGAGGCCGAAGTTGTTAAGGCTACTTCTGGTTTAACTTCTGAAAGAGTTGGTTCAACATCACTGCTTTCTATTTCAGCCTTATTAGCTCTTTCTTCCCATGGAATTGTCCCCCGTTTTAGAACTCCACACGACGCAAACAATACCCCAACCAATAAAAGATGCTTAATTGACATTTAGTGTCTTTAGATGAAAAAGCTGATTTTAAATCATTATCTTAATTTAGTACAAATGAACTAAAAATTTATCCTAAATTAAAGCAATTTAATGTATTTACTGGTTAATATAGATCATGTTGCAACTCTAAGAAACGCAAGAGGAGAAGGTTATCCCAGTCCTGTTGAAGCGGCCAAAATTTGTGAGCTTTCAGGTGCTTCAGGCATTGTTTTTCACTTACGTGGAGATCGTAGACACATAAAAGATGAAGATGTGATTGCTTTAAAAGAATCAGTGACCGGAAAATTGGATTTCGAAATGGCAGCTTCTGATGAAATGATTTCCATTCTAAAAGAAACAAATCCTCATCTTTGTACCCTTGTTCCTGAAGGTAGAGAAGAACTAACTACCGAAGGTGGACTTAATATGAATGCGGTCTTTGATGATTTTAAAGAGCGTGTTTTTCCATCTATTCGGGAAACTGATATTGAAATAAGCCTATTTCTGGACCCTAACCCTGAGGATATCAACCTGGCATTCGAATTAGGAACAGATGCCATCGAATTACATACCGGAAATTACGCGAACGCTCCTTCAACCGGAGAGGCTGACCACGAACTGGAGAGATTAAAAAAAGCAGCTGAACAAGCTCATGAGCTCGGTATAAAAGTAAATGCAGGACACGGTTTGAACCAGAAGAACCTTCCAAAATTCATAGCCACTGTACCACATCTGAATGAAGTCAGTATCGGACACGCTTTAATTAGCGATGCAGTTTTTGATGGTCTGGAAACTACAGTTAAGAATTATTTGAGGATTATAGAGAGATGAGTGCTACCGGTTACATACCCTCCCCTCAATCCCCTCCGGCGGAGGGGAAGCTTTTTAACAAAAGTAGAAATTTAATCAACGAGTCTTCCTCTCCGCGGGAGAGGAAACAAAGGAGAGGGTCGTGATGTCTCCTGAAAACTACCCCTCATACCGAAAAGATCTAGTTGAGAAAGCCAGAAAACTCAGAAAGAATTCCACACCCGGTGAGATTGAACTTTGGAAGCTTGTAAAAAATAAGCAAGTACTGGGTTATCAATTTAGAAGGCAAAGACCCATTAAAAATTATATAGTAGATTTTTATTGTAAAGAACTTCGGTTAGCGATCGAAATAGATGGAAGTTCACATGACTATAAAGTCGAGTACGATCAAAAAAGACAGGAGAATTTGGAACAGTTGGGAATCACATTTTTGAGGTTTTCGGAAGAGGATACAAAAGAAAATCCTGACTATGTTGTGATGGAAATTGAGAAATGGATCAAGTCGCGTTTACTGACCCTCCCCTCGATCCCCTCCGGCGGAGGGGAAGCTCAGGATGTCCATTCCGAAGCAAATCAGAGTACAGCTGGGGAAAAACTCTCTGAGCCAAAACAAAATTTAATCAACGAGTCTTCCTCTCCGCGGGAGAGGAAACAAAGAAAAGGATCACTATGAGTGATACGAATACCCCACACAAGTCAGGATATGTAGCGATAGTTGGAAAGCCCAATGCAGGGAAGTCGACGTTAATGAACCAGATTTTAGGTACAAAACTTTCTATAACTACTCATAAAGCTCAAACTACCCGACACCAAATTATCGGAATTCATTCTGAGGAAAATTCACAGATCATCTTTCTGGATACACCGGGGATCATCCATCCAAAATATGAACTTCAAAAAGCTATGATGAGGTTTGTAGAAAAGGCTGAGAAAGAAGCCGACGTGATCCTTTTCATTGTTGAAGCAAAGGAAAATAACATGCCTTCTTATGCTTTCGATTCTTTGAAACAAATGAAAAAGCCGGTGATTCTGGTAGTTAATAAGGTAGACGAGTCAAACCAAGAGCAGGTAGAAAAACTGGCTAAAGATCTGAATGAATATTTCGATTTTAATGCCACTGTTTATATCTCTGCGCTAAATGGCGAAGGTGTTCCCGGCTTGATGGAAAGTATTTCCAAACTTCTTTTGCCCGGACCACCCTTCTATCCAAAAGACGAATTAAGTGAACATCCTGTTCGGTTTTTTGCTGCCGAATTGATCCGCGAACAGGTTTTTCTTCAGTATCATGAAGAACTTCCTTATTCCGCTACTGTAGATGTGATCATCTATGAAGAACGGGAAGATCTGGATTACATCAATGCCGAAGTGATCGTAAACAGAAACTCTCAAAAAGGAATGATCATCGGAAAAGGCGGACGTGCAATTAAACAACTCGGTACCGCTGCACGGGAATCCATCGAAGAATTTGTAGGAAGAAAAGTATTCCTTGATCTCCACGTAAAAGTCCGCGATAAATGGAGAGAGAATGAGAATATGGTCCGGAATTTCGGGTATTGATTTAGAAAAACTAAAGAATCTGCAAAAATTCTTTGGCTAAAATTAAATTCCAGATTCCGGCCTTCGCTGCGGAATTGCAGATGTCATGTAATTCGTTGACAGTTTTGACATGATGTAAATGCTGTCACCCTGAGCCTAGATTTTTTTGAAGGTATAATTTCGATTGCGAAGGGTCTCAAACGTTGATTAAGTTTGAGATCCTTCGGCGTATCACACTCAAAAATCATTGGACTGATTTGGACCGCTCAGGATGACAGCCGTAGTTTTATCACCGAATTAGCTAACATCTACAGGTATGTCAATTTTTAGAATTTATAAATCCTATCCACAAACAATCTATTTTCACCTTTATTTGATCAGCATCATCTTCTTGGTTTGCATAAAGCTCCCTGCCTGAATTCTGTAAAAATAAAGTCCTGTTGAAAGACCTGATGCATTGAACTCAATTTTATGAATTCCGGCATTCAATTTTCCGCTTACCAGTGTTGAAATTTCACGCCCAAGCAAATTATACACTTTCAGACTTACCACCGCTTGTTCGGGAAGTGCAAATTCAATATTCGTGCTTGGGTTAAATGGATTTGGATAATTTTGCCTTAGACTGAATTCTTTAGGCAAACCCAATTCGCCCTCGTTAGATGTCATAATATGATCTAACACCTCTACATATTTTACAACTGACTCTGATGCAAAAGCTCCCGAATACACGGTAATAGAAAACTCTTTTAAGGTATCAGCTTTCTCAGAAACTTCACTGTTATTGATATAATACGCTGTCCTTATTGCATCCTGATAATCTTCCAGAGAAGCATTTCCTGATATTTTTATTCCACTTTCTACAGAATCAATGTCAAGAGAACCCGGATCGTCTATGAATAATGAATCTTCTTCCAGAAAACCATTTGATATTTTTATAATAGCACTGTCAGCTGAAATATCAGTGCTTGAAGAAATACCAATATCACCGGCTATTAGTAATTCAGGACTGTCCTGAAAGTATTCTAATGTATCCGATGATTCAAAAGTTAAGCTGGCCACTTCTGATAAACTAAAAACTTCAGAAGAGTACATTCCCCATACACTGTCTGCATTCATAACTCTCACAAACAAGATCTGATCTCCAATAGGCAGGTTTGTTGAAGGAATTGTAAACGTGGTTTCAATATCGGCTGCTGCATCAACAGAAATGGGAGTAGCGGCGGCAAAACCGGGATCGGTATTAAAGAAATATTCTGCGGATATAATATTGCTAACTAAAACAGGATCGCTTTGGTCGATCAGGATCAGTTTTTTGATAGGCATGCCCCAGCTTCCATCTGTAAACTTTGCCCTGATGAAAACTGTATGCAAACCTACCGATAATCCCTCAGTACTAAGCATTGCTTCTTTATCGATTTGTGCAGATGCAGTAATTGGAATAGCCGTTCCACTTCCATGACCCGGATCTTCATCAAAGAAATATTCCAAGGCTTCTATTTCTCTTGCTTCTCCCTGATCCACCAAAATGAGTTTTTTAATGGTTAATCCCCATTCGTCGTCACTGTTTTTTGCACGGATAAAAAGTGTGTGTAATCCTCTGGAAAGTGACGAAGTCATAATGGAACCTTCGTAATTCACTTCACCATCTACTTCGGTTACGGAAATAGAAGTACCATTTCCAAAACCCGGATCAGCATCGAAAAAGTATTCCAGTTGAGTTACCGCCTGGCCCATTAACGGCGAAGCTAAAAGCATCACCAACAATACGTTTGCAAGGAACTTCACGACTTAATTCCCTTTGGCTTTGATGGTCACTTCAATGTCCTCACCGGCTTTAATTTCAGTAGGAATTATAATGTCATATACAAATGGTAAAGAGAATATGGAATTAGAATAAGTACCAACTCCACCCGATGGACCAATATGAGTTCCGTCTGTACCTGCATTAAGCAAGCTGCTAAGCTTTGGAGTAACATCCCAGTTCATATCGAATACATTTGTACTATTTGAAACGGCAGTATCTGCAAAAATATCAGTAGGATTGAGAGCTTCATTAACTACATTATTCTCTCCGAAATTTGAACCATCATTCAGAGGTAGAGTTATATCGAAGAAGTTATTCAGAAAAGTATTGTTGTTGTCTGCTATTTCCTGGATTTGAGCATCCGCGTATTGATAGCGTTGTGTTTTTAGGAAAATATTGTTTTTGAAGGTGCTGTTGCTAATTGATCTTACTGTAAAGTCAAAAAATATACTGTTATGGAAATTTCCATTTCTAATATCTTTGTAGTCAGAAATCGAAGAACCTGCCGGATTGATAATACAACGACGAAAAATAATAGCCGTATTATCAGAATTGCTAAGACTGAAACCCTCGATATACGAGTGAGAAACTGTAAGCCCTTGAACAAAGCTAGCATTTATACCTCCTACCACAGAACCATTTACAACAATAGTAGACGAAGGCTCTGTTGTATTGGCATTATCAAGAGAGAGATTGTTTATTTGCAATCCCTTAAATACCAGATTCGATGAATTATCAACATCAATTGTTCCAACTTCAGAACCGTAATTAAAATTCTTGTTTATGGCTGATGTATTATAACCCAACCCAATTAAAGTTAGCCCCTCCCGATCTTCAATATCCACATTACCATAACTATTGGGGCTTGGCATTACATAAATAATATCCCCGGACAGAGCCGCATCTATGGCCTCCTGCAAATCTGAGTAATAATTTGAGCCCGAAGGGTTTTTATCTGTATTATCAACTATCAGTATATTCTGTGCAGTTGTAGTTTGAGTTGCTAATACAGCGATGAGTAAAAAGAGAATTTTTTTCATGATGTCTTTTTGTTTGTTAAAATATTCGATTCCAAGGTTGCTGTAAATCCCCACTTCTGGTGATTTTTTCAGATCAATTCGAACGCTATTGCAAATTGAACCAATCCTGCCGTTGTTGGTATCCCCGTTTTTTTCTTAATGTTTTTTCGATGACTTTTCACCGTCTCCAAAGTTATATAGAGCTGTCCCGAAATATCTTTATTACTAAATCCCTGCGCTATCCCGGTTAAAACCTGCCTTTCTCTTCTGGTAAGCGATCGGAATTCATCAAAATGCTTTCTCACATACATCTCCTCACCGGCTATGCGCTCTATTCTGCGTGTTACCGAATCAATTCCTGAAATCGGATTTGAGGAAGTGAGTAATAAATTATGCTCTTTGAAAGGTTTACAAACGGTAAAGAAAGTGTCGAATTCCCCGGTTCTGGGATTGCGAATTTTCTGGAATTCTGCATGTAGCTGATCATCATCCGCTTTCTCATAAAACTCAAGGAATCGAGGGGCTACATACTTCAGGCTGTCGGGATGTATATTCTTTTCAAAATACTCGAAGCCCATGTTATTGATCTCTTCTTTTGAAAGCAGCCCCCACTCTTCTCCCGCTTTATTTAAATGACCGATAGTGAGATCACTTTTATCATTTACATGGAATATACCAGGCATCAGATCCACTAACTCCTGAAGCGAATCAAAGTTTTTCCGGAAAAGCTTGTCTAAAATATACAAGCTTTGAACCTGTGTCTTCAGAATTTCAGTCTCTGTTCTGTACCCCATATTCGTTCTTTTCACAACCCATAAATCCGCTTACAAAATAGGATAATAAGCGAAAGTGTCAAGCCGGAAGTGTCTGTAAACACTTGTGCGACATACATAAAAAAACAAAAATGTCCCGAGTAAAGCCCTGAGACTCCATTTTTCAAAAATTGAATTGGGTCTCCTATAACGGATTTTTACAACTGATAGAAGTAAACTCTGATTCAACTTTTAATAATCAGGATATCATGAACAAGCGAATTACTTCTTCGTTCCTTCTCATAGCTTTATTGTCTTCAGGCTTAGCTGCACAAAACGCTCTTTTCCTTGGAGACCCATCCATTGCAAATGATAAAATTGCTTTTACTTTTGATACGGATATTTGGATAACATCAAAAAATGGTGGAGAAGCTACTCGTCTTACTGCTATGGACGGCGAAGAAACCAATCCGAATATTTCTCCGGATGGTAACTGGATCGCGTTTACTTCAAATCAGTATGGGAATAACGATGTCTACATCATGCCTGCAACCGGTGGAGAGATTACTCAACTGACCTTTCATCAAGCCAACGATCAGGTGGAATCATGGTCGTGGGATTCCAAAAAGATCTATTTCAGTTCTAATCGCTACAACAGAATAACTGCTTTTGAAATAAGCGCTGAAGGTGGAACCCCATCCCGATTATTTGAGCACTATCATAATACTGTTCACAATCTGGCAGAACATCCTACCTCCGGTGATTTCTACTTCAATGAATCCTGGGAAAGCTTCATATTTCCACAGAGAAAAAGATATGTCGGTTCTTTTAATCCGGATATAAAATCATACAATCCCGAGACTGACACTTATACTGAACATACCAGCTGGGAAGGAAAAGACTTCTCCCCTACTATTGATCAGAATGGAAACGTGTATTTTGTATCTGATGAAGCTAATAACGAGTATAATCTTTACACACTGGAAAACGGGCAGAAAAAACAACTCACCAGATTCAATACGTCCATTTATAATCCGTCTGTAAGTCCCAACGGCAGTGTCGTTGTTTTTGAAAGGGACTATGAACTATACAAATATGATGTCGCTTCAAACAGAGCTACGAAGCTCGATGTAACCATCACCAAAAATAATACGCTCACTAAATCTCAAAGCTTTGATGTAAAGGATAATATCTCTGCTTTTGATGTTTCCCCTGACAAAAAGAAAATGGCTTTTATTTCCAGAGGAGAGTTGTTCGTTTCTGATGCGGAAGGGAAATTTGTTCGTCAGATTGCAACCAACAATATGGGAAGAGTATTAGAGGTAAAATGGCTGGCAGATAGCAAAACCCTGATCTTCAATCAAACTGTGGATGGATACCAAAACTGGTTTACCATTGCTGCGGATGGAAACGGTACTGAAAAACAACATACATCCGACAAAAGAAATAACAGAGACCTTGCATTGAATCACGATCGTACCGCCGGTGTTTATCTGAGTGGAAGAGATCAACTTCGACATATTGTTCTTGATGATTTCAAAAGCAAAACATTGGTGGAAGATGAGTTTTGGGGATTTCAAAATACAGCTCCTATGTTTTCACCGAATGGAGAATATGTACTCTTCAGTGCTAAGCGTAATTTTGAGTTAGACATCTTTGTGCATCATTTAGAATCTGAAAGAATTATAAATCTTACTAATACCGGTGTAGATGAAAACGGAGCATTTTGGTCGCCTGACGGCAAATATATTTATTATACCGGGAGTAGAAGCGTTCCTTCGTATCCAAGAGGCGCCGGAGAAACCGACCTTTTCAGAATTCCACTAGACTATTACGACGATCCATATAAATCTGATTTATTTGATGAACTTTTTGCTGAAAAAGAAGAAGAAAACGAAGACTCAAAAGACGACAAAGAGGAGGAAGAGAAACTCACTATCGAGATAAATACTACCGATCTGATGCAACGAGTTGAACGCGTTGGAGAAGGTTTTGGAAATCAGTTCTCTCCATTTGTTACTCAGAAAGATGATAAAACTATGGTTCTGTATGGCAGCAATCATAACGAAGGTGATTACACCCTTTCTGTTACCACCTTTGAACCTTTTGAACAACCAAAGACTCAGAGTTTTGAAGGAACCGGGTTTGTTTCCGGGATCATTGATGTAGACGGGCAACTTTACGGGCTTTCAAGAGGAGCTATCAATAAACTGGATCCTTCTTCTGCTAAAGCAACGAAAATTAATGTATCGCATTCCTTTGAACGAAATCTTCAGGATGAATTCTATCAAATGTTTGATGAACTTTGGGCGAATATCGAAGAGAACTTCTACAATGAAACTTTCCATGGCATTGATTGGAAGAAAATCAGAGACCGTTATAAAAAGTATCTACCTTATGTTGATTCCCGTACCGATCTGCGCCGAATGAACAATGATATGCTGGGAGAACTCAATTCTTCTCACATGGGGTTTAACACATTTGGGGACGAAGAAAACCAATATTACTCAACCGTTTCGATGGCAACAGGAATAATTTGGGATAAAGATAATCCTTATCAAGTATCCGAGATAATCGAAACGGGACCAGTTCACATTTCAGGAAATAAAATTAATGCCGGAGATGAACTCATAGCTGTTAACGGAAAGTCAGTTGATGCTACAATGAATCGTGAAATGTATTTCAGCGTACCATCTATGCCGGAAGAAGTCACTCTCACTTTCAAACAGGGAAGCTCTAATATTGACATCAAGATCCACCCTACATCCTACTTCTCTGACCGTAACAATCTGTATGATGAATGGGTTTCCGGAAACCAGAAAATGGTAGATGAAAAAACGGACAAGAAAGTCGCATATGTTCACATGAAGAATATGGGTGGCGGCGAATTGAATAACTTTCTCATCGAAATGACTTCCGAAGCCTACAACCGAGATGCATTGATATTTGACCTGCGTTATAATACCGGTGGAAATGTACACGATGACGTGCTTCGTTTCTTATCTCAGAGGCAGTACGCAAACTGGGCGTATCGTGGTGGAGAGTTGGCCCCACAGTCAAATTTTGCCCCGGCTGATAAGCCCATTATTCTCCTGATCAATGAACAATCACTCTCAGATGCTGAAGTTACTGCAGAAGGATTCAAGCAATTAGGACTTGGTACTGTGATGGGAACCGAAACGTATCGATGGATCATTTTTACTTCCGGAAAAGGATTAGTAGATGGTTCGTTTTACAGATTACCTTCTTGGGGATTATACACTTTGGATGGTGAAAATATTGAACAAACAGGCGTTGCACCGGATATTGAAGTTCATAATACATTCAAAGATCGGGTGAATGGAAATGACCCTCAATTGGAAAAAGCAATTCAGGAAATTCTAAACAAACTGAAAAATGATTAGTGATTTTTAGCCGGTAAAATTTCTGTTGCATTCTAAAAATCTAACTCGTAATCTTAAACCAATGAAATTAACAAACCAATATATCGCCCGGGAAATGATGTGTATGTGTTGCTATATGCGAACACTTCACTAGGGCTTTTATATTTTAGAAAAGAAATTTTCAAAGTCCTTTAGAGTGTATGATCTGAAGGACTTTTTTATTGGCTGTTAGTTTCATTCGTTCTTTAACATCATGCATTCTCATCGAGAAAGGTGGAGGGATCAGGTCCTGCGAAGCCTTGGCAACCGTCCTGTACTATTTGTACAGGAAAAGGTGCTACATCCTGCTTAGTACAAATATTTGTACTGAGAAAGATGAGTGCGAAGAGCTCTACTGTATTTGTAAGCCTCTTTCGGACTCATCCCCGAAAGGGGCTTTTTTATTAATTATAAATCAAAAAATACAATACAATGAGTTCACAAAAATTTGAGACACTACAATTACACGCAGGACAAGAACCCGATCCAACCACAGGTTCGCGGGCTGTTCCAATTTATCAAACCACTTCTTATAATTTTAAAAATACAGAGCACGCCGCTAGTTTATTCGGTTTAAGGGAATTCGGGAATATCTACACCCGGATCATGAATCCTACTACTGATGTTTTCGAAAAACGAATTGCTGCTCTTGAAGGTGGAGTGGCGGCAGTAGCAACTTCATCAGGACAAGCTGCACAGTTTCTGGCGATCACAAATCTGGCCCAAAAAGGCGATAACATCGTATCTACACAAAATCTGTATGGTGGAACTTATAACCAGTTTAAAGTTACCATTCCCAGACTTGGAATCGATGTCAACTTTGCCGAGGAGGATACTGTTGAAGCTTTTGAAAAGCATATCGATGAAAACACAAAAGCTATTTACGTTGAGTCGATCGGTAACCCCAGAGGTAATGTCGCTGATTTCGAAGGATTGTCTGCCTTAGCAAAAAAACATGAGATCGCCCTTGTGGTAGATAATACTTTTGGCGCCGGTGGAGCTTTAGTTCAACCTATCAAATATGGAGCAAATGTTGTAACTGCTTCAGCTACAAAATGGATCGGTGGACATGGCACTTCCATTGGAGGAGTGATCGTAGATGCCGGAAACTTCAACTGGGGAAATGGTAAATACCCGTTGTTCAGCGAACCGTCTCCGGGCTATCACGGTCTTAAATTCTGGGAAGTATTTGGTGATGAAGGTCCTTTTGGTAATATCGCATTTGCCATCAGAGCTCGCGTTGAAGGTTTGAGAGATCTTGGTTCATCCCAATCTCCATTCAATAGTTTTCTTTTACTTCAGGGGCTGGAAACTCTCTCCCTCAGAGTTGAACGACATAATGAAAATGCCAAGAAACTAGCAACATGGTTGAATGAGCACGAACTCATTGACTGGGTAAATTATACCGGTCTTGAGGAGCATGAATATCATGAGCGAGCGAAGAAATATTTAGCTGATGGTCAATTTGGTTCCGTATTTACATTTGGTGTAAAAGGTGGCTTTGATACCGCCAGAATCTTTATCGAAAATGTCGAGTTGGCGAGTCATCTTGCTAATGTTGGAGATGCTAAAACGCTAGTCATCCATCCGGCTTCTACCACACATCAGCAACTAACAGAACATGAGCAAACCTCATCCGGTGTGAAAGGAGATCTTGTTCGGGTGTCTGTTGGTATCGAACACATCGATGATATCATAGCTGATTTTGAACAAGCGCTACTAAAATCTCAGGAACTTGTCGCTGTTTAATGTATTTCGACAAGGAGCTTTTATGAGCAACAAACCAAATATCACAACAATTAATCAAGCCCGGACTACCGAATCCGGGTTTGAATTTCCTTCCATAGATATTGCCTGGAATAGTTGGGGGACACTCAACGAAACAAAGGATAATGTGATTCTGATCTGCCATGCATTGACCGGAAGTTCTAATGCAAAAGATTGGTTTTACGGCCTTTTTGAGTCTAACGGATTTATTGATCTTGACAAACATTTTGTTTTGTGTATAAACAATTTGGGCAGTTGTTACGGATCAACCGGACCCACTTCTGTATCGCCTGTTACCGGGAAGCCCTATCAGGCAAATTTTCCGGAAATTACCATTCGGGATATCGTAAAACATCAACAATTACTGCTTGATCATCTTGGTATTAAAGGCATTGAATTGGCAATTGGCGGATCGATGGGCGGCATGGTAGCATTGGAATTCGGACTGATGGATCCAAGAATCCAATCTTTAGCTTTGTTTGCTATGGGGAAATCTCATACTCCATGGGCTATAGGAATCAGCCATGCACAAAGAAAAGCTATTTATGCGGATGAACATTGGCAGGATGGATTTTATGATCCAAAAGTTCCTCCACAGAAAGGTTTATCTGCAGCCAGAGCTCTTGCAATGATCACTTACCGTTCACCTCAAAATTATGAGCACAAATTCCGAAGAGACTTCAACAGGAATAAAGATCAGTTTGAGGTGGAATCATATTTAGATCATCAGGGAGAAAAACTCTCTTCCAGATTCGATGCCAACACATATATCACTTTAACAAAAGCTATGGATTCCCATGATGTATCAAGAAACCGTGGTTCTTTTAGAGAAGCCTTAGGTTCTTTGACAATACCCTGTTTGATACTTGGTATTGACTCTGACCTTCTTTATCCGATAGCTGAGCAACAAGAACTTTCCGAATTAATTCCTGATTCAGAGATCAATCAAATCCATTCCGATTACGGTCATGATGCCTTTTTGATCGAATTCGAACAAATCAATAAAAATCTGATACCATTTTATCATTCTACTAAATCACTCTATGAGCATCACACTTAATTCAATCACCGGAAAAAACATATCCATTTATAAGAGCAAAAAAACTATTCCCGTTTTTATTGCCGGAAACGGAGCCATTGGTGGAACTCTCATCCGACAAATCAAACAATTGGATAATCCTTTATTTCGTATAAGTATTATTGGAGTTTGTAACAGCAAAAAAGTGATCTGGAATCCTGATCCTGATTTGATTCATGAAAAACTTAGATATTCCGATGGAGAAACCAATTGGGAAAATATTACAAATAAACTCGCTCGTTATCCTGAAGGGCTCATTTTCATAGATGCAACCGGAAGCGAAATTGTAGCTCGTCAATATCTGAAACTTCTTTCTAAGGGAATTCATATTACCACCCCCAGCAAAAGAGCAAATACATTTGAACAGAATTATTTTGAGGAACTTAAAGCTTTTCAAAAACCGGGAAAGGCACAATACAGATATGAAACTGCTGTGGGCGCCGGACTTCCGGTCATTAATACTATTAATAATTTGATCGAATCAGGCGATTCCATAACAAAAATATCCGGTGTGGTTTCCGGTACTATGACTTACATCTTTAATCAATTACAGCAAGGAATTCCGTTTAGCAAGATCATTAAAAGTGCAAAAACGGAAGGTTATTCCGAGCCCGATCCAAGAGACGATCTCTCCGGAGAAGATGTAGCTCGAAAATTTTTAATTCTTGCCAGAACCTGTGGATATACATTTGAGAGAGATCAGATAAAAGTAGAGTCACTGGTTCCTAAAGAACTCATTGACTATCAGGTTAACGGTTTTTTAGATCATCTCTCTTTTTATGATGATCACTGGAAAAATAGAAACTCGCAGGCATTATTAAACAACAAACGTCTTCGCTATACCGGGGAATTCACTCCTGATAGAATTGAAATTGGGATTAAAGAAGTCCCCACCGATTCACCTTTAGGAGGGCTGCGAAAAACAGATAATCTGATCCAGATCTATTCAGAACGGTATGCAGATTCTCCAATAGTAATTCAGGGACCCGGAGCCGGAAAAGAAGTCACTGCTGCAGGCGTGCTTTCTGACATCATACAAATCAGTAAAAGTATTTGAATAAAAACCCATTAAAAAAGCCATTCCTCTTTCGAAGAATGGCTTCTCTCTCTTACCAGCTACTATTACCGCTTTTATCTGCGGTTTCTTACCAAAGTTCTTTTCATTACTCTTTGTGGTTTATCCGGCATGGAATCAAACATAATTTTTTGTTCGTCATTCAATAGTGCTCTGATCTCTCCTTTTTTAGCAATATGAATTTTCTTGATACTTGCCTGAAGTTCAGCCATTTCGTCTACTACACTATTAAGTGCGGATACATCGTATTCATCGCCTGATGAAAGTGTACGTAGTCTTGCCTTTTTCTCTCTTAGTTGATTTTCTAAAGGCAATGTTACTTTTTTGCCTTCCAGCATAATTCCTTTTATTTGCTCTTTTTGATCATCATTCAGATCTAAGTGAGCAAGCATTGGCTGCTGACCTCTTCTCATTTCCATTTGTGGACCGTTTCTTTTTTCAAAACGTTCTTTAATTTCTTTGCGTCGTTCTTGTTCATTACTTCTTTGCGCCTGAACAGTTACTGTTCCAATTAGCAGTAAAAGAAATGTAGATGTTATAATTTGTCTCATGACTGTCTCCTGATTTGATAATTATTTATTTTTGTACCTTGTACACACCATTAGAAGAAAACCCCTAATAAAACTTGCGCTCATCCATGAAATTTTTTCTAAGCCTGCTGCTTTTATTCCTCTTCAGCCAAAACCAAATTGCTCAAAATTGGTTGATCACTCAGGAAGAATGGGGAGGTACCGATTCCACAGATACCAGCCTTGAGCACCAGATTTCTTATATCACCATTCATCATGGTGGAGAGATTTTCCCTGAGGACAAAAATACAGTTACTTATTTGCAAGGCTTACAAAAATGGAGCCGGTCAGATCGAAAATGGAATGACATTCCCTATCACTATGTAGTTGCACGAGACGGCAAAATCTATGAAGGGCGACCACTCAATTATCGTGGAGATACCAATACCACTTACGACCCAACAGGACATGCCCTTATTGTATTGCTTGGTAATTTCGAAGAGCAAGAACTGAATCCTGAACAAATTGAATCACTTAAAACGGTAACTTCTTATTTAGCAAAGCAAGAATCTGTTGCAGCCGACAAGATCAAAACACACAAAGATTATGCCGAAACTCTATGTCCCGGCGTAAAGCTTTCTGCTTATCTGGGAACAGACGATTGGAACCGTTTTTTGTCAAACATATCTGATCAATAAAATAAACTAAAACTCATCTTAACCTCTTTTACTTCTCTGGATTATGAACCGTAGCATTACTCAGTTTACCTTTATTATTCTTCTATCCACTTTGATTGTGAGTTGTACCGACACAGAAAAAGTACAGCTGGTTGAAAAAACCATTCAGGAAACCAAAGCCGAGTATGTATCTGATTCTCGTGTTGCTTTGTTTTCTGCAACAGCAAGTGCAAAGCAAAATACGATTGTTCTGACAGGAGAAACCTCACTACCGGAAGCAAGAGCATCTCTACTCGCTTCCTTGGATCAGAAAAACATTGCTTATGCCGATAGTATTTCTGTTTTGCCTGCAACAGAGCTGGGAAATGAAGTATATGCATTAGTAAATAACTCCGTTTCTAACTTACGATCTGAGCCAAAGCATTCAGCACAACTGGCAACTCAAGCCATTTTGGGAATGCCTTTAAAAGTGTTAAAAAAACAAGGCGGATGGTATCTGGTTCAAACGCCTGAAGATTATTTATCCTGGGTTGACAGTGGCGGAATTACCCGGGTAGATAAATCAACATTAGCGGATTGGGCAGATGCTGATAAGATCATTTATTTAAATACCGTAGGTTTTTCCTATTCCAAAGCCAATACCGGTTCTGAAAAAGTTTCTGATCTTGTAGCCGGAAATATTCTGAAATTGAAAAACAGCTCAGGAAGTTATTACGAAGTTGAATATCCTGACGGAAGAAGAGCATTTGTTGCAAAAAGAGAAGCTCGTTTGTTGGATGATTGGATCAGTAGTGTGTCAGCAACTCCGGAAGCACTTACAAACACCGCAAAAACGCTTATCGGCTCGCCCTATTTGTGGGGAGGAACGTCCACCAAAGGAATGGATTGCAGCGGCTTTACCAAAACCATTTATTTTATGAGCGGACAAATTATTCCACGTGATGCAAGCCAGCAAGTACGTGCCGGAGAGCTTGTAGATTCTGATAAAGAATGGGACAAACTGGAAGTAGGCGATCTTTTATTCTTTGGAAGAGAAGCAACGGACACCCGCTCCAGAGCTGTTACTCATGTGGGGATGTGGATCGGTGATAATAAATTTATACACTCTGCAAGCAAAGTCCGTATTAGTAGTGTGGACCCATCTTCTGATGATTATGATGAATTCAATACCAATCGGTATTTAGAAGCCCGCAGGTATCTGGATAACTGGGAAGGAAACATTATCCAAACTGCCAATATGTACAGTAACTTTCTGGAGAAGTAGAAGCTAAATAACATTTGGATTTAGCTACTTTTGCCCCAATGTCATTTAATGAGATCTATTGACTATTGACTTAATCGAGCACTGCCAAATTTAAAAATATAAGTGACATCCAGGCCAATGAATAACTATGCAATTGTCTTTGTGAAGTCTTTGGCACTACATACAAGGCAAGTGCAACCATTGCTAATGAAGTAAACCCCAAACAATGGTATGGATGGGACGTAATCGACCAAAAGAAAGCCAAGAAATTGTGTCTAATTCAGCCAAATAAATTTGAGCCCTAAATATTCCCCAACTAACGTTCCAAATAAAAGCCATATGGCAGATGTGAATATATACCAGAATATGATTTTAATTGATTGCGAATCAGCATCGATAACTTGATCTGCCTTTGCCTTTTCGACAACAAGTAAGTGTTGCGATTGTTGAATAGGTGTGTTTTTAGACATAATTAAACTTTATAGATTTACTCGCTTAATAAAATTGGCTTAAAACATGTCGATATTTAAACTGAAGTCTTTAATCCAAAACTTATTTTGAACTGAATGAATATTTGTGAGTATCGGACTCCAAATGGCTAATTTTTCTTGCAATGAAACTTTATGCAAAATGTTCACTCAATTAACATGTTAAAAACAATGAAATAATGCTTTAATTTAATGAGCATCAAAATATATGAGGAAGGCTAGATTGTAAAATTAACAGGTAAGAATGGCATTTCTATAACATTTTAGAGATACATTTTTATAATCTATAAATGAATTTTTGTTCGTATTTGTAAAGTAGTTAAAATTAATTATTCAATTAAAATTACTCACCAATATTCTGTTTTTGGATTATCCCATGCATTATTATTTCTAGATAAGTACTGTGAATATCATGATCTTGCTTAAGAAAATTTTGAAAGAAAGGAGTATGTCTTACTGTAGATTTGGTATCAAAAAACTCTAAAAGTCCGCGAATACCACTCCAGTAAATTATAGTAAGCAGCTTAGGTGAATATTTACTTTTAATAGAACCATCTTGAATGGCTATTTGAAAAATACGCTCTGAAAGGGTAAATAAAATTTGACGTTTATCTTCACACTCTTTTACGATTGGTTTTTCTTCCAGATCATTTGAATCAGAATAGAGTTCATAATATCGAAATGCTTCAAAATAAAGAGGTTGGTCATGTGAAAAATTAACCCCAAACATAAATAGTGTTCTGAGCATTTTTTCTCCTGTATCACCGCTTAACAAAATCTCTGATAATTTCTCATTGATTAGGTTAAAGCCTTTAGAATTTATTGAATAAACTAATTCGTCTCTACTGGGAAAGTATAAATATAATGTTCCTTTACTAAGTTCCGAACGTTTTGCAATTTCTTCCATAGTTACCGCATCTAATCCCTTTTCTTGAATCAGTTCTTTTGCAGCTTGTATTATAGTTTCTCGCCGGTATTTTTTTCCCGTTTTCTTCGTTCATCTATACTCATAATCAATATTTTTAAATTACCGAGTTATTGTTTCAGTAATATTTGAAATAAGCGATTTCTATTTATATACAGTTTTATCAACTATTTGGTTTATTTTTGAGTTGATACAAGAAATTCACCAACAAATATATTGTATGCAATTAATGTCCGTAATTCAGTCAATATATTAATTGATATATATCAAGACTTTTTCCTGATATACATCAATGGCGCTCTCAGTATATCTCTTTAGTTTAGTTGCGAATCAAATGTTTAACATCAAACAATATTTATTATGACTACTACAACTAAAACATTATGGAAAATTGATCCTACGCATTCAGAAGTACAGTTCAAGGTAAAGCACTTGGTAATTTCGACAGTTACAGGAAACTTCAGTTCCTTTGAAGGACAAATTGAAGCCGAGGGCGATCATTTTGAAAACGCTAAAGCTGCCTTTACCGCTGATATTGATAGTATTTCAACCAACAATGAAGATCGGGATCAACACCTGAAATCTGATGATTTCTTCAACGCTGAAGTATTTCCGCAGCTGAGGTTTGAATCTACCAATTTTGAAAAGGTTGGAGACGGAGAATACAAAGTGACTGGAGATCTAACGATCCGTGATATCACTAAAGAAATCGAACTGGATGTCATCCACGGTGGCACCGTTGGTGATCCTTATGGACAAACCAAAGCCGGCTTTGAAGTAACCGGTTCTATCAACCGAAAAGAGTTTAACCTCACCTGGAATGCCGTGACCGAAGCTGGAAATGTGGTGGTTGGAGATGAAATTAAGCTCCAACTGAACGTTCAGTTTATTGAGCAGTAAAACGAATAGTCTATATTCCAGTTAAAACCAAGCGGGCATTCTTTAGAGAATGTCCGCTTTTTTTATTTTCTGTTTTTAGATGTACTTTCGCATGAAGAATCAATTAAAACTAAAGTATAATCTATGTTTGAGTGGTTAAAAAATAGTTTGGAGGAGCATGTTTCTCTAACCAAAGAAGAATGGGAGTACTTCAAAAATTATTTCCGCCCTAAACGAATGCTCAAACGTCAATTTCTACTTCAGGAAGGAGATGTATGCAGGGAATTAGCTTTTGTAGAGAAAGGTTCCCTTTATTCTTACACGGTAGATTCAGCCGGGAATAAACACGTGATTCGCTTTGCGTTCGAGGGCTGGTGGATGGCAAATCTCCATAGCTTCTTCACCGAACAACCTACCCGGTTAAACATAGAAATTCTGGAAAACAGCGAGCTACTCATGCTCGATAGGAAGAACCACGATAAACTATTGGAGGAACTCCCAGCGTACGAGCGCTATAATCGTATCATTCTTCAGAACGCGTATGTAGCTCTCCAACAGCGCGTGGAAAATGCACTGGGTCTTACGGCGGAAGAAAAATACGATCGCTTGATCGAAGAAAGTCCGGCTTTTTTAAACCGAGTACCTCTAAACTTGGTGGCATCCTATTTGGGTGTTAGCCCTGAAACACTGAGTAGAGTTCGTGGTAACTATAACCGTTAGTTTGAACTATTTAAAATATTCAAACTTATACCCTTTTTTAAAAAAAAAGGCCACCTAACGGTCAGCTCATAAAAGCATTAAAAAGTAGATTGATTTGAATTACCTACCTAATCTTTTACTACTTATTTCTTCAACAATTAGACATGATTTCTTGATGTTTGTCAATAATCTTTCTTAGCAGATGTCAATGAAGGTGCATCTTAAATCATATATCATAGTATTTGAATAAACGGTTTAATGAGTAGCCAGATCAAATAGCAAATTCTAATACTGATTTTAGAATGACTAGCTAATCGGCCTGCTCAAAGCCATTACATAAATAATTAAAGTGAATAGGATAATATTATGAAACGATTAGAAAATAAGGTTGCAATTATTACAGGAGCATCTCAAGGTATGGGAGAATCACACGCACGCAGTTTTGTAGCCGAAGGAGCAAAAGTTGTTATGACTGACATCAATGAGGTGCGAGGCGCTGAAATTGCAGATGAACTTGGCGAAAACGCTATTTTTATCAAACATGATGTAACCAAACCGGAGGAATGGAAAAAAGTAGTTTCTGAAAGTGAAGCTACATTTGGCCCAATTAATGTGTTGGTTAATAATGCAGGTGTTTTAGGTCCCATCGCCGAGGCAATTGAACTGAAAGAGGATGAATACTCTAAGGTAATTGCAATAAATCAAAATGCCATTTTTTATGGAATAAAATATGTACTTCCTTCAATGTTAAAAGCAGGTATTGGTTCCATCGTCAATATTTCGTCTATCGCAGGTATTGTAGCTATTTACGGATATCCCAGCCTGGCTTATATGAGTAGCAAATTTGCAGTAAGAGGAATGACTAAAGCTGTTGCTATTGAATATGCATCCAAAAATATTCGAGCAAATTCAGTACATCCTGGTTTTATTAAAACACCAATGATGGCAGCAGCTACTGATGAAGAAGGAGGAGAAGCAACCGGAATGATTCCATTGGGAAGATTAGCCGAAACCAAAGAAGTTAGTGATTTGGTTGTGTTCTTATCTTCTGATGAATCATCCTATATGACAGGAACAGAACAAATTATAGATGGCGGCATGAGTGTTCAATAAATACTTGAACACAGCACACCATCGGAGCCGGAATTCCGATTGATTGTGATACACCGCTAAAAAAAACATTTGTACCTTTTCTATTAGCCTGTGAGTTAACACTCACGGGCTTTTTATTGATATATATCAAGAGTTTTTCCTAACACATATCAATGGTACCAACACATGTGATCGGTAAGTTTACAGCGAAATAAATATTCAACTGTAAACCGAACAAACATCATGTCTATAACCAAACAAACTATTGCCATTGTTGGAGCCGGAGTATCTATGGGCTCCGCCATTGCTAAAAGTATTGCAGGGGGTAACTACCGCCTTCTTTTATTTGACACAAATCTTGAACAATTAGGTTCCCTTTCTGAAGAAATTCTACAGGATCATCCGGAAGCTGATTTTGAACATATGAGCTGCCCTCATGAATCTAGTTGGGAAGCAGACATCATTATTCTTGCCCTTCCCCATTCTGCCGAAAAGGAACTGGCTGAGAAGATCCGGGATGTGGCTATCCAAAAAATTGTGATCAGCATTGCAAATCCAATCGATGAAGAATTCTCCAAGCTTACAACCAGACCCGAGACAAGCGCAGCTGAAGAACTACAACAGTGGTTGCCTCATTCCAAGGTCATTAAAGCCTTCAACACCACTTTTGCAGCTGACTTTGAACAGCCGGTGATCGACGGAAAACAGACAGATGCCTTCATTGCGGGTGACGATGAGGACGCTTTAAAAACGGTAACCGAACTTCTAGAAACAGTAGGGTTCAATCCAATTATTGCCGGCGATCTGTCGGTAAGCGGTACGCTTGAGCGCATGCAGCTGCTTCTAATGCAACTCACAATCGAGAATGATTATAACTGGCATGCCGGCTGGAAAATCTTACACAACTAATTCAAAACTTAATATTCAAATTTTAAGACTATGATACTCATAACTGGAGCAAACGGACATTTAGGAACTCAAACCATTGATTTATTACTGGACAAAAATCCAGAGACCAAAATTGTTGGTCTTGTCCGAAGCGAAGAAAAAGGAGCCGAGCTAGAGGAAAAAGGCGTGGAAGTCAGGATTGGCGACTACACTGATTATCCATCTGTTGAAAAAGCCGTTCAGGGAGTGGATATACTTCTTTTGATTTCTTCCAGTACAATGGATGGCAGGGCTGAACAGCACAATAACGTGATTGAAGCCGCAAAGAAAGCAGGTGTAAAACATATATTATACACGAGTCTTGTAGAGGCTGACAAAGGATTGAGTCCACTATCTGCTGATCATACCGTAACCGAAAAGCTCATTAAAGCATCGGGCATTCCTTACACCATTTACCGCCATACCTTTTACATGGAATTTCTTCCCCTTTTCTTGGGGAATGCACTAGAAACCGGATCGTGGGTTTTCCCGACCGATGGTAAAGCCATCAACCTAGCGCTGCGTTCTGAAATGGCAGAAGTTTTGGCCAACGGACTCGAAAATCCTGAAGAACACAAGGACAGTACATACGAAATTACATCAGCTCGGGCTTTTGTCTGGTTCCGTAGCTCCGCTGCCGAACGCTCATCAGAAGCTCCACCTCTTTTCTCACCGTACTCAATCTTCATCTCAGCGTCGGTTTTGAAAGGCATCTCATAATTTAATAAGCATTGCCTGTAATGCAAGTTGCAAACTTGCTTAGCTACTGCTCTTTAAGTCGCAGACTTAAGAGAGCTTTGCGGAAAGTAGTGGACTAATAGTTTATTTTGTTAATTATTTGAAGCTATTCAAAATTGAACTATTAGGAGGAATTACCCAGTATACGTCAACTGAATCCCCATTAAAAAAGACTGGTATTCCATAGTTACCATTTCCTGATTTTGGTGAGGTTGCTGAAGTAAATAAATCTTTACTTAATGAAAATTTAAGCGCTTCCTGCGTTCCGTTCAATTTACATTCAGTAATGTTAATTTTGGACCAATTTAAACTTTCACAATTATTTGATTCCTTTAAAGATAAAAACAAATTGAACGGATATTCTATAGCTGCAAGAAATTCCTTACCATCCTTGAAAAGCTTTAAAATAGGTATCGTATCATTTAGCGCATACGCAGGGATCATTTGTAAATACTTATATTCATCAACAAGAAAATGATATTCTTTATTAACGTTTAGAGTATCATTTTGAAAATAAGTTTTTAAGTCCTTTATTTTGAATTCTGAATTAATAAAGGATCTTCGAACACATGGTGAATCGTACTCTGGAAGTTGAGTACCTGGACATTTTTCCTGTTCAAAATAATAAACATAACCTGCTATTTTTTCTTTCCCCTTAAATACTACATTTTCCAAACTAGGTGAAATTTTGACAACAGATTTATTTTTTTCTACTCTCGAATAAGAACAGCTACAACTTAATACTATTAAAAAGAGAATTATTATGTATCTCATATCAATTAATTTTTTCTAGTTCCGTAGCTCCGCCTCGGAACGCCCAACAGATGCTCCGCCTCTTTTCTCTTCGTTCCCAATCAACATTGATTTTCTCCTCCTCAAACTGCTACAAAACTCAACACTTTCGTTTGATGGCCCTGTAAATTAGAATACCATTTTCTTCAAACAAAAAAACCACATCGATCTATGATCAATGTGGCTTTTGTAATTTATTATTTGTCGTTTAGACAAAAGTGGGCCCAGAGGGACTTGAACCCCCGACCAATCGATTATGAGTCGACTGCTCTAACCAACTGAGCTATGGGCCCTTTGTAAGGGCGTCAAAGTTACAAGGTTTAGAACCTATTTGAAAGCTCTTTTTTTGGTTCATTAATTAAATGATCCTTTTGATTTCAGCTGATCAATTAACATCCATTGATAGGTTTTAATGGCAATGCTGATGTGCCTGAGACCAAGTCTTACCCGCTGGGCAATCGATTGCACCATCATCGTTCGATAGAGCTGTTCCTAAAAACCAAAGTCCCAATAGTACAACAACGATCAGTAGACCCACACCTATGTTAGATTTCATGGAAGAATTATCTTTCTTTAAACAGCAGTTTTTATATTTACGTCCACTTCCGCAATGACAAGGATCATTTCTTCCTATTGTTTCAGCCATATTACTCCGTAATGCATTCTTGTATATTTAGATTTCAATGTACTAAACTTTAATAAATTTTTTTCTACTTACCATTCCGAAGGCATGCAAAGCCACAGAGTTTAACTCTATTCGAATGTTAACGTTGATTTTAGAATCACCTCATCATCTTTGTTTTAAAATATTTCATTCTGAGTGAATGTTGGATCCCACATTTTGTGTTTATGTTCAAAACAATATAATTATGCTTAGATCTTTTTTCCTTTTTCTTATTTCATTTCTTTTTTCATCATTTTCAATGGCTCAGAATTCTGAACGTGCAACCGATATTTTTACAGAAGTGGATGCACGTCGCAGCAAGATCACCTACGAAAAAACCGATATGCAAATGGTGATCTATAACAGCTCCGGAAATACACGAAACCGAAGCATTAGCTCATTTTCGTATAACAAGGATGATCAAGAAAAGAGTTTATTGGTTTTTGAAGAACCAGCAAATGTTCGGGGTACCGGATTTCTTACCTTAAGTGACGGCGACAATGAAGTTCAGAAATTATACCTTCCGGCTTTGGGACGAATCCAAACAATCACTGCCTCCCAAAAAGCAGATCGATTTATGGGAAGTGATTTTACTTATGAAGATCTGGGGGATCAAAATCCCGACGATTACGATTTTGAGTTGATATCCGAAAAAAGTTCATTAGCTATTCTAAAAGCCGTAAAAAAAGAGAATAGTCAGTACGCTTACATCCGGTTCTATATTAATACTGATCGTTATTCTTTAGAAAAAGCCGAATATTTTGATGAAGATAATGAAATGATCAAACGCCTGGAGGCTGAAGATTTCACTAATGTAGATGAAAACATATGGCGCGCCAATAAAATGACGATGTACGACCTTAAAGCAGAACGCAAGACAGAACTGATCTGGAGTAACAGGGTGATAAATGAATCTATTCCAGAGTGGAGATTTACGGAACGTGGATTGAAACGTAGTTAGAATTCTTCCTAACCCAGCTTAAAATTATCCGGTCTGATTGTCAGCATAGAAACGTCTACGTGATTAACAACTTGACCGGCCGTTGATCCGATAAAGAATCTTGGAATACCTGTTCTTCCATGTGTTGTCAAAGCCAGCAAATCTGCATGTTCATTAGCATAATTTGTAATTTCTAAAGATGCAGAAATACCTTGTATTACTTTCAGTGAAACAGGCACTGACAAGCTACTTGCACCATCGTTTTTAATGAATCTATATTTAAAATCTTCACTCGTTTTCTCGAGTGTTAATCCTAGCTTTTTATGATCCTCAAGGTATCCTTCCACTTTTTGAATAAAGATTTCTTCAGCCTCATCATTAGAAGCCCCAACAGAGGGAGCCACAAAACCATATCCATCGGAAGAATATAATTGACTCATATAAAAGAGCTCTAAACTTGCATCAAACTGTAATGCGAGCTCCAATGAAAGTGGAATAGAGGCAAGTGAATGTTCTGAAAGATCAATTGCAGTAACAATTCTTTCGAAACCACTGCTTGAGTATTTATTGTTAATTGTAAAAACCGGAGCATGTGCTCTTCGAATCACTTTATCAGTTATACTTCCTTTAAGAAAAGTGCTTTCATGAGCTCCATTTGCGCTCATCAATATGAGGTCATATTCATTTTCGTTAGCAAAATCAGTGATCGCTTTAGAAGGTTTTCTATCTACTAGTACATGAGTCTTACCTAAATAAGATTCCATGATAAAATCAGATGCAAGCTGGTCAATTTCAATTTGAGCTTTTTCAATCACTTTTGGATACAAATCTTGTTCCATATCAAATGGCAATCCTAATTTATCCATGCTTTCGTTCATATATAGACTAAAAGACACGATGTGTATTAAGTCTATTTTTGATCCGTAAGTTTTTGAGAAAAAGTTCGCCAGCTTTAGTGCAGATTTTGACGATTCAGAGAAGTCAGTAGGGATGAGAATTCTGTGAACTTTCATAATTACCTCCTTTTAGTGGAATAGTTATGTACTATTGTACTTCCTAAAAATGAAGAATTGATGAAGTTCTAGCTTTTTTCTCTTAAATAATCCAAACCACCCACCATCATCATTCCGATCAGTATTCCGATCACTCCTCCCCACACATTAGTATCAGGATTGCTGTTTTCACTTATACCCGGCACAAAAGGTTTAGATTTTATCATTTTCTTTTTAACCGTTTCAACTTCTATTTTTTTGAATTCATCAAATGAAGATTCGGGATTTATGATCTTTCCGACTCGTTCGTATTCAGGAAGATTTTCATTTACTTCTGAATTCAATAATTCCTGAGCACGTTCACTGGTATAGTCAATTTCCACGGTTTCTCTCACCTGTTCTACAAATTCTCTGTTTTGATAGGGCCAGATAACAAATAACGAACCGATCAAAAATCCGATCAATACAGAAATGGTTTGAGAATGATATTTACCAAGTAACCACGACAGAAATCTTGAAAAAGCTGCCAGTCCAACTACCGCCCCGAGCATGAACGGCAATAAACCAATGATTCCATCTAATGTTTCAGTTCCACCGATCATTCCGATGTTGGAAAGCAGATAATCGTATTTCCGCATAATCAGCAATAAATAAGAACCCGAAATCCCCGGTAGAATCATTGCACAAATAGAGATCATCCCACTCAAAAACACAAAAGCGGGGTTTTCTGGAGTGTCAGCAGGAACTAAAGAAACGATCCAAAGCCCGATTCCCACACCGACTATACTCATTAGTATTTCTTGCCAGCTTATTTCATTCAGTGTCTTATATAAAATATAGATAGAGCCTAAAATCAGCCCAAAAAATAATCCATATACAATTTCGGGATGTGTAAACATATACACCTGCAGCGGAACTACTTTGGTAAAGAAAGCCAGCGCGGCAAAGATTCCGCCAAACAAAAAGATCAAGAACTTGATATGTAATTCCTTAAACGCTGTTTTCCATTTAAAAGTAAAAAACGATTTCAGAAATGGGCCGTTTACACTTTTGATAGCATTCAGCAGTCGCTCATATATTCCAAGTATCAAAGCCATGGTTCCTCCGCTCACTCCGGGAACTATATCAGCCGAGCCCATCAAAAAACCTTTTATTACCAAAAACGGAGCTTCTTTAAACGTTGTCTTGTCCTTTGCTGATTCTTGCATTATTCTCCCCATCCTTTTTCCCCAATAAGCGGTACAAATTTGAAGTTATCGTACTCATCTTGCTTGTATTCAGTTTCTGACACTCTGGTTATTTTCAACATTTTTTGAGTTTTATCGTCTCCAACTGGTATTACCAACACTCCATCAATTTTCAATTGCTTGATAAGATCATCAGGAACAACCGGAGCTCCGGCAGTTACAATAATTCCATCGTAAGGAGCATAGGTTGACCAACCAAGAGTTCCATCTCCTGATTTTAACAGCGGGGAATAACCCTCTTCTTTCATTGCTTCTTTTGCTCGGTGATATAATTCATTATGCCGTTCAACACTATATACTTCAGCTCCCAATTCGCATAATATCATACACTGATAGCCGGAACCGGTTCCTATCTCAAGGATTTTATCTCCTTTTCTAAGCTCCAGTAATTCTGTTTGAGCGGCAACGGTATATGGTTGTGAGATTGTTTGACCTAAACCAATTGGCAAAGCGCTGTCAGTATACGCTCTGTGATGCAGAGCCGTATCAACCAATTTATGACGCGGAATCTTACCAATAGCTCTTAACACTTCGGTATCTTTTATTCCTTTATCCTTCAGAAGTTCAACCAGTTTTTGTCGCGGCCGAACAAAACGACGACTTTGATTTACCATGCACCTGCCGATTTTTTATTCCTTAAAGTATACCAAATTCATCTCTTATTTTTTGAATTAATGACGCACTATTTAATCCGATTCTAAATTCTGTAATCACCTGTTTTCAATTTTCAAGCTACCTATATTCTGAAATGGAATGGATTGATTTACCCGTTGTTCAAGTTTTTATTTATGCATTGATCACTGCTCTGGCAACAGGGCTTGGTGCTTTGCCTTTTTTCTTTATTGATAATATTTCTGATTCCTTTCTGGGTAAATCTAACGCAGTTGCTGCCGGTCTTATGCTTGCTGCCAGCTATAGCCTGATCTTTGAAGGTTACAATGAAAGTGAGTGGATGACTTTAGCGGGAATGCTTGCGGGTGTTTTCCTTGTAGTTATAGCCAACAAATGGTTGGAAGGAAGATCTACTCCGGGATTGGAAGATGTTGTTGGAGGGAAGAGAAAACAGATGCTGATTTTCTTGGGGATCATGACTGTTCATTCTTTTGCAGAAGGTGTAAGTGTGGGAGTTTCTTTTGCCAGCACCATGGAATTTGGCGTTTTTATAGCTATCGCCATTGCCATTCATAATATTCCGGAAGGTTTAGCTATCAGTTTGGTTATGGTTCCAAATGGAACTTCTCCTTTAAAAGCTGCAGGATGGAGTATTTTTTCGAGTTTACCACAGCCACTAATGGCTGTACCTGCCTTTCTGTTTGTTGAAACATTCCGTGAATATCTGCCTTTTGGCTTAGGTTTTGCCGCCGGAGCTATGATCTGGATGGTTTTTGCAGATCTTGTACCTGATGCGTTAGAAAAATGCAGTCCACACACGATCGGCCTTTGGGTAACACTGGCTATCCTGGCAATGAGTGCTTTTCAAACTCTATTAGGATAATAGAATCTTATTATAAGATTTTACATCCATTTATAAACTTTTTGCACCAACAAACTAGTTAGCTCCTTAACTTTAAAATTTATTAAACGAATTCTATTTAAAGCTAACAAATGTCTCTTAAGCAAAGGTTATTCCCACTTTTACTGCTATTACTTTTTGTACTACCCTCTTCCCTTTTTGCTCAAATAAATAACTCTACTTTAACTGTCTATATTGATTGCCGTGGCTGCGACGATGACTTTGTTAGAAGCGAGATCAGCTATGTAAATTTTGTTCGGGATCAAAGTGTAGCTGAAGTTCAATTGCTAGTGACATTACAAAGAACGGGCGGGGGTGGTTTTCAATTCACTCTTGATTATATAGGATTAGGGGAGTTTCAAGGCAAAGACAATACAATTCTTTTTATTTCTCCTCAATCGGATACAAATGAGATAATGCGAAACAGACTTGTCAAATATGTAAAACTTGGTCTTGTTAATTATTTATCAGAAAAAGATATCATTACAGATCTTGAAGTTACTTACACCGGATCTCGAAAAACCAGAACTGTATCTGAACAAGAAATAAATGATCCATGGAATGGATGGAACTTTGAGCTGGGAGCAAACGCTGATATGAGTGGGGAAGAATCCAGAGAAAACTACCGACTGAATGGTAATTTCAGAGCTCAAAGAACTACCGAAAACTGGAAAGTGAGATTCAATTATTGGCAAAATTATAATAAGCGCGTATTTATTTCTACGGATTCTTTAGGAAATGAAGAAAGAGAAGAGTTTATAACTGAAGCTCAAAATGTTTTTGGCTTAGTTGGAAGAAGTCTTTCTGATCATTGGACCGCAGGGGCATATTTCAGAGGGCAGTCATCTACTCAGGATAACATTGATCTCCGACTCGCTATTACACCTACCATTGAATATAGCTTATTCCCATATTCTGAGTTTAACCGCCGAGCTATAACCATCCGATACGGAATGCTTGCAGAGCAAAATTTTTACTCTGATACCACTATATTTTCAAAAACTGAAGAGTTTTTATTACGCCAGGAATTAAATATTCAAGCCGAATATACCCAGCCTTGGGGTGGAATTGATGGTCAAATTCAGCTCGGTAATTACATGCATGATTTCAGTAAAAATCGATTGAACTTTGACTTAAGAGTTAATATGAGAGTTTCCCGTATTTTCTCTTTTAATGTATCGGGTCGCTATTCCGTAATTAACGATCAGCTTTCAATTCCTGCAGGCGACCTTTCGGATGCTGAGCGTTTATTGAATCTTCGAAACCAGGCAACCTCATATAATTTTGGTGCCTCATTTGGTTTCGAGATCAATTTTGGTTCTGTCTACAATAATGTGGTAAACAGCAGGCTATAAGTTAGTCTTCAGAAGACAGATCAGAATTACTTTTAAGAACGGTATTCAATTTTTCTCCGCCTCTTATCCCAAAGTCCAGTGTTCTGATTGGGAATGGAATCATGATGTCATTCTCATCATACGCCTTCTTGATAGCCATAATCGCTTCACTTCTTGGAGCCCAGAAATCAGGCAATGTTCTGAAATCAACCCAAAAACGAACTACATAGTTGATTGAACTACCGCCAAATTCTTCATAAAAGAATTCAACATCCTTATCCTTATCGATTCCTTCCAGGTTGTTTATAGCTTCAAGAGTAATTTTACGAGCTTTCTCAAGATCATCACCATAAGAAACTCCACATTGAAGATCGATTCTTCTTTCTCCGTTTTTTGTGTAGTTCATAAATGGATTTTCATAGACTTCTTTATTAGGGATGTATACAATCTGACCTTGTGGAGTTTTTATTACTGTATTTCTCAGGTTCAATTTTTGGACTGTTCCTAAGTATCCGTTACTGTCAATAATATCACCAATACCAAACGGGTGGCGAACTGACAATAAGATACCTGAAATGAAATTCGCAGCTATATCCTGAAATGCGAAACCTAATGCAAGACCAATAATACCGGCACCTGCAAGTAAGCTGGTCACTGTTCCGTCCAGATTCAAAATTCCCAATGCAATAAATACACCGGCCCCAATTACAGCTACTCCTAAAACAGTTTGAGCAAGCCCTACAATTGTCTTGTTTGTTGTTACTTTATGCAGAAGCTTTCCTGCATATTTCTTTATTATACTAGCAATGAAATAGAAAAGTATTAATACAAGTATTGCAACCGCCAAATTTGGTAACATCTCAATGGCTGAGTTGAGCCATTCTTGTAGCTTTTCTGTTATTATGCTGTACCCTTCTTCCAAATTCATATTTTACATTCTTGTTACAAAGTTAGTGTTTATAATATTTACAATGCTTTTATCAACCAAAATGTTCCAAAATTTCATAAATACTTGACTAACAATGACTTTACTAAGATTCAACACTCCATTTTTAACATTAATTGCACTCTTTTTCCTTTTTCATACTAATTCATATGCACAAGATTATGCTACTTCAGCAGAAAAAGTTAATCCCGTACTTATAAGTTCTACTATTCCTGATGTATCGGTTAAAAATACCGATGGAAAAAACCTCAATCTCCGGGATTTGGTAAAAGAACAACCGACCATTTTTGTGTTTTACAGAGGAGGATGGTGTCCGTATTGTAACAGTCATTTAGCAGACCTAAAAACGATCGAAGAAGATCTTTCCAAAGAAGGCTACAAAGTCTATGCAATCAGCGCTGACAGACCTGAACTTTTGAAGCAAACGATGACTAAAAACGAACTTACTTATACCCTTTTATCAGATGCGCCCATGACCGCCGCCAAAGCTTTTGGTATTGCTTTTAAAATGGATGACAAAACTGTAGAGAGATATAAGTCTTTTGATATCGACATTGAAAAAGATTCGGGGTATGATCATCACTTGCTTCCTGCACCGGCTGTATTTCTTGTTGATCAGGAAGGAACTATCAAGTTTTCGTATGTAAATCCGAACTATAAAGAACGTATTGACGGCGGTATTCTTCTGGCTGCGGCTAAAGCTTTCAACTAAATTCCTTTCAGCTTTTATCCTAAGGCGGACCAGTTTGGTTCGCCTTTTTTGTTTCTAGTCCTTGGCATGCTTTCTGCTTATCTTTACTGCACTATGACATCAGTAGATACTCCCCAAAAAACCGATCTTAAATCGCTCACTAAAACAGAACTGTCAGACTTTTGTACTGAATTGGGTTTACCTCGCTTCAGAACCGACCAGATCTTTCAATGGCTGTACCAGAAAGGTGCTTCTTCTTTCGAAGAGATGACCAATCTGTCAAAAGACCTCAGAACAAAACTGAATGAAGTTGCTTATATAAATCGCATTCAACTTTCTGATCAGCAAAAATCTAAAGACGGAACTATAAAATTCCTTTTCAAACTTGCTGATGAAGATAAAGACTATAAAGTTGAAGCCGTTTTAATTCCTGATTTTTATGATGACGGTGTTGCAAATAGGTTAACTGTTTGTGTGTCTTCGCAGGTTGGATGTGTATTCGGGTGTGCTTTTTGTGCAACCGGAAAGATGGGTTTCTTTCGAAATCTGAGTCACGGAGAAGTAGTAGATCAGGTTCAGTATATCAATGAAGTGTCTTTAAAGGAGTACGACAAAAAGATCACTAATATTGTTTATATGGGGATGGGAGAGCCTTTACACAATTATAAAACAGTGGTGAATTCTGCTTCTATTATTGCTGATCCACTTGGAATTGAGCTTTCTCCTAAACGTATTACCGTGTCAACTGTTGGATTGACTAAGCAGATCAAGAAACTAGCGGATGATGAAGAGCCTTTTAATCTGGCTATTTCTCTTCACGCACCCAGCGATGAAAAACGTGATAAGATCATGCCGATAAATAGTTCTATGAATCTGGAAAGTCTGGAAGAAGCTGTTCGTCATTATTACCGAAAAACAGAGCGCCCGATCACTTACGAATACTTGTTGTTTGATGAATTTAACGATTCTAAAGAAGATGCTCGAAATCTTGCCCAAATAGTAAAATGGGCGCCAAGTAAGGTGAATATCATTATGTATAATAATGTTGCGGGAGTAGCTTTACATCGTGCGCGTGAAGAGCGATTAAACAAATTCATGAAGGAACTCTCCAAAAATGAAGTGAGAGCTACTGTTAGAAGAAGTCGTGGCGATGATATTGATGCAGGATGTGGACAACTGGCAATACGTGAAGGTACTCCACGTGGTAAGACAATTGCTAAATAACTTCTTTAGATAGTACTTCTTTTACTCTGTTTGCCCAGTTTTTCCAATTCATTTGTTCAGAATATCTGGAAAATGCATTGCTAGACAACCTTTCATATTCAGAATCATTTTTCCAAATTTGAAAAATTTTCTCTGCAATCATATCCGAAGTGTCATTTCTTTGGATAATTATTCCCGTCTCTCCATCAATAACCGCTTCGGGGACTCCGCCTACATTTGAGCCAATAGTCGGCAAACCATATGAAGCTGCTTCAATAAATGACATTCCCACACACTCCGCTTTTGTTGGAAGGATAAAGAAAGTCGAACTTTGATAAAGCTCTATTAATTTTGACAATTGATTCGCATCCTGCTTATCCAGAAATCCAATTACTTCTACACAATCTTCCTGAATATCAGGAGTGGAACCAACTACGACCAATTTAGCTTTTATGCCATTGCGATTTAGTTCTTTTATGATCCCAACTGCTTCCGGACCTCCTTTTTCCTCCCATCTCACCCCAACAAAAAGAAACGTCAATTCTTCTGATTCAACTCTTTTCTTAATGAGATTCTGAACATCATTTTCTATCGGAGAGGCCAGATTAGAACCGTATGGGATCACTTCTATTTTTGATTTAGGAATTCGATAATTATTCTGTGCTGATGTTGACAGCCAATCTAATGGAAGTATCAGTTTCCGGGCTTTCTCAAAAGCCATACGTTCAAGTATCAGCGCATTTCTGATGGATAAAGAATGGAGGTTTGAATGACTTTGATAAAGATCCTGTAACAATGGAAAGGTCGCATCAGTAGTTAAATAAAGTGGCACATCTGTTGTAAGAAAAGCAACTTCAGGACTTACCAGCGAACCTAATAAAACATCAGGTTTTAACTTTCTGATCTTTTCATCCAGTTGCTTTGCATGTATTTGAGCAAGCTTAATATCATATTGATACTTGAATGTCTTTTCATTGCCAAACGTATGGAATTTCCCTTTCAGCTTAGCGACATTTTTGTACCAATGATCGATCGGACCAAGCGGAATTACCTCTTTAAATTCTCCTTTAAGCGCCTGATACATAGCAAAATGTGTTCCGGAATAAGCACGAACATTATTCGGATCTTCTTTTGTAATATATCCAATTCTCATCAGTTTGAATTAAATGATGGTGTAGATCAATCTTCCGGCCATAATAACCGCAAGAAATGCAAATCCCCACTGCAAAAATTTCCTCGGAATCTTTTGATTAAGCAGAGCTCCTCCAAAGCCTCCGATCAAACCTCCTATCGATAATGGCAAAGACGCTCCGAAATCTACAAATCCCATGGTACTTTCTGTGATACCGATTCCTTCAGGATTGAGTAATGCCAATTGAAACCACCCGGAGAAAACCATGATCACCATTCCAAGCTGAGACACACTCACTGTTTTTTTAAAGGGTTGCTTGAACACGAGATTCATTATTGGAACCATAATTCCTCCTCCACCTACACCCGCCAATGCAGCTACAAAGCCACCGGCTCCTCCGGTCGTTAACGCAGCTTTAAATCCTATTGCTGAATATTTTCTTTCAAATTCATCACCTTTATCAGAACCTCTTTTGAAAAGCATATATGCTGCATAAAGCAACATCAAGCTAAAAAAAATGGCAAATTGTTCTCTGTTGTAATAAGATGAGGTTATCACAAGCTTTCCTAAATAAACACCAGTCATGCCAAGAACTCCTAAGAGAATTCCTTCCTTGAAAAAAAAGTTTTTCTGAATGTATTGCCGAACTGTTCCACCAAGTGCAGCTATAAAGGTGCAAAAAAGTCCTGATCCAATAGTCCATAAAACCGGCTGTTCAACTCCGGCTTCTTCGAATAGAAAATAAAGAACCGGTGTAAAAATTATACCTCCTCCAACTCCCATCAATCCGGCAACCAAACCGGCAATAAGCCCAATAAAAACGAGTAATTCAAAACTCATTAGATAAAAACCTCTCCGATCATGTAAGTAACTGCTTTACCAAGTATTTCAGTTCTGTGGCCTTTATTTCTGCACGTTAACTCCCCAACTCTTTTTGAGATCTGTCGAGCTTCCAAAATATCTTTCCCTAATCTTCTTGACCAATAAGGAGTTAACTTTGTATGCGCAGAACCAGTAACGGGATCTTCATCAATTCCTGCTCCGGGTGCAAAAAATCTGGATACAAAATCTACTTCACTTCCCGGAGCTGTAACAATAATCCCTCTCGCATTTACCTCTGATAAAAGACGGAAGTCAGGATCAAGATTCAGGACTTCTTCCTCAGAATCTAAAACGACCATATAATCATTAGTAAAAAAAACATGATCAGATCTAATACCTAGAGCTTGAAATAAAACCGCCGGTGGATCAATCTGTGGCATATCATCTGTTGGGAAGTCCATCATTAATCGATCTCCCTCTTTTTTTACTGTTAGTATCCCGCTTTTGGTATGGAACCGAATTTCATCTTTTTTATAAGCAAGATGATTGAATAGTACATGCGCTGTTGCAAGTGTGGCATGGCCGCAAAGATCTACTTCAATTTCCGGTGTAAACCAACGCAGTTCATATGCATCACCATTCTCCACAAAAAAAGCTGTTTCTGAAAGATTGTTTTCCTGTGCAAGGCGCTGCATAGTTTCATCTTCAATCCATTCTTTCAATGGACAAACAGCTGCTGGATTTCCACCAAAAATATGATCAGTAAAGGCATCAACCTGAAAAATTGGGACTTTCATACCGGACTTATTTAGAGTTATCTTTGGTTACCAGAACCTAAGGTTAATTTCTCAAAAATTCCGATGAAGCTTTACCCTTCTTCATTATTAGAAAAACTTGGCTACGAACAACTTCGTGCTGCAGCCATAGATGTGGCACAGTCCAACCAGAGTGTTGAACTGTTGGAAAAGCTACATCCTTCGAATCATGAACAAACGGTAAAAGATCTGCTTGCTCAAACAGATGAGATGATGAAGACCTTACTCGACCCGGATCCTTTTCCACTAGGCGAAGTTCCTGAGATCAGAGATCATATCTCCCAATCCAGAGCTCAGGGAAGTATTATTCCATTATCTGCTTTTGTTGATATATTACGACTCTGCCAGACCACCCGATTTGTAAAGAAATTCATAAATCAGAGAAAAGAAGAAAAACCACAGCTGGCTTTAATTTGTGATCAACTGATTCCGATGAAGGAATTGGAAGATTCTATTAAAGGAAAAGTAACTGAAAATGGTGAACTCCGAGATGATGCCAGTCAGCAGTTAAAAAGCATCCGAAAAAAACTGAACTCGAAGAAAAATGATCTTCGTTCTACCATCAATCGTTTGATGCGCCAGGCAAACAAAGATGGAATGGCTTCTGATGAAGGAGCGACCATCAGAAACGGCAGGATGGTAATTCCGATTCAGGCAGAATTCAAAAGAAAGATCCAGGGATTTATTCATGATGTTTCTGCGACCGGACAAACCGTGTATCTGGAACCCGTAGAAGCTCTTCATCTGAATAATGAAATTCGACAGTTTGAAGTTGAAGAGCAGCAGGAAGTTGAGCGCATACTAAGAGAATTGACTAATCATGTTCGCTCTAATTCAGATTTCATCAAGCAAAACGCCAGAACTCTGGCTCAAATTGATGTGGTTGCTGCTAAAGCCAAGATCTCAATAAAACTGGAAGCTGAAGTACCAATTATTTCACCTCATTTTAATATCAAACTTAAGCAGGCATTTAACACAAATTTGTTGCTTAAGAACCTTGGTTTAAAAAAGGAAAAACGAGAGCAAATAGTCCCACTTCAACTAGATCTTACTTCTGATGAATTATGTTTGATGATCACGGGACCAAATGCCGGCGGGAAATCTGTTGCTATGAAAACGCTTGGTATTTCAGCGCTGATGGTTCAATCCGGTTTTGCCATTCCCGCTGATCCAACTTCAGAATTACCAATTTTTAATGGCTTTTTTGTGGATCTGGGAGATGATCAGTCTATTGAAAATGACTTGAGTACGTTTTCATCCCGATTAAAATGGATGCAGGAAACATTAGATAATTTCTCTCCTAAAAGTCTGGTAATGATCGACGAAGCTGCTGCCGGAACAGATCCTGAAGAAGGCGGAGCGTTGTTTCAATCCTTTATTGAACATTTACTCAGAAACCAATGTAAGGTGATCGTAACTACTCACCATGGTTCACTGAAGGTATTTGCTCACGAGCATGAAAAAGCGGTGAACGGTTCCATGGAATTTGATCAAGCATCATTATCTCCTACTTACAAATTCAAAAAAGGAATTCCGGGTAGTAGTTATGCTTTTGAGATCGCCCAACGGATGAAAATAAAACCGGAAGTTTTGCAACGATCCAGAACTTTATTGGGTGAAGCCAAAGACAAAATGGAATCTTTGATCACCGAATTGGAAACCAAAACCCAGCAGGCTGAAGAACTCAAAGCCAAATTTCAGAGTCTTAAATCAAAAGCCGAAACAGATCGTAATAAATATCTGAATAAACTGGATGGAGTAAATAAAGAGAAGGAGAAAATTCGACAAAAAGCACTTACGGAAGCTAAGTCCATTATGGATCAGGCAAACCGTAAAGTGGAGCAAGCAGTAGAACAGATCGTTGAAGAAAAGAAGACAGGAAAAAGAGCTCTGAAAAATATTCGCTCAGGAATCGATAATGAAAAAGCGGATATCGAGCAGTCTTTAAATGAGATAAAAGAGAAAAGAGAAGCACGATTCAGAAAGTCCGAGAAACCTCCTTCTGTTGGTGATCATGTTCGTTTTCTGGATGGAAATACAACCGGGGAATTGGTTGAAGTAAAAGGAAATCAAGCTGTGGTACAAGCGGATGGATTACGACTCAAAACCAAATACAAAAACCTGATCAAGGTTGAAGTTCAAAAGAAAAAGAATAAACAAAAAGCCCGGAGCTCAGGTGTCATTCAAGGCGATTCTAAACTCAACGAAGCTGTAAAACCATCCATAGATCTTCGTGGTTTCCGTACCGACAAAGCCATTGATGAAGTGATGCATTACATAGATCGTGCTGTATTCAGAGGAATGAATCAGGTTGAGATCGTTCACGGAAAAGGTGATGGGATTCTGAAAGATCAAATTCACTCCTACTTAAACGAACGTGATGATATCAAAAGTTTTAAACTTGCCGGCGAGGATTTTGGTGGTGCAGGATGCACTGTTGTTAAACTGCAATGAGCAATAACTCAAATATCAATTAAGAATGAGTCATTGCTGTCATTTCGAGTTGAATGAAGACAAAGTCTGAATGACCGAGAAATCTAACAGGCTACTAAACTTCGTTGAGATTTTTAGATTTCTCCCTCTGGTCGAAATGACAAACTGTTTCTTAGATAAATAACTCGTTAAAATAAACTACCCAACAACCACCTCGCTCCGATGCTCTGCGTTGGAGTAGTTGGTTCCGATGCAGAGCGCGTGGAATCAGTGGGAAATACGATAGTTTAGCATTATCGCTGCGGGATGAATCCCTTGCTAGCTAACTTGACTCAATATAGTCTTGTAAACTAAATCTATTCTGTTAACAAGTAAGGACTTTAGTCCGCAACGCTCTGTTAAGTGACGATCTCTTCTATAGTTTCCACAAAAGCATTCAAAGTAAATTCTATATCCTCATCACTAAGTGCATTAGACAAGAAGAAAGCTTCGAACGGTGATGGTGGTAAATAGACTCCTCGCTTCAGCATTCCGTGGAATATCTTGCTGAACAATTCTTTGTCTGTTCGATTAGCATCAGCAAATGAAGTCACAGGTCCTTCACAATAGAATAAACCGATCATGGAACCCACTCTGTTTGCTGAAAATGTAATTCCGTGAGCTTCCAAGGTTTTTGTCATTCCTTCTGCAATTTGGGCTGATTTTCTTTCCAGATCTTCATATACATCAGGATTATTCTTCAGCTTCTTTAACATGGTCAAGCCCGCAGCCATCGCTAATGGATTTCCTGAAAGCGTTCCCGCTTGATAAACCGGTCCGGTTGGAGCAACATATTCCATGATCTCCTTCTTTCCACCATAAGCACCAACAGGAAGTCCTGCGCCGATGATCTTTCCATAAGTCACAAGATCGGCAGTCACTCCATACACTTTTTGAGCTCCTTCGAAATCAACACGGAATCCGGTCATCACTTCATCGAAGATCAATACGATGTTTTTTTCGTCGCATAACGTTCTTAAGTCTTGGAGAAATCCTTCTACCGGAGGAATACATCCCATATTTCCGGCAATGGGTTCTAAAATGATCGCTGCAATATCATCACTATTTGCTTCAACTAACGCTTTTACGGAGTTGATATCATTGTAGTCAGCATTCAGTGTATCCTTTGCTGTTCCTTCAGTTACGCCCGGACTACTTGGTTGTCCCATCGTCAACGCGCCGCTTCCGGCTTCTATCAGAAATGAATCTCCATGACCGTGATAACAACCCTTAAATTTGATGATCTTATTCTTACCTGTAAATCCTCTCGCGACACGAATGGCGCTCATAGTTGCTTCGGTTCCGGAATTTACCATTCTGATCTTATCAATTCCCTGAACGGAGCTTGTGATCAATTCTGCCATTTCAACTTCTAACTGTGTTGGAGCACCAAAAGAAGTCGATCCCAAAGCAGTCTCACGAACAGCATCTACAATATCAGGATCCGCATGACCCAGAAGCATTGGTCCCCACGAACCGATAAAATCTATGTATTTGTTTCCGTCCTCATCAAAAAGATAAGCTCCTTCCGCACGCTTTATAAAAACCGGAGATCCGCCTACACTATTAAATGCCCGAACGGGAGAGTTCACTCCACCCGGAATTACTTTTTGTGCTCGTTCGAATAATGCTTTGCTGTTGGTGTTTTCCATGGGTAAATATTTTTCCAATATTTCATTAGAGCGTATGCGATACGCTCCTACTTTTCAAAATTATCTGTTGATGATCTTTGCGGCTTCTTTAGCAAAATAGGTCGCTATCAGATCTGCGCCTGCTCGTTTAAATGCCAGAAGTGATTCTATCATCGTTTCTTCTTCGTTCAGCCAACCTTGTTTGGCCGCTGCTTTTATCATCGCATATTCTCCGGAAACATTATAGACTGATACCGGAATATTGAAATTGTCTGATACTGCTTTTACAACATCCAAATATGGCATTCCCGGTTTTACCATTACGATATCAGCTCCTTCTTCGATGTCCTCTTCCACTTCACGAAGTGCTTCCTGTAAATTCGCAGGATTCATTTGATAGGTTTTCTTATCTCCGAATCCCGGAGCGGAATCCAATGCATCTCTGAATGGTCCGTAAAAAGAAGATGCGTATTTTGCACTGTACGCCATTATTCCTGTGTTTGAGAATCCGGCTTCATCTAGTGCTTTTCGTATTTCTCCAATTCTTCCGTCCATCATATCAGATGGAGCTACCATATCAGCGCCGGCTTTTGCATGACTTACAGACATTTTTGCTAAAACTGCTACGGTTTCATCATTCAGAATTTCTCCGTCTTCAACAATTCCATCATGACCGTATGAAGAGTATGGATCCAAAGCTATATCAGTCATGATAAAAAACTCAGGATGAGATTCTTTGATAAAACGAATGCTTTCCTGCATCAATCCCGAATCATTCAGTGCTTCCGTTCCTTTGTTATCTTTTTTCTCATCAGGAACTTTCACAAACAATAAAACCGACCTGATCCCAACTTCTGCTAACTCGTCCAACTCAGGCTGTAACCTATCAAGCGAATAACGGAAATAATCCGGCATGCTTTCGATCTCTTCCTTTACTCCACTTCCTTCAACAATAAATAATGGAGCTATAAAATCACTCGGACTTAGTGAATTCTCCTCAACCATCGCTCTGATAGCAGGATTTGTTCTAAGTCGTCTAAGTCGTGTATTTGGAAAACTCATATTTGATCTTCTAAATTTTTAAAACTTCAGTCCAATATAATATTCTGTCTGTTTCTTTCACCAAGTCATTCCTGCGGAGGCAGGAATGACTACTTGCTGACCCAATCAACAGGGTTTTTCAGCCGTTCCAATAATCGTTCTTCTTCTGATCCTTCTTCAGGAGTGAAATTATAATCCCAACGCACTCTTGGTGGCAAGCTCATCAGGATAGATTCAATACGTCCTTTTGTTTTAAGACCGAAAAGTGTCCCTCTATCATGAATCAGGTTAAATTCCACATACCTGCCTCTTCGAATTTCCTGCCAATATCTTTGCGCTTCACTAAACTCTATATCCTTTCTTCGGTTCAAAATCGGAAGATAAGCATCCGTAAAACCGAACCCTGCTGTTTTAGCAAACTCAAATAGATCATGAGACGACCTCTCTTCTGTCGGACGCATATAATCAAAAAAGATCCCGCCGATTCCTCTGGATTCTTCTCTGTGATGATTCAGAAAGTAATTATCACACTCTTCTTTAAACTTAGGATAGAAACTCTCATCAAATCGATCACAGATATCTTTATGTGTTTTATGAAAATGAACAGCGTCTTCATCAAACAAATAGTAAGGCGTCATATCAGCTCCCCCACCAAACCAAAGATCTTTCAGCGTCTCTGATTCACGATCGTAAAGTTCAAAATATCTGTAGTTGGCATGTACCGTTGGAGCAAACGGGTTTTGAGGGTGAAGAACTAATGAAATACCGGAAGCAAAAAAACTGGCTTCATCTACTTCAAATTTTTCCTGCAGTGCTTTGGGAAGTTCTCCACCCACAACCGAGTAATTTACTCCTCCTTTTTCAATTACCGCTCCATCGCTTATAACCCTGGTGCTTCCATAGCCAAATCCGTCTCTGGTCCAGTCATCAATTTGAAATTTAGCTGTTCCATCGATGGCTTCCACTTTTTCGCAAATTTGTTCCTGAACATCAGAAACAAATTTAATGAACTCCTCTTTTTTTGAAACCAAATTACTCATTATGATCTGTAATTTTTCACAGCGTCTACAAAAGCTTTTGCGTTTTCAACCGGGACATTTGGAAGTATTCCATGACCAAGATTTGCAACATAATTTTGTGGACCAAATCTGTTGATCATTTCAGTCGCTTCTTTTTGAATGACTTCAGGATCACACAGCAATTTTGAAGGATCGAAGTTCCCTTGAACTACTTTTCCATTGGCAAACTCACGAGCTTTTTCAGGAGTGCATCCCCAGCCGATTCCCAGCCCGGTTACATTAAGTTCGCTGAATTCGGAATATGCCCATTCTGCATCTTTACAAAACATGATCAAAGGAACGCCATAATCTTCTGCCGCAATAGCCTTCAAACATGGAAGTGCGTATTCTTTGAAATCATCCGGTCCTAAAGCAGCTGCCCAGGATTCAAAGATCTGTAATGCCTGCGCTCCCGCTTTTACCTGCTGATGAAGATAATTGATCGTTATTTTTGTCATCATTTCCAGTAGCTTTTTCCCTGCTTTAGGCTGCGAAAACAAAAATGATTTTGCTGTAGAAAAAGTTTTAGAGCCCTGACCTTCAACCAGATAGCAAAACAATGTCCACGGAGCGCCTGCAAATCCTATCAGCGGAACTCTGCCGTCTAATTCCTTCCGTGTTAAAGTCAGTGCATCGTACACATAACTAAGCTGCTCTTCAGCAGGAATGATCTTTATTTGCTCTACTCTTTCAGCTGTACGAACGGGATCGGGTAAATATGGTCCAAAGCCTGGTTTAAGTTGCACTTCAATATCCAGACATTCGATCAGTACAAGAATATCCGAAAAAAGAATAGCGGCGTCTGTCCCAACAATATCAATTGGCTGAATAGTAATTTCACTTGCTAGTTCGGGAGTTTTCACTCTTTCAAAAAAGCCGTACTTCTCCTTAATTGCCATATATTCCGGCAAATATCTTCCAGCCTGACGCATCATCCAAACCGGAGGTCTGGGAGTTTCCTTTCCGGCTAAAGCATCCAGAAATAACGTGTTTTTAAGTTCAGGAAATGACATTCTTATATTTTTGATTTATAGTTTCCACCAGATCAGCAAATGTGAAATTATCAGGTGTAACAATTAGTCGTTCGTATGATTTTTTAACGGCTTCCGCTGTAGTGCTTCCGATGCAAAATACCGTTTTCAATTTTTCCGGGTTGTTGCGTTTACAGAAGGAATTAAATGCGCTTGGACTTAAAAAAACAACTGCATCAAACTCTGAAAGACTAACTGAGCTTGGTGTCAATAAAGTCTCATAGACTTCGAGCTTTTTAACCTGACATCCGTCCTTCTGTAACAAATCCCCAAGTTCTGAATCGCCCAAGTTGCCGCAAAAATGGATCGCATTCTTTACCGGATGCTTCGCAATTTCATGAGCTAAACTTTCTGATGTAAAGTTTAAAGGAACCAAAGCCTTAATTCCCAGTTCGGCCAACTTTTCTGAAGTTGACGATCCCACTGCAAAAACGAATTCCGGGATTTCCAGTTCTTCCAGCTTTTTGCCTATCGATTCCACTGCCTTTTTACTCGTAAACACCCAAGCATCAGATTTTATCTCTTTGACTTTTTCTGTATCAAAGTCCTTTATCTGAACATCTATAAAAGCAATATCAGCGAACTCGAATTTAGCGCGCTTTAGTTCATCAAGGTGTTTCGGTTTGATTTTATGTGTAAAAAGGATCTTTGGCATGGCATCTGATGTCAGTTACCATTAAGAAGATCAGCTGCACCTTCGTTGATTACTTTTTTTGCGAATTCTGCTCCCAAAGTTTCATTCGCATTTCTTAATTCGATCTCTTCTTGAATATCCACCCTTTGCTTTCCATCAACGGACAAAACTGCTCCTTTAAAAAATAGCTTACCATCTTTCACTTCAGCTAAAGCTCCAACCGGAGATGAACAACCTGCATCCAATGTCCTTAAAAACGCTCGTTCTATATCTACACAAATTCTTGTGTTGTCATCATTCAGCACAGATACAATTTCAGAATATTTAAAATCTTCTTTAGAAACTATCCCTATTGCTCCTTGTGAAGGCGCAGATATCATCCACGGTAATTCTTTACTGATTCTCTCACCCAATCCCAATCTTTCTAAACCGGCGTGAGCAAAAATGGCTCCATCCCAACCAAGAGTATCAACTTTATTCAATCTTGTGGGCACATTTCCTCTAAGATCAACAACTTCATCTTCAGGGTATTTGTTCTTCCAGAATGCCGATCTTCTGATGCTCCCTGTGGCAATAGTTCTGGAAGTATTTCCTTTCTTATAGTTCAATGGCTCTACAAGTACATCAATAGGATTTGCTCTTTCAAGTACTGCGTTTAGCTGTAATCCATCTTCAAAAATTGTTGGAACATCCTTTAGTGAATGCACTGCGAGATCTATTTTACCGTCCAGTAAAGCTTCATCAAGTGCTTTTGTGAATACACCTTTGTCGCCCAGTTTATGAAGTGGGAGATCTTGTTCCTTATCACCAAACGATTCTATCTCAACAAGCTCGGTTTGTACATCGAGTGCGTTTAGTTTTTCAGCAACCAGATTTGATTGCCAAAGTGCAAGCTTACTTCTGCGTGTGCCTATTTTAAGCTTCATTTCGAAGCTCCTCTAATTCATTTTCAATTCTGTTGATATGAATCGCCATTACTTTTTTCTTAATCCGGCCGGTAAGCTTTTCGATGACCTCAAAGGCTTCTCGATCCACTTTATTTTTGATGCGATCCAGTTCGTGGTCAGTAATGGAACTCAAGTGATGATCGATCTCTTTGATCCTTGGAAGAACGTAATTATTCCGCTCGATCGAATGTTCATACTGATCTAATTCCTCAGCAATAATTTTTTCTACCGCAGGAATTGACTTCTTACGATTCTCAATCGCTTCTTTATTTGCAAGATGTATAGAATCCATATCAACTAAAGTTACATTCTCTATTTGAGAAACACTTTCTTCTACATTTCTCGGCACACTCAGGTCAAATATTAAACGCGCTTTACCATCTTTCGGAAAATGCTCTTTTTTCAGGATCGGAGAAGTTGCACCTGTTGCTGTTATGATCAGGTCCGAATTTGCAACTACAGATTCCAGTTCATCAAAAGTGTGAGCTTTAATATCGAATGAGGACGCCAGACTTTGAGCCCGCTCTATGGTTCTGTTGATCACAGAAATATGCTCAGCTCCATTTGAGACCAGATTTTTACAGGTCACTTTGCCCATCTTCCCTGCACCCAGCAACAAGATATTAACATTGCCAAGGTCTTTGAAATGATCTAATGCTAATTGAGTCGCAACAAATCCAACCGACGCCATCCCTCTACCGAAATCAGTTTCAGTACGCACTCTTTTATGAGCTCTAAAAACGGATTGCATCAGCTGGTGGAATTCACCTGAAAGATTCTTTTTAGATTCTTTGTAAGCTTTTTTTAGTTGTTGGATGATCTGAACATCACCAAGAACTTGTGAGTCTAGTCCAACTCCCACTTTAAATAAATGCTGATAAGCTTCTTCTTCAGAATAGCTGTATCCGTGCTTACTGAAAAAGTCTGCATCGGTATTTGTGGCCTTACATAATGCTGAAACGAGTACATCCGGATCGCAAAACGCATATAACTCTGTTCGATTGCAGGTATCCAGAATAATAACACCACCGGGAATATTTCTGGTATTGAACTCCAGAAATTCACGTCTTTGTTTATCAATAAAGAATAACTCACGAATAGAAACCTCACTTTTCCAGTGAGAAATACCTATTGCTGAAAATCTCATATCTGCTTAAAAAATAGTTTGGACCAAATTCACGCTAAAATACGATCTGAATGTGAAGATTATATGAATTCAGATAAATTTTTCGCGCCGTCCACACAGTCAGAGACAGAAACTCCCCAGCGGAAATTTCCACCGATATAAAAGCCTTCATTTTCTTTCTGAAATCTGTTCATTGAATCCTCTACTGATGCAAAATCAACGTGAAATTGAGGAATAGCTTTTTTCCATAATTTTGAAGAAACCATTTCAGCGCCGCCTTTCACATTCATGATTGTCGAAAACTCTTCAATAACTTCCTTCTCAATAACCCTGATATCCTGATCGATCACTTTTATATCGTGAGAACCACCTGTCATCAGGTTTACATGCACATATTCGTCTTCTGTTTGGTCAGGGAAGATGTTTGATTTCCAAATCGCACCAAGTAACCTGGTGTTTTCTTTTCTCGGAACCAAAAACCCAAATCCGTTTTCAGGCAGGTTCAGATCTTCTTTTTTAAACACCAATTGTGTTGAAAGCATCGGCGAATAGTTGATCTCTGACAAACTGTTTTCCAATTTCTGATTGTCCGTCTTCAATACTTCTTTCAAAACATAAGCCGGAAGACAGCTTACAACCTTATCAAAAATATATTCGTGATCAGCGGTAGTCACTTTGAAATTGCTTTGCTGAACCTGAAGGCTTTTTACTTCTTCATGAAGAATTGAATCTTGCAGACGTTCGGTTAGTTTATCGGTTAATTGTTGAACTCCCATTTTGAAAGAGATTACCTTGGGTTTAAAAGATGATTTCTCTTTTCTTGATTTCAGAAACCCTTTAACGATTGAACCATAATCCTGTTCAAAATCAGCTAGTTTACCGATCAATTTATTTTTGCTGAGGGAGTAAATATCCCCCGCATAAATTCCGGAGAAAAAAGGATCTGCGAGATATTCGACGGCTTCTTTACCAATTCGTCTTTCCAGAAAAGAGCCGATACTTTCATCAGCATCAGAGTTCAATGATTTCTTAAGTGGCTCGGAAAAAAGCTTTTTCTTTCCTTTCCAGCTAAGCACATCAGAAAACAGAAAGGAAATCGGATTCTGCTTTATCTTTTTCAGTTCTCCGTTCTTAACGATAAATCTGGTTTTTGAACCTTCAGACATTGAAAGCACTTCGTCTTCAAGACCCAGATCTGTAATCATTTCAGAAACAGAACCAGTTTTATCCCTGATCGTGTTAGGTCCAAAATCAAAAACAGAATATTGATTTGAAACAGATCGTATTACTCCGCCCGTATCTTCCTGAGCTTCAAAAAGAGTTACTTCAAAACCTTTCTTTTTCAAATACCAGGCTGTGGACAAACCTGAAATACCTCCTCCAAGTACTGCAATAGTATTTGAGGAAGAAGTACTCATTTAAACGCGTTCTAACACAGGAGCTATTTCCAGTGCTTTTCTGCTCCAGTCTTCAAGTGCGTCGATCCAAAGATCGTTGTCATTGATACATGGAATCAAAACCAGATCTTCTCCACCGGCTTCTATGAAATCTTCCTTACCTCTGATACCGATCTCTTCCAAAGTTTCAATACAATCCGATACAAAAGCCGGACAAACTACTGCTACTTTCTTCTTTCCTTCTTTTCCAAGACGTTCAAGCTCTTTGTCGGTAGCCGGTAACAACCACGGATCAACTCCTAACTTTGATTGAAAAGCCGTGCTGTACCTTGACTCATCCAGATCCAGATATTCAACAACCTGTTTTGTGGTCATAAGGTCCTGATGACGATAGCAAAACTGATGAGCCGGTGAACTTACTTCACAACAATTTTCACATTTCAGGCAATGATCTCCGGTAATATCTCTTTTTTTAATATGACGCTCAGGAACTCCGTGATAAGAAAAGAGAATATGGTCAATATCATCAGTGATATACGGCTTCATACTCTCCGCCAACGCCTTAATGTATTTCGGATCGTTGAAGAATGGATCTTTTATTACCGTGTGTAAGTGAGGAAACTTAGCCAGAATAACATCTTTGGTTTTTTCTATTACTGTTTCTGATGTCGCCATAGCGTATTGCGGATACAGCGGAACTAAAAATACGGTTTCGAGTTCAGGATTTTGCTTTAGAAGATCTTCAATCCCAGCCTCGATAGACGGATTTCCATATCTCATTCCTATACTAACGGGAATATCATCACCCAATCTTTGCTTCAATTTAGCTTCCACCTGTTCAGTGATAACGATCAACGGAGAACCGTCTTCCCACCAGATCAACTCATAAGCTTCTCCGGATTCTTTAGGTCGTTTGGGGAGAATAAAACCTTCCACTATCATCTTCCTGATAATTTCGGGAGCATCAATTACCCTCTTATCCATCAAAAATTCTCTCAGATAAACCTTAACATCTTCCGGTTCAAAACTATCCGGAGAACCCAGATTCACTAAAAATATTCCTGTCTTTGATTTAGCCATGCCTGAAATTTTATCTACTTTATGTACAGTTAATTAATAACTCACTTTTTTGTGAATTTTTTATGAAGTCTGCTGAATTAGATTCTGTATTAATTATTGGTTGTGGTTGGGTTGGAACCAAGCTTGCAACAACTTTGATCTCTCAAAATATCAATGTTTTTGGCACTACCCGTTCTGCTGAAAAAGCTTCTTCCCTTCGTTCTTTGGGAATTGAACCAATTATTTTTGATCTGGAAAAAGAAGACGCCATCCAAACTGATCTTCCCAAAGTTGATGCTATCGTCATTTCCATTTCTCCTGGGAGAGGTGATCAGCGCTCTCAGTATCCAAAACACATCCAAAAACTCAGTAAACTTCTTGCTTCAACAAACCAACAAGTGGTCATGTATAGTTCCACATCCGCTTATAAAGAAAAGATGAGAATTGTTACGGAATCAGACGCCCTTCCTGATCCGGAAAATGAAAACGTAATTCTTGCTGCTGAAAGCGAATTAAAAACAATAATTCCGGACTCTGTCATTCTTCGTTTGGGCGGACTTTTTGGCTCAGACCGGCATCCCGTTAAATATCTCGCCGGACGTGATGGAATTTCAAGTGGTGATGCGCCGGTAAATCTTGTTCACAGAGAAGATGTTATTGCTGCTACTATTTCTGTTCTATCCCACAAAACCCAGAACGAGATCTTTAATGTTTGCTCCGATCATCATCCAACCAAAAAAGAACTCTATACCAATCTATCAGAAAAATTGGGACTTGAAACGCCTTCTTTTAATTCAGGCGGATCTGATGAGAAACTGGTAGATGGCAGCAGAATCAAAAAAGAATTGGGGTTTGAGTACAAGCAAAATGATCTGTTTTCGAACACTCCTGATAAATCATTCTTCTCTTGATTTGTCATTTCGGGTGCAACGATAAATCTAATTATCTGCTCTAAAGAAATTTTTTAGATTTCTCCCTTTGGTCGAAATGACAAGAGCACCCATTCTCTATATCTAAGCCAACTAATTTGAAATTTGGGTGTTGAATGTTGGTTATTGTTTTTGGAAAGCTCCTTCTTCTTCCAGCACCTCAATGGTTTCAACAGCTCTTCGTAAATGGGGAATCACAATGCTTCCACCAACAATTAGCGCCACATTCATAGCATCCAGAATTTCCTCTTTGGTGGAACCGGTTTTAGCACATTGCTCCAAATGATAATCGATACAATCATTACATCGAAGAACGGAAGAAGCAACAAGTCCAAGCAACTCTTTGGTTTTGGAATCCAACGCGCCATCCCGGTAGGTGTTGGCATCCATGTTAAAGAACCGTTTGATTCCAAGATGTCCGGCATTTAGGGTTTTCTCGTTTAATTCTGCTCTCTCTTCACGGAAAGCTTGTAGTCGGTTTTTATCGGTATTATTCATTTTCTGATTAGGTTTAGCCACAAAAGCACAAATGAAGTTGCGCATTAAATTCTTCGGAAAATACTGATTGTGTAGGTAAGTAGATATGGGAATAAGGTACTTACTCTACTTATCCACATATCTACTTATTTACTTATTTACTTATTTACTTATTTACTTTTAATGATTCTGTGACTTCCAAAAATTTCATTTTGTGATTTGATTAATTAGTCGCAATTTTAAAAAGAAACACACCCCTAAATCCCCTCTCCAGAGGGGACTTCTTATTAATGTTCAGAAAAAAAGATCCAAAACATAAACTGGTCGTAATCGGTGACAGCCTTTCTCAAGGTTTTAATAACGGTGGTATTTACCGTACCGACATCAACTTTCCTTCTTTTATAGCAAGATGTTTTGAGCCAGCTCCTCGATTTGATCAACCTAATTTTACTGCCCAAGCCGGAATTCCGATCAATCTTGAAGTTTTAATTCGTGGACTTTCGGAGGAATTTGGCAGCGAGATCGACTGGAGAGAATATATCCCTGCGGCTAATCATACCTTCAGAACCCTGAAACGAATTAAGAAGTATTGGGAAGGAGGAATGAAGAACTTGAAAGTTAATCAGCTAACTCCATACCACAATCAGGCTATTTGGGGATTTGCCATCAACGATTCCTGGATAGTAAATGAGCGAAAAAGCAGAGAATACATTCAAAACAATAAAGAAAGTTTTTCTGTTTTTGGTGTACTTCCCGAACACGCAAAGTATACAACTTCCAGATTAGTGCTTAATCCGACGCTTGGAAATCAATTCGAAGAGAATTCTCAAATCGATAATGCAAAAGTACTTCAGGAAGATGGTGGGATTGAAAACCTGACCGTTTGTTTAGGTCATAATAATGCACTAGGAGCTGTTGTAAATTTGAACCTGACTTGGTCGGAACCGGAAGACATGAAAGCTTTTACACCGAACAGAAAGCATTCTATTTATCGCCCGGAGCATTTTGAAATGGAATACAGGGAACTAGCTGAACGAATCTCAAAGATCGGAGCAAAACGGGTTTTTGTACCTACCATCCCGTATCCCACTATTCCACCGGTAATTCGAGGCGTAAATTCCAGCGTTTCAAAAAAAGCCTTAGGTTATTTCGATTACTACACACGTTTCTGGATCTGGGATGAGGACTTTGATCCTGAGAAGCATCCATTTCTTACAAAAGATGAAGCCATTCAAATTGATATGGCAGTGGATGAATTCAACAACATCATTAAAAAAGTGGCCAAAGAATATGATTGGTTTGTAGTCCCGGTTGCCCGAAATGTTGCCGGAATGGCTAACAGAAGACTGGGCGGAGAATTATTACGAGGTTATCCTAAAGAATTTGTTAACGCTTTAAAAAGAAACCCTGCAACCGCTCATTTGGTAAATCACAAGGATGAAGCCACGATCAACACAGAATTTCTAAGACTGGATAAAGACAAAAAGATCATAAAAGGTGGAATTTTTAGTCTGGATGGATTACATCCTACAACTATTGGTTACGGATTGATGGCAAATGTGTACTATATTTCAATGGTACAGGCCGGTGTTAAATTTCAAAAGAAAATGGATTGGGATCATATCATTGCTGAAGATTCACTGATCACAAACCCACCTGTTCTGCTCAAAGAACTCCGGTCTGTTCTTGGGTATCTCGCACTTGGCAATCAGGAACGGTTTCTCAAGATTGGAAAAAGCATTTTCACACAGGTTTTTGAACACTTATCTACCGGAGATCAGAAAAATTAATATTATGAGAAAAATCTTTTTCCCTTTTTTAATTGCTTTCTTATTTAGCAGTTTTTTAATGTCGCAATCCCTTTATTTAGATAAAGAACGATTTGCTCTTGCCATAACCCCGACGTTTTCTTTTGCTGAAGACATTTCAATTATTTCAATAGGAACTTCGTTTTCAATAAATAAGAAATTAGATATCACATTTCAGTATTCGAAAATACATCTTCAGGAATCTGAAGAACAATCAGCATCTGATGCTGACGGAATCAACGGCAGTCTAACCTTATGGGGAAGTAAAGCTCAAGAAGACTTTCCCATTGAAATTGCTCTCTCAATTTTAGGTTCTTATGCTGATTATGATGATTTCAACGCATCCAGTTTTGGGGCTGGACTTACTTTTGCTTACAAAGAAGAACAACCAAAAACATTTAATACAATTCCTTTATTCGGAGTTTCTTTCATTCCTTTTAGCCAGGTTTCCGGAAGTGGGAATACATTTGTTTCAGATGAAAAGTTTTTTCTATTTCAGTTTGGAGTCGGGATATTTGCAAATATCCTCAATCAAAGCAAATTTGTTATAAATCCTGCAGTTTCTTTAGACACTTCCTCAAACTTTGGTGCCTCCTTATCTGCCTCATTTATATTTTAAATTATAGCCAATCCTACTTTTAATTTTATTTAGATTTATTCTACATAAAGGTTGTGGTCGTTTGAAAAAGTTCTTAACTTAGATTCGTTCTAAATAAAACTTACAACTACAATTCTTCAAAAAACGATGAATCTATCAAAAAGCCTGCTGATTCTTGCGGCGTTTATTTTCACCATTTCATGCGATACTAATAATACTAACGACGAGATCGCTACTCCTGATTCTTATGAATTTACCCGATCTGGGCAATCGACTGTTTCGTTCTCAGGACAAACAACCAGAATTAAAATGGCTACTGAGCTTTCCGTTGCCATGACAGACTTTGATAATTCAACAGAAGAACTTTTACTGGAAATGTATCGCAATGAAACCGCCAACGGTGGAGACGCAAATCCTTATTCTGATGCTGACTTAAACGCTGCAATAAAAAGTGTAAAGAGTAAAGTGGCTGCTTCTACTGATTTTTTCTCTACTAATACTGCAACCAGTGTTGAATTAAAAAATCAATTTGAAACATGGATCTCGGCTCAGATAAATGAAGTATTTCCTAATCAGAATGTAGAAGCTCAGCCCGGAATAGCAGGGCAAATTGCTGACGGAACATCTACAAGATATGTAAGTGCAAAAGGGTTTGAGTACAATCAAATGCTTGCTAAAGGATTGATCGGAGCTTTAATGGCGGATCAAATTCTGAATAACTATGTAAGCGTTTCGGTATTAGATGCAGGAAATAATGTTGAAGAAAATACAGCTAAAGTTACTCTGGATGGAAAAGCTTACACAAACATGGAGCATAAGTGGGATGAAGCATATGGTTACTTATTTGGTGTATCGCAAAACAAAGCTAAGCCATTAGCCACTATTGGTGAAGATGATGACTTCCTGAACGAATATGTTGGAAAAGTTAACAGCGATCCTGACTTCGAAGGAATAGCTCAGGAAATTTTTGATGCCTATGCTTTAGGTCGTGCAGCAATTGTTGAAAATGACTATGACCTCAGAGACGAACAAGCTACTATTCTCAGAAACAGAATTTCTACAGTTCTGGCAGTAAGAGCAGTATATTATTTAGAATCAGGAATTAATGCTTTACAGGAAACTCCAACCAATTATGGTGCGGCGTTTCACGATCTCTCTGAAGCATACGGTTTTATGTTCAGTCTTCAATTCAGCAGAGTTCCAAATACGGACGATTCCTATTTAACCAAAGCAGAAATTGATGGTTTTTTAGCTGCTCTTGAAGAAGGAAATGGATTGTGGGATGTTCAGGTTGAAACATTGCAAAATATCTCAACATCTATTGCTTCAAAATTCAATTTCACTATTGAAGAAGCTGCAAACTAAACTTAAAGAACCAAGCTGCTAATAATTGTATTGGCAGCTTTTTTTATTTTTATATGAAACGTTATCTCTTTCTATTTTTATCGGTTTCACTTTTAGTTTCAAGCTGTACAGAAACGAACCCATCAGGACCAGATCCTGACGATTTTGATCGAAAAGCCATTCTTGAAAACTGGGCTGAAAATATCATTATTCCTGCTCTGACTGACTTTTCACAAAAGACAGAATCCCTCAAAACTGCCGGTAATAATTTTGCAGAAAATCCCAGTCAACAAGCTTTAGAAGCTCTTCGTGATGAATGGAAAACCGGATACCTTGCTTGGCAACAGGTGTCCATGTTCGAGACCCCTAAAACAATGGAAATTCGTTTCCGAAACAATCTAAACATTTACCCGGTCGATACTGCAAAAGTAAAAGAGAATATCGGGCAAGGAGAGTATAATTTGAATCTTCCTTCTCAGATAGATCAACAAGGTTTTCCGGCTCTGGACTATTTGCTTTACGGATTGGCAGAAAGTGATTCAGAAATTCTCGCTTTTTATAATTCCGGAGAAAACTCTTCTGATTACCGAAATTATGTAGTGGATTTGGTTACCAGAATCGACTCACTCACAGATATAGTTTTAAATGACTGGAATTCAAGTTATCGCCATGAGTTTGTAAATAATTCAGGAAACGGAGCCAACTCATCCATCGACATGATGGTAAATGATTATATCTTTTACTATGAAAAGAACCTTAGAGCAGGCAAAATCGGAATTCCTGCCGGTGTTTTTTCCGGAACTCCACTTCCTCAAAATGTAGAAGGTGTTTACAGCCGTGAATTCTCGAAAGAACTATTTCTGGAGTCGTTAACTGCAACTCAGAACTTCTTTAACGGGAAGCATTTTAATTCAGAAACTACCGGATCAAGCCTGAGTAATTATCTGGATTTTCTTAATACCATAAAAAACGGTACTGACCTGACCCAGCTTATCAATCAGCAGTTCGAAGCAAGTAGAACAAAAGCCCAAAATTTGAATTCCAGTTTTGTTGATCAGGTTGAGACGAATAATTCTTTAATGCTGCAAACTTATGATGAGCTCCAAAAAAATGTAATCCTCATGAAAGTGGATATGCTTCAGGCATTAAATATTAATGTAGACTACGTGGATGCTGACGGTGATTGATCTTTGAGTACAGCTTCAATTAATACATATCTTAATTCTTATTCGAAAGCCGCTCCTCTAGCGGTTTTTCGTGTTTTTTTCGGCTTGTTAATGCTCATAAGCATTGTTCGGTTTGCACTAAACGGATGGATACAAAAACTGTATATCGAACCGGATTTCTTCTTCTCCTATTATGGCTTTGAATGGGTTCAACCACCCGGCGAATGGACCTATTTAATTTTTGCAGTATGTGGGCTTTCTGCCATTTTTATTTCACTGGGATTCAAATACAGATTTGCTGTCATTACTTTTTGCCTCAGTTTTACTTTTATAGAACTGATGGACAAAACCACCTATCTAAATCACTATTATTTCATCAGCATTCTCAGTTTTTTGATGATATTTCTGCCGGCAAATTCCTACTTCTCTGTTGATGCAGCCAGAAACCCAACACTTAAGGCTGAGTTTATACCAAGCTGGACAATCGATGTTATTAAATTGCTTTTGTTTATTGTTTACTTCTATGCAGGATTAGCAAAATTGAATTCAGACTGGCTTTTTCAGGCAATGCCTTTAAAGATCTGGCTTCCAGCAAAATATTCCATTCCATTACTCGGCGATCTGTTGCAACAATCCTGGGTGCATTTTGCTTTTGCATGGGGAGGTGCTCTTTATGATCTGTCTATTCCTTTTCTACTTCTGATCAAACGTACCAGAATCTTCGCTTTTATTCTTGTCGTTATCTTTCACATTCTAACCCGGATTCTATTTCCAATTGGAATGTTTCCTTACATCATGATCATAAGCGCTTTGATCTTTTTTGATGCCGGATTACATACCCGAATTCTTGACCGTATTTCCACATTCCTCAAAATAGATCTAGATGCTTTTAACAACTCTGAGCGATATTCTTTTAAAAGCTCAATATCCAAGAAATTCAGTCTTAGCATTCTAGGTGCATTCTTCCTTTTTCAACTCTTATTTCCATTCAGATATTTGCTGTATCCGGGAGAATTATTCTGGACTGAAGAGGGTTACAGATTTTCATGGCGGGTAATGCTTATTGAAAAAGCAGGATATGCAAATTTCAAGGTTGTAGATTCGGAAACGCAGAAAAGATTTTACGTAGATAATACTGAGTTTTTGACTCGCTTTCAGGAGAAGCAGATGTCAACCCAGCCAGATTTCATTCTTGAATATGCACACCATCTGGAAGAATATTATCAGAATCGGGGAATCGAAGATCCCGAAATTTATGTTGAGAGTTTTGTTGCTCTTAATGGCAGAAGAAGCGCGCCATATATTGATCCTGAAATCGATCTCACAACAATTAAAAGAAATTTGAAACCCAAAAAATGGATACTTCCTTTCAACGATGAGATTAAAGGACTTTAGCATATTCGTAATATTTTGCCTTATCTCTGTTCCTGCATTTAGTCAGTATTCTATTTCGGGATACATAACAGATAAGGTAACCGGTGAACCTTTGTCGGAAGTTACTATTTTTGAGGAGAATTCCGGGGAATCCTATGAACCGAATGAAGAAGGATATTTTCAGATTGCAAATCTATCCTATGGAAATTACAACTTGTTCTTTTTTGCTTTAGGGTATGAGATCACGAACAGAGTAATACAATTAGGATCTGAGAACGAAGTCCTGAATATCAAGTTAAGTAAGCTCTCGGGTGAACTTTCTGAGGTAGCTGTTGTAAACCAAAGAGAGCGGATCTTTTCTATAAAACGACTTCGTGAAGTGGAAGGAACTTCTATTTATGCCGGTAAAAAGAATGAAGTTGTTGATCTAAGCCAAATGACAGTAAACACTTCTTCAAATAATGCCCGTCAAATTTACAGTCAGGTTTCAGGTTTAAATATTTTTGAGTCTGATGACGCCGGATTACAGCTAAACATCGGAGGACGTGGACTGGATCCTAACCGATCTTCCAACTTCAATATTCGACAAAATGGATACGATATAAGCGCTGATGTTTTGGGTTATCCCGAAAGTTATTACACACCTCCCGCCGAGGCGCTCGAAGAAATTCAGGTCATCCGCGGAGCAGCTTCGTTACAGTACGGGACGCAATTCGGAGGCTTAGTTAACTTTAGAATGAAATCTCCGGTTGAAAACAAAGTTGCCGAATTCACAGCCCGTCAAACCGTTGGCTCAAATGCTCTGTTTACGTCTCACAACAGTTTGAGTGGCACTTATAAAAAACTAGGTTATTACGGATATTATAATCGGAAATCCGGGAACGGATTTCGTCCAAATTCTGAATTTGAGTCTGACAATATCTATTTATTTACAGAATACTCTTTATCTGAGAAAACTTCTGTTAGTACCGATTTCACTTACCTGAACTATTTGGCTCAACAACCCGGCGGACTTACTGATGCTCAATTTTACACCGATCCCAATTTCAGCAACAGAGAAAGAAATTGGTTCGAAGTTGACTGGAAGCTGGCATCTATAAAGCTTGATCATAGATTTACGTACCAAAGTCGCCTGAGTGTTACTGCCTTCGGATTAAATGCTTCCAGAAAATCCGTTGGTTTCAGAACAAACAGAGTTTCTCAACAAGACGACCCAAATGAACCACGTGATCTGATCTTAGGTGACTTCAATAACTGGGGAGTGGAGACGAGGTATCTGCAACGGTATAAACTCGGAAACAAAAATGCGGTCTTTCTTATAGGATCAAAATATTACCAATCAAAGAATACTTCGGTTCAGGGACCAGGAACAGCATCAAGTGAAGCTGATTTTTCTTTAGCAGATGAGGAGTTCCCGAATTACCCGAGACAATCTGATTTCACCTTTCCCAATCAGAACTTTGCGTTGTTCGGAGAGCATATTTTTTATGTAAGAGACAACTTTTCTATCACTCCCGGCTTTCGATTTGAATTTATCAAAACCCAAAGTGAAGGTTCTTATAAACGGGTGAATTTCGATCTGGCAGGAAATCCTATTCAAAACCAAACCTTTGAAGAAGAGAAAACTTTTGAACGAAATTTTGTATTGCTTGGAATCGGACTCAGTTACCAGCCCAACACAACCACAGATCTTTATGGAAATTTTTCTCAGAACTATCGCTCTGTCACTTTTAACGATATCAGAATTATTAACCCCAGTTTTCAGGTTGATCCTAATATTACCGATGAAAGTGGGTTTTCGTCAGATTTCGGAGTTAGGGGCAAAATCGGAAATACTATTTCTTACGATGTTGGCATCTTCGGATTATTGTATGAAAACCGATTGGGAGAAGTATTACGAGCAGAAACCCGAACCAACGCAGATGGAGAGCAGGAAGAAACAGGGAGAATAGTTCGTTTTCGGGGCAACATCGGAGAAGCTTTTATGTATGGCTTAGAAAGCCTTATCGAGATCGATCTGTTCTCGGTTTTTAATACAACACACCCTGACAAAAAGCTCACTATCTTTGCCAATACAGCTATTACCCAATCCCAATATTTGGATTCTGAAATTGCAGGAATAAAAGGCAATAATGTAGAATTTGTTCCTGCTTTAAACATTAAATCAGGCATCAATTTTGGATATAAAAACGTTATGGGATCGCTGCAATACAGTTATATCTCCGGGCAATTCACGGATGCTTCAAATGCCATGCAAAATGCAAGAGATAACCAAAGTGGTATTAAAGGAGAGATTCCCTCTTATTCCGTAATGGATATCTCTCTTTCCTATTCATTTAGAAAATTTTCGTTTGAATCAGGTATAAACAATGTTCTTAATGCATCCTATTTTACCAGAAGAGCAACGGGTTACCCCGGTCCGGGAATCATCCCTTCTCCCCCAAGAACCTTTTATGCTACTCTTCAAATAAAAATCTGATCCATAAAAAAAGCCCTCTGCTAGAAAGGGCTTTTAGTGGATTATTCTTTACGAAAATTTAGCTTGTTTTCATGTCTTCAAGCAAGCTGTTATAACCTCGTTTAAGGTCTTCAAATCCTTCTTCAATACTTGCTGTTAATCGCTCCCAGTTTTCTTTTGAAGCATTTTCCAGTTCACTAAGTTCTTGATGCAGCTCTTCTTTTTCGTCTTTTAAGCTTTGTAGTGCTTCCTTTGTTTCTCTTTCTACTTCATTCGAATTATCTTCGATTTTTTTATCGAGTTTCTCAATTTTCTCATTTATTTCTTCGATCTCTTTTTCTGCACTAACTATAAACTGATCTTTCTTAGCTTCAAAATCATTTCCCATAGCTTGAACAGTATTTTCAATTTGTTCGCCTGCTTTTTCAGCTTCTGTTTTGGTTTTTTCTGAACAAGCAGCAAATGTCAATGCTACAATTGTGATGAATAATATAATTTTTGAGTTCTTCATTGTTTTCGGTTTGTTAATATTGTTACTCGTTTATAGGACATGCCTGCTTTGTTCGTTCCGATCTTTAATATTTATAAACTTCATTTTATAAATAAATTTGTGGTATTTTTAAGGCTGAAAATTTTATCAAACTATACTATGAAGTTTATTTATCCGGTTCTTTTAGCTGCACTCCTCTTTAACTGTACATCCAAAGAAAATGATGCTCTTAGGTATGAAAAAGAGACCCATTTAAAAAATATTAAACAGCTTACCTTTGGCGGTGATAATGCCGAAGCGTATTGGAGTTACGATAACACTAAATTGGTTTTTCAGGCGAATAACCCTGAGTGGGAGACTGAATGTGATCAGATATTTTATATGGATGCTGAAGAAAATGAACCCGGCTTTGAAGCTCCGATTATAAGTACAGGCCTTGGAAGAACTACGTGTTCTTATTTCTTACCCGATGAAACAGTTGTTTACGGTTCAACTCATTTAGCTGACATTGCATGTCCTGAAGTTCCTGAACGTGGACCCGGTGGAGCTTATGTATGGCCAATTTATGAAGGTTACGATATTTTCAGAGCTAGTCTTGATGGTGAGATCATAGACACTTTAACAACAACTCCTGGTTATGATGCAGAAGCAACTGTATCTCCGGATGGCAGTAAAATTGTTTTTACCTCAATGAGAACAGGCGATCTGGAATTATTCATTATGGATATTGACGGATCAAATGTAGTTCAGATAACAGATGAACTTGGCTATGATGGCGGTGCTTTTTTTAGTCCGGATGGTAAACAATTACTTTTCAGAGCTTCTCGACCAAAAACAGAGGAAGAAATAGAAAAATACACTTCATTGTTGGCTGAAGGTCTCGTTGAGCCTACCAATATGGAATTATTCCTTGTTAACATCGACGGAACTAACATGCGTCAGATCACCGAATTGGGAAATGCTAACTGGGCTCCGTTCTTCCACCCTTCAGGTGAAAAAATAATTTTTTCTTCGAATCATAATTCTACCAGAGGATTCCCTTTCAACTTGTTTATGATCAATCCTGATGGAACAGGTTTAGAGCAGGTCACTTTTGATGATACTTTCGACTCCTTCCCTATGTTTTCTCATGACGGAAAAAAACTGGTTTTTTCATCTAACCGATTTAACGGTGGCGACCGATCTACAAATGTATTTATTGCTGATTGGGTTGAGTAGAGTATAGATGTAAGATCTAAGACATAAGATGTAAGACTTTTTTTAAAACCATCTTACGTCTTTCCCGATTTTATATTTTCGTGATACCTTTACAATGTGTATTGTACATCTTTTAAGAAAAAAAGAGTCTCATGAAATATCTATTACTCTTAACCCTTTTTCTTGGAGGATTTGAATCCGAAATAAATGAGGTTCCAAATTTCAGGCTAAAGAATCTTGAAAACCGGACAGTTAGCTACAATCAGATAAAAGGAAAAAACCTGACCGTTATTGATTTTTGGGCAACTTGGTGTAAGCCTTGCGTTAAGTCCATTCCCGAGTTTGTAAAAATGGACGAAGAATTTGAAGACAGCGATGTTCAGTTTATCGGGATTTCAATTGACGGCCCCAGAAATAAAGCCAAAGTTAAACCCTTTATTAGATCTTTAGGAGTTGAGTACCCTGTTCTTAGAGATTCGGATAGTTCTGTAATGGCCAGACTCAGGGTTACTGCTGTTCCAACCCTTTTGATCGTAAACGCCGATAATGAGATCCTTTATTTCCATGAAGGTTATAAATCGGGCGAAGAAGTTAAGATAAAAAATAAAATTCTTGAGCTTCTTGAAGAATGAAAAAATTCACCTATTTACTTTTGCTTAGCAGCATACTAGCGATAGTTTCTATTTCTGAGTTAAAAGCCCAATTGTACGGTACAAATACTTTTGAATTCCAATATGGAAATTTACCATTTGAAGAAGATTCTGACCTCACAACATCTTACAATCAATTGAACCTTTATTATGACCAAGGAAATTTTTCTTTATTTGGTAGAGCAGAGCAATTTCTTACCCCTGTAAGTGAGGCTAACTATTTCGAATTCACTCAAAAGCGATTTCAATTCCAGGATGATACTTTCAGACTTAGAGTTGGAAACTTTTATGAAACCTTAGGTAGTGGATTGCTTCTAAGAAGCTATGAAATTCCCGGTTCTGTGTATGAGGATGAGTTTTCAAGAACCAGATATGCTTTTTTTCGTGATCTGGAAGGTGTCGCTTTTGATATCAATTTAGATTGGGCTGAGTTTAAAGCGATCCGTTCCGAAGCTCTTCAAAATTTACTACCTCCAAACTTTGAGCCCGATTCTGTTAGGCGCCCAGATTTAATAGAAGCTTTGCAAGCAACTTTTTATCCCAATGATATGGTTTCGATTGGTGGTACTTTAATCCGCGTAAACACTCCTAATAATAGCGATTTTTCTTCATACGCTTCTATCATTACCAATATCCAGCTCCCCGCAAATTTTCAACTTTTTGGAGAATATGCATTTAATACTGATTCTGAATTATTTTCTTTTAAAACAGATCAAAGTTATGCGCTATACTCTGGAGTAAATTATTATAAAGGCTCTTTTGGAGGAAGTTTTGAGTACAAAAATTATAGTAATTTCCGCCTTGGTTCTTCAGGATTTAACGATCCCCCATCTCTTATTAAAGAACATACATATCCTGTATTGAACAGAAGTACTCATGTGCCCAATACTTCAAGCGAACATGGAGTTCAAGCTGAATTATTTTACTCTTTTGATGATGGTCATTCTATTGTTGCTAACTATGCTTATACCGTTAATGAAGTCTTCCGAAGAAATGAGTATAGAGAATATTTTTTAGAAGGCACTTTCAAAGTAACCGATCAGTTTACTCTTAAATCTTTCGTAGACTTCGCTAATGATGAACCAAAACTACATAAAAACAGAATCTCGGTTGGGTTGATCTCAGATAAAGGCTTTGGAAACTCAAAAAACCTGATTCTTGATCTTCAATATCAAACCTATGAGGAGAGTTTTCAACCCAAAAAGATCGAGAATTACTTTAGCTCTATATCCTTCTCTCTAAATTCTAGTCTGAATTTCGCTGCAATTTTTGAAGCTACTACAGAGCCCGGTTTAACTGACAACCCAAACACTTTTCCGCGAATAGAGACTGATCCAAGAACCTGGTTGGGCTTTAATGCTCTTTATAGAGTGAACACATCCAATTCCATTGCTCTATTCGTAGGTAAAAGAAGAGGTGGCCCGGCTTGTACATCCGGAATTTGCTACGAGATCCTCGACTTTGAGGGCGCAGAACTGAGAGTTACAACACGCTTTTAAATCCCCAGCATATGAAAAACATATTTCCTTTTTTATTTTTACTTGCAGTTCCATTTTTGAGTTGTACAGAAAATTCTGCAGAAGATATTGTTTCAGGAATCAATCAGGGAAAAGTCGCTCCGAATTTTACTTACACTTCTTTGAATGACATTGAGATCACCTTATCAGATTTAAAAGGCAAAGTTGTGTACATTTTCTTTTTTGGAGCAAACTGTCCCCATTGTCGGGATAACGGTCCGGTTACTGAGAATGATATTTATCAAAAATTCAAAAATAACAGCGATTTCATAGCTTTAGGTTTAGATACTTGGAACACAAGCGCCGGAACCGTTCAAAACTTTAAAAGTGTAACCGGAATAAGTTACAGCCTTTTATTGAATGCCCGCCAAAGCCTGCTAGATTATTACGGAAATACTTCTGACTATGACCGCTCTGTTGTGGTCTCGGCAGATGGCACAATAGCTTATCAGGGAACTCAGTTTGTAAATAGAGATACAGATACTGTGATATCAGTAATTGAAACTGAATTGAACCAACTTTGAGGTATTACGATGAAGATCATTATCCAATTTTCACTTTTAATCTTTTTATTTTCAAACGGGATATTTGCTCAGGTTAATGAAGGTGAGCCGGCTCCGGATTTCACATTAACTTCCTTAAGTAATGAACAGATCACCCTTTCTGACTTAAAAGGTAAGGTTGTTTATATTTTCTTTTTTGGATCAAATTGCCCTCACTGTCGTGATAATGGACCAATTACCGAAACTGATATCTATCAAAACTTTAAAGACGAAGACAATTTTGTAGCTCTAGGTCTAGATACCTGGAACACCAGCGCTGGTGAGGTTAACACTTTTAAAAATATAACAGGAATTACCTACCCACTTCTTTTAAATGCTCGCCAGACCTTAGTAGATTATTATGGAAATTCATCAGCCTATGATCGATCAGTAGTAATAGACATTAATGGCAACGTTGCTTACAAAGGCTCTTCTTTTGTCAATAATGATTATGAAGATGTGAATGAAAGCATACAAGATGAGTTGGCGCTTGCTACATCCAATGAGCATAAAGCCGAATTGCCGAATTCTATACTTTTAAAGCAGAATTTCCCTAACCCTTTTAATCCGACGACCACTATTTCTTATACTCTCCCCGAAGCAACAAATGTCTCCCTCAACATATATAATATGCTGGGGATTCATATTATTTCACTTCAAAATGGATTCAAACCGGCAGGTGAGCATTCTATAACATTTGACGCTTCATCTATGAGTTCTGGCTTGTATATATATAAATTATCAGCCGGGGCAACTACGCTTACTAAAAGAATGACTCTGATCAAGTAAAAAGTTAATCCCTTTCCACTAAAAAAACATCTTTAGCTACGGAATTACCAATAGTAGTTTCTTTGTCTTCCAACATAATTTTAACGGGACCATCAAAAGGTGCCTTTTCAAGAACAGTTAGTTTAACTCCAGGTATAATCCCACTCTTTTCAAGGTATCTCAGCAATTCAGGGTCTTGATCTCTAACCCTTCCAATTATGTATGATGTGTTTTCTTCTGCATCCGTTATTGCCAGTGACGCCATTTGTGGTACAACTCCCTCTTTAGAAGGTATTGGATCTCCATGAGGATCATGGGTTGGATCGTTTAACAGTTCAGCAATTTTATCTTCAAATTGTTCAGAAATATGGTGCTCCAATTTTTCAGCCTCCTCATGAACTTCGTCCCAGGAATAACCCATCATTTCTTTAAGGTAAAGCTCTAACAATCTATGATGACGAATTACTTCCAAAGCTATTTTTTCTCCGGCCTGTGTCAACTCTGCGCCGCGATACGACTTATGATTGATAAGTTTAAGCTTGGCAAGCTTTTTGAACATATTTGTAACAGAAGCCGAAGATACAGAAAGAGACTCTGCAATGTTATTCGTTGTTGCAGGTTCGTTTTCTGTCTCCAAAAGATAAATTGCTTTCAGGTAGTCCTCTACCGACTGGCTAAGACTCATATCAATCTTGTTCAAGCTTTATTCCTTTCTTTTCCATGTAGTCCAGAAATGGCACTTTTCCAAACAGGTCTTCCGAAACATAATTCATGAGGGGAGAAAATACTTCAGCAGGCAGAAATCCTGGTTGTGCTCCAATAATTTCCCCATCAGAATTCAAAAAATAATGAGTAGGATACGAACTCAATCGTAAGTATCTGGCTAACTCATAAGATTTGTATGTTTTTCCGTTGAAAACGATCTCTTCTTCAGATTCTCCATTGATCTGGACAGGAATGAAGTCATCCGATAATGATTTCTGAACATTTTCTGTAGGATACGTCTCTTTTCTCATTTTCATGCAGTAGGTACACCAATCAGCATAACCGAAAATGAGTACTTTTTTTCCTGTTTCTTTAGCTTTTTTCTGAGCCTCTTCAAGCGACTGCCATTTTACTCCGGAATCAACGTTTGATTCCTGAGCAGAGCTAACAGTCGATGTTAATAAAGCAAGGAGTAATACTAATGTTATTCTAAAAATTTTCATGCCTAAATATACGAAACTATTTGTTTACAGATGAATCAGCTTTTATAACAACAAGAGTCATATCATCGTGCTGTTTCGCTACACCTTTAAACTCTTTTACATCACTGATTATTATATTCAGAATGCTACTGGATGCTCCTTTTCGTACACCTTTTACAACCTTTTCAAGTCTATCTTCCCCATAAAACTGATTACTGATATTCATCATTTCAGTAATTCCATCCGTGTAGAGAACAGCTACATCTCCTTCATTTAATTTGAGTGTATATTCTTCAGTTCCTTTCATAAATAAGAGGCTATTTGCTACCCCAACTCCAATACCTTTCGTCATCAACCATTCAGCATCCCCGTTTGCTCTTACAACTAACATAGGATTATGCCCGGCTCTGGCAAAAGTTAATTCTCTCTTATCGGCTTCAAGAATTCCATAGATCATTGATACAAAAGTGCCTCTGGTTGCATTTTCCTTAAACAAACGGTTAAGTTGGTTCAATAACTCCAAAGGGGATAAAATCAACGCACTTAAACTGTGCAGAACCCCTTTTACAAAAGTCATATAAAACGCGGCTTGAATCCCTTTTCCACTTACATCTCCAATGGCAATGGCCATCCTGTTCTTTCCAAGAGATATCATATCATAATAATCTCCACCGGTTTCCTGAGCCGGCTCACAAATCCCTGCAATATCTATCCCCGTTAACTTTTCTACTCTGGATGGCAAAAATGTTTTTTGTACAGCTTGTGCAATTTCCAGCTCCTGATCAAGTCTCTGTTCTTTGGCTTGATCTTCAATATACGTGGGAACATAGTCGGGCAGGTCTTTTTTCTCACTTCCTTTAGCTATGAAGTAAAAACCGAGCAACAACATTGAGAACACTAATGCTGAAAAGATATAAAGTAAATTGGCGTCCGGTGAATTTGGCATCATCCAACCTGCTCTGGTTGTAAATACGCCTATAAAAATGAATAGTGATAACACCATTGTTAAAAATCCATGCTTGATATAAAAAGCTCCAAACGCAGCCCCAATAATAAAGTTTATGATCAGAGAGTAATTGAACGGATGGACATTTAAGGAAACAAAAAACTCAAGAAATAAAGCGAATATAAATCCGCTTAACATTGGAATAATCCATTTCACTTTTGTGACAGCATAAAGCTGATTTCCAAGTATCATCAACGTAGAAATGACTACTAACAAGCTGCCAAGTAAATTTTCCATTAATGTTGCTACAGATGGAAATGCGAAATTAGACGATTGCAGTCTTACATCAGCTGTGATGTGAGTACCCGGAAAAAGCTGGATCAAAACAGCCCACAAACCTGTTAAAATTCCCGCGATAAAAATTGAAATAACTATAGAACGTCCAACCGGTTTGTTTTTAAAGAATCCTCGTCGTGCAAGATCCCATGCTTTTAGTTTTTCAGGCCAATGCTGCCGAGTAACTGAATCACTAATTGAAGTAAGCACAAAGAAAACAACCGCTGAAACGGCTCCTAATATTCCGATTATAAAAAATCTATCCGGCAGTGAAATACTTTTAATAGCTTCAGCAGTAAATTCAACATCGTTTGCAAACCTCAGAAACTGAGTAGCTGAAAACATAAAACCAGCTAATACTGAAATTATAAAAGCAGGTTGCGTGTCTATTGCTTTTGCTTTAATTCTTAGATAAAAAATGGAGATCAACCAAATTCCGGCACATAAAAATGTAAATTGAATAACAACATCCATTAAATCTGAATAGGGCCTTGATGGGATATCAATATCTGTGATATTCAATGAAATAGCTTTTATTCCACCAGCTGGCAACAGATCTACTTGAAGCTTTGGAAGAAAACCCAGAACGGAGTCTTCAGCAGTCAAAAACAATCGTACATACCTTAATCCTTGTTCTTGTTGAAAAGCCAGTGAATCTCTTCTGAAAGTATATTTTTTCCAGTATGTATCGCCAAGATATTCTGAAGCCCCTTTCCATATTTCATCCTGCATAAAGACTTCACCATCTTCCGGTAAAACTGCACCTAATTTTTGTGCAAATTTCTGGATCTGGGAATAACTTCTATAATCGTCTTCACCCATATTTTGAAAACGAAGTAGCTCGGTTAAAAGTGAATCCTGAATAACCCGGTTTTCAACTGTTGTTTCAAACCTCAAGCCAAGTGCATCTCTTATTACGCTGTTGTTATACGGCTGTAGATTTCTGATTGCATCACTCCGCATTGAGTAAGAAATTATTTCTCCTGCCGGAGTAACTAAAGCGTTAGAGAACCTATTGCCTTCATTATAAAAATCTTCCTTCAGATAATGATCTATCTTCCAAAAGAAGAGAGGGAAGCTTTTTGTTTCTGGATTTCGAACCAGATTTTTAAAACCTGTCTTTCCAAACTTATGTTGAAGTGAATCAATAACCCCTCTATACGATTCCATCTCACTTTTATGAACTATGTCATTAGAATAGATTTGCCAGGACGTGATCACCGAATCACTTTTTGACAAAACAGATTCTTTCGAAACGCTTTTTTCAATGGTACCCATAGGATCCAGATCAGGATAGCTGTAATAGAACCAAAAAGCTCCTATACATCCGGCTACTAATAACAATAAATCCCTAAAGTGATTATTTGATTCAGAAAACATTTTGAACTATACGCAAAATTTCGAAATGGTTGCAGGAATATGCTTAGATTCATTCGAATTATAAAACCAAATTTGTTCATTTTTTATGTGTTTGATCACATTTTCGTATAAAAACCACCCTTTTTACAAGTTAATTGTGGCAGCAAACAGGGATGAGTTTTATCAACGACCCACCAGAGCAGCTCAGTTTTGGACAGATGAACAGCTTCCTGATATCCTTGCAGGAAAGGATCTGAAAGCAAATGGAACATGGATGGGGGTTTCGAAAACTGGAAGATGGGGAGCTTTAACTAATTATAGAGACCCTTCAAATATAAATGAGAATGCACCAAGCCGAGGAGATTTGGTATTGGATTATTTAAAATCTAATTCGAATGAGAGAGCGTATTTAAAAGAAATTAAGGAAAATGGTAAAAAGTATAACGGATTCAATCTTCTTATTGGCGGAAAGGATTCGCTATATCATTTTTCAAATGAAACCAATTCTATTAAGGAAATTGAACCCGGAATACATGGCGTTAGTAATGCGCTTTTGGATACCAATTGGCCAAAATTAGACCATGCAAAAAAAGAACTGGAAAGAGTTACTTCAAATAGTAAGTTTGACCGAGACGAGTTATTCGAGATTCTAAAAAACTCCGAAAAAGCACCTGATGAAAAGCTTCCTTCAACCGGAATTCCTTATGAATGGGAAAAAGCTGTTTCGTCCATCTTCATAAAAACAGATAATTACGGCACTTTATGTTCAACCCTGCTTTTAGTGGATTATGAAGGCAATGCTGAATTTACGGAGCGAAGATATAATGTTGAAAACTGTAAGATAATTGATGAAAATACTTTTAAACTGGTTTTTAGTTAAAAATCAGCGTTTATTCACACCACTTTATTATTTACATGGTTAAGATTAATATCAGCTAAAATGACTTATAAATACGACCGACCAACACTTCTTCAATCGTTTATTCCGATCATATTTTTGATCATTGCTTTATTTATAAATGTTCGTATTTATGGAGATGCCTCTCTAGATGGTTCCAATCAAATTATTTTGATGCTTTCTGCCGGAGTTGCTTCACTTGTAGCTCTTGGTTTAGGTATTAAATGGGCTGAGATAAGACAAGGAATTGTTGATAGTATCAGTTCTGCAATGTCATCTATGATCATTTTATTGCTTATTGGATCTCTTGCAGGAACCTGGTTATTAAGCGGAATTATTCCTGCTATGATCTATTATGGTTTACAGATCTTAAATCCTGCAATTTTTCTTGTTGCAGCCTGTATTGTTTGTGCAATTGTTTCTGTTGCAACGGGTTCCTCATGGACCACTTCTGCAACCGTTGGTATAGCTTTAGTCGCAATTGGAACGGTATTAAAGATACCGGTTGGTATGGTAGCCGGTGCAATCATATCAGGTGCATATTTCGGGGATAAAATGTCTCCGCTTTCTGATACAACAAATCTTGCTCCTGCAATGGCCGGAACAGACCTGTTCACACACATTAGATATATGGCATATACTACCATTCCGTCTATTTCTATTGCATTGGTAATCTTTCTTATTCTGGGTTTTGTGAAAGGAGGAAATGTAGAAATTGCAGAAACCCAAGTAATTCTTGATGCTATTTCGGGTAAATTTGAAATCAATTTTTGGTTATTCCTGGTGCCGATCATTATGGTAGTATTGATCTCTAAGAAAATGCCGGCTATTCCTGCTATTTCGGTAGGTGCTTTACTAGGCGCTGTATTTGCGTTGATCTTTCAACCCGATTTAGTTCAGGAAGTGGCTCAATTTGGAGAAGGAACTTGGGAAAAAGGCTTCGTCGGCATCATGACTTCCATGTATGGTGACATTAGCTTTACTACCGATAATGAAATTGTAGACGGCCTTTTAAGTTCCGGCGGAATGTACGGAATGCTTGGCACGGTTTGGTTGATCTTGTCTGCCATGATCTTTGGTGGAGTGATGGAGCGTAGTGGAATGCTGAAAAGAATCGCAGAAGGCGTGATCAGTGGAATCAACTCTGCGGGTGCTTTGATCGCTACAACTGCGGGGACTTGTGTGTTCTTTAATATCACAGCATCAGACCAGTATTTAGCAATTGTAGTTCCGGGAAGAATGTATGCGGATGTTTATAAAGAAAAAGGTTTGGCGCCTGAAAATTTAAGTAGAACATTAGAAGATTCCGGTACTGTAACCTCTGCTTTAATACCATGGAATACCTGCGGGGCTTATCATGCTAAAGTACTTGGTGTAGAAACTTTCACCTATCTGCCATTTGCATTCTTTAATCTAATCAGCCCATTTATGACGGTGATCTTTGGAGTGTTTAAGATCAAGTTAAGAATGCTGAAAGATTCCAAGACAGCGGATGCTTAAGCCTATTTTAAGTAAATATGATTCGTGTCGAAATTGTTTCTGAAAAATATCCAATTGAGAATATTCTAATTCACATCCGAGTTTTTTTCAAGGACTCAAAGAGTTACGGTAATATTTCAAATTTGAAAACTGATGAATTTGGTTCAATTTTATTAACAGACGAGTTTCTTAAACAGAGTATAGAACCAGCTGATTTCAATGATATATTTGAATTTGGTATCTCTTTTTTAAATTCAACGACAATTGAACAACTAAAAAATACTTACGAGCGCTTCGAAACAATTAGCATTTTGGAAATCCAGAATGAATTTATTAAAAAAGGATTTAGAGAGAATGAAATTGAAGAACTTTCCATAAGCACTTTATCAGAACTTAGAAAGCAATCTAAGTTGTTGCCATTTTATGAATTAAATAACAATCATTTGGTACCAAATTTGACTTTTCAAAATGAATTCAAGTTTAGCCCTTATAACACTAATGTCATCATAGATTTAGATAGTGTATAACAACTTCTTCACTTAGAAATTGAATCCTTACCAATTTTCATATACAAACCAAAGGATCTCATCCATTTGAGCTTGAACTTCATTGGTTGAGATCACATAGTTATTATTCATAAAACTGAAGATGAGTTTCTTTCCGGATTTCGTTATCACATAACCACTCAGGCAATAATTATTACTTAGTGTTCCCGTTTTAGCAAATACATAAGGTGCTCCACCATCTTTATTCGCATATAGTCTTCTGATCGTCCCTTGCTTTCCTCCTTGTGGAAGAGCATCTAACAGCTGAGTTTCTTCTACTTTTTCATCAAGTTTTTCTAAAAGAGCAACCATGCTTCGGGGAGTAAACAGATTATATCTGGATAAACCTGAACCATCTCGCCAGTTAGCTTCATCAGGAAGATCACTCAAAAAATTATCTTTGACATATCTGATCCCTGAAGAACTGTTCAATTCCTCATCGACAACACCAGAGATCATCAGCATGATCTGCTCTGCTAACAAATTATCACTGGGAAGCATCATTTTTTTATACAGCGAATCAGATTCCATGCTGTAGATCATTTCATGGCTGGAAGGCAGTTTTGCACCGGGCAAATACTCTACATTCTTTTTCAACGTATCTGAAAGTAATTCTACGATCAGTTGTGGTGAATAGTGAAAAGGTTTATCCGTCTCATATCTGGAAGTATCCGAAGTAAACGCATACTCAAATTCATTGCCAACCCTATCTCTTTCCAGCACAAATCTACCGTTATCGCTTAAGACTCCATCATCGATATATTTATTAAAGATCTTAGGATTGATCAGATATTCCCCATTTTCTTTGGCAAGATGATATTCCTCTATATGTTCTATCGTAACTCTCACAACATTCCCGTAAATAGGAAACGGGCTTTTCTCGGCTGAATAATAAGAGTTGTAATCAGCCCATGACCATCCCGGTCCAAGATTTTCGTCATTGAAATTACTGTCTGAGAAATACAGCTTTCCCTCAAATGAGCTCAGGAAATTATAAACATCATCTGTTCCAAAATCGGGATGAAGAAAAGAAGGATCTCCTGTTCCCCAAAAGATCAATGAATCTCCTTTTATTGTATACTTCAAAGCAGGAATTCGATCTCCCAATACATTTAATCCTGCATAATAAGTAAACAGCTTTGTATTGGAAGCCGGGATCATATACTTGTTTTCATTCTCGGCATAGATCGAAGAATCACCTTCAGGATCAAATAGCATAAATCCTGTAATGGTCTTACTGAAGGTTTCTGAATCCTTAAAAATCTGTTCTAGTTTCTCTGTTTTAGTCTGCTCTTTTATCGCATTATCCAAATTTCCATTTATAACCATTTTTTCGGTTGTGGAACAGCCAATTAAAATCAATAATGATCCCAGAATATATTTCTTCATAAAGTTCGATCTGCTTAAATGTTTATCAGAATAATTTACGATAAAATATATCATACTTAATTGCCATATATGCTTATTGTGACTATAAATTATCAGTGTTTTATGATTCGCTTATAATCTTTTTACAGCTGTGATTTTGAAATGCTTCTTTAAGTGAAGACTTTCTTATATCAAAAAAACTAAACGGATTTACACGATGAAAATATCAGTCCGGGTTTTGAGCTTAACTATGCTTGTTGGTTTATTTTTTATACCGACTTCAGCTCAAGCCCAATCAGGGTACAGTTCTTATACAGAACTGACAAATAAAATGAAGGCGTTAAATAACGCCAACAAAAATATAACGGAACTGACATCAGTTGCTAAAACAAAAGGCGGCAAAGATGTTTGGTTACTAACCATTGGCTCAGGAGATGTGAAAAATCATCCCGGAATAGCTGTAATTGGTGGCGCAAAAGCCTCGCATATCTTAGGGACAGAACTTACACTACGATTTGCGGAGCAACTTTTATCTACTGCAAATACAAAGGAAACAAAAGCACTTTTAGCGTCAACTACCTTCTATGTATTTCCTCAGATCAATCCTGATGCTGCTACTCAATATTTCGATAAACTGAAATATGAGCGTGACGGCAACATGACTTCTACAGATGCCGATCGCGATGGATTTTATGATGAAGACGGTTTTGATGATCTGAATGGAGATAATTTTATTACCATGATGCGGGTAGCTGACAAAACCGGTAGCTGGACCATGCACAAAGATGATCCGCGGGTTATGGTAAAAGCTGATGCTGACAACGGCGAAAAAGGTTCTTATAAAATGTTTACCGAAGGCCGTGATAACGATGAAGATGGTAAATTCAATGAAGATGGTGAAGGAGGAGTAAACATCAATCAAAACTTTTCCTACGATTTCCCTTATTTCAAATCCGGTTCCAGTGAAAACCCGGTATCTGAAAATGAAACTCGGGGAGTATTAGACTTCCTGTTTGAAGAAGCCAGAAATACATTTGCTGTAATTTCATTTGGACCTGAGAACAATCTGTCTGATCCGCTTAAGTTTAACAGAGCTGCTGCTTCTAAACGAGTAGTTTCAGGTTGGTTATCTGATGATATAACCGTTAATAAAATGGTTTCGGATCTATACAATGATAAAACCAATCTTGGTATAGCTCCATCAGGCGACCCTCAACAAGGAGATCTGTTCCAATGGGCATATTACCATTACGGTAGATTCAGTTTCAGCACTCCGGGTTGGTGGACTCCCGAAGTGATGGACGAAAGTGGCAAAGCTCAAAAATTCGATAATGATCATGTTAAACATCTGGCTTGGGCAGAAGCAGAAGGACAAGATGTTTTTGTTGAATGGACAGAGGTCGATCATCCTGATTTTCCAAACCAAAAAGTTGAAGTGGGCGGAATCAAGCCATTTACTATGATGACACCTCCTGCAAACATTCTGGATTCATTAGCTGAAAGTCATACTGATTTCATCATGGAAATTGCTTCTATGAAACCAATGGTTGAGCTGGTGAACTTCAAATCAGAAAGCGCGGGAAAAAATCTTACCCGCATCACTGTTGATGTGTATAACGGCGGAAGTTTCCCGACGGCATCACAATTGGGTCAGCGAAATAACTGGGTTCGAAGAGTTATGACACAGATCAAACTTGGAAACAACATGAGTCTGATTAGTGGCGATATTCAGGATTTTGATCGTTCAATTCCTGCTGACGGCTTCGTAACCAAAACCTGGTTAATTCGAGGTTCCGGAAAAGTTACCATAACATCCGGCTCACCGATGACAGGATTTTCAACCAAAGAACAAACCATTAAGTAACAGAATCATGAAAAAATTTAGATATACCCTACTTACTGCTTTTGTTTTTGGTTTGATGATAATGACTTCAAACACAGCAAAAGCTCAACTTACTGACGGAGTATTCCCTGCCGCAGGAACCCCTTCCAATCCAAAAGTGGAAGCAACCTGGAATCACTATTACAATTATCAGGGAATTAGTGAACTCACAGAACGTATCGCAAAAGCATATCCTGATCTTGCCAAAAGAACTTCCATAGGTAAATCTTATGAAGGTAAAGACATTTGGATGCTTACAGTATCCAACTTCAAAAACGGAGATCCGGACAGAAAGCCTGCAATTTACATCGATGGAAACATTCACTCGAATGAAATTCAGGGAACTGAAATGTCATTGTATACTGCCTGGTATTTAACAGAGTCTTTCGGAAATGTGAAGTTTATAACCGAACTCTTAAATGACAAAACTTTCTATATAGTGCCAACCATCAACCCTGATGCACGCGAGCATTATATGACGGAACCAAACACAGGAAGTTCCCCTCGATCAGGCCTGAAACCAATTGATGATGACGGTGACGGACTTGTTGATGAAGATCAACCTGATGATCTGGATGGAAACGGAAGTATCACCCAAATGAGACGTAAAAACCCTCGTGGAAATTTCAGAGCTCATCCTACTTATCCAAATATGATGGTTCGTGTTCCCGATGATGAATTCGGTGATTACGAATATCTGGGTTCGGAAGGAATCGATAACGACAATGATGGAAGAATCAATGAAGACCGTGTAGGTTATTACGATCCGAACCGTGATTGGGGCTGGAACTGGCAACCAAATCACATTCAGGGCGGAGCCCATAAATATCCGTTTTCTCTTCCTGAAACAAGAGCGGTTATGGATTTTGTAATGAAGCGACCAAATATTGCTGCTGCTCAAAGTTATCACAATTCCGGAGGAATGATCCTACGTGGTCCAGGAGTTGCGGAAGATATCAGCACCTACAATCGCCAGGATGTTCAGGTATATGATGCCATTGGTGAAATGGGCGAACGCTTGATTCCGGGCTACAGATACCTTGTAGTTTATGATGATCTGTATGATGTATTTGGCGGCGAGCTGGATTGGTTCTATGGCGTTCGTGGAGTATTTACATATTCCAATGAGCTGTGGACCAGCTACGAAATGTTCCAAAGCAACGACCGATCAGCTACAGATTCTTATGAGTTCAACAAGTATTTATTATTTGGTGATGCTATGCAGGAATGGACAGAATATGATCACCCACAATATGGAAAGATCGAGATCGGTGGATTCAAGAAAAACTTCGGTCGTGCTCATCCGGGATTCTTGCTGGAACAAGGTGCTCACAGAAATATGGCATTTACGATCTATCATGCTTATCACACTCCTAAACTTACTATCGACGAGATCTCTGAGAAGAATCTTGGTGGTGGTTTAAGAGAAGTTACTGCAGTAGTTACCAACAGCAGGTTGATGCCAACTCACGCAAGTATCGATGTGAACAACAAGATCATGCCACCGGATATCATCAGCATTGAAGGAGCAACTGTTGAAGCAGGAATGATCGTTACGAACCGAGATCTGAATCAAACTACCGAACAGAAATTCAGACCCGAGCGAATTGAAGTAGCGAATATTCCGGGAATGAGCTCAGTAACCGTTCGCTGGATCATTAGCGGTGGAAACAACTATACTGTAAAAGTAGACAGCCAGAAAGGCGGGGTTGTTTCTAAGAAGAAGTAATTTCACTTTTTGAACATTTTAAAGGCTCTTGATCATTGATCGGGAGCCTTTTTTATTTATGATAATTACTTCATTGTATATTCATTCTGAGCGGTAGCGAAGAATCTTCAAGATGACTTTTTCTGGTTTTTGATTACTGAAACGGCTTTCAACTTCACCGACCTTTAGAATTATTGGCGAGGAAGAACGCAATGAAATCGACGGCTCCGTAGGAGCAATCATTACACTCAGGATGATTCGTGAATATGTATCATACGAACGAAGACCTTTTGTAATGATTAGTCGATGTAA